>HLSNC_1000153_pt1 | contig 81770 bp, 81 predicted proteins | sample HotLakmetagenome_2_FD_14041 | JGI IMG/M metagenome (IMG submission 14041)
CGCGCTATTTGGTGGCCGCTCGCCTGTGGGCTTTGCCACCTCGGGGGTGGGTCATTTTTGGATGATCACACTGGGCCACTTTTGAATGCACATTGACACATCGGGTTGTTGCGCCAGCGCCTGCAGGGCCTGCGCAGCTGCCCGTCCCTCGGCCAGTGCAGGCCCGATCGAGCCTACGGCAATGGTCAGGCCAGCGGTGATGATCGAGATCGTGGCGATCATTGTTGCAGGGTCCATGGTCAATCTCCTTCTCGCGATGTTCGGGGGTGTTCGGCATCAGGGGCAGAATCATCCGTGCGTTGGGCCCGGCTTGCAGACGCAATGTAGACCATCGCCAGAATGGCAAAGATATAGGCCTGAATCAGGCCGGTAAGCAGCCCGAGCAATTGCATGAGGATCGGAAAGAAGAAGGGCGCCACGCTGATCAGGATACCGACGATCACCGTGCCGCTCATGACGTTGCCATAAAGCCGGACCGCCAGCGCAATTGTGCGCGACAGCTCGCCGATGAGATTGAAGGGCAGCATGAACGGGCTCGGCTGAAGATAGGATTTCAGATAGCCGCGCAGCCCGCGCCGGGCGATCGAAAAGAGCGGCACAGCGATAAGCACGCATATCGCCAGCGCCGCAGTGGTCGAGAGCGACCCTGTCGGTGGCTGGTATCCCGGCAGGACGGTGAGCAGGTTGGCGGTTGCGATGAACAGGAACAGCGTGCCTATGAATGGCAGGTACCGCGCGGGGTCCGATGCGCCGACCTCGTCGATCTGGTCGCGGATGGTGGTGACCACGACCTCCAGCATGACCTGCCAGCGCGACACGGTCTCGCCCTCGCTGAGCCGCGCGGTGATGATCCACGACACCAGCACCAGCAGCGCCATGACCGCCCAGGTGAACACGATGGTGGCATTGAGCCTCAATCCCCGCCATTCGTAGAGAACCCAGGCGTCGGGGCTTATTTCCATGGCACGCGCTCCGGATTTGCAGGTTTCACAAAGCGCGTGGCAAGCAGCCGGATGGCGAAGAACCCCAGCAAGGCAAACGCAATGTCGATGGCTGTTGCACCGCTCCGAACGGCCAGCCATAGCGCGCCTGCAAGCAAACCCGCGCGGAACAACCCCATGGCCGCGAAGAGCCAAACGCTCAGACCCGCGGTCAGGATACGCACCGCGCCCCATAGCACGCCCATGTAGAGCAGACCGAATACGCCCCCGGCCAGTATCGCGAGGCCCGCCGTCATGTCGCGTTCCCGGCTACCGGGCGCAGCATCATCCCGACAATGGCCGGACCGATGATGCAGGTTACGATACTTGCCAGGACAGCGGCGTTGTAAAGGACTTGCGGCACAGCCCATGGACCAAGCGTCAATCCGAAGAGCATGACCAGCAGAAAAATCTCGGCGCGCGGCACCATGCTGAACCCGATCAGCGCGCCCTGCCGCCACCCACACATGGCCGCCGCAGGCAGACCCGCGCCCAGGAGCTTGCCAATCAAGGCCATACCGGCAAGGGCAGCTGCAAGTCCCATGCCCTCAACCGGCACGCTGATATCTACCGAAAGCCCTATGGCGACGAAAAAGAATGGTCCGAACACAGTGAGCAGAGTGCCGAACGCCTCGTCGATGCTTCGCTCCGCCGGGTCGCGGCTGAAAGCCAGCCCCGCGAAGAGTGCGCCAATGGCCATCGAAAGCCCCATGAACTCGGCCATGGAGGCGATCACGAAGGCCGCGCCGGTCGCAAGAACAATCGGCCCGTCTGTTGGTGACAATTTTGCAAAACCGTCCGAAAGCGGTTTTTCCAGCCAGCGCGAAAAAAGGTAACAGGCGACGCTGAACAGGGCCGTCAGCATCAGCTGTATCGCCCCAGCTTTCAGTGCCGGCGCAAGGATCGCGGCCCCTTCAGGCTGTTTCAGCAGGGGCCCCACAGCGAACAACACGCTGAGCAGCACCACGGCCGAGACATCGTCCAGTTCCGCCGCATCCAGCAGCAGGGCACCGGTGTCGCTGTCGAGTGCGCCTGCCCCCTCCCAGATCCCGGCAGAGACGCCGATACTCGTCGCGCTCGCGGCAATCCCCGTAAAGAGAGCGGGGATCAGCCCCAGCCCCGGCCACAACACCACAAGCGCAAATGCGGCGGTCCCCCCGAGCACCATGTTTGGCAACCAGATCAGCGCCGCGCGTCCGATTTGCCGGCGCAACTTGCCCAGATCGCTCTCCAGTCCGATCCGAAACAACAGCACAACGATGCCGATCTTGGCGAGGAACGGCACCTGCTCGTTCAGAGTGTCGTTCGCGAACCCGGTCGTGGTGGAGCCGATCGACAAGGCCACACCGAGCAATATGAAGCCGATCATGCTCGGCATGGAGACGCGGGCAAACACCGCGCGCATTGGCACTGCCAGCAGGGTTACCAGCCCCATAAGCAAGAGCATCGCGGCATGGTGCGCGCCGGTGTCAATCATCGCGCCCCTGCCGTTGCACCCAGAACCACGCGTTGAGCGCGCCGAGAAAGGCCCCCGCAAGAAGCAGCGCCAATGTCCATGAGGTCTCGCCCGGCCAGCGTGCGTCGATCCAGCGGCCCAGGGCGATTCCGGCGATGATCGGCACGGCAACGGCCCATCCGACGAGGCCAAACATGCCCAGCCCGCGCCATGCGCTTTGCTTGCGGCGCTTTCGGGCCTCCTGCATGCGGGCGACCTTGCGAATAATGGTCCTGGACTCGTCCTCGGGATCGCGGGTCATTGATGCGCCCCCTGCAATTCGCGGAACCGGCGGATCATGTGCGCCTCGAGTCGCGCGAGCGCCGAGCGCGCCTCGCGCTCCTGTTCGGTGTGCTGACGAAATTCGGTCTCAACCCGCTCTCGCAGATGTCCGAGGTTGTCGCTCATGATCACGTCGCGCACGGCCACCATCACCGTCGGCCCGGCTTTCACCAATGTTCCGGCATTGACCCCCACGAACTGTTCGACGCCTTTCTCGGCCTCGAAGACCAGAACCCCGGCCACCAGTTGCGTGACATGGTCCATGTGCCGCGGCAGAATACCAAAGACCCCATCCGAGGCCTCTGCCACGATCCGGTGCACGTGATCGTGCCGCGTGACCCGTTCCGGGGTGATGATCCTAAGCTCCATCCGAACCTCCTTTGTCCTCAAGGTCGTCCACCGTGCCGATCATGTAGAAATCGCCCTCGTCGCGGTCACCGAATTCACCATCGAGAATGCGCGCACTGCTCTTGACCGTGTCTTCAAGCGAGACAAGGACACCCTTGGTGCCGGTCATCGCCTCGGTGGTAAAGAAGGGCTGGGTCAGGAACCGCTCAAGCTGGCGGGCCTGCCGCACCGTGGCGCGGTCCCTTTCCGACAATTCCTCAAGCCCGAGCATCGCGATGATATCCTTCAGCTCCTCGTATTCCGCGAGTGTGTTACGCACCGCACGCGCCACGCGGTAATGCTCGGCGCTGACCGTGCTGGGCGTGAGCATACGCGAAAAGGATTGCAGCGGGTCGATGGCGGGATAGAGGCCTTCGGAGGCCTTTTTGCGCGACAGCATGATCGAGGCCGACAGATGCGAGAAGGTATGCGTGGCGGCCGGATCGGTGAAATCGTCGGCGGGCACATAAACCGCCTGGATCGAAGTCATGGCGGCACGGTCGGTCGAACAGATCCGCTCTTCTAGCTCGGCCAGTTCGGTGCCAAGTGTCGGCTGATATCCCACCCGGCTTGGCATCCGCCCGAGAAGCCCCGACACCTCAGAGCCTGCCTGCACAAAGCGAAAGATGTTGTCGATCAGCACCAGCACATCGCGGCGCTGTTCGTCACGGAAATACTCGGCCATGGTCAATGCGGCGTGACCGACGCGAAAGCGCACACCGGGACTCTCGTTCATCTGGCCGAACACCATCACCGTGTTGTCCAGAACGCCGGCCTCGCCCATTTCGCGGTAAAGCTCCTCGGCTTCGCGCGAGCGTTCGCCGATGCCGCAGAACAGGCAGACGCCTTCGTATTCGGCGACCATGTTGTGGATCATCTCGGTGATAAGAACGGTCTTGCCCACGCCCGCTCCGCCGAAAAGCCCCGCCTTGCCGCCGCGTTCGAGCGGACTGAGCAGGTCGATCGCCTTGATCCCGGTCTCGAAAATATCACCTTCGACCCGGCGCTGCGACAAAGGCACGGGATCGCGCAGGATCGGCTTGCGGGTGACATCCTCCAACGGGGCGCCATCGTCGATGGTGTCGCCGAATAGGTTGAACATCCGCCCCAGGACCGCATCCCCCACGGGCACCTCGATGGGACCGCCCGTATCCCGCACCCCAAGCCCCAGCCGCAGATCACCGGTCGGATTCATCACCAGACCGCGCGCAATGTCATGGGCGGGCAGTCCGGCCACCTCGATGGTGATTTGCGGATCGCTCATGGTGACAAGCCGCGATGCGATCATCGGCAGGCCATGCGCAAAGCGGATATCGGCGATGCCGCCCTCGATGGCAATGATATGGCCTACGTCCTTGTCCTGCACTGGAATGTGCCGCCCCCGCTGCTTGCAAGCTGAGGATAATGCAAAGTTCTGCGCGTTGACCTTGATCGAAGTTAAACCAATCCATGTCTGGCTGCCGTTTCTCAAAGACGCTTAACGCAGGTTAATGTCGAACGGCCCTATGCTCCTAAGGTTTCCAGACGTTTTTGAAAGCATGCAGGAGCGATCATGTCCGACTCTTCCGAAACGCCCCAGGATCCGGAGGCCGACCTGCAATCGCGCTTTCCGACCGCCTACACGATCCTTTTTGCGCTGATCGTTCTGGTCGCTGCGCTAACCTGGATCATCCCTGCCGGGCAATATGACCGCGAGATGAACGAGGAGGTGGGCCGCGAGGTCGCCGTGCCCGACACCTACCAGACGGTCGAGAGCAATCCGCAGAACCTGATCGACGTGCTACTTGCGCCCATCGGCGGGTTCTATGATCCCGACAGCTACGCCGCCAATGCCATCGACGTCGCGCTCTTCGTGCTGATGCTGGGCGGATTTCTGGGGGTGGTGAACGCGACCGGTTCGATCAATACCGGGATCAGGCAGTCGATGCGGGCCATGGAGGGCCGCGAGATCTGGATGATCCCGATCCTTATGACGCTGTTCGCGGCTGGCGGCACGAGTTATGGAATGGCCGAGGAAACGCTGGCCTTCTATGCGATCCTGCTACCGGTGGTGTTGCGCGCTGGTTATGATGCGGTCACGGGGGTGGCAATCATCCTGATTGGTGCAGGCATCGGTGTGCTGGGCTCCACCATCAATCCCTTTGCGACGATCATCGCCTCTGACGCGGCCTCGATCCCATTTACCGACGGGATCGTGCTGCGCTTCGTCATTCTCTTGGGCGGTCTGGCGATCTGTATCGCCTATGTCATGCGTTATGCGCACCGTGTCAAGGAGGAGCGCGGCCGTTCTGCGGTGGCGCGGCAATGGTCGGCGCATGAGCAGCATTTCCTGAAAGATGGCGACACCGCGGACGAGGACGACACCCTGAGCGGCACCCAAAAGATCATCCTGATCATCTTTGCCGCCACGTTCGGCGCGATGATCTGGGGTGTGGCGACGCAGGACTGGTGGATGGCACGCATGGGGGCGTTGTTTCTCGGCTCGGCCATCGTGATCGGCATCATAGGTCGACTGGGCGAAAAGGGCCTGACCGGTGCCTTCGTCGATGGCGCGCGCGATCTTCTGGGCGTGGCGCTGGTCATCGGGCTGGCGCGCGGGATCGTCGTGGTCATGGAACAGGGTCTGATCGTCGACACGATCCTGCACGCGGCGGCGGAGACGCTGGGCGATCTCTCCAGCGTCGCCTTCATCTCGGCGATGTTCGGCATCGAGGTCGCGATGAGCTTTTTCGTGCCGTCCTCCTCGGGCCTTGCGGTTCTGTCCATGCCCATCCTGGCTCCGCTGGCCGATTTCGCCGGGGTCGGGCGCGATCTTGTGGTGACCGCCTATCAATCGGCCAGCGGGCTGGTGAATCTGATCAACCCGACATTCGCGGTGGTGATCGGCGGGCTGGCCATCGGGCGGGTGCCCTATGACCGCTGGATCGTCTTCATCTGGCCGCTGCTGGTAATCCTGACGGTGTTCATCATGGGTGCATTGGCGGTTGGTGCCGCAATGGGAGGTGCGGCATGAGCGATATGGAACTTGGCGTGCATTCGGAAACCGGCCGACTGCGCCAGGTGATCGTCTGCAAACCCGGTCGCGCGCATCGGCGTTTGACACCGGAAAACTGCGAGCATCTTCTGTTCGACGATGTGTTCTGGGTCAAGCAGGCGCAGAAAGATCATGACGTCTTTGCCGACCTGATGCGTGGCGAGGGTGTCGAGGTGCTCGATACCGGACTGCTGCTGGGCGAGGTGCTGGACATTCCGGAAGCGCGTGGCTGGGTGCTCGACCACCGGGTCACGCCGCAGGAAATCGGAGTCGGCATGAACGACGATCTGCGCGCCTGGATGGACGAATTGCAGGGACCGGAGCTTGCCGAATACCTTATGGGCGGGCTGACTGTGGACGATCTGCCGTTCGAGCCGGCAGGCATGTTCGGATCGTATCTCGGGCGACTCGGCTTCGTGCTGCCGCCGCTGCCCAACACGCTTTTCTCCCGCGACAACAGCGCCTGGATCTATTCGGGCGTCACCCTCAATCCGATGTATTGGCAGGCGCGGCGGCCCGAGACGCTGCTGACCGCTGCGATCTACCGGTTCCACCCCAAATTCGCGGGCCGGGCCGAAGTGCTCTGGGGCGATCCCACGCACGATTTCGGCCGTGCCACGCTGGAAGGCGGTGACGTGATGCCGGTGGGCGATGGATTGGTCCTGATCGGCATGGGTGAGCGAACCTCGCCACAGGCCGTGGGTCTTCTGGCCGAGGCGCTTTTCGATCAGGGCCGTGCGACCCGCGTTCTGGCCTGCCAGCTTCCAAAATCGCGCGCCGCGATGCATCTCGATACGGTCTTCACCTTTTGCGGCGGCGAGGTGGTGACCAGCTTTACCGAGGTCGCCGCCGAAATGACGGTCTACGACCTGCACCCCGGCGAGGGGCGCGCGCCGCTTGATATCCGCCGCATCGACCGGCCGCTATTCGACGTTCTGGCCAAGGCGATGGGCCTGAAGAAGCTCACCGTCGTGCCGACCGGCGGCGCGGACACGTTCGAGGCATCGCGCGAGCAGTGGAACGATGGCAACAACGTACTGGCGCTGCGACCCGGTGTCGTTGTCGGCTATGATCGCAATGACGACACCAATGCCGCACTGCGCACCGAGGGCATCGAGGTGCTTGAGGTGCCGGGCGCCGAACTTGGGCGCGGCCGCGGCGGGGGGCGCTGCATGAGTTGCCCGACGATCCGTGACCCCGCATAGGAGCATCCCATGGCCTACAATCTCAAGAACCGCCATTTCCTGACCCTGCGGGATTTTACACCCGCCGAGATCGCGTTTCTGCTGAAGCTTTCAGCGGACCTCAAGGCCGCGAAATACGCCGGCACCGAGCGCGAATTGCTCAGGGGCAAGGAAATAGCGCTGATCTTCGAAAAGGACAGCACCCGCACCCGCGCGGGCTTTGAGGTGGCGGCCCATGATCAGGGGGCGAATGTCACATATCTCGGCCCCTCGGGTTCGCATATCGGGCGCAAGGAGACGGTGAAGGACACCGCCCGCGTGCTGGGCCGCATGTTCGACGGGATCGAGTATCGCGGCTTTGGCCAGAACGTGGTCGAGGAACTGGCTGAATACGCTGGTGTGCCGGTCTGGAACGGCCTGACGGACGAGTTCCATCCGACGCAGATCCTGGCCGATTTCCTGACGATGCAGGAACATGCGCAGAAGCCATGGCGCGAGATTGCATTCACCTTCATGGGCGACGCCGCCAACAACATGGGCGACAGCCTGCTGATCGGCGGGGCCAAGATGGGCATGGATGTGCGCCTCTGCGCGCCGCGTGCCTGCTGGCCCGACAAGGCCATAGAGACCGAGGCGCGCAACATCGCGCAGGAGACCGGCGCGCAGGTGCTGATCTCCGAGGACGTGGCCGAGGCGACGCTGGGGGCAGATTTCCTCTATACCGATGTCTGGGTGTCGATGGGCGAGCCCAAGGAAAAATGGGCCGAGCGGATCGCGTTGCTGAGGCCCTATCAGGTGACGGCGGATGTGATGGCAAACACCGGCAACCCCCGCACCCGATTCATGCATTGTCTGCCCGCCTTCCACAACGCCGAGACCGAGATGGGCGCACAGATCGAAACTGAATTCGGCATTTCCGCAATGGAAGTGACTGACGAGGTTTTCGAAAGTGCGGCCTCCATCGTCTTCGATCAGGCCGAGAACCGGCTGCATACGATCAAGGCGGTGCTTGTCGCCACATTGGGGGGCTAGGGCCATGCTGGTCGTGATCGCCCTGGGCGGCAATGCGCTGCTCCGCCGGGATCAGAGCCTGACAGCCGAGAACCAGCGCGACAATGCCCGCACAGCCGCCCGTGCGCTGGCCGAGGTGGCACGCGCCGGGCATGATCTGGTGATCACCCACGGCAACGGTCCGCAGGTCGGGCTGCTGGCGCTGCAGGGCATGGCCTACAAGCCAGATGAGACCTATCCGCTCGACATGATGGGAGCCGAGACCGAGGGCATGATCGGCTATCTCATCGAGCAGGAGCTGGAAAATGCCCTGAACCACGATCGCACGGTGGCCTCGCTGCTGACACAGGTGCGCGTTGATCCGGACGACCCGAACTTTGACAGTCCGACGAAATTCGTGGGGCCCGTCTACGAGCACGACGAAGCAAGGCGCGTGGCAGAACGGCACGCATGGTCGATCGCACAGGATGGCGAGAAATGGCGCCGCGTCGTGCCCTCGCCTGCGCCTGTCGAGATCCCGGATCTCAAGGTGATCCGACTGCTGTTGCTGCACGGCACGATCGTGATCTGCGCGGGCGGTGGTGGCATCCCGGTAATCGAGAAACCGGACGGGACCCTCACAGGTGTCGAGGCAGTGATCGACAAGGATGCAACAAGCGCTCTGCTCGCCAAAGCACTGGGGGCTGACGCGCTGCTGCTGCTCACGGATGTAGATGGCGTTTATAAAGGCTTCGGCACCGACGCGGCCGAGCGTATCGCGCGGCTGACCCCGCAGGAGGCCACGGCGCTGGACTTGCCCGCAGGCTCCATGGCGCCGAAGGTGACGGCGGGGGCGCAATTCGCGCGCGGCGGCCAGCGTTGGACCGGCATCGGCAAGCTGAGCGATGCTCTGGCGATCATCGAGGGCCGCTCGGGCACCCGCATCGCGGCATCCTGAGCCGAACAGTGTGCCGGGTGCGCGGTCGGGCTGGTGCGCCTGCGGCGCTCACCGCTCGTGGACCTCTTCACCACGGAGTCGTACGGACGTGAATGCCGTGGAACACCGATACGATTGAATGCCGCACGGCTTCTGGCTGTTCTTCGATCGCTCTTCGCAGCGCGCGAAGATCGCGGCGGATCTTCCAGCCCCATCATTCAAATACGCCGCAACTGAGGTCACGGGCAACCAGTGCGCGAGACCGCGACCTGCGGATTTGCTCAGCTATAGGAGGCTGATCCGGGGATTGCCTTGCTTTGGATCAATCCCGCTTGGGATTGCGCCAAGAGATCGGTTTTTGTATTGCTGGCCGGTCACGTGGCCTGTGGTGTGTTACATCGTTAGCTGGCGTCCCACGCCTTGATCGACGCCTCGATCTTGTCAAGCGGGAGGTTCGTCAGGTCCTTGTCGATCTCTGCCACGATAGCCGAAGCGAAGCGGTCGTCATAGGCATTGCGCATCGCACCGAGCGAGCGCGGATCCGCAATCAGGAGCAGATGACGAAACCGCCCCGCCGATCTCCATTCCAATAGTTTTTCGGCAACGTCTTCCGCAAAGCGCTCTTCGGCGACACGGTGCCAGTCGGTTTCCTGCATTGCGCTTTTTCCCCAGGATGCGACCCCACCACCTACCTTGCGCTTGGTGTCTTGCTGGCGTCCTGCGCGATCACTTGCAAGCTCGCGTGCCGGCGCGTTGGTGCTGGTTTCGTGATCGAGGACTTCCAGATGCATGAACTTCTGATCGCCGATGTTCCGCAGCAAAAGATACTTCTCGCCATCGGCCACAACCACCCAGGTGCCATATTCGAGTTTCATCGGTGTCTCCCTTGCAAAGGTTGGCCTGTCGTCTCAACTCCCCGTCCCGCATCTGTGCGATGCGCCTTGCCGGCCCCAGGCGGCTTCGACATCTTCTCTTCCGGAGCCGTTAGAGCTCAAGTTCGGTACGGCATTCTTACGGCAGGAAAAAACACTACCCAGCATGCCAACCGTATTAAACAATTGATCACCACACCTTGACGCAGGTTAAGGCGTATCCGGATCGAGAAGTGGCATCCATCCTGCGGACCAATGGCAGGTGCCAGGAAACGAGGGAAGTCGATCAATGCAGACACCTATCGAAATCGCGTTCAAGCATGTCGAACCGACGGATGAGATCAAGGCGCTGATCTCGGAAAAGGCTGCACGGCTCGAGAAATTCCATGATGGCATCACCAGTTGCCATGTCTATGTCCGTGCCCCGCATCAGAGCCAGAAATCGGGAAATCTCTGCGGGGTCACGATCGAGGTACGCGTGCCGGGTCAGGAACCGGTCGTGCGGCGTCATCAGGATGACAAGCCCGAGCGCGCGCATTTGAATGTCGCGATCCGGGACGCTTTCGATGCGATGCAGCAGGAGTTGAAAAGCGCCGCGCGCAAAATGCAGGGTGACGTCAAGCATCACGACGGCCCATTGCAGGGCAAGATTGTCGAGATCCGTCACGACCAGGGCTATGGCCAGATCATTGCGACCGACAACCGGTTGATCTATTTCCATGAAAACAGTGTCGTGGATGGCGACTTTGCCGATCTTGCACAGGGTGACCCGGTTGAAATGGTCGTGCAGACCGAGGAAAGCGCGATCGGACCGCAGACAAGCACGGTCCGCCCGATCGGCGGATTGGAATACGACCCAGGACAGTGACGGCCCCGCATGCCGGGGCGAAGCGGTTGTTTCGCCTTGGCGGCATGGACATGGGCCCCTTGATGTGGAAGGGACGTGAGCATGGTGAAACACCGGCAGGGACGTGGTGCGCTGGACCGGTACCACGAAAGACGTGACTTTTCGCGGAGCACCGAACCCAGGGGCGATGTTGGCAGCACTTCGGGAAATCCCGTTTTCGTCATCCAGAAGCACGACGCCAGCAACCTGCATTACGATTTCCGGCTGGAGGTACAAGGCGTGCTGAAAAGCTGGGCGGTCCCGAAGGGGCCGTCCACCGATCCGCGCGAGAAACGGCTCGCCATCGCAACAGAGGATCATCCGCTTGACTATGCCGACTTCGAGGGGGTGATCCCGGAGGGCGAATATGGCGCAGGGGCCGTGCTGATCTGGGATCGCGGCACTTATGAGAACATCACCGAAACGGAGAATGGCCCACGCCCGATGGCCGAGGCACTGGCAAACGGCCACGCTCTGGTCCGGCTCTCCGGTGAGAAGCTCCATGGCGGTTACGCCTTGCAGCGGATCGATGATAACGCGGATCAGTGGCTGCTGATCAAGATGGACGACGAGGCGGCGGACGCACGGCGAAACCCCGTTTCCACCGAACCGAAGTCGGTGGTCTCGGGCTGCGATCTTGACGAGATCGCGGCGGGCGAGGATGAATGAGTGACGGCGGAGATATCGCGGCGCTGGTCGCGGACCTGCCCGAGAGTTCTCATCCGGAGTGGATAGCACCCATGCTCGCCGTACTGACCGACGCGCGGTTCTCCAGCCCGGACTGGATCTTCGAACGCAAGCTCGACGGTGTGCGGCTGCTGGTATTTCGCTACGGCGATCGGATCAGGCTGATGACCCGGAACTGCAACGAGGTGAGCGATACCTATCCCGAACTGGTCAAGGCGCTGGCCAGGCAGCCTGCGCGTGACTTTGTCGCCGATGGCGAGGTTGTGGCCTTCGATGGCAACCTGACCAGCTTTTCACGCCTGCAAGGCAGGATGCAGATCACCGACCGGGACAAGGCCTGCGCCAGCGGCATCGCGGTGCATCTCTATCTTTTCGACCTGCTTCATCTTGCCGGCCATGACCTGACCGACCTGCCGCTGCGACGAAGGAAATCGCTGCTCCGGCGGGCGCTGCGCTTCGACGATCCGCTCCGCTTTACGCCGCACCGCAACGCGGATGGCGAAGCGTTCTTGGAGCGGGCTTGCGCGAGGGGGTGGGAAGGTCTGATCGCCAAGGACGCCACGTCACGTTACAGCCACGGCCGCTCACGCGACTGGCTCAAGTTCAAATGTGCGAAGGGGCAGGAACTGGTGATCGGCGGGTTCACGGAGCCCAATGGGGACCGCGTGGGCTTTGGTGCGCTCTTGCTGGGGTATTTCGAGGATGGCGAGCTAAGGTATGCGGGGAAGGTGGGCACCGGGTTCGACGATGCCTTCCTGGAGGGCTTCCGCGAGACGCTGGAGGCGCGCCGCCGCGAAACGTCACCCTTTGAAGATGTGGTCGACGAACAGGCGATCTGGGTCCGTCCCGACCTGGTGGCCGAGATCGGGTTTACCGAATGGACCGATGCGGGACGGCTGCGCCACCCGCGTTTCCTTGGCCTGCGACAGGACAAGCCCGCCGAGGATGTCATCCGCGAGGTGCCGGACGCATGAGCACGAAAACCCTCACGGTCGGCGGGCGCGATGTCGAGATTTCCAATGCGACCAAGATTCTTTTCCCGGACGACGGTATCACCAAGTTTGATCTTGCCGAATTCTACGCGAAGATCGCCGAGACCGCACTGCCCCACTACCGCGAAAGGCCCGTTACCATGCAGCGTTTCCCCGACGGGATCGAGGCGGACGGGTTCTTCCAGAAAAACGTTCCCGACCACTTCCCCGACTGGATAAAGCGGGTGGAAGTGCCCAAGGAAGGTGGTATCGTCACGCATGCCGTCGTGACCGAGGCAGCCACCCTCGTCTATCTGGCCGATCAGGGCTGCATCACACCGCATCTCGCGCTGGCCCGGGCCGGGACAGCGCGCAAGCCTGACCGGATGGTCTTCGACCTCGACCCCTCGGACGACGATTTCGGCAAGGTGCAGGAGGTGGCGCGGGCGGTCAAGCGGGCACTCGATCAGCGGGCCTTGCCCAGCTTCGTGACCACAACCGGCTCGCGCGGGCTGCACATCGTGCTGTCGCTCGATGCCTCGGTCGAGGTCGCGCGGCTGCGGCCCTTCGCCCGCAGGCTGGCCGAGGAGGTCGCCGCGGCACATCCGGCGCTCGCCACCACCGAACAGCGCAAGGCGAAGCGGGGCGACAAGGTGCTGATCGACACTTTCCGCACGGCCCACGCCCAGACCGCCGTCGCACCCTATGCCGTGCGCGCCAGAAAGGGCGCGCCCGTGGCGACCCCCCTGCGCTGGCCCGAGGCCTTCTCCTCGGAAATGACACCGGATCGCTATTCGATCGCGTCGATCTTCCGGCGTCTTGGCCAGACCATGGACCCCTGGGCCGACATAGATGATGATCCGCAGGACGCCACAAGGTTGGCCGAAGCCGGTTGAACGCGGTGTCGACTGAGCACCGCCGCCGCCATCGCAAATGCACGGCAGGGCGGCACGCATGATCCGGCAAACACCGAATTCTGGCCGCCACTCATTGCGGCTTGAAATTCCCGACCGGAAATTTCAGGCAGCTGTGCCCATCCGCCCTGACCTCGGGCAGGCACCCGCCGCGGATGTTGACCTGAAACGCCGCGAGCATGCGCGCGGGCAACGTCAGTGTTGAACCGCGGGCGCGGCGCATGGCGATGAGCTCGGCCTTGCCGAGCCCATCACCGTGAAATCCGGGTTCGCAAATGGAATCTACCCGACCTTTTGAAAGCTTCGGCATGGGTTCTCACCCAAGATCCATACCAACATCCTTTATAAGAAGCGGAGGAAAAAAGCGGTAGGTAACAAGAATCCATGGGTCAATTCCTGCCCGGAATTCAGTGGTTTATTGTATTAGGTGGTAGGTGCCGGGACATGCTTGCAAGAGCCCTACGGGCTACCACCTTGCTACCTTGTCTCTTTAAGAAATACGCGCTTGACGGTCCGGGTTGCCCCGGTTGCAAATTCAGGTCCCCAAGGTGCGACGGGTGTTCACTTCTTATTCGCTTGCATGCGGACCGCCTCCGCGCGCGCCGGCCTTGGGCGATCCATGCGCCGGACCGTCAGGTAAACCCGCCTCGCTGCAACGTCGCGCGGGAACGGGTCAGCCACCGGTCTCCCGGGTGCGGTCCTCGGCTTTCGGCGCAATCGGTCCAAGCCATTCCGATTCCGCGATGTCCGGGAACAGGCGTCGCGCAACGAGCAGACAAGCCTCGAGCGCGACCTCGCGGTCAAACTGGGCCTGGTTGAGAAGGAAATCCGTCCACATGCCCTCGAGCACCGCGGTCAGGGCGTTTGCGGCCAGGACGGCCTCCTCTTCGAGGTTTGACAACTCGCGGCAGGTCTTGATCAGGGCGTCGCGAAAGTCGGACTCGCGCGAGTCCACGAAGGGGCGATATTCGGGGTGGGAGTTGATTTCCGCGCGAAAGGCAAACCATATCGCGATGTTTCGCGGGTTGAGCACGTCAGGCGAAAAATCGGCTGCGATGATCGCACGAAGCCTGCGCGCCGGGTTGGCGTCGTCGGGTCCGACGGCGCGGCGCCAGTTTCGGGTATATTCTTCCGAAAGTTCCTTCAGCATCGCGAGGAGCAGGTTTTCCTTGGACCCGAAGTGAAGGCTTATCATGCCGCGCGAAAGGTTCGAGATTTCCTGGATCCGGGCGACGGTCACCCCCCGCACACCAAACCGATAGACCGCATCGGCCGCGGCATTGAGCAGGACCCGGCGATGGCGCGATTTGCTGATTTCACGCGCGTTCGGTTGGTCGGCGGCGGTGGTGCGCTTGTTCATGTTCGATTTCCAACAGATTCCGGCCAACCCAGGGGAGCAGGGTTCCAGTTATAAGGCGTGACACGCCAGTTTGTCACTGCCGGCATATGGGCCCCTACGACACATTTGATTCGAACGGCCAGATCACCGGCCGCTTTGCCCTCGTGTCATACCATCCCGATACGGCCTGCTGATACGCGTGAGCAACGCCGAAGATGTCCTGCTCCCTGTAGGTTCGTCCGACGATCTGCATGCCGGTGGGCACGCCGTTCGTCGCCTGTCCGGTCGGGACGGAGAGAACCGGGCAACGGCTCAGCATGTTGAACGGCAGGGTGAGAAACCATCCGAAGTCGGGATCCGTTTCGCGCCCGTTGATGCAAAGCGTCTCTCGGGACGGGTCGAAATCCGCACGCACCGCGGGCAGCCCGTTGGTCGGGCAGATCAGCACATCGTGATCCTCGAGCACGGCCCCGAGGCTTTGATACATGTGACCCGCGGCCTCGTAGCATTGCAGCAAGGCATCGGGAGAAATCTTCATCGCGTCTTCTGCGAACGCCCGGGCATAGGTGGTCATGTCGTCCGCATGATCTTCGAGGGTCCGGGCGATGAAACGACCGAAAAGCAGCTTCAGATATTGCAGGCCGGCATCAAGCCATTCGCTTTTCCAGCCCAGGTCCACGGTTTCGACCGTAGCCCCGAGGTATCTCAGTATGTCGATGGCCTTTTGGGTGTTTCGACGCACGTCGGGGTCGATCTCGAACAGGCCGAGATCGGGGGAATACGCCACGCGCAGACCTTTGATCGCGGCCGTGGTTTCGGCAAGGAGCGCCCCGTCGCGCAGCGTCGCGATGTCCGCGGGGTGCGGTCCGGCCATGATGTCCTGCAAGAGTGCGGTATCGCCAACCGAGCGCGCCATTGGACCTTGATGGGCAAAGAAATCAAGGTTGAAGGGGGCTTCCTCGGGGTTGCGCCCATAGGACGGTTTGAGGCCGACAACCCCACAGGCCGAAGCCGGAATGCGGATCGAGCCACCAATGTCGGACCCCGTCGCCAGGCTGCACATCCCGGCGGCGAGAGCGGCACCGGAGCCGCCCGACGACCCGCCGGGTGTGCATTCGGTGTTCCACGGGTTGCGCGTGACACCCCAAAGGCGTGACCACGTGAGACCCGCGCAGGAAAACTCGGGCGTGGCCGTGCGGGCGTGAACGATCCCGCCCGCCGCGAGAACACGCGCATTCACCGGTGAGCTGTGTTGCGCAACCACATCACGCATGGTCAGCGAGCCGTTCGACGTGGGTTTGCCCTCGATGAACCCCTCATCCTTGACGGCCACCGGCAAACCATCGATCGGCCCGGCGGGCGCCCCCCTTGCATAGCGGCTCTCGGCCGATCGCGCCAGGTCCATCGCCTCGTCGAAATGTGTGTAGGTCAAGGCATTGATCGCGGGCTGCACAGCTTCGGAGCGGCGGATGACCGCATCCATCAATTCCACGGGCGACAGCTCGCGCGCACGAAACAGGCGCAAGGCTTCGGTCGCCGGCAGGTAACAGAGATCATCGCTCATGTTCCGCTCTTTCATCGGCAAGCAAGGGGAATGGCGCTCTTCGGACCAAGAGACCGAAAAGCGCCGTCTGGCAAACCGGGATCAAAAGCCCGACTTGATCCGTTCATACTCTTCGCGCAAGCGGCGTTCGAGCGCGGGATCGAGGGGAACACCGAAAAGGCTTCCGGCAAAGAAGGTGTCGGGGTCCGAATACCCGTATGCCTCGACAAGCTCGGGATCGGCCATGTCGAATGCCCTGGCATTGGAATGGGCATAGCCCCAGCTTTCGATAATGTATTTCCCACTTTCCGGAGCAGTCAGCGCGTTCAGCATGTCATATACTTGTTCATCAGGCACGTCGGAGTCCTGCATGTGGACATAGCCGCAGACCCAGGACACCACGCCCTTTTCCACGTCGCGCATCATCTCGGCGGGCACGCCGTTGCTGATCAGGTTGACCTCGGTCTGGTTCCAGCCCCACCCCATCAGGACCTCGCCGCTGGCAAGGGCCTGATCCAGTTGCGTCGCGTCGGACCAGTAAAAGCGAACGTTCTCATGCACGTCGCGAAGGAAATCGAGCACCGCCTGGAATTCCTCCTCGCTCAGATCAGGATAGGAATCCTGGGCGCCGGTCGCGAGCACACCCAGGGTCACGGCTTCGAGCGCCCCTCCGGGCAGGGAGATCTTGTTCTTGTAGGCCGGATCGGTGAGCATCTGCAGCGAAACCTCTTCGGACGAAAACTCGTCGCTGCGATAGATGAGCCCGGTATTGCCCCAATCAAAGGGAACCATCCATGTCTCGCCCCCAAAGTCGATCCCGTCAACCGACGAGATCCCGGGCAGAAGATCGTCCCAATAATCCAGCCTGGACGTGTCGATGGGCTGCAACAGGCCGGCATCCGCCCATTTCTGGGTGACATAGCTGCACGGATGGGACAGATCGGCACTGAAGCCCGACTGCAGTTTCGCAAACGCTTCGTCTTCGTCCCCGAAATAGGAGTAGCTCGGCCCTTCGCCATAGGTCTCGACATAGTTCCCGTAAAAGCCCGGATCCTCGTAGCCGGACCAGTCGAACACGGTGAGATCCGATCCATCGGCCATCGCGGCGCCGGCGGCCAGCCCCGCGATCGCTGCATGGGTCGCAAGTCGTGTGAATGTGCGAGTCATTGTCATACCTTCCTTTCTTGCTTGGTTGGTTCATTGTCTGATCTGGTGCCCAGGTCGATCACGGAGGCACCCTGCGCGGCGATCCAGACGGCATCGCCGCGCTTGAAGTCGACCGTGTGGAAATAGTTGGGAACGGAAACCGAGACAGGCTCCGGCACGCCATTGATCTGGACGTGATAGCGCACGCTCTCGCCGTAGAAGGCGATGTCGGTCACGGTGCCTTGTGCCGTGACATCGTAATCGGTCGGCGCGTCGCGTCCGATGTAGAGTTGCTCGGGACGAAGGCCGACAAGCAGATCGCGCTCATGGCGTGTCACTCCCGGGTTCATCCCGATATCGAGCGATCCAAGTCCGGCGATCTCGATCGAAAGCGTTGCGTTTCGTTCATTCAGAAGCGTGGCGGGCAGGAAATTCATGCCACCAATGAAAGAGGCGACCTTGGGATTGGCCGGAAAGGCATAGAGAGCGGAGGGCGCGTCAACCTGTTCGAGGCGGCCATCGAACATCACACCGATCCTGTCCGACATCGTCATCGCTTCGTACTGGTCATGCGTGACCATCACGAACGTGATACCGATGGATTGCTGTAGCCGGCGCAATTCGAACTGCATCGACTCGCGCATGTTCTTGTCGAGGGCCGAAAGCGGCTCATCGAGCAAAAGCACCTTGGGTCGCATGACGAGCGCCCGGGCGAGGGCAACGCGCTGGCGTTGCCCGCCGGACAGTTCATGCGCATTGCGGCGCTGCAGCCCGTCGAGGGCAACCATCTCGAGCGCCTCGCCGATCCGCTGTTTGCGCTCCGCGCGGGACAGGCCCGACTTGGCCAGGCCAAAGCCCACGTTGTCGGCGACATTCAGGTGCGGAAAGATTGCATAGCTTTGAAACACCATGTTGGTCGGGCGCCGGTTGGCCGGGATCGCACGCATGTCCTGCCCACCGATCCGGATCACGCCCGAGGTCGGCTCCTGGAACCCTGCGATGATGCGCAGGGCGGTCGTCTTGCCGCATCCTGACGGTCCGACCAACGAGAAGAACTCGCCTTCTTTCAGATCGAGACTGAAATTCGAAAGCGCGACGAACGAGCGAAAGTGTTTCTCGACGTCGATGAGTTCAATGATCGTGTTTCCGGTCATGTCGGTGTCACCCTTTCACCTTGGCGATCGCGTTTCTCGATTTGCGGCGGAAGAACTCGGCGGCGATCAGCAGCAGCACGGAAAACCCCAGCAGCAGCGAGCCAAGCGCCAGCGTGTTGGGCAGTTTCGCGGGAAAGCGGATCTGGCTCCAGATATAGACCGGCAGCGTTGGCTGATCGCCCGACAGAAAGAACGCCAGGACGAATTCGTCGAAGGATACCGTGAAGGTGACCAGCAGGCTCGAAACGATACCCGGCGCCACGATCGGCAGGGTCACCCGCCGGAACGTGCCCCAGACGGATTCCCCCAGGTCATAGGCGGCCTCTTCCAGCGATGGATCGAATTCCTCGAAGGCCGATTTGAGGATGGAAACGGCAAAGGGAACCGTCAGGAATGTATGGCCAAGTATGACTGTCAACAGCGACGGCCGCAGCCCGATCAGCAGGAACAGCGCCAGCATCGCCGAAGCGACGATGATCACCGGGGTCACCAGCGGCAGCATCACCAGACCTTCGGAAGCCCTGCGCCCGGGGAAATCGTGCCGAATATAGGCCCGCGCGGCGAACAATCCCAGCGACGTGCTGAGCACCGCCGTCCCCGCCCCCACGATGGCACTGTTGACCAGCGATTGCAGCAGGGTGTCCTGTGTTGCGAGTTGCCCGTACCACTTGAAGGTGAAGCCCGAGATCGGGAAGGCCACAACCGTGCCTTCGCTGAACGAGAACAGCGGAATCAACAGGACGGGCAGGTAAAGAAACAACAGGTAAATGACCGCATAGGCCCTCAGGCCGGGGGCGAATCTTGCAAGACGTGTCATCGAATTGCCTTTCCGGCGCCCCGCACGAGCGCCACGAAGCTAATGGCCACGGCCCCCACGGAAACCATCGTCATCAGCGACAGCGTCGCGCCCAGCGGCCAGTTGTTGGCGGAACCGAAATAGACCTGGATCAGGTTGGCAACCATCTTGCCGTCCGAGCCGCCCACCAATGCCGGGGTCACGTAATCGCCGACTGTCGGGATGAAGATGATCAGGCAGGAGGCAATGATGCCCGGAACCGTCAGGGGCAGCGTCACCCTCAAGAAACGTCCGAGTTTCCCGCACCCCAGATCGGTGGCCGCTTCGAGCAGGCTCCTGTCGATCTTCTGAAGCGACACGTAAATGGGAAGAATCGCGAAGGGCGCCCAAGCATGTGCCAGGGTGATGATGACCGCAAGTTCATTGTAGAGCAGGAAGTCGAGCGGCTCGTTTATCAGCCCAAGGCTGGCGAGGCCGCTGTTGAGCAATCCGTTGAACCCGAGGATCAGTTTCCACGCAAACACGCGCAGCAGGTAACTTATCCAGAACGGAATAGTGATCAGCAAGAGCCACAACATCTTGCGCCTGGCGCGAAAGGCGACAAAATACGCGATCGGATAGGCCAGCAGCACGGTCAGCAGCGTGACCAGGCCCGCCATCCAGACCGAGCGCACCAGCAGCTGGCGAACCAGGGGATCGCTGAACGCGGCGCGGTAGTTTTCCCAGGTGAACGTTCGGTCGATGTCGACATAGGTCTGTGTCCAGAAGCTGTACATGACCAGAACACCGAGAGGCGCCGCGACAAGCAGCCCGACATAGACCGTGGCCGGCATGGCGAGGAAAACACCGCTTCGGTCGCTTTCGAGCGTCACACTATCCCCCTTCCATTGGACAAAGGATCACACGGCATGTCGCTCATGCCCCGCGCCTGCGTTGCCGCGCGACATCGTCCGCCGCACGGCGAATACCCTCGCCGAGGATGTCGAACATCAGGTTGACATCATCCTCCGCGATGATGAGCGGCGGTGAAAACACGCACATGTTGATGATCGGGCGCAGCAACAGGCCCAGCTTCTGGCAATGCGCATCGATACGCGCGCCGATCTCGGTGTCGAGTTGCAGGGCATCCTCGCCATCCATGCCATCCACGTTGCACTCCACGCAGCCCACGAGGCCCATTCCGCGGGTATCGCTGACCATGGGCAGCCCCGACAGATCCGAGAGCCGCTCCTGGAACAGCGGTGAAATGCGGCGCACATGGTCGAGGACCCCGTCGCGCTCCATGATCTCGATGTTCTTCAAGGCGACGGCGGCGCTGACGGGGTGACCGGAATAGGTGTATCCGTTGGAGAACGTGGCGCCGCGCGACGCATTCCCGGAGATGTCCTGCATCAGGCGATCGGAGATGATGCAGGCGCCCATCGGCGCATAGCCTGATGTCAGCCCCTTGGCGCAGGTGATGATGTCCGGCACGATATCGAACACGGTTTCCGATGCGAACCAATGGCCGAGACGCCCGAAGCCGGTCACCACCTCGTCGCAGATATAGAGAACATCGTGCCGGCGGCAGATGTCGCGGCAGCGCCGGTGGTATCCTTCGGGTGGCACCACCACCCCGCCAGAGGCCAGAATCGGTTCGGCGATGAAGGCGGCGACCCGGTCCGCCCCGATTTCCAGTATGGCGTTCTCAAGATCCGCGACCTTGGCGTCCAGGAACTCTTCGACAGTCGTGCCGGCCGGGCGCCTGTAGGGGTTCACGTCGGGCAGGAAATGGGTCAACTCGTCCGCCTGATCGAACCAGTTCTTGTCCCGTTCCTTGCCGCTGACACTTGCGGCAAGATAGGTGGACCCGTGATAAGCTTTCTCGCGCGAGATCACGATCTTCTTGTCGGGTTTGCCCAGCAGATTGTTGCGAAACTGAACGAAGCGCAACGCGGTATCCACGGCGGTGGACCCGCCGGTGGTAAAGAACACCCGGTTGAGGTCGCCCGGCGTGCGCAAAGCGATCTCGTGGGCAAGTTGGGCGCTGACGGAATTCGACGCGGTAAACGGCGAGAAATAGGCCATCTCGCGGGCCTGCCGGGCCATCGCCTCGGCAAGCTCGGAATTTCCGTACCCCAGTTGCACGCACCACATGCCACCCGGCCCGTCTATCAACCGCTCTGCGTTCTCGGTCGTAACGCGCACACCATCGGCGCTTTCGACAAAGCTCCGCTCCCCGGCGCCAAGCCCTTCCATATCCTCCCAGGGATGGACGAAGTTCTCCTGATCCCAGGAAAGAGTCGCGGCAAAGTCACGATTACGCATGGTCAAATCCTGCTGCTACCATTTGGCTCAACTTAATGAATGGCCGTTCATTCAGAGTCAAGCAGGAAATCTGAAGACGCGACGCAGTACCCGAACAGGGACGAAAAACGCCCTGCTCGCACCCGGTGCCTGCCGCGGCGCGAAAGCCAAGCGCGAGGCGCGAATGTCGATTACTGCCGGGCGTCGCGTGTCCGGAGTGCGTCAAGGGCACGCAGCGCCGCATCGGGATCGAACTCGCCGCGTTCGCCGATCAGTACGAGTTTGCAACCCTCCTCCCCGTCCGAGAGTTCGGGCGACAGGGCGGCACGGGTGCCGACAAGCTGGAAAAGCATACGGCCGGTCCTGCCCCTGAAGCTGACGAACCCCTTGCCGCGCAAGAGCGTGTGGGCAAGCCGTGACATGGTTTCCTGGAAGGCGTGCAACTCCAGCGGACCGTCACATTCCCATTCCAGATGGAGGAACCGGCTGTCGTCGTGCGGGCGTGCGGTGAGGTTGTCGCGCTCGCCGCCGGCCTCGATGAACAGTGCGGACAGCGGAATCGGCGCCTCCATGTCGAAGATGTGCTTCTTGCCCTGAACGCTCAACGCGGCCCGCAGCGCGGTCACGTCTTGCGGCGTGGAGTCGGCGGTCTTCGACAGGAAAAGGATGTCCGATCCGCGCAACTGGGCTTGCCAAAGCGGGTCGTCCTTTCTCCGGAGCGCGTCGGGTGCATCCACGATCCCGATCACAGTCTCGAGCCGTGCCTGCGACCAGATGACGGGGTCCATCAGGGACTGCACGATACCGGCCGGATCGGCCACGCCGCTGGCTTCGATCACGATCAGTTCGGGTTTCGGCGCGCGGGCCATGACCTGTTTCAGCGTTCGCATCAGATCGCCCTGCAACGAGCAACAGATACAGCCGTTCCTGAGCCCGATCACCCCTTCGGCCGAGGCGTCGAGCAAGGCCGCGTCGATGTTGATGGACCCGAAATCGTTGACGATCGCCGCGATCCGAAGCCCGTGCTCGCCCTGCAGCATCCGGTTTATGAACGTGGTCTTTCCCGCGCCCAGGAACCCCGTGACGAGAAGGACCGGAACACTCAATTCATTGTGCGCCGGATCGGGCGCCCCGGTGCCGCATCCGTGTTCAACATGCCGTCCGAGATGACGAATTCACCGCCCACCAGCAGATGCCGCACCCCTTCTGAGGGTCTGTTCATCGCGGTGAACTCGGCCTTGTCGGTCAGGGTCTCCAGGTCGAATGCCACGATATCCGCATCGCAGCCCTCCTGCAGGCGCACCTTTTTCGCAATCTGCGGCACACAGTCCTCGATCACCCTGCCGGGCAGGATCGTGCATTTGGCCAATGCATCCATCAGGGGCATCGTCGCACGCTCGCGCACATGTTCGCGCAGGAACCGCGTGAACGTCCCCGAAGAGCGCGGATGCGCCGAAAGCGCATCGGGCAGCGGCCATTCGAGCCCCTCGTAGATGCTGCCATCCTCGTTGATCCAGGGCATCGCATCCGACGCGATGGACCCACCCGGATAGGTAACCGACAGATCCAGCAGGCGCCGGTGCTCGTCATTCGCGTTCACGTCGAGGAAATGCCACATCACCAGGTCGGTCGGCGAAGCCTCGCGTGCCGCGCGCATGTCCTCGCGGCCGGTGAACCGGTGGTGATTGTGGACCAGTTCGATATTGGAATAATCGCTGCCGGTGCGCTTGGTGAAATCCGGATCCATGAAGAACCCCGCGCTGACCACGGTCGCGCCTGTGCCATAAGGATAGGCCTCGGTCGTGACCGGAAGGCCCTGTTCCTGGGCCTTCGCGACGAGTTCGACCACGCGTTCGATATCCATCAACGATGTCGAATTGAGGTGGCAGATATGCATATGCGCCCCGGTCGCGCCGGCCAGGCCGATCAGCCGAACATAGCTGTCAACCGAGCTTTGCGGGTCGATATTGCTGAGATAGGCGATATGGGTGAAAGTCGGCGTGCCGTATTCATAGGCCAGATCGCAGATCTCTGCCATCTCCTTGACCCCCGCACCGGGGGCATAGCCATTGGGCAGACCGATGCCGATTGCGCCCTCGTCGAGTCCCTGTTGCACATGGGCGACGATCTGGCGTGTCTGCACGGCATCGGCGGCCTCGGTCGACCAGCGCATGTCTTCCGACCCGGCGCCCATCTGGTCGATCGGATGCACGTCCGCGTCAAGCTCAATCGCGCCGAAGGCCGCCTTGCGCCCGAAAATCCATGCCGCGGCCGTGCCGTAATGCAGCGCGCGCGGAACCCTGGCCTGCCTGTCATACCATCCGGCGACCGGCATGGCGCCGACCTCCAGCTCCAGCGTCGTGGTGACGCCGTCAAAGGCCTGCATCCGGTCAGCGGCGACCGATTGGCCATGTGCGTGCAGATCCAGAAAGCCCGGCGCGACAATCAGCCCGGTGGCGTCGATCTCGCGCGTGGCCGTGCCGTCGATCATTCCGATCCGGGAAATCTCGCCCCCCGAAACGGCCAGGTCACAGACCGCGTCAAAGCCGGTTTCAGGGTCCATCACGCGCCCGTTTCGCAGGATGATGTCATATGCTTCGGTCATTGGTCCACCCTTTCGCCGGCAAAGGGGTCTTCCGTCTTGGGCCAGTAATTGGCGTCCCGTTTGGTAAAGGGAATGATGCTGAAATCCGGGGTGATCGCGCCCGGGGTGGCCAGGTGGATGACCTCGGCGGCAATGGGGGCGAACCCGTCATAGAAATGCTGCGAGGATTTCACGACCACGTATTTCATCTTCGACAGGTCGATCCCGAGGTTCTCGAACGCCTCGGGGTGGAATGTCTGGGTCCGCTGCGTGTTGACCACGATGTGAACACCGTCGGCCTCAAGCCAGACGCAATCGCCCATCTTCATCGCGGCCCGGCCCAGATGCTGCACCGCGTCCCGCGCGATGCCACGCACCGTCACCACGAGGTCAACGGGATCACCCGACATCGGCCCGATCTTGCCGCCCACGCGCACAGCCATCTCGGCGCCCAAGCCCGCGTCGATGCACATGCTCACAAGCACCGGATCCCAGAAGGTTCCGATCGCGATATCCTTCAGCCCCCGGTCCAGCGCCGCGCGCAACACAAAAGTCGAATCCGACGGCGCACCGCCGCCCGCGTTGTCGGCGAAATCGGCCAGCACGATGGGCGCCGCGTTGAGGGCAATCGCACGGTCCAGACCGTCATCGAGGCTGGGAAACCGGCGCAGATCGTTGCGCATCTCCCAAAGCTCTTTCCCCAGTTCCTCGGCACGACGCGCGGCCAGCGCGGCGTCGCCATCGGTGATCACCAGCGTGCGGGCGCCGCAACGCGGATTGTCCCCCCACGGAAACCCGTGCGCCAGCGAGATCGACAGGATCCCCCCCTGCCCCTCCATCGCCGACATGCGATCCACGTAGCTGCGCACCGGCTCGAACGGCGTGTGATACATCGCCATCATCCGGCAGTCGTAATCGCGCATCACCGGATCGGTCCGCCCCTCGGCCGCGTCGGCGCAAATGGCAAAAAGCTCTTCGGCCCGCTCCACCACGTCGATATGCGGATATTCCTTGTAGCAGATGATCGCGGTCGCCTTTTCGAGCATCAGTTCCGTCAGGTGGCAATGCGGGTCGAGCTCCAGCCCGATCTTGACCTGCGGCCCCACGATCTCGCGGATGCGGGCCATCATGTCGCCTTCGCAATCGTCATAACCCTGCGCGATCATCGCACCGTGCATCGACATCAGGACCACGTCGACCGGCATCGCCGCGCGCAGATCGGCAAGAATGTCGTCGCGCATCGCCTCATAGACCGCGCGCACCGTGGGGCCGGCCGGCTGCGCAAAGGTGCAAAGCCCCTCGACGACCTCCCAGCCCCGCGCCTCGGCCATCGTGCGCCAGCGTGCCAACGCCGCCGCGTACAACCCTGCTTCGCCCCGCGAGGCGGTCTTGGAGTAGAGATGTTCCTTGAACCCGCTCCACCCTGTCGGGATGGGCGAAAAGGAATTGGTTTCCGTTGCGAGCGAGGCCATGAAGAGTTTCATTCGTCATTCCCGACATTTGAAAGCGCGGTCACGATATCCGCCAGGACGTGGATGAGGATCAGCGCGAAGGCCAGCGGGATCGCGATGCCGAACACCACCATCGGCAGGTCCATCGTCTCGGTCTGCCGACCGGCCAACCGCGCGAGGTATCCGCGTGCGGGGTTGTTGCCCGGTCCAAGAAAACTGAACCACAGGATCGGCAGGGCAAAACACAACACCCCGAAGGATCGCACCAGTGTAAAGACCAGCCCCCGAACACCGCGGGCCTGCATGGCATTCGGGAACAGGTTGGGATCGCGCTGAAAGCGATACGCGCAGGACGCGCCCAGAAGGCCGCCCCAGACCATGGAAAACCGTGCAAGCTCCTCGGTCCAGGTGGGCGGTTGGTTGAGCAGGTAGCGGGCGATCACCTGCCAGCCGGCAGCGGCCAGCATGAGCGCGACAGCAAGCGCCGCGCCCACCAGCGCCACCCGGTTGAGTCCCCAGGAAAGCCGGTTGATCTTGTCGGAAATCGCCCGCATCGGTCAGTTTCCGATCGCCGCTTTCCAGGCCTCCAGCGCGCCTTCGGGCATGTCCGTCGTCTCATAGATCGGCTGGCTGGCGTCGCGGAACTTGGCCCGCTCTTCCGGCGACAGCTCGATCACCTCGATGCCGGCTTCCTCCAATTGCTCCAAAATGGCGGAATCGTCGGCAATGAGCGCACGGTTGGCGTCATGTGCCTTGTCCACGGCCGCGTGAACGATCTCGCGTTCCTCGTCCGTCAGTGCCTGGTACCAGTCCTCGGACGCGATCGCGACGCGCACCGACTGGCTCATCCGGGCGTTGGTGAAATAGTTGATGAAGGCCGTGTGGCCATATGTCAGCGGCACGAAGGCAGGGTTGATATAGCCCCCGGCTACACCGGTCTGCAACGCGTTGGGCACCTCGGACCAGGACACGATTGTGCCTTTCGATCCCCATTGCTCGAACGTGTTGATCTGCGACGAATCAAGTGCCCGCATACGCACGCCTTGCATGTCCTCGAAGGTGCGGATCGGAACTTCGGTGGTGAAGATGCCCGACGCCGTGCCGGTCATCACCACGTCCAGCACACGCACGCCCTCGGGGGTTGTGCCGGCGTTGATCCGCTCGAGCATCCCGCCCTCGTCCAATGCGCGGTCAAGCTCTTCGAGGTCCTTGAAGAAATACGGCATCGACGCGCCAAAGATCGTCCCGTCCAGCGTTCCGGCGGATTTCGCGTCCGACATCGACACTTCGAGCAGCCCCTGGCTGACCTGGTCGAGCCGTTCGGCCTCTTCGCCCAGCGCGTTACGCTCGTATTCCACCGCGTCCATGCCGTTGGCCTTGAGGTGCTCGGCAAAAGTGTGCGCCCAGACATAGGTGCCGGATTTTTCAAGGTCCGGCGGGCTGTCGAGTGCGATCTTCACCTCGGCCGTCGCCGGCAGCGCAAGCGCCGCCGCAACCGCGGAGGCGGTCAGAATTCCGGTGAGTTTCATTTCAGTTTCCTTCCCTTTTGATTGGTTGTCGCATCATTTCCAAAGCTCCAGCGTCCGGGGCAGCCAGAGGCTGATCTCGGGGACAAAGACCAGTATCCCCAACACGATGATTTCCGCGAAGATGAAAGGGGCGATCGCCCTGGCCAGTTTCCAGTAGTTGACCCCCGTGACCGTCGACACGATCAGCAGGCACCCCCCCAGCGGCGGGGACACCAGTCCGATACACAGGTTGAAGCAGATCACGATGCCCAGATGAATCGGGTCCGCCCCGTTGGCCAGGGCAACCGGCGCCAGCAGCGGCACGAGAAGCGCAAGGGCAACGGGCACATCCATGATCATACCCGCGATGATGAAAAGCAGGTTCATGGCGATCAGGAACCCGACCGGACCGAGGCCCAGGCCATCGACCAACCCGGCAATCGCCTGCGGAATCCGCTCAAGCGCGGCAAGATGGCCGAACGCCGCGACCGCGCACAGGATCATGAAGATCGACCCGGTCAGAACCGCCGTCCGGGAGAAGCTTTCCCAGATGTCGTCACGCGTGAGCGGAGAATAGAAGAACGCGGCGCCCCCCGCGGCAATGACCGCGACGGCAGCGGCTTCGGTCGGCGTCATCCAGCCCAGGACGATCCCTCCGACGATGATGATCGGCAGGGCGAGCGCGGGCAGCGCGACAAGAATCGCCGGCAAAAGCGGCGGTGCCTCGCCCTTTTCGATCCGCGGATGATCCTCGCGCCACGCGAACCAGCCGTTGACCATGAAAAGCGCGAGCGCCAACAACAGACCCGGCAGGATACCGGCCACGAAAAGCGCCGCGACCGATGTCTGCATCAGCGCGCCATAGAAGATCAGGATGATCGAGGGCGGCACGATCGGGCCGATGATCGAGGACGCCGCCGTGATGGCCCCGGCATACTAGGCCGTGTAACCGCGCTCGCGCATCGCGGGAACCATCGTGTTCGACAGGGCGGCCGCGTCGGCGACCGCGGATCCCGATATGCCGGCAAAGAACACCGAGGTCATGATGTTCACGTGCCCCAGCCCACCGCGCAGGCGCCCGATGAGCGCCATTGACAGGTCGATGAGCGATTTGGTCACGCCCCCCCTGTTCATGAGCTCGCCGGCCAGTATGAAAAGCGGCATCGCCAGCAGCGAGAAGATGCTGATCTGCGAAAACACCTTTTGCGGCAGCACGGCCAGATAGCGCGTGTTGTCGGTCAGCACGAAGGTCAGAACGGCCGCACCGCCGATCACATACGCAAGCGCCAGCCCAGAGGCCAGCAGCGCAACCGCAATGACGGGAATCACCCAGATCATGCCGCACACGCCATGCGGTCGGGCGCAACGCACGCAGGATCAAGGCCCTGATCGGCAATATGCCCCGGAACGGGCTTGCCTTGCACCAATGCGGTCGCAAGATCCGCCGCCGCCGGGGCCGACTGGATGCCATAGCCCCCCTGCCCGGCCATCCAGAAGAAACCGGGAACGACCCGGGAAAAGCCGATCACCGGCTCCTTGTCGGCGACGAAGCTGCGCAGCCCCGCCCATTTGCTCTCGATCCGCCGGATATCGAGGTCGAAGGCTGTCATGATCCGGTCGGCACAGACCGCCACGTCGATCTCTTCGGGCTGTGCGTCGCACGGGTCGGTCGGCGTCTCGTCCGCCGGTGAGATCAGCAAGCGCCCGGAATCGGGCTTGAGGTAGAATTCTTCCTGGACGTCGATGGTGATGGGCGCATCGCGGCGGGTGAACCCGTCCGGCTCGGCCACCATCATCGCGGTTCGGCGCTTCAGCACCAGGCCGATTTCTTCCGCCCCGGCAAGGCGACCGATCGCACCGGCCCACGCCCCGCCGGCATTGACCACCAGCGGCGCCGAGAGCGTGTCGGCTTGCGTCTGCACCTGCCAGCCGTCGGCGTCACGGGTCAATTCCTGCACCGCGGCATTGGTCAGCAACTTGCCGCCACGCGCCTTGAGCAGGCGCAAAAAACCCTGGTGAAGTGCAGCGACGTCGATATCCTGGCCTCCCGTGTCGAGCATCCCGGCCGCGGCGTAGCCTGCTCTCAGCAGCGGCTGATGTTCCCTGAGCGCCGCCTTGCCCAGCCGCACCACCCGGGCCTCCCCGGACATCCTGTCGATGAGCGCGTCAAGCGATTCCGTCTGGTCCTCCCTCGCGATCATGAGGATCTGGCGCGGGGTCAACAGCGGCACATCCGCGAACCCCTCCGGCACCGCGTCGAAGAAGGCGCGAGAGGCCCGCGTCAGGGCGCGCACACCGTCGGGCCCGTAGCTCGGGGCGAACACGGCCGCCGATCGTCCGGTGGTGTGGTAGCCGGGCTGCGCCTCCATCTCGGCCAGAACGACCTTCATCGTCCGCGCCAGTCCCGCAGCGACCGAAGCGCCGGCCATGCCCGCGCCGATGACGATGACATCTGCTGAAATGGCGCGCTCTGACATCAGGTTCATTTCCTTCCGCATCGTGTCCGTGACGGCAACGCTACCTAAGAAATTTCGTAACGCAATAATTTTTTATCGTATACGAAAATATTTCCATTTTCATGGGGGGCTGATAAGCTCTTCCTGCACCAAAAGGAGGATCGAACGCCCATGACCACAGCCCAGGATATGGGGGCACGGCTAAGACATTTGCGCAAAGCCCGACAGCTCACGCTGAGCGGCCTTGCCTCGCTGTCCGGCGTCGCGGTTTCCACCATCTCGAAGATCGAAAACGGGACGCTCTCGCCAACCCTCGACAAGGTGCTGCGACTCGCCGAAGGGCTGGATCTGACAATCGGGCAGTTGATCGGGGATGACGAAAGCCAGGGCGCATCGCCCAACAGCCGCTTTGCGCCGTCGCGCGAGGGCGAGGGTATCGTGATCGACACCAGCAATTACGTGTACAGGTACCTCTGCGCGGAACTGACCAACAAGCGGATGGTCCCGATTCATGCGCGCATCAAGGCGTCATCGCTCAAGGAATTCGGCCCGCTCGAACGGCATGACGGCGAAGAATTCCTGATCGTGATGGATGGCGAGATCGTGGTGCATTCGGAATTCTATGCGCCCGTCACGCTCAAACGCGGCGAAGGCATCTACCTCGACAGCACGATGGGCCATGCCTATGTCAGCGCCGGAGAGCGGGATGCCGAGGTGTTTTGCATCTGCACCGAAGCCCAGCGCCTGGAAAAGAACGCCGAGAACGAGCCTTCGCCGCCCGGATGACAGGCGCCCCGGGCGCCTTGCCCGTCACGCCACCTTCTCGGCCGCGATGCCCGAGATCGCCTGGATCAGGTTGTCCTCGGTCACTTCTTCGGAGGTGAATTCGCGCATCACCCTGCCCGAGTACATCGCCACGATCCGGTCGGAAACGTGCAGCACCTCGGGCATTTCAGAGCTGATGACGATGACCGCATAGCCCTGTGCTGCCAGATCGCGGATCAGGTTGTGAATCTCCGACTTGGACCCCACGTCGATGCCGCGTGTCGGCTCGTCCACGATCAGCACCTCGGGGCGCATCGAAAGCCATTTGCCGATGACGATCTTCTGCTGGTTGCCGCCCGAGAGATTGCCCACGATCTGGCGCCAGCCAGGGGTGCGGATGTCGAGCTTGTCACGATACTGATCGAAGATCGCGATCTCGGCGCCGTCGCTCACAAAGGGGCCGGCGGTCAGGTCATCGACCTGCGGAAGGGTCATGTTGTCGCGGCAATTCATGCCCAGCACCAGACCCTGCGACTTGCGGTTCTCGGGCACGAGCGAAATGCCATGACGCAGCGCGTCGATCGGCGAGGAGATGTGCACCTCCTGACTGTCGAGCAGGATCTGCCCGGCCGAGGGGGTGCGCAAGCCAAAGATCGTCTCGGCAATCTCGGTACGACCGGCACCGACGAGGCCATAGAAGCCCAGCACCTCGCCACGTCGCACGGAAAAGTTCACATCCTGGTAAAGCGCGCCGCAGCTGAGCCCGCGCACTTCGAGCGCGACATCCCCCATTTCGTGATGGCTTTCGTTGCGCGAAAGGTCCAGCTTGCGGCCGATCATGAGCTGCGTGACCTCTTCCTCGTCCGTCTCGGCCGTTGTGAGCGTGCCGCGATACTGGCCATCGCGCAGAACGCTGATCCTGTCGGTGATCCTGAAGATCTCTTCCATCCGGTGCGAGATATAGACGATGCCCACACCCCGCGATTGAAGATCCGCGATCACGTCGAAAAGCACCACCTTTTCCGCATCGGTCAGCGACGCGGTCGGCTCGTCGAAGATCACCGCGCGGGGGTTCACGGTCAGGGCGCGGCCGATCTCGACCATCTGCTGATTGGCGATGGACAGATCGCCCACGCGCTTGGTTGAATCGAAACCGACATTGAGCGTTTTGAGGATCGCATCGGTATCGGCATGGAGCTTCTTCCAATCGACGCGGCCAAACCCCTTGAGCGGCAGTTCACCCAGAAAGATGTTCTCGGCCACGCTGAGTTCGTCCGCAAGGCTGAGTTCCTGGTGGATGAACACCACGCCGCTGGCCTTTGCCTGCATGGGCGAGGTCATCACGACGGGTTCCTCGCCGATGAATATCTGCCCTGAATCGGGGGCATGAATGCCACCCAGCACCTTCATCAGGGTGGATTTCCCGGCGCCGTTTTCCCCCATCAGCGCATGGACCTCGCCGGGCATGACGCTGAAGGAGACATCGTCGAGGGCACGCACGCCCGGGAACGTCTTGACGATGCCCTCAAGGCGCAGAACGGGTGTCTGTTCGGTCATATCTTCAACTCCTCCTTGCCCTGGCGGTTCAACTGGCGGTCGAGAAACAGCACCCCGATCAGGATCAGGCCGATCACCAGGTTCACGGTCTGCGTATCGGCGCCGATATGGCCCAGCCCCTTGCGCAAGAGCTGGATCGCGATGACCCCGCCGAGGGTCGAGATGATCGAGCCGTATCCGCCCGCAAGCTTGGTTCCGCCCAGAACGACGGCGGTGATGGCCCAGAGCTCGTAAAGCATCCCGTCATTGGGATTGACCGAGCCGCTTTCGGAATAGAAGATCACCGCCGACAGCGCGGCGAGAAAGCCGATCAGCATGAAATTCAGCATGAAATGCGGACCGACGCGGATGCCCGCGTTGATCGCGGCCTCGCGGTTGTTGCCGATGGCATAGGCATTGCGGCCATGCACGGTCTTGGTCATCACCAGCCACAGGATCAGCGCCACCCCGAGCAGGAACCATGTCGCCGTGTGCAGCCCCAGGAATTGCGCCTCGGCGAAATCGACGAGGGTCCAGTTCAGATGGCTCGTCGGCTGTTCCCCGTTATACATGAAGACCAGCCCGCGAAAGCCCAGCATCGAGGCCAGGGTGACGATGAACGCATCGACGCCGGTTTTCCACACGATCAACCCGTTGATCGCCCCCAGCACGACACCGGTCATCAACGCGAATCCCCAGGCCAGTGGAATGGCCCAGTCGCCCAGCGCCTGCATGAACGGCCAGGTCAGGCTGTCGAGCAGGACGATGGCGGCCAATGCGAATGTCGCGCCCACGCTCAGGTCGATATTGCCGTTGATCATGATGATCGTCATGCCCAGCGCGATGATCCCGATCGGCGCGGATTGCTTGAGCAGCAACAGCATGTTGTCCAGACTGAGGAAGGTCCTGTCAGAGACCGACATCACGTCGCCGACGATGGCAAAGAACGCCAGTTCGACCACGATGAAGCCCCAGATCGCGCTGCGCTTGATATAGTCCTTGCGGTTCAGTGTTGCCATGACCGATGCTCCCTCAGGCGATCGGGGACCACAGGCGGCCCCGCTTGGCTGCGACATCCAGCCAGACGGCGAGGATGATGATGATCCATGTCACGATGTACTGGACATAGAAGTCGAGACCCACCAGCAGAAGGCCACTCTGGATGAAGCCGAGGATCAGCACACCGATCACCGTCTTGACCACCGTCCCCGATCCGCCGAGGAGCGACGCACCGCCGAGAATGACCGCGGCCAGAACCTCGAGCTCCATCCCCTGGCCGACCGTGTTCTGACTGCCCATGCTGCGGCTGGCCTGCAAAAGGCCCGCCGTCGCGACGCAGAATGCCGACAGGAGATAGGTCATGAACACCACCCGCGCGCGCGGGATGCCCGAGAAGGTCGCCGCCTGGCCGTTGCCGCCCACGGCATAGACCTTGCGCCCGAACGGCGTTTTCGCCAGCAGCAGGCTCAGCAGCACGGCCAGCAGGGCAAAGATCAGGATCGGCACCGGGACGCCCATCACACGCGCCTGCCCGAAGAACGCGAACCAGGTGCCCGACTTGTCGGCAATATCCATGTTCTTGCCGCCCGACCACGTCAGCGTAAGGCCGTGGATGGCCGACAGCATCCCCAGCGTGACGATCAGAGAATTGAGCTTGAGATACCCCACCAGGAACCCGATGAAGGCCCCCAGTGCGAGGGTCAGGGCGAACATCGCCACGATGGCCAGCCCCGGGCCAAGCTTGTCGTGCAGGTCGAGCACCACGATCGTGGAAAACGACATCATCGACCCGACCGAGAGATCGAGGTTGCCCCCGATCACCACGAAGGTCACGCCGAGCGCCATCACGCCCAGGATGGCCGAAGAGCGGATGACACCGGAGACGTTGTCGAGTTCGATAAAACGCGGATTGGCCAACGTAAAACCGATCATGAAGACCGCGAAGGCGATCAGGATACCCTGTTTCGCAAGAAGCGCGCCAATGTCCGACTTGTTGAATTGTGCCATGGTTTCCCCTCCCCGATGGCGGCCCGGGCCGCTGCACCGACACCATACTTGAGCCGCGCAGGTCGGTCTGGCCAGTTTTAATCGCTCCCCGACCTTGCTCCGGGTCATTCACGCGGATGTGAATGTCCCTGCCACGCGGTGCGACCGGTCCGGTCGCGCCAGCATGTCAGCCCGCGTGTCGCGCCGGGCCAGGTGTCGTGTCGGGGATCAGAACACGCGGCGCGGGCAGAACCCGCGCCGCGTGACCCGGGAGATAAATCAGAAAACCGGCTTTTCGAACTCGTCCATGTTCTCCTGGGTGATCTTCGGCGTGTCGAAATAGTTCAGGAAAGGCAGATCCTCGCCATTGAGGATGTCGATCGCGGTCTGCAGCGCGGCCTCGGCGTCATCGACGGGCGACTGGTAGATCGACCCCCAGTAATCGCCATCCGCCATTGCCTCGTAGCCCACCGCGAAGTTGGTGGCACCAACGAAGACGATGCCGTCGCGATCCGCGTCCTTGGCCGCGTTGAGCGCGCCGACACCCATGTTGTCATCGCCCGCGTAAACCCCGTCGATGTCGTCGTACTTGACGAGGAACGCCTCCATGACCTGCTGCGACTTCTCGCGGCTCCAGTCTCCGGGCTGGGTTTCGACCAGGGTCACATCGGGGCAGACCTCTGGAAGGCGGTCCTCGAAGCCCTTGGCGCGCTCGATGGCCGTGGTATAGCCCGGCTGGCCGGAAATCTGCACCACGCGGGCCTCGCCCTCGACGCCCATGTCGGTGAACCTGTCGCACATGATCTCGGCCGCGCGCGAGCCCTGGGTGATGTTGTCGGGCCCCGAGAAGGACGCAACGAAATCAAACCCCTGCTCGGCGATGTTCGAGTTGGTCACGACAACGGGGATGTTGGCCTGATGCGCCTTGCGCACGGCCGGGATGACGGCCTCGCCATTGGTCGGCCAGATGATGATGGCATCCACGTCCCGCTGGATCAGGTCCTCCATCTGGGCGATCTGCCGGGCGACATCACCGCCGGCGTCGAGCACGACGGCCTCGACGTCTGGATTGGCTTCCGCCGCGGCGATGAACGCCTTTTCATAGGTCGTCTGATAGCTGTCGACGCCCACGTTGTTTTGCGTGATTCCGATGGTCATCGTTTCCGCGGCGGCCGCACCGCCCAGCAGGGCGGTGGTGCAGACCAGGGCCATTCTTGTCGTCATGTTCATTACTGGGTCCTCCCGTAAAGCATTCGGTCTTGATTGCCGGCTTCCTCCAGGCCGCGGGTTCGCGCCCCGAGCAATCTGAAAGCAGCGTCGCGCGTTTCCGGTCGCCAGACATCGGCAAACTTGTCCATATTGGACTTACTTGTATCCTTTTCGGATAATTTCGCCATACGAAATGGATATCAAACTCAATACGGATGGAGGATGACGACATGAACGGGAGGCGAGGACGCGGGAACGCATCCGGAAAACCAGGCGCCATGCAACAGGGCACAGTCAGAAATATTCAATCCGGATATTCGGCTCCGGCCGGGGCCGTGCCCGCGTCGGTGGTGAAAGTCAGCCCCGAGCTCGAACGCGTGGTGCGGTTCCTGATGGGGCTGTCGATGGAACTCGACACCGCGATCGAGCCGAGCACGCCGAACCCGCATCTCAACATGATCCTTCACCTGATGCTCAGCCACTCCGAAGGGCGGATCGTCTCGCCCTCGTCGCTGGTGTCGGCCTCGGGCGTGCCCTATGCGACCGCGACCCGGAAACTGGCCGAGATCGAGCGCGCCGGCTTGATCGAACGGCGGCCGCGCACCCGCACCGGCAAGACATATTCGCTGCATCCCAGCCCGGGATTGCTTCAGAGTTTCAGCCAGTTGTCCGACCGGGTCGATCGCCTGGTGCGGAATTCATTCGACGAGGCCGGCCAAACCACCGAAAGCACCGACTATTACTTCGGCGGCTCGTATCAACCCGGCCGCGCCGCCATCGCGCCGCCCGGTGCGCTGCCCCAGCCGCTCAAGCTGCCCGGCGGTCTGCGCATCCTCGTGCATGGCGATCCGACCTTCATGGTCATGGAGGGGCTCAAGCGGCAGTTCGAACAGATGGTCGGCACCGACATTCATCAAAGGGCCTTCTCGATCGACCGCCTGCACGAAGAGGCGTCGCGCAACGCCGAGCGCGGCAAGAGCCGCTATGATCTGATCGCCGTCGACCTGCCCTGGATCGGGGAATTCGCCGAGAAGGGCTTCATCCGGCCCCTGTCGGAAGTGATGGATGTCGAACGCCTCGATCCGAGCGATTTTCACACGGCCGGGTGGCGCGCGGCCCATTGGGGCGGGCAGCCCTACGGCGTGCCGAGCCAGACAACGCCGGAGCTGATGTTCTATCGCAAGGACTGGTTCGCCGACGAGGGGTTGGAGCCACCGGTGACCACCGATGACGTGATCGCCGCCGCGCGGCATTTCCACGATCCGGCGCATGACCGGTATGGCGTGGCGTGGAACGCGGCGCGCGGCACGGCGCTGGGCCACACCTTCATGATGACCTGCGCCGCCTTCGGCCAGCCGATCATCGACCTTCCCGAAATCGCCGGCGGCTATGATGCCGACACGCTTGCCGGGCGCAGCCTCCGGCCGATGCTGAACACCGATCGCGCCCTCGCCGCGGCGGAGTACCTCTTGCAATTGCTGCAATTCTCGCCGCCCGACATCCTGTCGATGTCGTGGTACGAGCGCGTGCGCCCCTATGGCGCCGGGCGGGTCGCGATGGCCTATGGCTATACCCTGCTGGCCCCCTATTTCGAGCTCGACGAAAGTTGCCCCGCGCATGGCAACACCGGCTACCTGCCACATCCGCACGGGCCCGAGGGCCGTCCCATCGCGCCGGTGGGGGGATATGTCCTGTCGATCCCCGCCAACCTGCCCGAGGAACGCATCGACGAGGCGGTCGAGGCGCTTGTCGCCTTCACGTCGCCCGGCGCGCAGAAGCTCTATGCCCAGAACGGAAGCCGCACCGCACCGCGCTATTCGGTGGGGGCCGACCCCGAAGTACGGCGCCTGTCGCCGATCTTCGAACTGGTCGACCAGATGTCGTGGCGGGACGAGCTGCAATTCTGGCCACGCCCGCCGATCCCGCAAATCTCGGAGATCATCAGCCTGTGCGGCCATGAGCTGCACGACATGCTGCGCGGGATCGTCACCCCGCGCGACGCGCTGGCCCGGATCCAGGGCCAGGCCGAAACCATTCTGCGAACCACGGTCACTTAGGGAGGAAACCATGGACCCCAACCGCCTCAAGGGCAAGAACATCCTGATCACCGGCGCGGCCCGCGGCATGGGCGCCGCCAACGCCGAGAGCTTTGCCGCGCAGGGCGCGAATGTCTGTCTGGGCGATCTGTCACTGGACGAGGCACAGGGTGTCGCCGAGCGCATCAACGCCGCCGGAAACGGCAAGGCCATCGCGGTAAGCATGGATGTCACCAAGCGCGAGGACAACGCGAGCGCCGTCGCCGCCACGGTCGAGGCCTTCGGGTCCATCAATGTCGGCCTCTTCAATGCCGGCCTGAACAAGCCCCGGTTCTTCATGGATATCGACGAAGACAACTGGGACATGATCATGAACGTCAACACCAAGGCGATGTGGCTGGGGATGCAGGAAACTGCGCGCCAGATGATCGCCCAGGGCCCGATGGAAGGTCATCCCTACAAGCTGATCAACGTGGGCAGCATCGCGTCGCGCAAGCCGCTGGTGGATGTCACCGTCTATTGCACCTCGAAATACGGCTGCCTGGCGCTCACGCATTGCGGGGCCATCGGCCTTGCCGAGCACAACATCACCGTCAACGGTTATGCACCGGGTGTGGTCGTCACCCCGCTCTGGGAACAGCTTGACAAGGATCTCGTCGATATCGGGTTCAAGGAACGCGAGGGCCAGGCCTATGACGACATCGTGCGCGACGCGTTGCAGATCAAGCGCGTGTCCTATCCCGACGACATCACCGGCACCGCGTCTTTCCTGGCCTCGAATGACAGCGACTACATGACCGGCCAGATGATCCACGTCGATGGCGGCTGGTGCATCCAGTAACCCCGCTTCCCGAACCATCCCAGAAAGACGGGGCAACATCCCCGCAAGGAGTTTTCCATGTCTGACCGTCCTGCCTCGGCCCTGATGCCGAACCTGCTGACGCCGCAGGATCTCGAACCCAACTGGCGCTGGGAAGGGCGCCTGCCGGCCTGGGGCCACACCTCGGTCGATTTCGAGCGCCGCATCGACCACGACCGGCTGCGCCGCTATCGGCTGGCGCGGACCCGACAGGCCCTTCAGGCCTCCGGCGCGGGCACGCTTCTGCTCTTCGACGTCAACAACATCCGCTATGTCAGCGCCACCAAGATCGGCGAGTGGGAACGCGACAAGATGTGCCGCTTCTGCCTGCTGACCGGGGACGATTCGCCCTATGTCTGGGATTTCGGCTCGGCCGCCGTCCATCACCAGAAATACTCCGACTGGCTGGAGCCCGATCACTGCCTGGCCGGCGTCGTGGGGATGCGCGGCACGATCCCGCCCGAATTCGGGCTGATGCGCAAATACGCCAGGCAGATCGCCCAGCTGATCAGGGAGGCCGGCATGGCCGACATGCCGGTGGGCGTGGATTATGCCGAAACCGCGATGTTCCACGCCTTGCAGGAAGAGGGGATCAAGGTCGTGGACGGCCAGCAGATCATGCTGGCGGCGCGCGAGATCAAGAACTGGGACGAGATCCAGCTTCTGACCCAGGCGGCCAGCATGGTCGATGGCGTCTATCACATGATCTACGAGGAGCTGAAACCCGGCATCCGCGAGAACGACATCGTCGCGCTGTCCAACAAGATGCTCTACGAGATGGGCAGCGACGACGTTGAGGCGATCAACGCGATCTCGGGCGAGCGGTGCAACCCGCATCCGCACAATTTCACCGATCGCTACTTCCGCCCCGGGGATCAAGCGTTCTTCGATATCCTGCAAAGCTACCAGGGCTATCGCACCTGCTATTACCGGACCTTCAACATCGGCCGCGCGACACCCGCGCAGAACGACGCCTATGTAAAGGCGCGCGAATGGATCAACGCGTCGATCGCGATGATCAAGCCGGGCGTGAGCACGGACAAGGTCGCCGCCGTCTGGCCAAAGGCCGAGGAATTCGGCTTTCCCTCCGAGGACGCGGCCTTCGGCCTGCAATTCGGGCACGGGCTTGGGCTGGCGCTGCATGAGCGGCCCATCATCAGCCGCGCCGTATCGCTCGACCACCCGATGGAAATCCAGACCGGCATGGTCTTTGCGCTGGAAACCTATTGCCCGGCGGCCGACGGCTATTCGGCCGCGCGGATCGAGGAAGAGGTCGTCGTCACCGATACTGGTTGCGAGGTGATCAGCCTCTTCCCGGCCGAGGACCTGCCGATCGCCAACCGCTATTGAACGCCCCTGTCGGGGCGTGCCGCCGCCCGAGGGGGCGGCGGCGCCTCCGGCGGGAGTATTTCAGGCAAGATGAAACTGGGGCGCCTGCCCTGAAAGGACCGCGCCATGGCAAAGGCCAAGACCAATACCGAAGACTACCTTCGCATGTATGCCCAGATGGTGCGCATCCGCACCTTCGAGGACAACGCCAACCAGCTTTACCTCTCGGCCAAGATGCCGGGCCTCACGCACATGTATTCCGGCGAGGAGGCCGTCGCGGTGGGCATCTGCGAGGCACTGACCGACGATGACCGCATCACCTCGACCCATCGCGGCCATGGCCATTGCGTGGCCAAGGGGGCGGAGTTTCGCGAGATGTTCTGCGAGCTTCTGGGCAAGGAAGAGGGCTATTGCCGCGGCAAGGGCGGCTCGATGCATATCGCCGATCAAAGCCACGGCAACCTTGGCGCCAATGCCATCGTGGGTGGGTCGATGGGCATTGCCACCGGCTCGGCGCTCAGGGCGAAACTGCAGGGCAGCGACGATGTGACTGTATGTTTCTTTGGCGACGGGGCGACGGCGCAGGGGCTTTGGTACGAGGTCATGAACATGGCCGCGCTATGGAATCTGCCGGTCATCTATGCCTGCGAGAACAACGGCTATTCCGAATACACCAGGACCGAGGAGATCGCCGCGGGTTCGATCACCGCGCGGGCCGAAGCCTTCGGAATCGAGGCGCACCAGGTCGACGGGCAGGACGTGCTGGCGGTCAACGAGCTGACGCAAAAGCTTGTGACGCGGGCGCGCAAGGGCGAGGGGCCGTTTTTCATCGAGCTGATGACCTATCGCTATCACGGGCACCATGTGGGCGACATCAACCGCGAATACTACCGCTCCAAGGACGAGGAAAAGGACTGGAAGGAAAACCGTGATCCGATCGTGCGGTTCCGGTCGTGGCTGGTGGCCGAAGGCATCGCCAGCGAGGCGGAGATCGAGGCGATGAATGCCGAGATCGAGACCGATGCGCGCGAGGCCGTCGCCTATGCCGAGGCCGCTGCCTATCCCGATGTGTCCGAAGTGGACATGCATGTTTACGCGGACTGAGGAGAGAGAAGATGCGCGAGATTACCCTGTCGCAGGCCGTGAACGAGGCGATTGCCGAGGAAATGCGCCGTGATCCGACCGTTTTCCTGATGGGCGAGGACGTGGCCGAGGCGGGCACGCCGTTCAAGGTGCTGTCGGGCCTGGTCGAGGAATTCGGCACCGAGCGGGTGCTCGACACCCCCATTTCCGAACCGGGGTTCGTCGGCATGGCCGTGGGCGCTGCGATGACCGGCGCGCGCCCCATCGTGGACCTGATGTTCGGCGATTTCATCTACCTCGTGATGGATCAGCTATGCAACCAGGCGGCCAAGCAGCATTACATGTCGGGTGGCAAGCTGACCGTGCCGATGGTGTTGCGCACAAACATGGGGGCGACCCGGCGCTCGGCGGCGCAGCATTCGCAATCCCTGCAGGCGCTGGTCGCCCATATCCCGGGGCTCAAGGTGGCGATGCCCTCATCGGCCTACGAGGCCAAGGGCCTGATGAAAACCGCCATCCGCGACAACAACCCGGTGGTGATCTTCGAAGACAAGCTGATGTACCAGGACAAGGCCCCGGTGCCGGAAGAGGAATACCTCATCCCCTTCGGCGAGGCGCATATCAAGCGCGCGGGCTCGGACATCACGCTGATCGCCACGTCGTCGATGGTGCAGGTCGCCGAGACCGCCGCCGAGATGCTGGGCCGTGAGGGCATCGGCGCCGAGGTGATCGACCCGCGCACCATCGTGCCGCTCGACGAGGCGGCGCTCCTGGAAAGCGTGAGGAAGACCAGCCGCGCGATCGTCATCGACGAGGGCCACCAGAGCTATGGCGTGACCGCCGAGATCGCCAGCCGCCTCAATGAAAAGGCGTTCTATCACCTCGATGCGCCGGTGCTGCGCATGGGGGCGATGGATGTGCCGGTACCGTTTTCACCGGCACTCGAGGACATCACCGTGCCGACCCCGGAAGGCGTGGTTGAAAACGCGCGCAAGCTCTGCGCGGGGGAGATGATTCATGCCGCATGACGTGACGATGCCCCAGCTGGGCATGGCACAGGATGCGGGCAAGATCGTGTCCTGGCTCAAGGCGCCGGGCGACGCGGTGGTCAAGGGCGACCTGCTGTTCGAGGTCGAGACCGACAAGGCCACGATGGAGGTCGAGGCACAGGCCAGCGGGTTCCTGACCTGCGTCGTGGCGGATGCGGGCGATGACGTGCCGGTCGGTGCGGTGATCGCGCGGATCAGCAACAGCGCCGAGGAGGAGAAACCCGCCCCCGCCGGCGATGCGCGCCCTGCCGACGACCTGCCCGAGGGTCACTCCGTCACCATGCCGCAGCTTGGCATGGCACAGGACAGCGGCGTGCTGGTCAGCTGGCAAAAGGCGCCGGGCGATGCCGTGGCCGCCGGTGACATGCTCTTCGAGGTCGAAACGGACAAGAGCACGATGGAGGTCGAGGCCGGGCGCGACGGCTACCTCGCCGCGACATTGGCGGAGGCGGGCGAAGAGGTGCCGGTGGGCGAGCCGGTGGCGATCATCAGCGCCGAGGCCCCCGCGAACCCCGTGGCCCGGTCGGTGGCGTCCGCCCCACCGGCCCCTACAGCCAGGCCAGAGGCCGAGGCGGAACCCGAACCCGACACAAGACCCGAACCCGCCAAACCCGCACAGCGGGCCAGCGGCGGGCGCATCCTCGCCTCGCCCAAGGCGCGACGGCTGGCGCTGGAACAGGGGCTCGACCTTGCGAAACTGGTCGAGGCCGGTCATCCACAGCCCTATCATGTGCGTGACCTCGAAACGCTGCGGGCGCTGCCGGCTGCAACGCCCGCTTCCGAGGTCGCGACGGCAACGACCCGCATGCTGACCGCCGAGATCGGCACCGACGGCCTTGCCGCCTTTGCCGACTGGGCCGCCGAGGCTCATGGGTTGACGGATGCCGATGCGCTTCTGGCCGGTCTGGCCGGGGCCAGTCTGTCACCCCCCTGTATCGTCGCGGTCGAGCGGTTCGGACAGGCGCGACATTTCGCGGTTCCGGCGGGCCGGGCACTTTCGGCGGTCGGCGAGACCGAGGACGCGCCGGACCTGATCCTGCGCGACCTTCGCGGCACGGCGATCCGCAGCCTTGCGGTGGGCGCCGAGGCCAGCCCCGTCCTGACTCTCATGACCGGCGGGACCGGGCTGAGCGTGACGCTGGAATGCGGCCCCGCGCAACTCGACGCGCAAACCGCCATCACCCTTTTGAGCGATTTTGCAGGCCGCGTGGAGCAGCCGCTCCGCCACCTGCTCTGACCCCCCGGAGGCCGACATGGACCATACCGATCTTTACATCAACGGCGCGTGGCACGAGACGGCCGAACGGTTCGACGTGATCAACCCCGCCACCGAAGAGGTGCTGGCCTCGGTCGCCTCTGCCGATATCGCCGACGCCGATGCCGCGCTTGACGCGGCCGAGGCCGCCATGGCCGACTGGGCCGCGCGCACGCCGCGTGAACGGTCCGAGGTGTTGCGAAAGGCGTGGGAATTGATGACCGTGCGGCTCGATCATTTCGCCCATCTCATCACGCTGGAGAACGGCAAGGCCGGCGGGGATGCGCGGGGCGAGGCCACATATGCCGCCGAATTCTTCCGCTGGTTCGCGGAGGAAGCGGTGCGCGCCGACGGGATGATCACCCATGCGCCCTCCAGCGGCGCGCGGATCATCGTGCAGCACAAGCCCGCCGGGCTGGCCGTGCTGATCACCCCGTGGAATTATCCGGCAGCGATGGGCACGCGCAAGATCGCGCCCGCATTGGCGGCAGGTTGCGGCGTCATCATCAAACCCGCCTCGGAAACGCCGCTCACCATGCTGGCCCTGATGCCGCTTCTGGAAGAGGCGGGCGTGCCGCCCGGGCTCGTGAACGTGCTGCCATCGAAACGCACCGGCGCACTCGTCGATCACATGCTGCATGACCCCCGCGTGCGCGTGGTGAGCTTCACCGGCTCGACGGGCGTCGGCCGCACGCTGCTGAAGGGGGCCGCCGATCAAGTGCTCAAACCGGCGATGGAACTGGGCGGCAACGCGCCCGTCCTCGTGTTCGAGGATGCCGATATGGACGAGGCGATCGAAGGCACGATGCTGGCCAAGATGCGCAACCTCGGCGAAGCCTGCACGGCGGCCAACCGTATCTACGTGCACAAAGACATCGCCGAGGACTTCGCCAAGCGCCTTGCCGAACGCATGGGCGCGCTGAAGGTCGGCGACGGCACCGACCCATCGGTCGATGTCGGCCCGCTGGTCAACGCCGATACGCGCGACAAGGTGGCCGCCTTCGTGGCCGACGCCGTGGCCAAGGGGGCCAGGGTGGAATGCGGCGGCACCTTGCCCGAGGGTGTCGGCTACTTCTACCCGCCCACGGTCCTGTCGAACGTGCCGGAGACGGCCGATTGCGTGCATGACGAGATCTTCGGCCCGGTCGCCGCGATCCAGACCTTCACCGATCAGCAGGACGTGATCGCCCGCGCCAATGCCACCGAATACGGTCTTGTCGCCTACGTGTTCTCGGGCGATTTCAAGCGCGGGATGCAGGTCTGCGAACGGCTCGATTACGGGATGGTGGGGTTGAACCGCGGGCTGGTCAGCGATCCTGCCGCGCCCTTTGGCGGCACCAAGCAATCCGGCCTCGGCCGCGAGGGCGGCCACGAGGGGATGCTCGAATTCATGGAAACGCAATATATCTCGGCCAGTTGGTAAAGGGGGCATCATGTCGGACATCATCGCAAGCCCCAGCACGCGGCGCATGGCGCTGGAACAGGGCGTCGATCTCGATGCCCGCGCGCAGGAATTGGGGCGCACCACGTTGGGGCCGGAAGATCTGCACGCCTCCGCTGCCCCCGCGGCGGCCGGCGACACCGGTTTGTGGGACGTGGATCACGCGGCCCATGGCCCGGTCCACGAGGAACCCATGAGCAGGTTCGCCCAGGTGGCCGCGCGCAATCTCGGCGCCGCCAACGCGCTGATCCCGCAGGTCACGCATCACGACCGCGCCGATCTCACCGTGATCGAAGGCTTGCGCACGGCATGGCGATCCGAGGCCCGGGCGCGCGGGATCAAGCTGACGGCGCTGGCCTTCCATGTGATGGCCCTGGCGCGCTGCCTGCGCGCCGACCCCCGGTTCAACGCATCCCTTTCACCGGACGGGAAAACCCTGATCCTGAAGGATTATGTCCATGTCGGCATCGCCGTGGACACGCCCCATGGGCTGATGGTGCCGGTCATCCGCGATGCCGACCGCAAGGGGCTGTGGGACCTGTCCGCCGAAATCGCCGAGCTTGCCGATCGCGCGCAGGCGCGCAAGATCGCCCCGGACGAGATGGGTGGCGCCTCGATGACGATCAGCAACCTGGGCGGCATCGGCGGCACGGCCTTCACCCCCATCGTCAACCCGCCCGAGCTCGCGATTCTCGGCATCACCCGGACCGAGACAGTCACCGTGTGGGAGGGCGACAGCCCGCGCCCGGTGCCGATGGTGCCGCTTGACCTGTCCTATGATCACCGCGTGATCAACGGCGCCGACGCAGCACGGTTCCTGGCCCGCTACGCCCGGTTCATCGCGGAGCCCCGGCGCATGATGCTCTGAATTCGCATCCAGCGCCATTCGCGCCGCACCCGGTTCTCACTCCACCGGGGCAGCCAACCCCTCGGGGCGCGGCTTCGGCCGCAGATGTGAAAGGGGCTGGCAATAGCTCTGCGCGCGCAGCCATGACGCGATGTCCGCCCGCTTGGCACCCGAGCGCATCGGCCCCCAATCCGCCGAAACCCCGCGCCACGCGCGTCCCGATCGCTCCGAATGGCCATGGATCACCCCGTCGCGCGGCACGGTTCGCGCCATGATCCGCAGTGCACAGCTCAGGTTGTCGGCCCCGTTCTTCAACGCCGCACCGCTGCGCGCCCGACAGCCATAGCCGCGCGCCGTCGCCGGCAGGATCTGCATGAGTCCATACCAGCGCCCGCCGCCGCCCACCGCGTCGGGCCGATAGGTGCTTTCATGCCGGGTCAGCGCCGAAACGAACCCCACCCAGAACGCCGCCCGCGTCCGCGCGTCGGCCTGCGGATAGGCCGGGCACCATGTCTCGATATCATCGGGCACCATCCTGACCAGCGGCGCGGCATGATCGCCCAGCGCCGACAGGGCCGCCCGGGTCCAGAGCGGCGCCTCGGCCCGGTGTGACCAGCGCGCATGGGGCACCGCCGCGGGGCGCAACCGCGGGCGGACCTGCACGGGATCATCCGCGGGGGCCGTGGCCGTCTCTCCATCCATCGCCGTCAGCTGAAGATCCCGGTCGATCCGCTTTGCAGCCGCCAGCGGGTCGTGCGGCGACGGGGCTTCGGCCCAACCCTGCCCGGCCAGGCCCGCACAGGCCAGTGCGGCCAGCGCGACACGCCGTGCCATTTCGGTCCCCCGGATCATGAGCCGATGAAACCCCATATCGCCGCAAGGGGCAAGCCGCGTGGCGACCGCGGCAGGCGCAATGGGCGGCGCTTCGCCGGCGGACATCGACAATGCGATGCGGAAAACGGGCATTGTTCCCGCCCCGGAAATCGCCCGGCAATTTGCCGCCGCATTTCCCGCAAAACACCGCGCCTCTGCCCGGATTCGGCCCGAAAGCGGCACGATGTTGGCTTCAGATCAATCACCGGGAGGGGACATGAAACGAGCTGCGGGATTCTCCGTCACATTGACACGCGCGTTGAACGGCCTGCGCCCGACACCGTTGCGCCGTCTTGCGGCCAGCAACACCAAGGCACGCGACCGCGCACTGGCCGACCGGCTTGAACGACAGCTTATCCTGCCTGCCGCCGATACCCCGAACGAAGAGCGTGCCCGCGCCGCGATGCAGGACCGCGGACAATTCCTGGCCCGCCAGGAACGCTGGGAGGATCTGTCCGATGAAATCCGCGCCGCCGATGCCGCGCGCGATGCCACGCCCTGCGCCATGCCCCATGCCGAGTTGCTCAGCTATGGCGCCCGCGCCGATGTGGTCCACGCCACCGAAGAGGCGCTGGCCGACGGCGCCAACCCGTCGGTCGCGGGAATCGAGGCGCTCGAACAGATGCTGGCCGAGTTTCCCCGGGATCACGCGGTCGCCGCGACGGTGGCCCTCGCCCATGCCGATATCGGCTGGGCCTGGCGCGGCACCGGCTGGCCGCATGAAATCCCCGACCGCAATCAACAGCTCTTCGCGACGCATTTCGAGCGTGCGGCGCGGATTCTCGAACCGTTCTTCGACCAGCAGCCCGAGTCGCCGCTGCTGGCCGCGGCACGTTGCACCCTGCTGAGCGGCGATCCCGACCCGGGAAAGCGCCTTGCCGATGATTACGAACGCCTGATCGACCTCAACCCCGGCAATCCCCGCCCGATGCGCGCCCTTGGCAATCACCTCCTGCCGCGCTGGTTCGGTTCCTACGATGCGCTCGAACTCGAGGCGCGGCGCACAGCCGCGCGCAGCGGCACGATCTGGGGCAACGGCGCCTATGCCTGGGTCTACATGGACGCGCTCGCGGTCGATCCGGGTGCCGCGCGCGCCCTCGATCTCGATTTCTTTCTCGACGGGATGCGCGACATCCTCGCCAACCGCCCCGATCAGCACATCGCCAACATGCTCGCGGCATATGCGGCGATCACGATGGACCCGAACCGGACCCCGTCGGACGCTCCGCCCCCGTTGCGCGAAACCCGCCTCGCGATCCATGCGGCGCTCGACTGGATCCTTGCCGAATACCTGTTCGAACTGCACCCGCTTGTCTGGGCCGAGGCCAGCATCGGCCCGGGCCTTTCCGACGCGCGTAGCGCCCAACTGCCGATGCGCTCGGCGCTTCTGCGCCGCGGCACGATGACCGCGCGCATGACCATCGCGCGCCATTTCGCCGACGAATTGCTGGCCGGAACCACGGTCGCCTTTTCACGCCACGGGTTGCGGCTCTACCCGCCGCAATAGACGCCGCGCGGGGCTTGGCGCCTTACATGCACCGGCACCAGCCGTTCCGGTCCACCCCGATCAGCGCCTCGCCCTGGGCCAGCCACCAGCCCGGGTCGGTCAGCACCGGGGCGGACTCTTCGGCCGTGATGATTCCGGCCCCTGCGCCAACCGCCGTGATCGCCAGCGCCGCGAAAATGATCTTGTGATGAAATGCCATGCGGAAATCCTCCCGATATGGGTCGATTGCATCACATCTCCCCGCGCCCGCGACAGTCAGGGAATCCTGACCTGGCCGCGGCGCGGACCCCTGCGCCCCCTTGCCCAGACCCCGCCCCTGCCCTAGAAGACAGCCATTGCCAGCAAGGAGCCGGACCGATGCTCGATCTCACCCATGAACCCCCCAAGCCCAAAGTGATCGCGGGCGCGAAACACGATTGGGAACTGGTGATCGGGATGGAGGTGCACGCACAGGTGGCGTCAAGGGCCAAGCTCTTCTCGGGCGCCTCCACCCAGTTCGGCGCCGAGCCCAATTCCAACGTCGCCTTCGTCGATGCGGCCATGCCCGGCATGTTGCCGGTGATCAACGAATTCTGCGTCGAACAGGCGGTGCGCACCGGGCTTGGCCTCAAGGCGAAGATCCACCTCAAATCGGCCTTCGACCGCAAGAACTATTTCTACCCCGACCTGCCGCAGGGCTACCAGATTTCCCAGCTTTACGAGCCGATCGTGGGCGAGGGCGAGATTCTCGTCGACATGGCCCCCGGCATCGCGCGAAAGGTGCGCATCGAGCGCATCCATATCGAACAGGACGCGGGCAAAAGCATCCACGACATGGACCCGACCATGTCCTTCGTCGATCTCAACCGCACCGGCGTCGCGCTCATGGAGATCGTCTCGCGCCCCGACATCCGCGGCCCCGAAGAGGCCGCCGCCTATGTGGTGAAACTGCGCCAGATCCTGCGCTATCTCGGCACCTGCGACGGCAACATGCAGAACGGCAACCTGCGCGCCGACGTCAACGTCTCGGTCTGCCGCCCGGGCCAGTACGAGAAATACCAGGAGACCCAGGATTTCTCGCATCTCGGCACCCGCTGCGAGATCAAGAACATGAACTCCATGCGCTTCATCCAGCAAGCCATCGACTTCGAGGCCCGCCGCCAGATCCGCATCATCGAGGAAGGCGGCGAGGTGGTGCAGGAAACCCGCCTCTACGATCCCGAGAAGGGCGAAACCCGCTCGATGCGCTCCAAGGAAGAGGCGCATGACTATCGCTATTTCCCCTGCCCCGACCTGCTGCCGCTCGAAATCGAGCAGTCCTGGGTCGACGAGATCGCGGCAAACCTGCCCGAACTGCCCGACGAGAAGAAGGCGCGGTTCATGGCCGATTACGGCCTCACCGAATATGACGCGAGCGTGCTGACCGCCGAAACCGATGCCGCCGGCTTCTTCGAAGAGGTGGCCAGGGGCCGCGATGGCAAGCTCGCCGCCAACTGGATCATCAACGAACTCTTCGGCCGCCTCAAGAAAGAGGATCACGACATCACCCAAAGCCCGGTCAGCCCCGCGCAGCTTGGCGGGATCATCGACCTGATCGCCGCGGACGTGATCTCGGGCAAGATCGCCAAGGACCTCTTCGAGATCGTCTATACCGAAGGGGGCGACCCGGCGCAGATCGTCGAAGAGCGCGGCATGAAGCAGGTCACCGACACCGGCGCGATCGAGGCCGCGCTCGACGAGATCATCGCCGCCAACCCCGCGCAGGTCGAAAAGGCCAAGGTGAACCCGAAACTCGCCGGCTGGTTCGTGGGCCAGGTGATGAAGGCCACCGGCGGCAAGGCCAACCCCAAGGCGGTGAACGCGCTGGTGCAGGACCGGCTCGGGCTCTGACCGGACGGCGGCACTTGCCCAGCCGCTGGGGGTTTCACCCCCAGACCCCCAGGATATTTGACGCCAAATGAAGACATGGCCGCGCAAAAGTCAGCCCCCCGCCATGTAGCGAGGGGCCTTCACTTGGCACGGTCATCGGCGTCCCCGCCTGTACCGTAAAGCCAAGCTGACAGGGCAAGGTTAAGATTCCGTTTCCTTATCTGTCCCCGTTCCTTCATTTGGCCCCAAATATCCCCGCCGGAGGCATCCGGCATCCCGGGCCGCGCGCAGGATGACGCGGCAAGGCGCGGCTGCACTCTTGCACCCGGCGGCGCAATGGGCCATCCATCGCGCATGGACTGGGTCAAGATCATACACCTGCTTTGCGTCATGGGCTGGATGACATCCGTCTTTGCCGTGCCGCGTGCGCTGATCTACTGGAAGCGTGAGTACGCGAGGCTGGGCGAATTCGGCCCGACCGGCGATCTGACCGTGCGGCTTTACCGCTTCTCCGCAGGGCTGGCGGTGATCGGCGTGATCACCGGGCTATGGCTGGCCTGGTCGGTCTGGGGTTTCGCCCCCTGGACCCATCTCAAGACCGCGCTCGTGGCCCTTCTGGCCGTGCATTACGCCTGGACCGGGCGCCTCGTGATTCGCGCCCGGCGCGGCGAATTTCGCGAAAGCGACTTCTTCCTGCGCATCTTCAACGAAATCTCCGTCATCGCCACCATCGCCATTCTCTGGGTCGTGGTGGTCAAACCGTTCTGAGACACATGACCGAAAACACCCCCTTCATCTCGACGCCGATGCGGGTCGAACCGGACTGGATCGACTATAACGGCCATCTCAACCTCGCCTTCTACCACGTGCTCTTCGACCGGGGCGTCGACCAGATCTGGGAAGAGCTGGGATTCGGCCCCGAATACCGGACCGAACGGGGCTTCACCACCTATGCCGCCGAATCCCATGTCCGTTACCTGCGCGAGATTCACGAGGGCGACATGGTGCGCGCGAGTTTCCAACTGCTCGACCATGACGAAAAGCGGTTCCATTTCTACCAGGAACTCATCCACTCGGACGGCTGGGTCTCGGCCAGCGCCGAAGGTCTGACCCTGCATATCGATACGTCCGGCCCCCGCGTCGCCCCGATGCCACCCGACATCCTGGCCAATGTCGGTGCGCTCATGGCCCGCCACCGCGACCTGCCGCGTCCCGCCTCCGTCGGCCGCGCCATCGGCATTCGCCGCAAGTGACCGCGCGCCGGGTTTACCCCTGGCCCCGACCATTCGCAGAGCACGACCCGGCAGCCGGCGGGCAGCCGGTCGGTGCACGGATGTCACCCCCCGATTCCTCGCCGAAGATTCGTGTTAACCCGGCGGGGCGGTCGTGACACCATGGAGTAACCCGCGCTGGAATCCCCTGCGCCGGCCTGCTAGGAAAGGCGGACGCGACACCATGGACAGCACCCGATGACAGGTTACGATTACAAGGTCGTCCCGGCCCCGCGCAAGGCGCGCAAGATCCGGCGCCTCAAGACCCCGGAAGCCCGGTTTGCCCATGTATTGCAAGAAGTTATAAACGAGCACGCCGCGGATGGCTGGGAGTTTCAGCGCGTCGAAACCCTGCCCGTGGACGAACGCCAGGGCCTGACCTCCACGCAGACCGTCTTTCGCGACCTGCTGGTGTTTCGCCGCCCGCACGACACCCAGCGCACGCAAGCGCAAGAAAGCGTTCACGCCGAGGCGCCAGAATCGGCAGACACGACCGAACCGCCCGACGACGATCCCGACGACGACATCACCAGCCCGGCACCCGACGACAGCGACACCGCGCCCGACGCCCCCTCCGGCGACACCGAACGCAGCTGACCCCTATCCCAGGTCCAGCGAAAGCGCATGGATCGAGGCCACGAGGTCCGGCCCGAGCGCATGATGCACCGCCCGGTGACGCGCGACCCGGTCCAGCCCGGCCAGTTCGGCGGCACGCAGACGTAGCGCAAAATGGCTCTCGCCCGAGCCGTCATCGCCCGCATGGCCCGCGTGAAGCGAAGATTGATTAACGATTTCCAGCTCTTCTATGTTGAACGCCGCCTCGATCGCGGCACGGATCTCCGCTTCTTTCGACAATTTTTCTCTCCTGCCCTCTTTCGGTTTTCGCCCAGAAGGGTAAACTCCCGGGTCCGAGTCGAAAAGGTGCCTCAATCATGCGAAAACCCGACCCCTTCGGTTTCGATATTTCCGTTTCGTCGGCCAAGAAGAAGAATCCGCGCGGGCGGCGCGGCATGTCCGGTGCGTCCGAGACATCAACCCGGATCTGCGATCACGAAGGATGCAACGAGCCGGGCAAGTTCCGCGCGCCCAAGGCGCCGGACGTGCTCGATGACTACTACTGGTTCTGCAAGGAGCATGTGCGCGAATACAATCTCAAGTGGAACTTCTTCGACGGCACGACCGAGGCCGAGATGAACGCCCAGGCGACCAAGGACAAGGTCTGGGATCGTCAGACCCGGAGCTTCCGCGACCCCGAGGCCCGCGCCTGGGCCCGGCTCGGAATCGAGGATCCGCACCAGGTCCTTGGTGCCAATGCCACGCAGAATCCCGGCAAGCGCGGCAAGTCCACGGGCCGGCGCCTGCCGCCCACCGAACGCCGCGCGATCGAGATCCTCGAAGTCAAGGACAGTGCCACGAAAACCGAGGTGCGCAAGGCGTACAAGGCCCTCATCAAGGTCCTGCACCCGGACATGAACGGTGGCGACCGCTCGCAGGAGGAACAGCTGCAAGAGGTGATGTGGGCCTGGGAACAGGTCAAGGACAGCCGCAATTTCAAGTGAAGATCACGGCCCGCGCAATGCGCCTACTCGCCCGGGCGCGGCGCCGTTCGTTGGCGTTCACATTTCGTAACCTTTCGGGCGCATCCTCTCACGCAGCCCGAAAGACCAGGCTCACACCTTTGATGCAATGCCGCTTGCCCGTGGGTTTCGGCCCGTCATCGAAGATATGGCCCAGGTGACTGCCGCAACGTGCGCAGTGGCATTCGGTATGGCTGCCAAAAAGGGTCCGGTCCGGTTTGGTGCCGATGGCGCCGCTTTTCGCCTGCCAGAAACTGGGCCAGCCGGTGCCGCTGTCGTATTTGTGCTCGCTTGAATAAAGCGGCCGGTCACAGCCCCGGCAATGATAGGTGCCGTCGCCATATTCCTTGTCGAGCGGCGAGGAAAAGGCCCGTTCGGTGCCTTCCTTGCGCATCACCTTGTATTCCAGCGGGCTCAGCATCTCGCGCCATTCGCGGTCGGTCCGCGTCACTTCGAAGGCGCGCGCCGATCCGGGGGCAAAGCCCGCCACCATCGCCGCCGGCGCGGCCAATGCGAGTTGGAAAAAATTCCGTCGTTGCATGAGAAACTCCTTTTCCGGCCCCTGTTCTGCGCGACATGCCGTGCCCATGCAATCACGTGCCGCGCAACTTCGCGTGAAGCGAAGTGCATCGCGCGGCGCCGCCCGATCGTCACCCGGCACACCGCCACCCCGGGAATTATTTCAACTTGTGCGCCTCGCGCCCCCGCGTCAGACTGCTCCGCCCCTTGCCCTTGGGCGCGAATTATTGCACCACGTGCGGGTTGGCATTTTGGCCGGGCTCAGAGGACGACAGAACATGGCGGACGGATCGATCGACATCAACGCGAAACCCACCGAGGAAATCTCGGTCCGCGAGGTCTTTGGCATTGATACGGACATGATGGTCAAGGGCTTTTCCGACCGTTCCGAGCGGGTGCCGGATATCGATTCGACCTACAAGTTCGACCCCGACACCACGCTGGCCATCCTCGCCGGCTTTTCGCACAATCGCCGGGTGATGATCCAGGGTTATCACGGCACCGGCAAATCCACCCATATCGAGCAGGTGGCCGCGCATCTCAACTGGCCCTGCGTGCGCGTCAATCTCGACAGCCATATCAGCCGGATCGACCTCATCGGCAAGGACGCGATCAAGCTCAAGGACGGCAAGCAGGTCACCGAGTTCCAGGAGGGCATCCTGCCCTGGGCGCTGCGCAACCCCACCGCCATCGTGTTCGACGAATACGACGCGGGCCGCGCCGACGTCATGTTCGTGATCCAGCGGGTCCTGGAAACCGACGGCAAGCTCACCCTGCTCGACCAGAACGAGATCTTGACCCCGCACAAGTATTTCCGCCTCTTTGCCACCGCCAACACCGTGGGGCTGGGCGACACCACCGGGCTTTATCACGGGGTGCAGCAGATCAACCAGGCGCAGATGGACCGCTGGAGCCTCGTCGCCACGCTGAACTACCTTTCCCACGACGCCGAAACCGCAATCGTTCTGGCCAAGAACCCGCATTACAACACCGAGAAGGGCCGCCGTATCGTCAGCCAGATGGTCACCATCGCCGACCTCACGCGCACCGCCTTTATGAATGGCGACCTGTCGACCCTGATGAGCCCCCGCACGGTCATCACATGGGCCCAGAACGCCGAGATCTTCCGCAACGTGGGCTATGCCTTCCGCGTGACCTTCCTCAACAAATGCGACGAGCTCGAACGCCAGACCGTGGCCGAGTTCTACCAGCGCTGCTTTGACGAGGAACTGCCCGAAAGCGCGGCGAGCGTGAGCCTGGGATGACGCAGAGCCGCTCATCCCGCCCTGACCTGCGGGCTGCGCGACACGGCCCTCAAGGGCCGATGAGCGCCCTGCCGAGGACACCACGATGAGCAAGCCCACCGACAACCCCGCCGATCCCTTCAAGAAGGCCCTGGCCGAGGCCACCAAGGTCATGGCCGACGATCCCGATCTCGCGGTCTCCTATTCGGTCGATCCCGCGGGGATTTCGGGCGATGCGATGCGCCTGCCACAGGTTTCGCGCCGGATGACCCGCGACGAGGTGCTGCTCGCCCGCGGCACGGCCGATGCGCTGGCGCTCCGGCACAAGTTTCACGACGACGCCACCCATGCCAAATTTGCCCCCCCCGGCGACATGGCCCGCGACATCTACGAGGCGATGGAAACCGCCCGCTGCGAGGCGATGGGCGCGCGCGAAATGCCCGGCACCTCGGGCAATATCGACGCCAAGATCGCCGACGAGGCCCGCCGCCGTGGCTATGAGCAGATCACCGACAGCGCCGACGCGCCGCTGGCTGCCGCCGCGGGATATCTCACCCGCCACCTTGCCACCGGCCGCGACCTGCCCCCCGGGGCCGACAACATCATGAGGCTCTGGCAGGGCTTCATCGAGGAACAGGCCGGCGGCACGCTCGAAAACCTCCATGAAAAACTCTCCGATCAGGCCGAGTTTGCCCGCTTCGCGCGGCAGGTCATCACAGACCTGGGCTATGGCGACCAGTTGGGCGACGATCCCGACGCACCCGATGACGACGAGGACGATCAGGACGACGAGGCCCAGGAAGAGGAAAACCCCGAGGACGCAGGCCAGGAAGAGAGCGAGGACCAGTCCGGCGAGGCAGACCCGGACCAGACCCAGGACGATCAGCAGGACGCCTCCGAGGCACAGGTCTCGATGGACGAGATGGCCGAGGACGAGATGGGCGACGAAGCCGAAATGCCCGACGGCGAGGCCCCGCTCGACCCGCCGCCGCCGCCACCGCTCTCGGATGCCGACCCCGATTACCGCGCCTACGAGACCAATTTCGACGAGGAAATCGCCGCCGAGGATCTTGCCGAGCCGGCCGAGCTCGAGCGGCTCCGCTCCTATCTCGATCAGCAGCTGGATTCGCTCAAGGGCGCGGTGGGGCGGCTTGCCAACAAGCTCCAGCGCCGCTTGCAGGCCCAGCAGAACCGCTCGTGGGAGTTCGACCGCGAAGAGGGTATCCTCGATGCGGGACGTCTTGCGCGTGTGGTCGCGAACCCCACGACGCCGCTTTCCTTCAAGGTCGAGAAGGATACCGAGTTCCGCGACACGGTGGTCACGCTGCTTCTGGACAATTCCGGTTCGATGCGCGGCCGCCCGATCTCGATCGCCGCGATTTGTGCCGATGTGCTTGCCCGCACGCTCGAGCGTTGCGACGTCAAGGTCGAAATTCTGGGCTTCACAACCCGCGCATGGAAGGGTGGCCAGAGCCGCGAGAGATGGCTGGGCGAAGGCCGCCCGGCCCAGCCCGGCCGCCTCAACGACCTGCGCCACATCATTTACAAGGGCGCGGATGCGCCGTGGCGCCGGGTCCGGCCCAATCTCGGGCTGATGATGAAAGAAGGGCTTCTGAAGGAAAACATCGACGGCGAGGCGCTGGAATGGGCGCATCGCCGGATGCTGATGCGCCCCGAGGCGCGGCGCATCCTGATGGTGATCTCCGACGGCGCGCCAGTGGACGATTCGACCCTCTCGGTCAACCCGGCCAACTACCTCGAAAAGCACCTGCGCGACGTGATCGCGATGATCGAGAGGAAAAAGATCGTCGAGCTTCTGGCCATCGGCATCGGCCATGACGTGACCCGCTATTACGACCGCGCGGTAACGATCACCGATGTCGAACAATTGGCCGGGGCCATGACCGAACAGCTTGCCGCACTCTTCGACACCGACGCGCGGGCGCGGGCGCGATTCCTCGGCATCAAGAAAGCCAGCTAGACCGTCCCGCACCAGGTCGATCCTGCCACCCCAAGTGGCCCATCCCCGATTCTTCGCAGGGGAATCGTCTTGCCAGCGGCGCGCTCGTGCCAGAATGCACGTGCGACCGACACCACGCCATCGGATATCGCGCCATTGCCTGTTGCGCATGGGCGCATTTCCCTGTTCGATACGGCCAAACCACAGGGGAGTTGCATGTTTCAAAGTTTCCAGGACAGCGCGGACCCATCCCAGGGCCCCGAACGGCTGGCCACGCTGCGCGCAGTCATGCGCAGCGAGGGGCTGAGCGGCTTTCTGGTGCCGCGCGCCGACGCACATCAGGGCGAATACGTGGCCGAGCGTGACGCCCGGCTGGCGTGGCTGACGGGCTTCACCGGATCGGCCGGGTTCTGCGCAGTGCTGCCGCACAAGGCCGGGGTGTTCATCGACGGGCGCTATCGCACCCAGGTCAAGCGACAGGTCGATCTCGATCATTTCACCCCGGTCCCTTGGCCCGAGACCCAGCTTGGCGATTGGCTCGTGGCCGAGCTGCCCAAGGGGGGTACCGTGGCCTATGACCCCTGGCTTCACACCCCCGACGAGATCGCGACACTCGAGCAGAAACTCGCGCCCAAGGGCATTGCCCTGACCCCGCATGGCAATCTCGTCGACATTATATGGTCCGACCAGCCCGCGCCGCCCGTGGGCCGCATCACGCCCTATCCCGCCGATCTCGCCGGCGAGACGCATGACGCCAAGCGTGCCCGGCTGGCCGAGACGCTTCGCGATGCCGGGCAATCCGCCGCGGTGATCACGCTGGCGGATTCCATTGCCTGGCTCCTGAATATCCGCGGTTCGGACATTCCGCGAAACCCGGTGCCGCATGCCTTTGCCATCCTGCGGGATGATGCGCGTCTCACGTTGTTTGTCGATCCGGCCAAGCTCGATGACACAGTGCGCGCCCATCTCGGCGCGCAGGTCACCATCCGCCCACCCTCGGCCTTTGCCCCGGCGCTGCATTCGCTGACCGGCATGGTCCGTGTCGACCCCAAGACCGCCCCGGTCCTCGTGGTGCAGGAACTCGATGACGCCGGCGTTGCCCATGACCGGGGCCAGGATCCCTGTATCCTGCCCAAGGCCCGCAAAAGCCACGCCGAGATTGCCGCCACAAGCGAGGCGCATTTGCGTGACGCCGCCGCGATGGTCGAATTCCTCACCTGGTTCGACGCGCAGCCACCCGGCACGATCACCGAGATCGACGTTGTCACCGCACTCGAAGGCTTCCGCCGGGCCACCAACGCGCTGATCGACATCAGTTTCGACACCATCGCGGGCACCGGCCCCAATGGCGCGGTGATGCATTATCGTGTGACCGAAACCTCGAACACGCGACTCGACGACGGGCACCTGATCGTGGTCGACAGCGGCGGGCAATATATCGACGGCACAACAGACATCACCCGCACCCTGCCCGTCGGCCGGGTGGGCGACGAGGAACGGCGCTGTTTCACCCGCGTTCTCAAGGGCATGATCGCCATTTCCCGGGCGCGTTTTCCCAAGGGACTCGCCGGGCGCGACCTCGACGCGCTGGCCCGCTATCCGCTCTGGCTGGCCGGGCAGGACTTCAACCACGGCACCGGCCATGGCGTCGGCGTCTATCTTTGCGTTCACGAAGGCCCGCAGCGCCTTGCCCGGATCAGCCATGTGCCGCTCGATCCCGGCATGATCCTGTCGAATGAACCCGGCTATTACCGCGAAGGTGCATTCGGCATCCGGCTCGAAAACCTGATCGTGGTGCATGAGGCCGAGGCGGTTCAAGGCGGGGATGACCGCGACATGTTCGACTTTGAAACCCTCACATGGGTGCCGATCGACCGCCGCCTGATCCTGCCCGCGATGATGGACGCCGGGGAAATCGACTGGCTCAACCGCTACCACGCCGCCTGCCGCGACAAAATCGGCCCTCGGGTTTCGGAGGCCGCTCGACTATGGTTGGAAGGCGCGACCGAGCCGCTCTGACATATCAGCGCAACACTGCCGCATCAGACTGGACCGGAAAACTTGGGGAGGACAAGGAAGATGGCACCGAAAATCACGATCACGCACGCGCCCGGCACATGGGTCGTGCGCGCGGGCGGCGCCGTTCTGGGCGAGTCGAAGAACGCGCTGGAACTGGTCGAGGGCGACATGCCCCCGGTGATCTATTTCCCACGCGAAGACATCGCCATGGCCTTTCTCGACGAAAGCGATCACGCAACCACCTGCCCGTGGAAAGGCAAGGCCCGCTATTTCTCGATAGTGACCAAGTCCACCACGCTTGAAAACGCCGTGTGGTCCTATGAAGACCCGCAAGACGACGTGGCCCGGATCAAGGATCACCTCGCCTTCTACCCCAGCGACATGGTGGCGGTGGAACGGGTCTGATCCGACCCTGCGCGCGCTCAGGAATGCTCTTCCTCCGCCGTCGCGACCAGCGCACGGTTATAGGATTTGAGCGCATCGACATGCCAGAGCGCGCCCCAAAGCTCGGGGCGATTGTCCGCGCCGGTCAGGCTCAGCACCGGAAGGAACGCCGCACCGGACTGCTCGAAAACCGGCATTGCGTTCTCCAGCGTGGCGTTCGTATCGAGATAGACACCGGCTTCGACCATCTCCCAAAGCTCGCTCTCTTCGGGGCATTCACGCTCGCCCAGTGGCTTCATCAGGCTCGCCACCCGGAACATCGCCAGCAGATAGGCCTGCGGACCGGCGGCAAGGTGCACCCCGCGCCGTTCGAGCTGTGTCAGGAAAAACGACCGGTCCACCAGCCGTGAACTCAGTGCTGTCGACATGCTGACCGCAACCATGACGGCCAGCCCGGTCTGCCAGTCGCCGGTCATCTCGAAAACGATCAGCGTGGTCGAGATCGGCGCCCCCAGCACGGCCGCCGCCACCGCGCCCATCCCCGCCAGCGCATAGAGCGTGTGCGCACCGGACACTTCGGGAAAGACCGAGGTCGCGATCAGGCCAAAGGCCAGCCCGGTGAGCGCCCCCACCATGAGCGAGGGCGAAAAGACACCGCCGCCCATGCGCCCGGCCATGGTAATGGCGACGGCCACCACCTTGAGCACGCAGAACACCACCGCCTCGTGCAGGACGAGTTTGCCGGTCAAAGCCGCGCTCGTGGTCTCGTATCCGACGCCGATGATATGCGGGAACCAGATCGCGATCACGCCCAGCATGAGCCCGGTCACCGCCGGGCGCAGCCAGCGCGGCAATCCGATCCGGGCCTGTGTGTGACTTGCCATGTCATCGGCCATGAAAATCGCGCGCATCATGACCGCTGCGACGATCCCGCAAACCAGACCCAGGATGAGAAAGGCCGGCAATTCGATGTAGAACTCCAGCGCCGAAGTGCCAGGCAGGGTGAACTCGGTCACGTCGCCAAAGGCCAGCCGGTTTATGACCGTGCCTGCCGCGCTGGCGATCACGATGGGGGCAAAGGCATGGACCGCAAAATGCCGCAGCACCACTTCAAGCGCGAAAAGCGCCCCGGCGATCGGCGCATTGAAACTGGCCGACACGGCCGCCGCCACCGCGCATCCCATCAGGTCGCGCCCGGTCATGCCACTTGCATGGATCCGCTCACTCACCCAGCTCGAGATCAGGCTGGCGAGATGCACCACAGGCCCCTCGCGCCCGGTCGAGCCGCCCGTGCCCAGCGTGATCAGCGACGCAAGGGCCGATGCGATTCCGGCCCGCGCCTCGACCCGCCCATCGTAGAGCGCAGCCCCTTCGATGACATCGGGCACCGTGCGCACACGACCGTCATCGGTAAAGAAATGCAGGATCAACCCCACCGCGAGACCGCCCAGCGTCGGAATGATCAGAACCCAGATCCATGGCAACGTCTCGGCAAAGGAATGCAGCCGGTTCACGTTATCGGTGCCGTAAGCCCAGCGCTGCAACGCCTCGACCCCAAGCCGGAACAACAGCGCGGCGAAACCGGCCCCGACACCGATGACCAGCGCCAACAGCCAGAACTGGAACTGGCTCGGCCCTCTTTCGCGCAAATAGCCGAGCGCGCGGCGCAATTCGCGCACAACCTCGGCGCGTTTGCTTTCAAGATAGGATCCTTCAGGCCGGCTCATCACATCTCAATTGCGGGCAATTTTAGACAAATCCGTCGGGTCGCCCCTTTCCCATGCCAGCGGCATACCTTACGATCCCGGCCAATCGCTCTTCGGGGGAAAACATGCCGATCCAAGACGCTCTTGCCGAGTTATCCACATTACTAGGCCAACGGCTCAGCCGCTCCAAGTCCGATCTCGACCTGCACGGCCGGTCCGAGACCTATTTTTCCATGACGCCCCCCGACGCGGTGGCCTATCCTGAAAGCACGCAAGAAGTATCGCAGGTGATGAAGATCTGCGCCGCCCACGCCGTGCCGGTCACCGGCTGGGGGACAGGCACCTCGCTCGAAGGGCAGGCAATGGCCTTTTCCGGCGGTGTGGTGGTCGATTTTGCCCGAATGAACAAGGTCCTGTCGGTGCATCAGGGCGACATGGACGCGGCTGTGCAGCCGGGCGTGACACGCGAGGCCCTCAACGAAGAGCTCCGCGCCACGGGGCTGTTCTTTCCGGTCGATCCCGGCGCCAATGCCTCGCTCGGGGGCATGGCCTCGACAAGGGCCAGCGGCACCACCGCCGTGCGCTATGGCACCATGCGCGACAATGTGCTGGGGCTCGAGGTCGTGCTGGCCGACGGGCGGGTGATCCGTACCGGCACACGCGCGCGCAAGACTTCCGCGGGATATGACCTGACCGGGCTCTTCGTCGGGTCCGAAGGCACCTTGGGTCTGATCACCGAACTTACGCTCAAGCTGCATGGCCAGCCCGAGGCGATCACTGCCGCGATCTGCGCCTTCGACAGCGTGGATGACGCGGTGCGCGCCGTCATCGACACGATCCAGATGGGCCTCTCCATGGCCCGGATCGAACTTCTCGATGCCGAGACGGTCAAGGCTTTCAACGCCTATGCCGGGGCCACCATGCCCGAATGCCCGCATCTCATGGTCGAATTCCACGGCTCTGAAAGCGGCGTGGCCGAAATGGCCGAAGGGTTCGGCGCAATCATCGCCGATCACAATGGCCACGGGTTCGACTGGGCGACACGGCCCGAAGAACGCAATGCGCTCTGGACCATGCGCCACAACGGCGCCTACGCGATCTATAACGCGCGGCCGGGCTGGAAGGGCCTTGTCACGGACGTGTGCGTGCCGATCTCGCGGCTGGCCGATGCCATCAACGAAACCGCTGCCGATCTTGCCGCCTCGGGGCTTTACGGGCCCATTCTCGGCCATGTGGGCGACGGTAATTTCCACTCGGTCATCATGTTCGACGCCGAGGACAAGGCCGCGCTCGCAAAGGTCAAGGCCGCCTCGAATCGCATGGTCGAACGCGCGCTGGCCATGGGCGGGACGATGACCGGCGAACATGGAATCGGCGTGGGCAAGTTGCCCTATATGTCATCCGAGCACGGCCAGGGCTGGCAGGTCATGGGAGCGATCAAGCAGGCGCTTGACCCCAACAACCTGCTCAACCCGGGAAAGATGGTGCCACCGCGCAATTGATCGCCCCGTGGCGTCCTCTGTGCAGGGCCTTCCCCTCGCTCAGCCGATCAACTGGGTCGCCGCTGCCCGCGCCGCCTCGGTGATCCGGTCGCCCGACAGCATCCGCGCGATCTCATCGACGCGATCTCCATCGGCCAATGGCACGACGGTCGAGCGCGTTTCGCCTGCCTCGACGTGCTTCTCCACGCGCCAGTGATGGCTCGCCTTGGCCGCAACTTGCGGCGAATGGGTCACGACCAGAACCTGCGCGCCCTCGGCCAACTCGGCCAGGCGCCGCCCCACCGCATCCGCGGTCGCACCGCCGACCCCGCGGTCGATCTCGTCAAAGATCATCGTGGCCACGGTTTCGCCCTGCGCCAGCGAGACCTTGAGCGCCAGCAGGAACCGCGACAACTCCCCGCCGGAAGCGATCCTGGCCAATGGACCCGCGGGCGCACCGGGGTTGGTCGCCACGGTGAAACTCACCGCGTCCACGCCCTCCGGCCCCGGCTCGGCCTCGTCGATCCCGGTGGTGAATACCGCCCGCTCCATCTTGAGCGGGCCAAGCTCGCCCATCACCGCCGCATCCAGCTTTCCCGCCGCGGCCCGCCGCTGCGCACTCAACCGCTCGGCAGCCACGTCATAGGCCGCCGCGGCGGCCTCGGCCACGCGCGCCAACTCCGCAAGATCGGCGTCGCCCTGCTCGAGTTCGGCCAACTGGCCGCGCAGGCCCTCGGCGAAGTCGCCCAGTTCGTCCGGCTGTACCCCATGCTTGCGCGCAAGGGCCCGAATCGCAAAGAGTCGCTCTTCGCAGCGTTCCAGCTCGTGCGCGTCGAACGACAACGCCTCAACCGCGCGGCGCACTCCGTCGCTTGCCTCGGCCAGCTCGTTCAGGGCCCGGCCCAGGCCCTCGATCGGCGCATCAAGCAACCCGTCAAGCTCACCGCCCACCCCTTCGAGCCACCGAAGCGCATCTCCTGCCCGGGCCTCTGACCCCTCCTGACCGGAAAGCGCCTCCAGCGCCCGCGCGATGTCCTCGCCCACCTTCTCGGCCGCCTGCATTCGCCGCCGTTGCTGGTCCAGCACCTCGTCCTCGCCCGGTTGTGGATCAAGCGTGTCCAGTTCACCCACCGCATGGCGCAAGAACTCCTCCTCGGCGCGCACCGCCGCGACCCGGGCTTGCGCGGCCTCGAATGCCTTCCTGGCGCGCGCCCGCTCGGCCCATAACCCGCGCAGCGCCCCGATCTCGCCTTCAAGCCCGGCGAATTGATCCAGAAGCGCCCGGTGCCCGCGCGGATTGAGCAGCCCGCGGTCGTCATGCTGGCCATGCAACTCGACCAGGCCCTCCGACAGCCGCCGCAGCACTTCGCCGCTTGTGCGCCGATCATTGACCCAGGCTGTCTTGCGCCCGTCGGGCGTGTTGATCCGCCGCAGGATCAACTCATCGCCTTCCGGCAATCCGGCCTCTGTCAAAACCTCGCGCGCCGGATGCCCCTCGGGCAGGTCGAACACGGCGGTCACCTCGCCCTGCTCTGCGCCTGCCCGGACAAGTTCCGCCCGCCCGCGCCAGCCGAGCACGAACCCCAGGGAGTCGAGCAGGATCGACTTGCCCGCCCCGGTCTCGCCGGTCAACACGTTGAGACCCGGCCGGAACTCGAGCTCCAGCCGGTCGATGATCAACATGTCACGAATTTCAAGCGTGCGCAGCATTCACCCCAAAGGGTGGGTGAAACCCACCATCCCCCATGGCCTACAACCACTGGCCCTTGATCATCTGGCGATAGATCTGGCGCAACCAGTTGTCCCCCATGGCCCGCGCCTCCAGTCCCTCGCCGGTCAACAGCTTGTAGCTGTCCTCATACCATTCCGTGCCGCGGAAATTGTGGCCCAGGATTGCCCCCGCCGTCTGCGCCTCGTCGGTCAGACCCAGCGACAGATAGGCCTCGACCAGCCGATGCAACGCCTCGGGGGTGTGCGACGTGGACTGGAAATCCTCGACGACCGAGCGGAAGCGGTTGATCGCTGCGGTATGATGATCGTGGCGCAGGTAATAACGCCCGATCTCCATTTCCTTGGCCGCCAGATGGTCGAAGGCCAGGTCGAACTTGAGAACCGCCGACCGGGCGTATTCGCTGTCGGGATAGCGTTCGATGACCGCACGCAGCGCCTCCAGCGCCTGGAATGTCAAGCCCTGATCGCGGCCGACCTCGTCGATCTGGTCGTAATAGCTCAGCGCCAGAAGATACTGCGCGTAGGCCGCATCGTCATCGAGCGGGTAGAAATCGATGTAACGCTGGGCACTCGAGCGCGAATTCTCGTAATCCTGATCCTTGTGATAGGCATAGGCCTGCATGATCAGCGACCGCTTGGCCCAGTCCGAATAGGGGTAAAGCCGCTCGACTTCACCGAAATAGAATGCCGCCTGCTCCGGTTGGCGGCGATCGAGCTCGAACTCGCCTCGTTCGAAGATCTGCTCGGCCGAGAATGTCTCCATCGGTATGTCGCCGCGGCGCGCTTGCTCAGCGGTGTCACCACAACCACCAACCAGCGCCACAACCAGAACCGCGCCCAGCGCTCTCGCCCGGAATCTGCCGCCTGTCATCGCCGCTCTCACCTTTGTCCGATCCAGATCACGGGCCGTCTGCCCCCTGTTCCCGGACTTCCTAGCACAGAAAATTCCGGTGCAAAACGTCTTTGACACCTCGGGCTGCGCGCATTTTCGCTCGGATTACAAAATCTTGTGTGGGGACGACATTCCGCGGCTCAGGCCACGGCAGGGATTTCCCCCAGATGCGCGCCCACGCCCGGCAAATGCGACGCCGTCTCGGCATCGCAAACCACCATGCGGAACGCACCGGGCGTTGAGAAAAGCGCATGCAAAAGATCATTGGTCAGCGCATGGCCCGCCTTGTGGCCGGAATAGGAACCCAGAACCGGCGCACCGGCCAATGCCAGATCGCCCAGCGCATCAAGCATCTTGTGGCGTACGGCCTCGTCGGCATGGCGCAAACCACCCGGGCTGAGAACCTCGTCGCCGTCAACGACCACGGCGTTCTCCATCGTGCCACCAAGCGCAAGCCCCTGCGCGCGCATCGCATCGACATCGGCCTGTCGACAGAATGTCCGGCTGTCGCAGAGTTCGCGCACGAATGATCCGTTGCCCATGTTGAGCACCTTGCGCTGCACGCCGATCGCCCCGTCCTCGAACTCGATCCGGAAATCGATGCGCAGGCCGCGCCCGGGCGCGAGTCGCGCCCAGGCCCCGTCCGCGCCATGCACCTCGACGGGTTTCAGAACCTCGATCGCCCGCACCGGCGCGTTCAGTCGCACGATACCACGCGCCAGAATCGCCCGCACGAAGATCGCCGCGCTGCCGTCCATGATCGGCACTTCAGGCCCGTCGACCTCGATCAGCGCGTTATGCACGCCGCATCCCACAAGGGCCGCCATGATATGTTCGATCGTCGAAACGCTCACGCCCCGGGCATTCTCGATCCGCGTGCACAGCGGTGTCTGGTTGACCGCGTCCCAGCGGGCCGGGACAAGGGGATCACCGACACGAATGTCGGTCCGGCGAAACCAGATGCCATGCTCGGCCGAAGCCGGATGAATCGTCACGCGCGCGGGCCTGCCCGAGTGCAGGCTCACGCCACTGAAACTCACGGATGATTTGATGGTCGTTTGCACGATGATCCTCGATGTCGCGAACGGCTGCCGCAATCTTTCCGGACGTTAAAGGAAGGGGTGTTACCGCTCAACTCACTCTTTGCAACGGTATGAAACATCCGCGACCGGCATAGGCGACATGTTGCCCATGGACTCCCAACGCCCTGATTTCAAAAGAAAAGCCGCCCCTTGGGCGGCTTTTGCAAGTCACGTATTACATGAGGTCAAGCCCCGTTCGCCGCGCTCAGTTGGCTTGGCGACGCAGAAAGGCCGGGATCTCGATGCGCTCCTGTTCGGCCTCCTGCTCGGGTGAGGGGGCCTGGGCCTGTGCCCGCGGCTGGGCCTGCACCTGCGGCTGTTGGCGTGGTTGCGCGGCCTGCTGCCCCTCGCTGCCATGCCCGGTCATCCGGTTGATAAGCGAATTGATCCCGAAGCGCGATTTCTCGGCCGACTCGGCCGGCTGCCGCGCGGGCGCGGATTCGGCCGCGTCGTCCCTGCGGCCGGCGCTGCCCGGCGCGCGCTGCACCGCGGCCTGCAAGCGGGCCAGGGCGTCCGGGCTCGGTGTGCCGGGCGCGGGGGCCTTGGGTGCGACAAAGTCCTCGGCGTCGTTTTCGAAAGCGTCCGCCCGCGGCTCGAACCGGGCCACTTCCGGCCGATAGGCCGGCGGCGGAAGATCGTCCGGTTCGGCGGCAAAGCCGGGCTCTTCCTCGGCGCCGAAGATGTCTTCCATCTGGTCTTCCGCAGCTGCGACCTCTGCATTTTCCAGGTCTTCGAACAGCGAGGGTTCTTCGCCCACCTGCGCGGCGACCTGTTCGATCTGGGTCGGCTCTTCACCGCCCAGGTCCTCTGCCGCGACCGACTGCTTGAGCGGTTCGGCCAGCGACCGGCGCGGCACCGGATAGTCATGCGCACCCTCGCTTGCGTCGATACCGGTCGCAACGACGCTCACCCGCATCGCTCCTTCCATCGAACTGTCGAGGGTCGAACCCACGATGATGTTGGCATCGGGATCGACCTGCTCGCGAATGCAATTGGCCGCCTCGTCCAGCTCGAACAGCGTCAGGTCGTGACCGCCGGTGATGTTGATCAGGACACCGCGCGCGCCCTTGAGGCTGATCTCGTCCAGAAGCGGGTTGGCAATCGCCTTCTCGGCGGCTTGCGTCGCGCGATCCTCGCCCGTGGCCTCGCCGGTGCCCATCATCGCCTTGCCCATCTCGTCCATCACGGCGCGCACATCGGCAAAGTCGAGGTTGATCAGCCCCGGGCAGACCATCAGGTCGGTCACGCCCTTCACTCCCTGGTAGAGCACATCGTCAGCCAGGCTGAAGGCTTCGGCAAAGGTGGTTTTCTCGGTGGCCAGGCGGAACAGGTTCTGGTTGGGAATGATGATCAGCGTATCGACCATCTTTTGCAGCGCCTCGACACCGTCCTCGGCCTGCTTCATGCGCTTGCCGCCCTCGAACTGGAACGGCTTGGTCACGACCCCCACGGTCAGGACCCCCAGCTCACGCGCGGCCTGCGCGATGATCGGCGCGGCCCCGGTGCCGGTACCGCCGCCCATGCCGGCGGTGATGAAGCACATATGCGCCCCGGCCAGGTGATCGACAATCTGTTCGATGCTTTCCTCGGCCGCCGCCGCCCCGATCGACGCCTTGGCGCCGGCGCCGAGGCCCTCGGTCACCTTGACGCCCATCTGGATCTTGTTGGGGGCCTGGCTCTGCTGAAGTGCCTGGGCATCGGTATTGGCGACGACGAAATCAACACCGTCGAGATGTTTCTCGATCATGTTGTTCACCGCGTTGCCACCGGCACCGCCAACGCCAAACACCGTGATACGGGGTTTCAACTCTTCCTGTCCGGGCATCGTGAGGTTCAATGTCATGAATACTGTCCGCCTGATGTCTGATCCCGCCTTGGGCGGGTTTTCTGCCTGTCCACCCCATTCTTAGCCTTTGGCGCCTCGATCGTCACGAAAAAAACACATCACACCCACAAAATATCGAAGATTTGAGGGGCAAATCCGCGGGATCTTGCCGAAACGCGCATATATTGCGGTTTTCAAACAAGGCCACACAACAAAGCGACGCCCCGCGCCGGCACATGCCACACGCGATCCAGTCTGATATCCGGCTCCGGGGTCTCTGCTCGACCCTCCACACCACCTCTTCCGGGTGGAATTGGCGCGATGCTAGCATTGGCGCAGAGCGGTGTCACCCACCTTGAACGGATTTTTCCACAGGCGCTGGATTGCTTGACAAATCACAGGATTTTAGTTAACGTGTTAAATTAAATTCATCCAAGAGAGCGACCATGCCCCATTTGAGCATCGAGTACTCGGCCAATCTCGACAGCATGATCGACATGCACGCGCTGTGCGATCATCTGCGCCTCGCGACCATCGACACAGGCGTTTTCCCGATGGCCGGAATCCGCGTGCGCGCCTTTCGTGCCGATCATGTCGCGATCGCCGACGGTGATCCGAAACACGGCTTTCTCGATCTCTCGGTGCGCCTGCGCGGCGGGCGCGACCTTGCCACCCGCAAACGCGCCACCGAACACATCTTCGCCGCGCTGACCGATTTCATGGCCCCCGCCCTCGCGCAGCATCCCATCGCCCTGTCGATGGAGACGCGCGACATCGACCCCGAACTCAGCCCCAAGGCCGGCACCATCCGCGACCACCTGCCCCCCGAGACAACGCAAGAAGGCTGACATGTCCGATCTCAAGACCAACATCGCCAAGGCCGAAAGCCATCTCGCCCGGTTTCGCGACACCGGCGTGCTCAACCGCATCGGCGGCGCCGACCAACCCGCCATCGGCGGCGCGAGTTTCGACAATCACTCACCGGTGGACGAGGGCTTCCTCTGTACCGTCGCCCGGTCGGATGCCGCCGATATCGACGCCGCCGCCAATGCCGCCCACGCGGCCTTTCCGGCATGGAGCGACATCCCCGGGGCCGAGCGCAAGAAGATCCTCCACCGCATCGCCGACGCCATCGAGGCCCGCGCCGAGGAGATTGCCTTCGCCGAATGCCTCGACACCGGCCAGGCGCTGCGCTTCATGCAAAAGGCCGCCCTGCGCGGCGCCGAGAATTTCCGCTTCTTCGCCGACCGCGCCCCCGCCGCCCGCGACGGCCAAAGCCTGCCCAGCCCCACGCTGATGAACATGACCACCCGTGTGCCCATCGGTCCCGTCGGCGTCATCACGCCCTGGAACACGCCCTTCATGCTCTCGACATGGAAGATTGCGCCGGCGCTGGCGGCGGGCTGCACGGTCGTTCACAAACCGGCCGAGTTCTCGCCCATCACCGCCCGCATCCTCGTTGAAATCGCCGAAGAGGCCGGCCTGCCGCCCGGTGTGTGGAACCTCGTCAACGGGTTCGGCGAAGACGCGGGTCGCGCCCTCACCGAGCATCCCAAGATCAAGGCCATCGCCTTTGTCGGCGAATCGAAAACCGGCTCGATGATCATGAAACAGGGGGCCGACACGCTCAAACGCGTGCATTTCGAACTGGGTGGCAAGAACCCGGTGGTGGTCTTCGACGATGCCGATCTCGACCGCGCTCTCGACGCTGCGATCTTCATGATCTATTCGCTCAACGGCGAACGCTGCACCTCCTCCTCGCGGCTTCTCCTGCAATCGAACATCGCCGACGATTTCCTCGCCAGGCTCAAGGCGCGGGTGCAGAACATCCGCGTCGGCCACCCGCTCGACCCCGAAACCGAGATCGGCCCGCTGATCCACAAGACCCATTTCGACAAGGTCACCTCCTATTTCGAGATCGCGACACAGGACGGCGCCGAGATCGCCTGCGGCGGCAAACGCGTCGGTGACACCGGGTGGTTCGTGGCCCCCACGCTCTTTACCGGCGCGACACAGGACATGCGCATCGCCAACGAGGAAATCTTCGGCCCCGTCCTCACGGCCATTACCTTCGATACCGAGGACGAGGCGCTGGAAATGGCCAATGCCGTGGACTACGGCCTCACCGGCTATGTCTGGACCAACGATCTGACCCGCGCCCTGCGCTTTACCGACCGGCTCGAAGCGGGCATGATCTGGGTGAATTCCGAGAATGTCCGCCACCTGCCGACCCCCTTCGGCGGGGTCAAGGCGTCGGGCATCGGGCGAGACGGCGGCGACTGGTCGTTCGAGTTCTACATGGAGCAGAAACATATCGGGCTGGCCACCGGCCAGCACCTTATCCCGCAACTGGGCGCCTGAGACGACCCGCGCAGAGGACAAATCCGCCATGCCCATCCCCGCCCCGAATCTCTATCCCGCGTTCAACATCGTCCGGCTCAGCCATGTCGAACTGGTGGTGAGCGACCTCGCGAAATCCCGCGCCTTCTACGTCGACACCCTCGGGCTTCAGGTCACCGACGAGGATCGCGACACCATCTACCTGCGCGCGATGGAGGAGCGCGGCCACCATTGCCTCGTCCTGCGCCGGGGCGATACGCCGCGCGCCCGCGACCTCGGCTTCAAGGTCTTTGACGAGGACAACCTGGAAAAGGCCGCGCGGTTTTTCGAGGAAAGATCGCTGCCTGTCGAATGGGTCGACCGGCCCTTCCAGTCGCGCACCTTCCGCACCCGCGACCCGCACGGCATCCCGCTGGAATTCTACGCGCGCATGGACCGCCTGGCGCCCATTCACCAGCAATACGCCCTCTACAAGGGCGTCAAACCGCTCCGGATTGACCATTTCAACGTGTTCTCGCCCAATGTCGATGAAAGCGTCGCCTTCTATAACGATCTCGGCTTTCGTGTCACAGAATATACCGAGGACGAAGCCTCTGGACGTCTCTGGGCCGCATGGACCCACCGCAAGGGCGGCGTGCACGACATCGCCTTCACCAACGGTCTCGGCCCGCGCCTGCATCACACCGCCTTCTGGGTGCCCACGCCGCTCAACATCATCGACCTTCTGGACCTCATGTCCACCACCGGCTGGGTCGACAATATCGAACGCGGACCCGGGCGGCATGGCATCTCCAATGCCTTCTTCCTCTATATCCGCGATCCCGACGGCCACCGGATCGAGATCTATTGCTCGGATTACCAGACGGTCGATCCCGATCTCGAACCGATCAAATGGGATCTCAAGGATCCCCAGCGCCAGACCCTCTGGGGTGCCCCGGCCCCGCGCTCGTGGTTCGAGGAAGGCTCGCTTTTCGAAGGCCGGGAACCGACCCCGGCCCAGCTCGACGCCCAACCCATCATCGCCCCCTAGCCCCGTAAAGGACACACCATGTGCGACACCACCCAAGGCACCGCCAAAGGCGACATCCTGATCGAGAACGACCGCGTCCGCGTCACCCGCTGGAGCTTTGCGGCAAAGGGCGACAACACCGGCTGGCACCGCCACGAACATGATTACGTCGTCATCCCCCAATTCGACGGCACGCTCGAAATCAAGCTGCCAGGGGGCGAGCGCACCACTGCAGAACTGCGCACGGGCGAACCCTATTACCGGCCGCTGGGCACCGAACATGAAGTGATCAGCGGCAATGACTTCCCCTGCGCCTTCATCGAAGTCGAACTCATGGACCGCAAAGGCTGACCCAATGCGCTTTGCAACCATAACCACCAACGAAGGCCCGCTCTACGGCATCGTGACCGACGAAGGGTTCCTCGCCCTCTCGCCCGAATTCCCGCAATGGTCCACCCTGACCGACGTGATTCGCGCCGGCGCCCTGCACGATCTGGCCCGCGCCGCACAGGGCCGCGCCGTCACCCACGAGAACGGCAGCTTCAGCTACGACATCCCGCTCCCCGACCCGGGCAAGATCATCTGCGTCGGCGTCAATTTCCCCGACCGCAATGCCGAATACAAGGACGGGCAGGACGCCCCGCCCAACATGTCGCTCTTCATCCGCTTCGCGCAAAGCTTCACCGGCCACGGGCAGAACCTCATCCGCCCGCCCGAGAGCCACCAGCTCGACTACGAGGGCGAAATCGCGGTGGTGATCGGCAAACCCGGCCGCCGCATCCCGCAGGCCGACGCCTTTGACCACATCGCCGCGATCACCCTTTGCAACGAAGGCACGCTGCGCGACTGGGTGCGCCACGCGAAATTCAACGTGACGCAAGGCAAGAACTGGGACCGCTCGGGCGCGATGGGGCCGTGGCTCGTCCCCTTCACCCATGCCGCCCAGCTCGACGACATCCGCCTCACCACCCATGTGAACGGCGAGTTGCGGCAGGACGACCGCACCTCGCGCATGCTCTTCCCGATCCGCCGCCAGATCGAATACATCTCGACCTTCACCACGCTCTTGCCCGGCGACATCATCGTCACCGGCACCCCCACGGGTGCAGGCGCGCGCTTCGACCCGCCCCGTTTCCTCGTGCCCGGCGACGAGATCCGGATCAGCGCCGAAGGCATCGGCACGCTGACCAACGGCGTGAAGGACGAGACATGACCCCCGACGAGATCGACGAGGCCGCCCAATCGCTCCTCGAAGCCGAGGAAACGGGCCGGCAGACCGGCCTGCTTTCCACCGCCTATCCCACGATCACCATGGACGACGCCTATGCCGTCCAGGCCGCCCTGGTCGCCCGAAAAATCGCCGCCGGGCGCCGCGTCATCGGCTGGAAGATCGGCCTCACCTCGCGCGCCATGCAACAGGCGTTGGGCATCACCACCCCCGACAGCGGCGTGCTGCTCGACGACATGCTCTTCGCCAACGGCGCCACAATCCCCCGGGGCCGCTTCATCCAGCCCCGCATCGAGGCCGAGATCGCCTTTGTCATGAAGGCCCCGCTCAAGGGCGCCGTCACCCGCGACGATGTGCTCGCCGCCACCGATCACGTGGCCCCCGCCATCGAGATCCTCGACACGCGGATCAAGCGCAGCTGCCCCACCACCGGCCAGCCGCGCCGCATCTTCGATACCATCGCCGACAACGCAGCCAATGCCGGGATCATCCTCGGCGACCACCGCTTCGACCCCAGCCGCGAAGACCTCCGCCGCACCGGCGCCATCGTCAGCGCGGGTGGCGTGGTCGAGGAAACCGGCCTCGGCGCGGGCGTCTTGGGCGATCCGGTCATGGGGATCGTCTGGCTCTCTGAACGGATGACGCAATACGGCCAGAGCATCGAACCCGGTCAAGTGATCCTCTCGGGCAGCTTCATCCGTCCGCTCGAATGCCCCCCCGGCACCGGGATCGACGCCGATTTCGGCCCCTGGGGCCATGTCACCTGCCGCTTCGACTGACCGCCCACACCCCCCGCTTTCATTTGGCCAGAAATATCCCGGGGGAGGGTGACAAAACGCAACGCGTTTTGCACCTTGGGGGCTGGCCCCCGCTCCTACCTCGCAACAGGCACAGCAGCCTCAGTTCACACCGATCCCGTTCGCCCGCTGCAATTCGCGCACATAGGCGGTGATCGCGCGAATATCCGCACCGGTCAGCCCGTCCACGGGCGCCATGTCCCCGAACTGCCAGTGATGCGCCCTCACCCCATTCTTCACCGCCACTTCGAAGGCATAATCGGCATGGTGCGACGGCTCGTAGATCTTGTGAACGAGCGGCGGTCCGCTCCCCATCACCCCGGCGGCATTCTCGCCGTGGCAGGCCACGCATTTCGCCTCGAAGGCGCGCGCGCCCATCCGCGCGTCATCGCTCATCGTCTCGGGCACCGCCGGCGTCACCATCGCCGCGCCATCCGCCACGCCCGACACCCGGGCCGAGACCATTTCCTCGGGCAATCCGCCCGACCCTTTCGGCGCCATACCGGGTGCGCCCAGGAGCCACCATCCCGCCATCGCCGCCAAGATCAGCCCAATTCCAGGCCCCGCAAGTCGCATTGTTCATCCTTCGATATTCACCCGGACCCCAAACACCCTTCCCCAACTGGAGGGTCAAGCCGGTTCAGCCCATGAACCGCGCCGCCACGCCGCCCGCCATCCACGCCACGCGCCCGCCCGCGAACGTCGCCACCAGACGATCGCAGCCCCGCTCAAGCACCACGAAATCCGCGCGCCGACCCGGCTCAAGCGTACCGCGATCATCCAGACCCAAAAGCCGCGCCGGCCCCTCCGAGACCAGCGCCCAGGCCCCGGCGAGGTCGAGAACCCCGGCCCGTTCGAGAAAGAGCGCCGCCCGCCACAGCGACGGGTAATGGTAATCCGAGGCCAGCGCATCGCACAGCCCCAGCGCAATCAGGTCGAGCGCCGAGGCATTGCCCTTGTGCGACCCGCCCCGCATCACGTTGGGCGCGCCCAGCACGATCCCGTCACCGCCGGCACGCGCCGCCTCCGCCGCCTCCAGCGTCTCGGGAAACTCGGCGATCCGGCAGCCCCGCGCGCGCCATTCTGCCCGGTCCCGCGCACTTTGATCGTCGTGACTGCCCAGCCGTACGCCCCGCGCCGCCAGCCGCGCGGCCAGCGCGCCCACCGCGCCCGGCACCTCTCCGCGCCGTGCGTGCATCTCCTGCATCAGCGTCAAGAGCGCCTCGGGGCTGCGCCGCGACTTGAGCGCGGTCCCGGCCAGCCTCGCGGGCCGTTTGCCCGCCGCCAGCCGGTCATGCGGCAGGTGATCGTTGAACACCACGTAATCGACGCCGAACCCGTCGACCAGGGATTCGAATTCCGCGTAAAGGTCCAGCAGATGCGTCTCAAGCCGCAACTGCACCCGCAAATCCACCTCCGCCCGGCCCCGCACATCGCCCAGCACCTCGAGCATGGCGCGGGAAAATTCCGGCCCGCGCAGGCCCCCTTCCCAGCTGAAGAACTGGGCCAGGATACCGGTCGTGATCCCGCTCGTGGCCATTTCCGCGGCACAGGCCATGATGCCTCCGCCCATGTCCTTCATCGCGCCCCGGCGCGGCGCGACATGCCGCTCGAACCCGTCGCCGTGAATGTCCACGATCCCTGGCAGGACCATGTATCCCGAAAGATCGACCGCCCGCCCCGCCGGCGCCTCCGTCACCACGCCCCCGGCAATGGCCAGAGCTGCCGCATCCGGGCCACCGGGCCGCAATACCTGCGCGCCTTCAAGCGTCAGCGCCAGGCTCATCGGGGCGTCTCCGGCACGAGATCGCCGACCTCCATTTCGTGATCGAACCGGCCGTGCTCCAGGAAATGCAGCACCTGCGCGATCACCATCGGCGCATTCATCATGAAGGTATGCGTGACCGGCAGCACGATGTGATCGGCCATCCCCTCGACCCGTGTCGAGGCGACCGAGACCTTGCCGTCATCCGGCCCGGGCAGGATCACCGAATAGACCGGGCTCAGCGACCGGTTCCCCGCGATCACGCCCAGCTCGAACGCCACCGGCCCCAGATGCGCGGGCAAGCCCTCGGACCCGGTGCCAAGCTGCATCCCCGCCGGCCCGTTGATCCAGTCGAACACCGCGATATCGCCCAGCGCGTCCACCAGTTCCGAGCCCTGGTTGGGCGGGGCCAGCATGACCACCCGCCCCAGGTTGGGCGGATGATGGGTCTCCAGCCATGCGCGCACCAGGATGCCCCCCATCGAGTGGGTGACGAAATGCACCCTGTCCTTGCCACAGGCATCCACCGCCTTGGGAAGGGTCTTGACCACGAGGGACACGATCGTTTCCTCGGTCGACGCATATCCCGGCCGGACCACGTCATAGCCTTCGGCTTCGAGAACCTCCTCCATCACCAGGAAGGACGCCTCGCTGCGTGCCAGCCCGTGCAGGAGCACGACACAATCCGCCCGCGCCATGGCAGGAAACGTCAGCAAGATGAGGAATAGCCACCGCATGGGGCTTGAGATAGGCCGAAACCCGAGCCTATGAAAGGGCGTTATGAGCACACGCCCCATCCGCCTCGCCACCCGCGCGCTTTTGCTGCACGATGACCGGCTGTTGCTGGTCAACGCCTACCCGGGTGCGTCCTCCACGCTTTGGTGCGCGCCGGGCGGCGGCGCGGACCCGCATATGTCGCTGCCCGACAACCTCGCCCGCGAAGTGCACGAGGAAACCGGCCTCACCATCGCGGTCGGAGCGCCCGCCCTTGTCAACGAGTTCCACAACCCCGACACCGACTTTCACCAGGTCGAGCTGTTCTTCCGTTGCACCCTCACCAGCGGCACGATCACCGACGACTGGACCGACCCAGAGGGCATCGTCCACCGCCGCCGCTGGGTCGCCCGCGACGAGATGGCGGGGCTGCGCTTCAAACCCGACGCCCTGCCCGATGCCGCGTGGGGCGCGGCCACCTGCGCCTATGACCCGCTCGAACGGCTGGTCCGTGCATAGTTGGCGATTCCCACGCCCCCCAGCACCAGAAGCGACGCCACCACCACGCGCAGGCTCAACGCTTCGCCCAAGAACAGCGCCCCGCCCGCGATGGCGATCACCGGCACGGTGAGCTGCGCCACCGCCGCCCGCGTCGCCCCCAGCCCCGGCAGAACGTGATACCAGAGCGCATAGCCCAGCCCCGAGGTCACCGCCCCCGACACCACGGCCAGCCAGAACCCCGCCATGCTGCTCGCATCCGGCCGAATGAGCCAGACCAGCATCGCAACCGGCGCCGCCCAGAGGAAACTCGCCGCCGTCACCGCCAGCGGATCGCGCACCCCCCGCCCGATCAGCGAATAGACCCCCCAGCCCAGCGCCGCCGCCAACATCAACCCCGCGCCCAGAACATCGGGCGCCGCCCCGCCAGCGGGCCACATCAGGTAGCACAGCCCCGCGAAACTCACCCCCGCGCCCAGCCAGCGCCGCATCGGCACCACGTCACCGCCGATCAGCGCGCCCGCGAACATCGTCACCTGAACCCCGCCAAAGAGGATCAGCGCGCCCACCCCGGCGGGCAGGCTGACATAGGCGAACGAAAACCCCAGAACGTAAAGCACCAGCGCCGCAGGCCCGGCCGCACCCACGCGCCATTTCACACCGCCACCCCGCGCCGCCACCAGCAGCGCCAGCATCACCGCCCCCGAGATCAGCCGGATCGCGGCGAAACTCGCCGGTCCCGCCTCGCCCGCGTCAAGTGCCAGCCGGTTGAGCACAGAATTGGCGGCGAACGCCACCATGGTCAGCGCGGTCAGCAGGAAAACCCTCATGCATATGGGTTCCGCGCCGAACGATTCTCCGAGAGCGAGCCCTGCCGCCGCTCGACCAGCATCTCGATCGCATCGGCGAGGTGCACCTCCTGGATGTTGTAGTCACCCCGCGCCACGCGAAGGCGATGCGCCTCGATCATCACGTCGGCATGGGTGCAGCCCACCGGCGGCTCGAACCGGTAACAGGCCAGTTCGATCAACAGGCCCAGCGGGTCCTTGAAGTAGATCGAATCCATGAAGCCCCGGTCCTTGACCCCCGAATGCCCGATCCCGCGCGCCTCCAGCCGCTCGATCACCTGGCTGAACACCGCGTGGCTCATGTTGAAGGCAAGGTGGTGCACGCATCCCGGCTCGGTCGGCGTGCGCCGCCTGTCGGGGCTGCGCTTTTCGTTGGTGAAAATCGTGATCAACCGCCCGTCGCCCGGATCGAAATAGAGATGCCCCTCGTCCGGGTCATCGAGATTGGGCTGATCGAAGATGAAGGGCATGCCCAGCACCCCTTCCCAGAAATCGATGCTGGTTTGCCGGTCGGCACCCGTCAGCGTGATGTGATGCACGCCCTGAACCTGTATCTTGCGCATGGCTGGCCCTCCTTTGCACAAAAGATAGACCGGACGGGCCCAGCTGTCGCCCCCTTCCCGCGCAGGGCACCCGCGCGCGGCTGCACAAGGACAAACCCCCAAATGAAAAGGGGCCGCCCTTGGGCAGCCCCTTCCAAATCGGCAAGGCCGAAGCAGCTGGCTCTCGTGACAAAGGCGCACTACGGCGCCTTTGCACTTTCGCCCGGACAGAACTCGCTGAAGCGAATTCGCCTTTTGGCTCTCGTCAGCCCGGCCCCGAGGCCGGGCGCCTGTCGCATCACAATTCCCGCGGGAATCGTGATTACATCATGCCGCCCATGCCGCCCATGTCGGGCATGCCGCCGCCAGCACCGCCGCCGGCGCCTTCTTTCTGCGGCTTGTCGGCGACCATGGCTTCGGTGGTGATCAGCAGACCGGCGATCGAGGACGCATCCTCGAGCGCGGTGCGCACCACCTTGGCCGGGTCGATCACGCCATACTTGAACATGTCGCCATATTCTTCGGTCTGCGCGTTGAAGCCGAAGGACTTGTCATTGCTTTCGCGGATCTTGCCAGCCACGACAGCACCATCGACACCCGCGTTCTCGGCGATCTGGCGCAGCGGCGCTTCAAGCGCCAGGCGCACGATCTGGATGCCGCGGTTCTGGTCGATATTGACCCCTTCGAGCCCGTCAAGCGCCTTGGCAGCCTGAACCAGCGCGACACCGCCGCCCACGACGATGCCTTCCTGAACCGCGGCGCGGGTGGCGTTCAGCGCGTCATCGACGCGGTCCTTGCGCTCTTTCACCTCGGTTTCGGTCATGCCGCCCACGCGGATCACGGCCACGCCACCGGCGAGTTTCGCAACACGCTCCTGGAGCTTCTCGCGGTCGTAATCGCTGGTGGTTTCCTCGATCTGGGTGCGGATCTGGTTGACGCGCGCCTCGATCTCGGATTTCTCGCCAGCGCCGTCGACGATGGTGGTCTCGTCCTTGGTGATCGTGACCTTCTTGGCGGTGCCGAGCATGTCCATGGTGACATTTTCAAGCTTCATGCCAAGATCTTCGCTGATCACCTGGCCACCGGTCAGGATCGCGATATCCTGAAGCATCGCCTTGCGACGGTCGCCAAAGCCCGGCGCCTTCACGGCGGCGATTTTCAGACCACCGCGCAGCTTGTTCACCACGAGCGTTGCGAGGGCTTCGCCTTCGACATCTTCCGCGATGATGAGCAGCGGTTTCTGCGACTGGATGACGCTTTCGAGCAGCGGAACCATCGGCTGAAGGCTCGACAGTTTCTTCTCGTGCAGCAGGATCATGCAGTCATCGAGATCGGCAATCATCTTGTCGGGGTTGGTCACGAAATAGGGCGACAGGAACCCGCGGTCGAATTGCATGCCTTCGACGACGTCGGTTTCGGTTTCGAGGCCCTTGTTCTCCTCGACGGTGATCACGCCCTCGTTGCCGACCTTCTGCATCGCGTCGGCGATCTGGCGGCCGATTTCGGCTTCGCCGTTGGCCGAGATGGTGCCGACCTGTGCAACCTCATCGCTGTTGTCGACCGGACGCGCCGCGGCCTTGATCGCCTCGACGACCTTGTTCGTTGCAAGGTCGATCCCGCGCTTGAGGTCCATCGGGTTCATGCCGGCGGCGACCGCCTTCATGCCTTCCTTGACGATGGACTGGGCCAGAACCGTCGCGGTGGTGGTGCCGTCGCCGGCCTCGTCATTGGTGCGGTTGGCCACTTCCTTGACCATCTGCGCGCCCATGTTCTCGAACTTGTCCTCAAGCTCGATTTCCTTGGCGACGGACACGCCGTCCTTGGTGATGCGCGGCGAGCCGAAGCTCTTGTCCAGCACCACGTTGCGGCCTTTCGGGCCGAGCGTCACCTTGACCGCATCGGCCAACGTGTTGACACCCTTGAGAATCTTGTTGCGGGCGTCCGTGTTGAATTTCACGTCTTTTGCAGACATGTGCAATCTCCTTGCATTTTCGTTCGTTGAAACGGTCAGATCAGATCACGATCCGCGGGATTCAGGCTGCCTTGGCCGCCTTGGACCCGTCCATGATCCCCATGATGTCGGACTCTTTCATGATCAACAGCTCCTCGCCGTCGATCGTCACTTCCGTGCCCGACCATTTGCCGAACAGAACGCGATCGCCGACCTTGACATCAAGGGCGATGCGCTCGCCGTCATCGTCGCGCGCGCCCGCGCCAACTGCGACGACTTCACCTTCCGCCGGCTTTTCCTTGGCGCTGTCGGGGATGATCAGCCCGCCTGCGGTTTTCTCTTCGCTTTCAACGCGGCGCACGACCACGCGGTCATGAAGCGGTTTAAATGCCATCTCTGGACTCCTCTGAGACAGTCGTTTCTCCCGAGCCCGTCACGCCCGTAGCACGTGAGCGGGCATTAGCACTCACTGGGTTCGAGTGCTAACGGCGCATAGCTAAGGCCACGCCCCGCGCCTGTCAAGAGAGCGTTTCGGGAAAACTGGTCCCTTTCGCGCACCACCCGCCGGTCGTGGGGTCAGGACCATCCCGCAACCACGCCCGAGCGTTGGAGGTTTGCCCCACACACCCCCGCATCGAAACCCGCGTTCGACCGAAAGCAGAGACAGCGCGTTTCGATTCCGTTGGACCCGGAAACGCTTTACCCTGCCCCCGAATCCCACCAGCCCGAGCGGAGCCCGACCCTTGCGATTCCTTCTCGTTGCCCTCCTGCTGCTCGCCCGCCCCATGCTCGCACTCGATTGTGGCGGCACCGACCTGCTCACCACCATGCCCGAATCCGAGCGCGCCGCACTCGAGGCCCGCGCCGAACGAACGCCCCATGGCCACGGCCTGCTCTGGCAGGCGATGAAGGACAACACCCGCTTCACGATCTTCGGCACCTATCACCTGCCGCATGAGCGGACCGAGGCCCATCTCGACGCGCTTTTGCCGCGCGCCCGCGCCGCCGACATTGCCTATTTCGAAATGAACGCCCCCGACGCGCAGGATTTCGAACGCAGGGCCGCAACGCAACCCGGCGTCATCTTCATCGCCGAGGGCCCCACACTTCCCGATCGGCTCGAGGAAGACGAATGGCAGGAATTGCGCCGACAGATGGCCGCGCGCGGCTTTCCCGCCTTCATGACCGCCAAGATGCGGCCGGTCTTCGTCTCGATGATGCTGGGGCTCAGCCCCTGCGGCCTCAAGCAACAGCAGTCCGGCGCGAAAGGCATCGACGGTCGCCTTGCCCGGACGCTGCATGACGAAGGCCACGCCACCCGTTCGATCGAAGATCCGATGACGCCCCTGCGGATCTTCGACGCCTTTCCTCCCGACACGCAACTCGACATGATCCGCCTCGCGCTCGACATGGAGATCGACCCCGAAGATATGGGCACGACCCTGCTCGATGCCTACCTGCGCCAGGAGATCGCGCTCATCTGGGAACTGGGGCGCAAGATCTCGCTTGATCATGGCGGGCCGGGTGCCGAGGAGGATTTCGCCCTCTTCGAACGCGTCCTGCTGACCGAGCGCAACCATGACTGGGCCGAAACCCTGCTGGCCGATGCGGCCGACACCCCGGGCCAGAACGCCTTTGTCGCCGTCGGTGCCGCGCATCTCATGGGCGAGAGCGGCCTCCTGCGCCGGCTTGAACGCGCCGGATACACGATCACGCCCCTGCCTTTCGACTGACCAAGGATCGAGACCCCATGCAGATCACCGCCAACGACATCACCCTCGAGATCGAGGATCACGGCCCCGCCGACGCCCCTGCCATGATCCTGATCCGCGGCCTCGGGACCCAGCTTGTCCACTGGCCCGAGAACCTCGTGCAGGGCTTCGTCAACGCGGGCATGCGCACGATCACCTTCGACAATCGCGATGTCGGCCTCTCGCAACGCTGCCCCGCCCCCGGCGTGCCTTGCGATGCCGACGAGATCACCAAAAAACTGATGTCGGGCACCGGCATCCCCCCTGCCTACACGCTCGACGACATGGCCCGGGACGTGATCGGCATCATGGACGCGCGCGGCATCGACAAGGCGCATGTGTTCGGCATTTCCATGGGCGGCGCGATCGCCCAGATCCTCGCCCTCGATCACGGCGACAGGCTGTTGAGCGCCACCATCGTCATGACCGCGGCGCGCCCGCTGCTCGAGCGCGGGCGGATCGCCGACATGCTGCCGCGGCTGCTCGCGCGCCCCGAAACCCTCGACGAGGCGCATGACAACTGGGTCGCGGGCCACGCCTCGTTCGGCTCGCCCGGCTTTCCCATGGCCGAAGAGGACATCCGCGCCGAAGCCCGCCTCGCCTGGGCGCGCAGCGCCGACCCCGAAGGCATCAACCGCCAGCTTCTGGCCACGCTCGCCGCCCCGGATCGCCGCCCCCGCCTCGGCGAGGTGACCACCCCCTGCCTCGTGATCCACGGGGTCGACGACACCCTGATCCCGGTCGAGCTGGGGCGGGAAATCGCCGATCACATCCCCGGCGCAGAATTTCACGCGATCAAGGGCATGGGCCACATCATCACGCCGCTTCTCGCGCCTCAAATCGTCTCGCTGGTCTGCGATCACATCCGCAGGCAGGCGTAGAGACGCAATCCACCAGGAGAGATTGCGCCACGCGTTTCGCCACGCCCGGCGGCGAGGCGCTTTTCCGCACCGTCCAGCATCCGGCAAACCTGTGCCTGTGTATTTTCTCCGGGAAAGAGGCACGGCCACGGCCGCGCTTCAGCTCCATGTTCTTTCTTGGGAAAAATACTCACTCACCCCGTCTCCTGCATCCCGCCGGCCGGAAACCGTGCAGGGGCGCGGCGCGGGGGCGGTCGCGGTTTCGGGGAAA
>HLSNC_1000154_pt1 | contig 81452 bp, 76 predicted proteins | sample HotLakmetagenome_2_FD_14041 | JGI IMG/M metagenome (IMG submission 14041)
CCCTATTCCCTATTCCCTATTCCCTATTCCCTATTCCCTATTCCCTATTCCCTATTCCCTATTCCCTATTCCCTATTCCCTATTCACTATTCACTATTCCCTATTCCCTCACCACCCCATTGCCATAAAGATATCTCGAACCCACGACCAATAGGGGATCTCCGGCATTGTCCGGGAGATTGCGGGTTAGGGGATCAGTGGCGTCTGTTGCATCGCGCAGAAAGTCGGTGACAAAGACAACGGGGCGATCGCTCTGCCAGAGTTCTTGTAACTCCGCCGCCGACAGGTGATACGAAGGTCTTGGCCCCGGAAAGTCGGGCAAAATCCGAGGTTCTCCGGCATCGCTGAGAACATAGACAATGCGATAGGCCAGGTCATCATGGCCCCAAACCCAACCGGGGTCGAGGGTGGGAAATTCGGGAAATCGCTGTCCCTCGGGTCCGAGATAGAAACTCATGGCCCCGGCAACCCCGAGTTCGCGAGATCCTTCAAATACCCAAACGGTGGATTCGGGCAGTTGGGACTGGGCCTGGTTCATTAGAGGCTGTGAGGAGCGGATCTCGGCAAAGAGGCTAAAGCCTTGGATGATGATGACGTAGGCGATCGCCATCGCCAGACTCAGACTCAGCCAACTGCCGATGGGTTGTCCTCGCAGCAGCAACAGTCCCGCCAAGACGGCCCCGAGGCCAACACTTAGCCCTAAGGGACGGGCCAAGGACTCCATTTGTCGGGGGAGGGAGTCGAGGAGATTGACATCGAGGAGATTGGGGAGTTGCCAGAGGCCAATCAAGAGGGCGACTCCTAGAGCCATCAGGGTGACAGCAGCCAGCCGCCCTCCCCAGCCGGTGGCAAGTCCTCGCCGTCCCTGGCCGGCAGTCCACCAGATGGCACAGAGGAGGATGAGAGGCGGCAGACTGGGCAAGCTGTAATAGAGGAGGCGGGAGGAGAGAGGCAGAAAAACGAGGATGGGCAGTAGGGCGGCGATCGCCAGCAGGAGCAAGCCGCTGCGTTGTTCCTGGCGCGATTGTTGTAAACTCACCCAAAACTGAACCAGGGTTTGGGGTAACACCAGGGACCAGGGCAAGGCCCAGACCAAAGTTATCCCGAGATAGCCCAGGGCGCTGACTTGGGAGACGACGTAATCGCGGGGATAGCGGCGATCGGCGATGCGTTCTAGGTTCTCGTTGTTGACAAAATACTGCCAAAAGCCGGGATTAGCCCGTTCGACGGCGATCGCCCAGGGCAGAATCAGCAGCAACACTAGGGGAACGCCGAACCGAGGCATCAGTGTTTGAGTCAGCCGTCGCGGGGACTCAATCAGACTCATGACCAGTAGGGCGATGGCCGGAAACACCAACATAAACGGTCCCTTGGCCAAGATAATCAGGCCCAAGAACAGCCAAAACCCGAGTTTATAGAGTAGGTTCGTGGGAGAGACGGTGACACGCCAAAGACAATAGTAGAGGCTCATCAACAGCGACGACAGCAACAGATCGATGAGCAATTGGTGGCTAAAGATAAACCAACCACAGGCCGTCGCCAACATCAGGGCTGCGACTCGTCCGGTCAGAGGTGAGACTAATTGCCGCCCCCACTGCCAGACCACAAGGATGCCCAAAGCGCCCCCTAGGAGCAACGGGAAGCGGGCTGCAAACTCGTTGATGCCAAAAATGCTATAACTGAGCGCGATCGCCCAATAGAGTAAAGGAGGCTTGTTGAGATAGGGAGCGCCGTTGAGATAGGGGGTTGTCCAATCCTGCCGTAGCAGCATTTCTCGGGCGACTCCGGCAAAATGGCCTTCATGGGGGTCATAGAGTCCAAAGTCTCCTAGACCCCAGAATAATACTGCGATCGCCACCAGAAGACCTAGCAAATCCATCCAGGTGGGCGTAACGGGTTCAATTCGGTTTAATGACACAGTTTAACTAACGTAAGACGCGCAAAAATTCCCGAGCGATCGCGGCGATATGTTCAGCGCGATCGAGCCAATTGACGATACGGCGAGCATTGAAAAAATCCCGCCGCGCTCCCGAAATATGGTCATTCAAGGCATGACCCGTATAAGACCCATCTCGCATTCCCAAAACCAGTAAATCCGCTGCAATCTCTTGATTGGCGGCTAACTCAGGATTACCAATTAAGTCAATACCCAAACGACCCGCCCAATAGCGATAATTGGCTCGCCCAGTAATCTGAACAAAGCCTCGTCCCTTATAACGCGGACCATCTCCAGCATAGATATTGCCCAAATCTGATCGCCATTCATAGGCCCAACCGCTGGCTAATTCGGTCATCCATTTCCCTAAATGAGATTCATGTTCAGCGGTCGCTAAAACATAGGCAATCTGTCCTAAATCTGTGACACCATGATCTAAACACGCCGCCAAAATTAAGGGAACTGAATCACGAGCATAGACTCGAATATCAGGATAGGGAATTGAGGCGACAATACGAGAGATATCAAATTGAGAAACCGGCCCTTGACGTTCGGGTTCATAGATGGTAACAGGTCTACTGACCAACGCCGACCAAGTATCTCGTCCCACCACTCCATCGACGACTAAGCCATTCAGCGATTGAAATCGTTTCACTCCCTCTTCCGTATTGTTCCCAAACTTACCATCGGCCAGTTCATCTTGGGGAAAGATGCGGGCTTCAATCAGCAATTCTTGCAGAACTTTCACCGCCTCAGCCAGTTCTGGATAATCAATCCCATCGCCTTTTTTTAAGACTGGATAACGCTCTAGGGGTTGAGGGGACGGGGATGGCGAGGGCGAGGGCGATGGAGACGGACTCCCTTGATTGAGTCCTAATTTGCTATCAATGGCGGCCCAAGTTTCTGCCCCAACAATCCCCGTCATACTTAGGTCATTCTGCATTTGAAAGACTTTGACGGCTTTCTCTAGGGCAGAGTCAAAGCGACCGTTAATGGGCTGACTGATGGGCAACAGCCTGAGTTTAATCATAATCCGTTGCAGGAGTTTGACGGGTTCGGTGAACTCCTGAGAGTCAATTCCATCGCCGGGACGTAGCAGAGGACGTTTAACAACGGTCATGGTCGTTTAGGGTAGGTTAAGGAAACAGAAGGTTGGCAGGAATGTTAGCTGAAATTAGGGGCAACTCTGTGGCTGAGTTCGACTCATTCAACCCGTCTTCATACAAACATCATTAATGCAAAATGGCGGCATCGGAGAGCCATTCAATATCGGGCGAGTCCCAGAGTTTACCATCTAGGGCCATTTGTTCGATGGAACTGGCTAAACGCAAGGCTCGTAGGGCTTGTTCACCGCCAACGGAGGGTTGATTTCCACCGCGAACACAGTTGACGAAATGTTCGAGTTCGGCATGAAGCGGCTCGATGTTACTGGTGCGAACTTTCTCAATCAGTCCATCCTGACGATAAAGCACCTGGCCGTAGTCGGTGGAGGTGTTGGCGGTGGTTTGGCGGTGAATGAGAATTTCGTTGTTGAGGAAGTCTGCTTCGGTGAGGGAGGTTTGACAGTGAGCGGCGATGGTGCGACGTTTGCGATGGGTGACTTTGCTGGCGGTTAGGGTGGCGATCGCCCCGTTGGCAAAGCCTAAATTGGCTGTGACATAATCGAGGTGAGGAGACCCGGAAATGCGACTGCCACTGGCTGAGAGTTTCATGACGCGATCGCCAATCAGTTCTAAGATCAGATCGATGTCATGAATCATCAAGTCCAAGACCACCGAGACATCGTTGGCGCGATCGGAATAGGGACTAAGACGATGGGCCTCTAAGGCCAGGACTTCCTCAGTTTTTAAGACTTTGCTCAGTTCTTGAAAGGCCGGATTGAAGCGTTCAATATGTCCCACCTGAAGAATACAGCCCGACTCCGCCGCCTGATTCACTAAGGATTCGGCTTCGGCCAGACTCGCGGCGATGGGCTTCTCGATCATCACATGAACCTGACTCTGCAAGCAATCCATGCCCACCGAATGATGTAACCGAGTCGGGACTGCTACACAAACCGCTTGTACGTGGGGCAGTAAATCGCGATAATCCTCGAAGAACTTGACCCGATACTTACTGGCCGTATCTAAGCCGCGATCGACCTGAACATCAGCCACTCCAACCAACTCAACATCTTTGAGAAGATTCAACACGCGGGTATGGTGTTGCCCCATATTCCCGACTCCGACTACCCCCATCCGGAGTGGTTCCGGTTGGTTCATCCCCGCCGTACTGTTCGGATAATTCACAAGTTAGACTCTGATGACGTGCATGGTGTGTCCTCTCTCAGTCCAAGGTGAGAGGCCCCCCCAGGTCCGCGATCGCGACCTGAAGCTACCCAGAATGGTATCACAACAGTTTCATTTCAGCCGTTGACCAACAGGAAAACCCCGTTCCTCAAACGACGAGGAACGGGGAAGAGAACCTGACTAAGAGTGACTTAGCCAAAGGTAGAGCCATTCCAGCCCCACATCGCCCCTTTGGCATCAGCAAACTCAATATAAATCCGTTTCCCAGGGACCCCTAGCCGGTCTTCAATTTCTTGACAAAAATCAGCACTCATGGCGCTTGTCTGGGCTGAACTCATCGAGCCAATGCTTTTGACTTCGACAAAACAAACTGGGTCCAGAGTCCCGCCAAAGGTCATCGGCACATCGGCTTCAAAGGCCGTCATGACATAGGATTCTGATTTACCCAGATGCCCCGATAGCTTTGAGGATAGGACTTGTAACATTCCTTCGACGGCAGCTTTATCGGGAGCGGGGGCAGAGGTTTTGACTTGAATTAAAGGCATGGGGGAAGAAGGGAACAGGGAACAGGGAACAGGGAATAGGCAACAGGGAACAGGGAATAGGCAACAGGGAACAGGGATAACTTCTCTATCGGAGGAGTTAGCCACCGTAGTTCCAGCCGGTGCTTTCGAGGTCGAGAATTTCTCCTTCGCGGTGAACGCCTGCGGCGATGACTTCTCCAACGAAGACGGTATGATCTCCTTTCTCGACAGACCCGACTACCTGACATTCTACATAGCCGAGAGAGTCCTTAATAATCGGACAACCGGTTTCGCCGGTGTAAAATTCGACATCCTCAAATTTGTTGCCGACGCGGCTTTGAGGTTTGAAGAATTTTTGGGCTAGGTCTTTTTGCCCGAGTTCGAGGAAGCTGAGGCTGAACACGCCACTGGATTTGAGCATTTCGTGGGAACCGCTGTCATTTTTGACGCAGTTGACGATGAGTGGCGGTTCAAAGGAGGACTGCATCACCCAACTGGCGGTAAAGCCGTTGAGGTTATCGCTATTGATATCTTTTACACCGCAAATATAGAGGGCGTGAGGAATTTTGCGAAGTAGCGTTTTCTTGGCTGCTTTTTTGGTGTCGGTGTCTAGCATGGTGGTTTTTGGGGAATAGGGAACAGGCAAGAGGCAAGAGGCAAGAGGCAAGAGGCAAGAGGCAAGAGGCAAAAGGCAAGAGCGGGGGCGCTCTCTCCTGGCAACAGGCCCTAGCTGCTTTGGATGTTGGGGGACATTTTGGGCGAGAGGGATAGGGGCGTGTCTTGTTGAGTTTCGCCGGCCCAGGCTCGATAGTCGGCAATGAGATGACGGGTGAGCCGTTGTTTGACGGTATGTAACACGCTGGCGAGGAGCGTGTTACCTGTGGCATCGATAATGGGCTTGGGGGTTAGCCAGAGGGCCGGGGGCATATCCACGGCTACCTTGAGGTCTGCTTTCCCGTACAGGGTGGTTTTGCCGTTGTGGGTGTGGGGTTCGAGTCGCCCCACTAAGTCGAGGGAAAACCGCTGGTTGATGTATTCAACGCCGCGAATTTCACAGCCAACGGAGCGTAACCGCACGGTTCCTTGGGCATCGGCCCAAACTCGCATATCTACGGTTGGCTGAAGGGTCAGCATTAGGAAATGCAGGGGGCGCATTTTGAGGCGGAAACAGTCTGCACTCAGGACATCGACTCGACTGGGGTCAACTAGGGCGGTGACGAGCCGCTGAGGTTGCCGCAGGTAATGCTGAATGGGGATGGGTTGGTCGGGGACGGGAATTTCGACGGGGACAGAAGAGGTGAAGCGGCTACGCATAACATCCGCAAAAAAGCAACATCAAATAAACGGTTCTTAACAAAATTATAGAATCAATCTGCCGCCACGGGTATCCCTCTCAGGTTAGATCCGGGCAGGGATAGCCAGTAAACGCTTTTACAGGAAAGGGTTTAGGCGATTTTTCAGTGTTTTCCGATCCTACTGCACGGTTTAGGTTTCTTTGCCAAAACGTTACATTTTTTAGAGGCGATCGCCAAAACTTTAACAAACCTTCATCTTTCGCCTAATCCCGTCTCTGGCCCCTCTCTGGCTTAAAAGGCCTGAATCCAGGCTTTGACCTCATACTCGGTCCAGATGCCATGTTTCCAGTAGGGGTCATTCTCAATCAGTTGCCGAACGCTGGCTTCGTCGTCGGCCTCATAGATGCCAAACACCTGGGTATTGTCGGCGGTGGGGCCGAGGGTGACGAGAATCCCGGCGTCTTTTTGCTGGGCCAGTCCGTCTAGGTGGGCTTGGCGATAGGGTTGTCGTTTGTCCAGGGCATTCTCGCAATAGCGGCCCCAAAGGATATATTTAGCCATGGTTCACGATCCGTTAGAGACAAGATTTAGGTGGCCGATGCCTTACGCAGGAAGGGAATCAATCGTTTGCCCACATCGTCCGACCAATGTTCTTGGGGGTAATGGGCGGCTTCGGGAAGGCTGACAAAATCGCCATTCTCTAGTTGTTGACTGAAGGCTTGGGCCGGTTCAGGGGCCAACCAGGGGTCTACCATGCCCCAAATGACGAGGGTGGGTTGACTCCAAGACTGAAAACCTTGGCTAATTTCGCTCATGGCGGTCTTCAGTTGCAGATTTTGCAGGGTATAGAGAAGCGATCGCCCGGAATCGGAGGTTTTGAGCCAGGGACGACGATAGACATCGAGATCTTCGTCGGGGATGACAAAGCCGCTACCGGCTTCGAGGGTGCGGTCGATGAGGAGGGGGTCTTGGGTCATCATGTCCCCGACGAGGGGAAAACTCATTTGTTTGAGTTTCCAGGGAAGTTTCGCCTCGGGGGAGAGGGGGGCGTTGAGGATGGCGAGGCGGTCGATGCGATCGCGGTGGCGTAGGGCGTATTGTAGGCCGACGGACCCTAGGAAGCCCTGGACGACGAGGGAAATGCGATCGAGGTCCATGGCGTCGAGAAAGCCCTGTAACGCCTCGATAAAGGCATCTGGGGTATAGGCAAAGTCTCGTTTTTGCGGTTTATGCGATCGCCCGAACCCTAGCCAATCTGGGGCAATTCCCTGAACTCCCTGACTGGCTAAATCGGGCAGTAAAGCACTCCAACTGTAGCCAAGGGAGGGTAAGCCATGAAGGAAGACCACTGGGGGGGCTGTGGGAGGATTGGGGGGATGCACCTCGCGGTAAAACCAATCCCCAGATGGAGTTGTAATAATTTTCTCGTCGACGGCCACAGTAATCTTAAGTAACGTTTTTAACAGTGCCGCAATCCAAAGGGGCGATCGCGTTCGTAGTATCTTAGCAAGCTTCATGACCTTGAGAAACCAAAATCCCTGATTGCCTGATTTCCTCCTGACGTTGAGTTCCCAAACAAAACAGCGCTCCCATAGAATGAGAACGCCGTGTTCATTAAATTAAACCAATAATCGATCGCGGTGAATTTTTAACTGCTATCACATTGGTGCAAAAGCCAATTCGCTGCTTAAAATTCCATTTCAGCCGCTTGAACTTTCTCAACCTGTTTCTTCTTAAGAACCAGCATGATTTGAGCCAAAGCAACCAGAGCAAAGAAGCCTAACAAGCCTTGAATCCGGGCGGAACTTTGCAGAACAATTTCCGTATCTTTCTGACCAAAGCCGCCGACATTGGGATCATTGGTGAGGGCATCACCGGCGGCCACAACATCACCAACCGAGGCCAACATCTCGGGACCCGGAGGAACCGACTCAACCACCTCAGACCCGTCCTCAGTGGTCAACGTGACCGTAAACCCACCCTCATCACTGGGTTCAATAGACTCAATGGTTCCGGCGTGTTGAGCTTTATAAGCAACGTTGTTGCTGTTATTACCGGCCGGATAGATTTGACCACGACCCCGGTTACCAGCGGCGTGAACCGAGTACTTACCGAAGTTAACGGAAGGATCGCGATTGGGGTCAGGAGACAGAACTGGGAAGACCAATTCCTGGTGTTCCTCACCCGGAAGGGGACCGACGAGAATGACATTCTCTTGGTCGGGGGTATAGGTTTGATAGAAAATGCCTTCGATTTCTTCCTTGAGGTCTTCAGGAATGCGATCGTCAGGAGCAATCTTGAAGCCTTCGGGGAGCATTAGTACCGCGCCGACATTCAAGCCAGCCTTACTACCATCCCCGAGAATTTGCTGTTTGGAGGTATCATAAGGAACCTTGATAACGGCCTTAAAGACGCTATCGGGAAGCACCGACTGAGGCACCTCAACATCCATGGCTTGTTCAGCCAGGTGACAGTTAGCGCAAACAATGCGCCCGGTGGCTTCACGAGGGGTTTCTGGAGCCGTTTGTTGAGCCCAGAAGGGGTAAGCGGCCGCTGCTTGAGGAACAAAGACATCACTGGCCACAAAAACAGCTACGGCTGCCAGAGTAACCAGGACGCCTTTCCTCACCAGGGTCATCAAAGGGGCGAACTGTTGGGTCGCCCAAGCACTAGAGTATTTCATCAATTGTGACAACGTTCTCTTCTCTCAATGGCTAGGGGAATTCTCAAAATTATCTCTCCCCGGCGGGGAGAGGTTGGGGGAGCGTTAAACCCACCAGGGGGTTTCCTGAGTGCGGAAGTCTTCTTCAGTCCACTCGGCGAGAACCACCTTGTCGTCCTCTGCCACATCCACATGCACTAATGCCAGAGACAGAGGCGCGGGACCGCGAACCACTTTACCCGCTTTGTTGTACTGAGACCCGTGACAGGGACAGATAAACTTCTCAGCACTGGCATTCCAGGGAACCACACAGCCGAGGTGAGTGCAAATGGCGTTGAGGCCGTAATCGGCGATCGCCTGTTCACCTTCAACGACGATGTAGGTGGGGTCTCCTTTGAAGCCTTGAGTGAGGACGCGATCGCCCACATTGTGTTCAGCGAGGAAGCTCGTCGCTTTGACATCATTGCCGAGGGCATCTTTAGCGACAATCGTGCCACCACTGCCACCACTCGACGGGGGGATAAAGTATTTAACGACGGGGTACAGCGCACCGAGAGCTGTTCCGGTAACTGCACCAAACGTCAGAAAGTTCATGAATTGCCGTCGTCCCATGGAGGGGACATCGGTTGAGCCGGAAGCCTGAGTCATGGAGCTATTTACGTATTATGGTTGTATCTGATTTTGCTTAACAAACGGTATCACCGTTTCATCTGCGCCCATTGCTGTGAGAACACCAAGCAGGACGCACACCGTTTGGGATTGTATCGGATCACGTGTCCCGTCGCGAGCAAAAATAATGAAAATGGCGCAACACTTATTCATAATACCACGCAGGAGGGGCCAAAAAAGAGGGAGATTCCTTCGATTGAGCTTTTGGGAAAATCGCGACCAGGCTGGCCACAATCGATGAAGAAATGTAAAATACGAGCCATACCCTGCCCGAGCGATCGCGATCCGAGCCAGATGTCCGCCAGCAACGCCTCCCATGCCCAACCGCACCAACGAAAGCCAACCCATCGTGACTGGACCTGAGTTACACCAACTTCTACTGGACAAGTGGGGCTGTTCCTACGACCTGCAACTGCGCCGCAGCCAAGGCAAAATTTTCTTGCAGGTGATGTGGAAATACCTCGAACAAGCCTCATTTCCCCGTTCAGCCGACGATTATGCCCAACATCTTGAGCAGATTGCCGAATATCTCAATGCTTGGAACAGTGCCGAGGTGATTCGTCAATATATCAGCGAGACTCGCGAACGGCCTCGCCTCGGTAAAGCCGTCAGCATTCCCATCGATCCCGGCCAACGGAGTTCCGAATGGTTTATAGACAATTAAACCTCCTGATACATCTCATCAACGCTCTGCAAGAGTTCATCTTGTGCTATGTCAATGAGGTCAATCTTTAGCGTGCATCATCTACACCGACGTCTGAGCCGTCTACTGCCGCGTCTCCTGCTGCTCGTCTTATCCCTAATCACGGTTGTCACCCTCTCAACGGCTAGTCCCCAAAGCGTTGAGGGGCAAACTCCCCTACCGATTCCCCTCGATCCCCTACAACCGACAGAAAACACGGCCACCGTGCGCCTCAACGGACGGTCGGTTTTAGAGATTAGTTCACCGCCGTCCAATCTTGGCGAACCCCGCACGATTCCCCCGTTAGGAGAGCGGGTGCGTGAGGTTGAGCGCAAGTTGAGTCGTATTCTGGACGAGGGCTTCGATCCCGACTCCCTGCAAGTGAGCGCTCAACAAGATTGGAATACCAATCAATATGTGATCATCGCTCATGACGACGAGAATCTGGGGTCTTGGGAAGAACCTGAAGAAATTGTCACGGTAACTGAGTTTGACGCTCAAGTGGCCGATCGCCGCCCCGAGGTTCTGGCTCAGGACTGGGCTGATCAAATCGAGGAGGCCCTACGACTCGGGTATCAGGATCGTCTCCCGCAGGCCCGACAAGAACGCTGGCAGAAGGCTCTGGCTGTAGCGGCCATCATGGTTGTTCTCAGTCCAATCATTGCCCTGTTACAACGACGGGTCACGGGCCGTTACCAACAACTTTTACGACAACGACATCCTGAAGACTTGCAACCTCCAGAAGAGTCTCTAGCCCAAGAGAATGGCTCAGCGGGGATGGGAAGCCGAGTGCAGTTTCTGCGGGCGATGATGCCGCAAATTGTCTTAGAACGGCGCATCAGCCTGGTGATTTTGCTGCGGCGGGTGTTGCTGTTTGTGCAACTGGCCCTGTGGATTGGGGGAATTATCTGGATTCTGTCTCAGTTTCCCGAAACACGAGCCTATGCAACCTGGTTGCAGAAGTTTCCGGTTCAGATTTTGGGGATTTGGCTATTTGTGGCGATCGCCAACAAACTAACGGATGTCTTTTTTGACAATATCTTGCAATCCTGGGTTGAACAGGAATCCCTCAATCCCACCGCCTCAAAACGCTTTATCCTCCGCGCTCCCACTTTAGCCGCCGCCTTAAAGGGAATGACGAGCTTCATTGCTGGCTTAATTGGGGTAATTTGGTTTTTAGCCCTGCAAAACTTCCCTCTCGATTCTCTGATTACCGGGGCGGGGATTTTCGGTGTGGCCTTGACGATTGTTTTTCAGAATCTAATCAAAGACCTGATTAATGGGGTTCTCATTCTCTGGGAAGACCAATTTGCGGTGGGGGATGTGATTGATGTGGGCTATGGCCCCGGTTTTGTCGAATATATGAACCTGCGGGTGACTCGGATGCGGGGAGAAGGTGGCCGACTCAGTACGGTTCCCAATAGTCAAATTCAGGTGGTGCATAATCTCAGCAAGGAATGGTCTCGGATTGACTTCCGGATTTGGATTAGTCATGATGCAGATGCGCTCGAAGCGATTCAGGTCATGCGTCAGACGATGGAGGAGATGCAAGCAGATCCCGATTGGACTGAGTCGATTATTGAGCCGACGATGTTAGCTGGGGTGGAAAATCTGGATGAACGAGGAACTCAACTACTGATGTGGACGAAGACCAAACCTCTGCAACAATGGGCCGTAGAACGGGAGTATCGCCGTCGTCTGAAGCGGGCCTTTGAAGATGCGGGGATTTCTATTGCCATTCCTAAGCAGATGCTCTGGTTCAAAGAACCTCCGTTGGATGGGCGTGATGAGGACAATCACCACTCTCTCCCTCAGCCGAAATAAGGCAAACCGTTTGTACTATTCGGGTTGGTTTGGCGGCGATCGCAAGCCAACTCTCACCTCAACCAATCAACTCAGGAGATATTATGGGACTCAAACTTCATATTGGCGGCCAAGAACGCCATCCCGACTGGAAAATTTTAGATATTGAGGAACGCCCTGAAGTCGATTTTGTGGGGGATGCTGCGGATTTAAGTCAATTTGAGGACAATTCTGTTGAAGCAATTTACGCCAGCCATGTGTTGGAGCATTTTCACCACAGTTTAAATAATGAGTTACTGGTGGCTCTAAGTGAATGGCATCGGGTGCTAGAACCCGGAGGGAAGTTATTTATTAGTGTCCCCAATCTACAAACTCTCTGCTGGCTCTATCTCAATCCCAATTTGATGGCTTTTGAACGGCTACATTTGATGAGCATTATGTTTGGGGGTCAAACGAATGAGTTTGATGTGCATCGGGTCGGCTTTGATTTTGAAACCTTGGCAATTTATTTAGAAGAAGTGGGGTTTGAGGAGTATGAGGATTTGACGGAGTTTAATCTTTTCAAGGATTGCAGTAGTTTACGAATTATGGATACGTTAATTAGCCTGAATATGGCGGCAACAAAAACGGTGGATGACGAGGACGAGTAGGGCGATCGCTCCCTAAATTCGCTGCCTAAATTCGCTGCCTAAATTCGCTGCCTAAATTCGCTCCCTCAAGACCCTACTCCCCTCAAAAAAGTTGGCCTAAGTTCGTCAATTTAGGAGTTGTCCAGGTCTGGAAATAGGCGTTGACATTGCCATTGTCCGTCAACCTGTCGCCAGCGCAGTAACTGGTGAGCCGCAGCCCCGATCAGAGTACTCGATTGTCCGATCGCCGCTCGGGGAGCGATGGTAGCCAAAGAAATGGCCGTTTCGATGTCACACAGACCCCAGTTGACCAGATTGAGAGCGCCATCGAGGAGCGATCGCGTCGTTCCGGCCAGAGTTCCATCAGCCAGTCGTGCCGTGCCCTGTTTCACCTCGATTTGGCGGCAATCCCAGGGATAAACGCCGTCAGGAAGTCCCAGGGGTGCGAGAGCATCACTGACGAGAAATAGACGCTCAGGAGCGGCATTAAGCAACAGCTGTAACATCATCGGACAGATATGTTCTCCATCGGCAATCACCCCACAGGAGATGCCCGATCGCAGCAAGGCCGCTCCCAACAGACCGGGTTCTCGGTGATGTAGGCCCGGCATAGCATTGAAGGCGTGAGTGATCATAGTGGCCCCTTGGTCAAACGCGTGATTCGCCTGGGCCGCCGTGGCCAAGGAATGGCCCAGACTGACGCGAATCCCGCGCCGTTGCAGCTCGGCGATGGCCTCTCCACCCGGGTCAAGTTCGGGGGCCAAGGTCATCAGGCTCACCGTCGCCGCAGCGGGGCCTAAGACTCGTTCGAGGTTATCTCGGGTTAGGGGCAACAAATACTCCTGGGGATGAGCGCCCCGTTTTTTGGGATTTAAACAGGGGCCTTCTAAATGGAGTCCTAGCACCTGAGCGGTTGTGGCTTGGGGGAGTTGGCTGGCCATGAACGTCTCAAAAGTGGCGATCGCCCGGCGAAACGTCTCAGGGGAGGTGGTGACGAGGGTAGGCAAATAGGCATCGACTCCCGCCTGCCAGAGATAGCGGCCGATGGCCGCTAACTGGGGTAGATGCTCCGGGGTCACATCAGGAAAAGCCAAGCCTAAAGCACCGTTAATCTGGAGATCGCAACCTCCAAGGGAAATCCAGTCTTCACCGCAATCGAGATCGGTTCCTGGGGCATTCAGGGGGGGCTGTGGGGATGTTGCGGAGGGGGTTGGTATGGCTGAGGTGGGACGAATAGCTGTAATGCGTTGCGCGTCTAGGGCGATCGCCTGTTGTCTCCCGGAGGATGTCCCCTCGGGTCCCTTGTATCCCGGCACATTGCCCCGAATAATCGTTACAGCCATTGTTTCACTTGAGTACGACTCAGCAATTCTATCAATGACCACTAGCCCAAATCCCCCCCAAATCGGCATCATTATGGGGAGCGATTCCGACCTGCCGACCCTGAACGCGGCCATCGAGATTTGCCAACAGTTTCAGGTCCCTCATGAGGTGGCGATCGTCTCGGCCCACCGCACCCCCGAACGTCTGTTTGAGTACGCCAAAACCGCCCATGAGCGGGGTTTAAAAGTGATTATTGCCGGGGCCGGAGGAGCGGCCCATTTACCGGGGATGGTGGCGTCCCTAACGCCGCTACCGGTGATTGGCGTTCCGGTAGCAACCCGCCATTTAGGGGGTCTCGACTCCCTCTATTCCATCGTGCAGATGCCTCGGGGGATTCCCGTGGCCACGGTGGCGATCGGCAATGCCCAAAATGCCGGGTTGCTGGCTATACAGATGTTAGCGAGTCAGGATATGGCCTTGTTGCAGCAGGTTCAACAGTATCGTCAAGACCTGAAAACATCGGTTCTCGACAAACAGGAGCGGCTCGACGAACTCGGTGCCGCCGCCTATCTACAGCAAAAAAATAGTTAGGCATACCTTCACCTAACCTGGCGATTCTGGCGGGAGTTTCCTTAAGAAACCGGCAAAAATCAGTAGGTTTTCCCAGAGATTCCCGGCGATCGCCAGCCAAATGTATTGTCTTATACAGAATAAACCCTACGAGAATTGGTGCAATCAGTGTGACTCAACCGCACAACTCCGCTTCTCAATCTCGACGGGAGCGCAAGGGTACACAAGCTTGAGCTTTGGACGCCATCAGAGATTGCCGAGTGTTCCCAGCGCGAGTGTGCTGTGTCGGAAACCGATCCGTTTACTTAAATCTCAATCCAAAGTCTAAAACATGACATCTAAGATTACCCTCAGATCACGACCTGGAGCTTCACCGAAGCGAGTTCGCGGCAGCAACCGTGACTCAGCCTTGGTTAAACTCCTGACCCTTGGCCGCCGAGTTCCCATCTATTGGCTCGCTTGTATTCCCTTAACAGCTTTAATTTTAGGCGTTTGGGATTTAGCGGCAACGGCCGCAGACCCCCAAGGGATTGAAGTTCTCGAAGAGGTTGACGCTGCCTACGTTCAAGGTGTTCTCAACACCGTTTGGATTCTCGTCGCCTCGGTTTTAGTTATTTTCATGAACGCCGGTTTCGGAATGCTTGAAACCGGGATGTGTCGTCAGAAAAATGCCGTCAACATCCTCTCAAAGAACCTGATTGTCTTTGCCCTAGCGACAATTGCCTACTGGGCGATCGGATTTTCCCTCATGTATGGTGAAGGGGCCACCGGCGAAGGCTCGACCGCCTTCATCGGCTTCGGCGGTTGGTTCCTCAGCAGTGGAGACCCCGCCACCTACGGACTTGATCCCTTCCCCGGTGGTCTGCCGATTTCGGTCTCCTTCTTATTCCAGGTGGCCTTTGCTGCAACCGCCGCCACCATTGTCTCGGGGGCTGTGGCGGAACGGATTAAATACGATGCTTTCCTCATTTTCAGCCTCTTGCTGACCGGAATTTTCTACCCCATTTCTGGCCACTGGGTTTGGTCAGGGAATGGAATGCTGACCTCCTTTGGTCCTGAAGGTGCTTGGTCTTTTGGAGACTTCGCCGGTTCAACGGTGGTTCACTCCGTCGGTGGTTGGGCCGCCTTAGTGGGGGCTTCGATTCTCGGGCCTCGAATGGGTAAATATGAAGATGGTCAACCCCGTGCGATTCCCGGTCATAACCTCAGTCTGGCAACCCTCGGTTGTCTGATTCTCTGGATTGGCTGGTTTGGCTTCAACCCCGGTTCTGAGTTAGCGGCTACATCCAATATCGCTTACATTGCTGTCACCACAAACTTAGCTGCGGCAGCGGGTGGGGTAACAGGAACCTTTACCTCCTGGTTCCGCGATGGCAAGCCAGACCTCTCGATGACCATTAACGGTATCTTAGCGGGATTGGTTGCGATTACCGCCGGTTGTAATGTCATGCCCTACTGGGGAGCGGCTCTCACCGGTGCGATTGGCGGGATTCTGGTTGTCTTTGCGGTCTCCTTCTTTGACCGTGTTGTCAAAATCGACGACCCTGTTGGTGCGATTTCGGTTCACCTGGTTAACGGTATTTGGGGAACCCTCGCCGTGGGCATCTTCGGCGGTGGAAACTTCATCGCTCAACTGATTGGTGTCCTCACCATTGGCGGTTTCACCGTTGTTCTAAGTTTCATCTGTTGGTATGCCGTGGCGGCGATTCTCGGTGGTATCCGCGTCGGTGAGGAAGAAGAGTTCAACGGACTCGACATTGGCGAACATGGCATGGAAGCGTATCATGGTTTCCTCAAGGAAACGGCCATGGGCGGAATGTCCTCGTCGAAGCCGAGCGGTATGCCCCAATAGTTTGGCATCGTTGATTCGATTGAATTTCGCTTAATTCGCTTTAATTCCCCTGAACAACCGGTTTCACGTTTCACTGTGGAGCCGGTTGTTTCTATGATATGGCAACAGGCAATAGGCAATAGGCAATAGGCATAACCCACCCCTAACCCCTCCCAAGAGGGGATGGCAACAGGCAATAGGCAACAGGCAATAGGCATGACCCACCCCTAACCCCTCCGGTGGAGGGGAGAACCCACCCCTGCCCCTCCCAAGAGGGGAAAGAGGTAGGGGATTCTCTCCCAACTCAGAGTGTCAATCTAGCAATCGAAGATTGCTATAAATAAAAAAATAGACAGTTAATGATGGATAAGGTCTAACAGTTAGACTATCTTCAAGCCTATATTGTAGGTTCTAGCATCATCCTATTTCATGTGTCTATCTGTCCTCTATTCCCTGTTCCCTGCACCGCACTGAGCCTGTCGAAGTGTTCCCTTTTGCCTTTTGCCTTCTCCTCGCCATAACGCACAATGAAAGTTGCACCTGTCTTGCGATGATAGCCTGTGTCTAGAGTATCGAAGCCTATCCCAGCCTGGGGCATTCTCTCCTTGGTGACGAATGGCATGTTGTTGGTGGCCGTGGCGATTCTGATTGGACGGCAACAGTCTGAACCGTCTTTGCCAGTACGCGATGGTAATACCTTGGCCACTGTCGAGACGAGTCCCACTCCTAGTCCAACGGTTCAGCCAACAGCGTCCCCTCGGCCAAAGTTGGAGCAAGTCCCCCGTGCTACCTATCAGGATTGGCTTGAACGGTTGGAAGACGATGCTGAGGCGATCGCCGCCGCTTCCCCAGAACGCCTCTATGTGTTAGCGGGAGACTCAATTAGTCTTAGTTTTCCCGAGCGGTTACTCCCCCTCGATGTCACTTGGCTCAATCAGGGGATTTCGGGGGAAGGGTCCCAGGGACTCTATGAACGGCTGCCGTTGCTCGATAACACTCGCCCTGATAAGATTTTTGTGATGATTGGCATCAATGATCTGCTGCGGGGAGAAGACGACGAGACGATTTTGGAAAATCACCGCAAAATCATCAAAGATATCCTCTGGATTCATCCCAATACTGAGGTTGTGGTTCAGTCGATTTTGCCTCATAGTGGCGAGGATGCCACCTGGGAGGGACGGGAGAAACTGCGAGATCTCCCCAATCAACGCATCCAACGACTCAACGAACGCTTAGCGGCGATCGCCCAAGTTGAAGGGGCCACCTATCTCAACCTCTATCCCCTATTTAGCAACGAAGCCGGTTATCTCAAAGCCGAGTTCACCACCGATGGACTACACCTGAATGAACAGGGATATGAACTCTGGCGTATGGCTTTGATTATTGCGGAGACGTTGTGAAATAGGGAATAGGGAATAGTGAATAGTGAATAGTGAATAGTGAATAGGGATAACCCACCCCTGGCCTCTCGCAAGCAAGAGGGGAAGGGAATCGGGAATAGGGAATTGCCATAAGCTTCCGTTAACTCGGTACAATGACACCATCTCGGAAATTTAACCGAAAATTGACCAACTACCGAATCGCCAACCCCCATTCAATTAACTATGGATACTAAAGCCTTTAAACGTTCCCTGCAAAAATCAGACAACTATCACCGTCGTGGCTTTGGACATGAGGTTGAAGTTGAAGGACTCCTGCAAACCGAATATCAGAGCGATCTGATTGGTGAGATTCGTGCTAACCAGAACCGCCTCGAACGAGATCAGGTCACCATTCGTCTAGCTGAGGCCTTTGGCTTTTGTTGGGGAGTTGAGCGGGCCGTGGCGATCGCCTACGAAACCCGCAGCCACTTCCCCAGTGAGCGGATCTGGATCACCAACGAAATTATCCATAATCCCGGTGTCAACCAACGGCTACGGGAAATGAATGTCGGATTCATCGAAGTGATCGATGGCGAAAAAGACTTTTCCGGCGTTCAAAAAGGCGATGTGGTGATTCTTCCCGCCTTCGGGGCCACGGTTCAAGAAATGCAGCTTCTCGATGAACGGGGTTGCACCATTGTTGACACCACTTGTCCCTGGGTGTCCAAGGTTTGGAACAGTGTTGAAAAACACAAGCGACGCAACCACACCTCGATTGTTCATGGTAAGTACAAACATGAGGAAACCCTAGCCACCACCTCATTTGCCGAGAAATATCTGGTGGTTTTGAACCTCAAAGAAGCCGAGTATGTGGCCAACTACATTCTCCAGGGTGGTGACAAAGCTGAATTTATGGACAAGTTCCAAAACGCCCATTCCGAAGGCTTTGACCCCGATCGCGACCTCGATTGTGTGGGAATTGCCAATCAAACCACGATGCTGAAAAGCGAAACGGAACAAATTGGCAAACTCTTCGAGCGCACCATGTTACAAAAATATGGGCCAACGGAGTTAAACCAGCATTTCATGTCGTTTAATACCATCTGTGATGCCACCCAAGAGCGTCAAGATGCCATGTTGCAATTAGTAGAAGAAGACTTGGATTTGATTGTGGTCATTGGCGGTTTTAACTCGTCTAATACCACTCATTTACAAGAGATTGCGATCGAGCGAGAGATTCCTTCCTATCACATCGATTCTGCCGATCGCATTGGCCCAGGAAATCGCATTGAACATAAACCCTTGGAACAGGATGAACTAGAAATCACCGACAATTGGCTTCCCGAGGGTCATCTCGTCGTGGGGATTACCTCGGGGGCCTCAACGCCGGATAAATCCGTCGAAGAGACGATTGAAAAAATCCTACATCTCAAAGCCAGGGTTGCTGTTAATCGTTAATTGTTAATCACAATTTAGGAAACAGCAGGTGATATTCCCTGTTCCCTGTTCCCTTCCCCTCCTGGGAGGGGCCAGGGGTGGGTTATCCGGTGTTCCCTAGTCCCTCCTAAAATGAAAATGTCTCAACTAAACTTACTGTATTTCGTTGTAGCTTTAGTTTGAAAACTTCTTCGGGTTCAACACTAAACTCTAAACGTAATACCGAGGTTCCGCGAGCCTGAGTTTGCATGATAACCGTATCCATGTCATCAAGAATCATCAGACTTAAATCCGAAGGAAGAGCAGCACCTAGGGGGGGGATAAGTCGGACTCGCACATCAATTTCTTCGTCACTGAGAGGATAGACACCTACTTCTAGAGCGATGGTATGTCCATCACTAAATTGAAGACGCTTGGCTCGTTGAATCGTCGGTTGAGTTGAGGGAGTGCGGAAGGCGATCGCCGCAACCTGTGCCGTATCTTGAGTCATAAATTCCGCAGATAGAGGCTCCCAATCCGGAGTAAACTGATCCGCAAACCAGTCCCGCAAACAAATCAAAGATGTCGGGGTTAAGGCGTTTTTTAAAACAACAAAAAGCCGCTCAAGGCTCTGCCAGTTGTCCAGAGTTGTTAACTCTGATGATAAGGTTTTGCGGAAGCCAAGAAGATACGCTTCTTCCTCAGTTGGACTAAAGCCAACAGCCACATAGCCGAGGCGATTGTTTAAGGCTTCGGAAGAGGTTTGTACGGTTAATGTTTTAGGGTGATTATAGACGAGATCTAAGTTGGCGATCGCCGGCTCAACTAAAACACATTCTAACCCTGCCAATCCAGGAATTGGGAGTTCAGCGACATCAGCCAGTAATTGCTCAATAGGATGGCAAAATCCACTGGCTGTTACATCTGTTGTAATCCCCATACAATCCGTATAAAAATGGACAGCATAGAGCGCCAAAACCTGGCGATAGATACGTTTCGCCTTAGCAGAATTGGAGTATCGTTGACTACAGCTGGTCGCCACCTGGCGCTGCTGTTGGGTCAACGGAACGGTAAATATCAGATTCGTTGTCATTGGGTTAACAGACTCGTGTTCGAGGTTGCCAAAATTAAAAATCATAATGAGTGGGTCTTGCGAATTGAGGTTTCAATATAGGGTGCAAGGCGACGCAGAGAGGTGTGATAAAACGTGCTTAGAGTTGACATTTTAATTGAAAACTCTGCCGATATCTCTTGCCATTGATAGCCATCCAACCGTCTTAAGACCAGTTTCTGAAAGTTGACTTCAGGATATTTAGGCAGACAGCATTCTCGAAATAAGCCATCAACATCATCCTCAAGACATTCACGAACCAACTCAGATAAAAAGGGTTTGTCATCTCCCAACACTATAGCCCATTGTGATTTTGAGACCAGGCGTTCCTCAAACGGCTCCATCACAACCGGTTTATTGTTTCTCCTTCTTTGGTCCGATACCTCTCGAAAAAAACGGCGTTCCAATAGCATATTGGCCCATCGCATTACCGAGGCTAACTTGATGTCATACTCATCAATCGATCTACAAATGTAGTAAAACAAACTTTGTAGAGCTTCAGCGCGGTAATCGTGATATCGATCCGGAGATAAGCCAATTCCAGAAGGATAGATCAGACGACCCGAATGAATCATTCCGTTAATGAGTCGAGTCAGTGCAACCTGTCGAGCCTGGCTTCCGGGAGGGTTCCCTTGTGCGTCTAAAGCGAGTTCATTCAACTGTTCGTCATCCATAGTTGGGGTCTATCGGACGCCTGGGAGTCACAGCAGACACCGCAAATCTCTAACTCAAAGACCAATTCGATGAGTTATGGGATTCCTCGGCGGACTATGACATTTGTCGAGATTCTCTGGGGTGTTCCTAAATCTGTCGCTTTCAGAGGACGATTTTTACGGGAATCCGAGAAAATTGTTACAAAAATTCATAAATCCTGATGCAAAGTTGTAGGTCGAGGTGGCGGGAATGCTAGGCTAAATGGGGATTTAGGGAAAATACAGAAAATTATCCGTAAATTTTATTGACATTTATATTTTTTTGTGCTAAAGGAGGCATATCAATGAGACAAATTTCGGTTCAAAAGACTCAAATAAGGACTCAACTCTGGCTGTTGGCGATCGCCAGTCCCTTAATTCTGCTCAACGGTTGTCAGACCCCATCGTCGGGGAATCTCTCCCAGGACACCCCAACCCCCGAAGTACAGGAAGACTCCCGTAATTCCCAAACCGAGCCAGCCTCGCAAACCGCACTCAACACCCCCGTTAGTGAGGAGTCCCCAGAGGAATTGTTAGCCGAGTCCTCATCCGACAATCAGGAGCCACCCCTGACAGACGTAGCCGAGGGAGTGACAGACTCGAATCCAAACTCCAATCCGGAAACAGCAGAACCTGCACCCCTATTTTCCGAGGTTCTGCAACAGGTAAAATCTACCACCGAGATTCCGATTCGGCTTCCGAGCGAGATTCCCCTGACTGACCATGACGAACTTCCCATCTACGTCGAAGCCGAAGCTGACGCAGACAGCTACCAAATCTATCTATCCCTCGCTCCCGACTGTCGAGGCGCCACCGCCTGTTCCTATGGCTTCTTCGCCGCCAGACGCACCACAGAAGACGACTATTACGGAGTCGGGGAAGAGTTCCAAGAGAGCATTCCCCTCGATAACGGACTCACAGGGGACTTTAACCCCATGATGTGTGGTGCATCCTGTTCCCCCCCAGTCATTGAATGGTCCCAGGAGGGAGTTCGCTATCGTATTGCACTCAAAGGCGTGAGCGGCGATGACGAGGCGGCCTTAGATAGCTTACAAGCCTTAGCCAACTCGGCGATCGCCACTCAACCCTAACCCGTCATCCCAAACCCGTCACGATGTCCAGCCAACAGCAGATGTACTCACCACCTGAGTCAAATCCGGGGTAATCTCGACCGTGTAATCAAACGGAGACTCAAGGCTCGTATCAACGCGAGTCATCGCCGAACCGTCAGGATTGCGGGGACTGAAAAAGGACTCCGCACTGACGACGAGATTTCCCGCATCGTTACTGGTAATATCCGTCACCGTCAGGGTGTTGCTATTCCCATTACTCAACACCGCCGAGAGATAGGCTGCATCCACGAGATCCCCCGTGGCGGGGTCAATGCGACCTAACACCCCGACTTTCGCACCCCCACCGGCGCCATAACTCCTGAGCCAGTTCTGAGTCGCATCTCCCGAGGCTCGTCGCCAATCCTCACTGGGAGTTCCTTGAGTTCCATCGGTACTAAAGACACCATAGAGACGGGTTCCATCCCAGAACAATCCCAAACCCCGTCCATCAGCACCCGTGGACTCATAATCAGTGCGAACCCAGTTGTTATCGGGGTTTTCACTATCAAAACTGGCAATAATCGGGTCTTGGTTATTGCCAGTTTCCTGCCAGAATCCAATATAAATCGTTTGACTTCCCAGAGTTAGGCGTTGTGCATCCGAGGCGGCGATGGTGGCTTCGTCGGTGTTGGGAGTAAACTGGACTGCACTAGAACTAATGGCCGCTGGGAGAGGAGAGAGGGGGTCATCGGGAGTATCATCTGCGAGTCCCAAATCGGGGTCGTTGTCGAGATCGAAATCGAAGTCCAGCAAATCCGGTTCATCCGTATCTACATTGATATCGAGTTGAACAGCGGGGTCACTGATATCGTTGAGAATTGCCAGAAAGTCCCCACTGGTGCGATCGCGAATCACCGTATCGCCAGCAAACTCCCCCTCACCCGCCAGAAACTCCAGACGCTCTGGGGTCAATCCTTCAAACAAGGCCAAAGAATCCTGATTCGGCGTATAGTCGACAATCAAATCCGCCTGAGCGAGTTCAGAATTTCCCATCCCTGGCCTGAGAACAAAGGTATTCGCACCCTCTCCCCCAATCAAAGTATCAGAACCCGAACCACTATCGAGAGTATCATTACCCAAATCCCCACTCAGGAGATGATTCCCCGCCTCAGCCAAAAGCCAATCATCTCCCTGGCCACCATAGAGACTATCCTCTCCTGACCCCGCATAGAGGGTATCATTTCCCTGATTACCAAACAAGAAATTCTCACCCTGGCGACCTTGAATCAAATCATCATCCGCCGCACCCACCAGAGTATCGTTACCGGCACCACCTCGTAGAGTATCATTACCAAAATCGCCACTGAGCAGGTTATTTCCCACCTGAGCAAAGAGGAGATCGTTATTTTGTCCCCCATACACCGCATCTTGTCCGTCCCCCGCTGCGAGGACATCATCACCAGTCGCTCCAAATATCCAGTTATCTCCGCCAACTCCGGCGATGGTATCAGTTCCCGCCGTTCCCAGAATCAGTTGACTGTCGGAGTTTCCCGCAAAGGGATTATCGCTGTTGTCGAGGGTGACAACAGTCAGGGTGTTGAGATCAAATGAAAGCATAGGAGTTTACGCTGAATTAAGAGGTAGATGCACAGCCACAGAGGCTAAACCGCAGTCTAACTTATTCCCAACCCACCGCAGAAGTGCTAATGACAGTCTTGAGATCGGAGGTCATCTCAACGGTGTAGTCAAAGGGAGAACCGGAGCTAGTATCGACAGCAGTCATGCGAGAACCATCGGGATTACGGGGACTGAACCAGGATTTCGCACTCACCACGAGATTTCCAGCTTCATTAGTAGTAACATCGGTAATTTCCAGGCTGTTGCTTTCCCCATTGCTTTTCCGAGCCGAGAGATAGGCTGCATCGAGGAGTTCTCCGCTACTGGGGTCAATTCGACCTAAAACTCCTACTTTTGCACCCCCACCTGAACCATAATTGCGTAGCCAGCTTTGGGTGACATCTCCCGAGGCTCGTCGCCAGTCTTCACTGGTGCTTCCTTGGGTTCCATCGGTTGCAAAGACTCCATAGAGACTGGTTCCATCCCAGAACAGTCCGTAGCCGCGTCCATCGGCTCCGGTAGCTTCATAATCGGTGCGAACCCAGTTGTTGTCAGGGTTTTCGCTGTCGAAGCTGGCGATGATGGGGTCTTGGTTGTTACCTCCTTTTTGCCATACGCCAATGTAAATGGTTTGGCTTCCTAGGGTGATGTGGGGTACGTCTGATGCGGCGAGGGTGGCTTCATCGGTGTCAGGATCGAATTTTTTGACGCTCGATGTAATCACCGCCGGGATGGGAGTTTCTTCTTCTACAGGAGTTTCTTCTTCAACTGGGGTTTCTTCCTCAACTGGGGTTTCCTCCTCGACGGGAGTTTCTTCCTCAACTGGGGTTTCCTCTTCTACAGGAGTTTCTTCCTCGACGGGAGTTTCTTCTTCTACAGGAGTTTCTTCCTCAACTGGGGTTTCTTCCTCAACGGGAGTTTCTTCCTCAACTGGGGTTTCCTCCTCAACGGGGGTTTCTTCCTCAACGGGGGTTTCTTCTTCTACAGGAGTCTCCGCAACGGGAGGTTCTTCGAGTTCAGGTTCAGACTGAATCTCCTCTGACGCGATATCTTCGTCCATTCCCACATCCAGATTGGGAGCATCGAGATCGCTTTCCATCTGAATCTCTAAAGGATTGCTAACTTGCTTGAGAATAGCAAGATAGTCTCCTGTTTGACGATCGCGAATCAACGTATCCCCCAAATAATCGCCATCACCGGCCAGGAACTCCAGGCGATCGCCATGCAAGCCTCCCATCAACAACAGAGAATCCTCAGTGGTCTGAAAATCAGCAATCACATCAGCATCCGAGACATTCATCCCCCCAATATTGGACGTTAAAACAAAGATATCTTGTCCAACTCCCCCATGCAGGGTATTCTCTCCTCGACTTCCATAGAGAGTATCATCCCCCAAATCACCATAAATTAGGTCGTCTCCCAACCCTCCCATGAGGAAATCATTACCATTTTCGCCAAAAACTGTATCATTTCCACGTCCAGCAAAAACCGTATCATCCCTCTGTCCGCCCAAAATCAAATTATTGCCAGATCTTGCAGAAATATAGTTATTGCCATCTCCGCCATCGAGGGTATCATCGCCTTGTCCACCGTAGAGAGTATCATCCCCAAAATCGCCGCTGAGTAGGTTATTTCCCCTCTCGGCACGAATCAGGTCATTCCCCTGTCCGCCATACATTGAATCATTGCCATTGCCACTGTCAAGAATATCATTACCTTGATTGCCGAACATGATGTTATCGCCATTTCGTCCCTGGATCACATCATCTCCAGCCCCTCCTAGCAGTGTATCTTCGCCAAGTCCCCCCGAGAGAGTATCAGCGCCAAAATCGCCACTTAATAGATTATTTCCATCATTGACAAGCAGGACATCATTATGCTGTCCACCATAAATCACATCATGTCCAGATCCGCCATGAATCACATCTTCACCGACTCCGCCAAACACCCAATTATTGCCACCAACCGCAAAAACTGTGTCGTGACCAATTCCTGCCACAATCAGTTGATTGTCGCCATTTCCCGTAAATTGGCTCGTGGTGTCATCGAGGCTGACCAGTGCAACAGAATTGAGATCTAACATAGGAATAAATCGGTAAACTGCAAAATGTGAACAGTGAATCTTGGTAAAGTCCGGGATATCTAGGTTCCTCAGAGGAGATTCCCGAGAGGTTCTTCTCCTGGTCACTTGTTTACATTTACAGAGATTCCCAAAATTTGTCCGGAGTTGTAGTCTATTTTTTTGATGTTTTGAAACTGCCAAAATTATCAAAAAAAATTAACTAGAAATACTGTTGATTCTCGGTTTGACTTATAAATAACCCACTAAAATTAAGAGGATTCACGGATATTAAATAACAAAAAATCAACTAATCAAAGCTGGGCAAAAAACATCAGTAATTGCACGGATTTTTCGGCGATCGCCTCCAAAAGACCACGCAAACGCCGCCAATCCTCCAACCTCGGCCGCGATCGCAGCCCAGACAACTGCGATACACTGTGGACTCAGTGACCAGTCTGAAGCGAGGAATCCCGATGGTTGATTCAGCCCCATCCCCCATGCGTGAACGGTTTAGCGACAATGGGACCCAATCCGAGACGCCCCAGGCCCCCTGGACAATCGAAGATAGCGAAGATCTCTATCGCATCCGGGGTTGGGGCGATCCCTACTTCGGGATTAACTCCGCCGGCCATGTCACCGTCTCCCCCCAGGGCGATCGCGGCGGTTCCCTGGACCTCTATGAACTGGTTGAAGCCCTGAAAAAGCGCAACCTAGAACTCCCGCTACTACTGCGCTTCAGCGATATTCTCGAAGACCGAATCGAACGGATTAACGCCTGTTTCGCCAAGGCGATCGCCCGCTACAACTACCCCGGAGTCTATCGCGGCGTCTTTCCCGTCAAATGCAACCAGCAACGCCACATCATCGAAGACTTAGTGCGATTCGGCGCCCCCCATCACTTCGGCTTAGAAGCCGGTTCCAAACCCGAACTCCTCATCGCCTTAGCCAGCCTCAAAACCGCGAGTTCCCTTCTCATCTGCAACGGCTACAAGGATCGCGGCTATATCGAAACCGCCATGTTAGCCACGCGCCTAGGCCAACAGCCGATTATTGTCCTCGAACAACCCGAAGAAGTCCAATTAGTCATTTCCGTCAGTCAACAGTTAGGAATTAAACCCGTGGTGGGGGTTCGGGCCAAACTCAGTGCAAAAGGAATTGGCCGCTGGGGGGGTTCAAGTGGCGATCGCGCCAAATTCGGCCTCACCATTCCCGAAATCATCACCGCCGTCGAACAGTTACGCCAAGCCAATCTTCTCGATAGCTTACAACTGCTGCACTACCACATCGGCTCACAAATCTCCTCCATCAGCGCCATCAAAGACGCCATCCGAGAAGCCAGCCAAATCTATGTCGAACTGGCCCAACTCGGGGCCAACATGGCCTATCTCGACGTAGGAGGCGGCTTAGGCGTGGATTACGACGGTTCAAAAACCGACTTCTACGCCTCCAAAAACTACAATATGCAGAATTACGCCAATGACATCGTGGCGGAAGTCAAAGAAGCCTGCGAAGAGAAACAACAAGCCGCACCCACCCTCATTAGTGAAAGTGGCCGGGCGATCGCCTCCCACCACTCCATCCTGATTTTTAACGTCCTCGGAAGCAGTGACGCACCCTCGGGGATTCCTGAACCCAGCCCCGACAAAGAACATCTGATTCTACGCAACCTGCGGGAAACCTACGACTCCATTACCCCAGAAACCTACCAAGAAGCCTATCACGACGCGATTCAATTCAAAGACGAAGCCAGCAGCCTCTTTAGTTTCGGCTATCTCAGCCTCACCGAACGGGCCAACGCCGAACAACTCTATTGGGCCTGTTGTCGCAAAATCTATGACATTGTTCGCCAACAAAGCGAAGTTCCCACAGAACTCGAAGTCCTCGAAAAAACCCTAGCCTCGATTTACTACGCCAACCTCTCCATTTTCCGATCCGCCCCCGACAGTTGGGCGATCGAGCAACTCTTTCCCATTCTCCCCATCCACCGTCTCAACGAAGAACCCAGTTTACGGGGAACCCTGGCCGATCTCACCTGCGACAGTGACGGAAAAATCGATCGCTTCATCGATCGCCTACAAGCCAAATCCATCCTAGAACTGCATCCCCTCAAGCCGGACGAACCCTATTATCTCGGAATGTTCCTCGTGGGGGCCTATCAAGAAATTATGGGAAATCTCCATAATCTCTTTGGCGACACCAACGCCGTCCACATCCATCTCACCCCCAATGGCTACGACATTGAACATCTCGTCAAGGGAAACACCATGACGGAGGTGTTGGAATATGTCGAATACAACGGCAAGGATTTACTCGAAAACATCCGCAAAGCCTCTGAAGCGGCCCTACAATCGGGCAAAATCTCGATTGAGGAGTCTCAGCGGCTGTTGCAGAACTATGAACAGAGTTTGCGTAGCTATACCTATTTAACGTAAGTTAGTTAATAGTTAATAGTTAATAGTTAATAGTGAATAGTGAATAACTTGGGGGCGTACTACCAGTACGCCCTTTTTGTTCTGGACTTCGCAACGCTTAACTTTTAACTGTCTAGGGTACTCAGTTGGTTGGAGAGGTAGTCGGCGGCGGCTTGGACCATGGTGATGGCCCCGTCGTAGGTCATGCGGGTGGGACCGAGGAGGCTGAGACTTCCGACTGCTTGGGAGCCTCGGCGATAGGTGGCCGAGACAAGGGTACACGATCGGATGGGTTCGAGGGGATTCTCTGAACCAATGCGGACATTGACACGGCGATCGCTCCTTGAGAGTTCCGACGGTTCAAACATCAGGGGAAACAGTTGTTCTTGTTCCTCTTCGAGAAGTTGTACCAGAGACTGGATCTGTTGCAACTCGGTAAACTCGGGCTGTCGGAGAACTTCGGCTAAGCCACTGATGGCCATGGGGCTAATGGTAGGAGGTTCGAGGCGTTGGGCCAAGTCCACAAACAGGGTTTTGAGGCTGTCGGCGTAGCGTTGGAATTGGCGATCGAGTTCGCCCCAATCTAAGGCCGCTAAATCGGCGATGGTTTTCCCTCGTAACTGACTGTTGAGGAAATTGGAGAGGATTTGTAGTTCGCGCTCGAGAATCTCAGGATCGAGGTCTTCCTCAGTCCCCTCACCGGAACTGGGACCACTCATCAACATCGATTGGGTTTGATAGGCATCGGTGACCACAATCAGCATCACCTGACCGGGGTCAACTTGCAACAGTTGTAAATGGCGCAAACTGGCGGTGTGAAGTTGCGGGAGGGAGATGAGGGTAATATAGCCGCTGAGGGTCGAGAGAATTTGCGTCGCCCCACGTAACACCGCTTCAAGACTCCAGGTTTCCCAATTGAGGCGTTCTGCAAATAGCCGTTGGGCGCGATCGGCGAGGGTATCGGAAGGGGTCATCAAATAGTCCACATAGACGCGATACCCGAAATCCGAGGGAACTCGCCCGGCGGAGGTATGGGGTTGATACAACATCCCCGCTTTTTCGAGAAGTCCCATTCCTGAGCGAATGGTGGCAGAACTTACACTGAGATTATAGTCATCCACGAGGGATTTAGAGCCGACCGGTTCCGCCGTCGCAATGTAGTGACGGACGGTCGCCCAGAGAATCTGTTGTTGTCGATCCGTTAACGCGAATTGCCCAGTCATTGATATCTGTGCCTAAGGTCTTGGTTGTAACGCCGGTAATCTTAAAAAAGGTTTTATGTTGTCCCTATCATAGACTGAGAGTTCCGATATGGGGGTTCAGGAAGAACGATCGCCGCCGAGGGTCAGGCTTTTCGCGATCGCCAAACCTCGATACACTGATGAGGCACAATCAGGCACTGTCCAAGCCAATCCATGTCCGTTACCGATCGCCTACAAGGACTGAATATCTATCTAATTGGCATGATGGGATCGGGGAAGAGTACCACCGGAACTCACCTCGCTCGTCAGCTTCACTATCGCTATTTTGACACTGATACCTTGATTGAACAGGTCGCGGGCCAGTCCGTCGGCGACATCTTCGCCCAAGAGGGGGAAGCAGCATTCCGACAACTCGAATCTCAGGTTCTCTGCGAGTTGTCCGCCTATCAGCGGTCTGTGATTTCCACGGGGGGCGGAATTGTGGTGGAGTTAAGCAACTGGGGCTTTTTACGTTGCGGCCTCGTCGTCTGGTTAGATGTCAGCCCAGATCTGCTGTTTCAACGTCTCCAGGCCGATCAGACTCGTCCTCTGTTGCAGACGGCCAATCCCCGTCAGACCCTAGAGACCATTTTAGACGAGCGGCGATCGCGTTACCAACAAGCCGATTTACGCATCGAAGTCACCGCCGCCGATAGCCCAGAAGACGTCAGCCAACGGATTCTCGCCACCATCCCCCAAGTGGTGAAGGCCAAGTCCACCCCATCCGAAACCGCCAATGGGACTTACACTTAAACAGGTTGTTCCCTGGGGGCGATCGCTGGCCGACTACCGCCAAATGTTCGCCCTAACCGACGCTGATTTAGCAGGGTCAATCCTCGACTCTGCGGCGGGGCCATCGAGTTTCAACGCCGAAGCCACGGCCCAAGGAACCTCAGTGATCTCGTGTGATCCCATCTATCAGTTTTCCGTCGCCGAGATTCAGCAACGGATTCAGCAGACCTATCCTAAAATTATTGAGGCCTTAGACGATAACCGCGATCGCTTCGTCTGGGACAACTTCAGCAGCCCCCAGCATCTCGGGGAGGTCCGTCTGGCCACCATGGATCGCTTTTTGGCGGATTTCCCCCAAGGAATCGCCCAAAAACGCTATCTAACCCAGACACTACCACAACTCTCCTTCGAGACGGGTCAATTCGACCTGGCCCTCTGTGGCCATCTCCTGTTTAGCTATTCCGAACAACTTGACCTCGACTTTCACCTCAACGCCATCCAGGAACTGGCCCGCGTCGCCCGAGAGGTACGAATTTTCCCAATTGTGACCAACTTCGCCGGAGACATCTCTCCCCATTTAGATCCCATCCTGGCCCAACTCCCCCAGGCTGGCTATACTCTCAAAGTTGAAACCGTCCCCTACGAGTTTCAGCGCGGCGGAAAGCAAATGTTACGGATATTCCCCGCCCAGTAGCGCCATTTCTGCCCCATAACTGTTCACCAATAACCGTTTCACGACCCCCTTAAGGGTTAACTATTAACGTTGCAGGGCAACCACAAACCCCGAAGAGAAAGGACGTACCTTTCCTTTATAGTCCCCCCTACGTCTTTCCCCTCCTGGGAGGGGTGCCCGGAGGGCGGGGTGGGTTATCCGGTGTTCCCTGTTCCCCGTTCCCTGTTCCCTGTTCCCTGTTCCCTGTTCCCTATTCCCCAAAATGCCAAACGAACGCAAAGATCTCCGAGAAGCCGACGCCACCCGAGTTCAAGTTCTCAGCGAAGCCCTCCCCTATATCCAGCAATTCGCCGGACGGACAGTGGTGATTAAATATGGTGGGGCAGCCATGAAGGACTCCCAACTGAAAGATAAAGTGGTTCGGGATGTGGTGTTCCTCTCCTGTGTGGGACTGCGGCCCGTGGTGGTTCACGGCGGCGGCCCAGAAATCAACACCTGGCTAGAGAAACTCAACATCGAACCCCAGTTCAAAGATGGTTTGCGAGTCACAGACGCCGCCACCATGGATGTGGTGGAAATGGTTTTAGTCGGACGAGTCAACAAGGAACTCGTCGCCCTCATCAACGCCGCTGGCGGCCAAGCGGTGGGACTCTGTGGCAAGGATGGGAATTTGATTCAAGCCCGCCCCCAGGGGCAAGAGGGGATTGGCTTTGTCGGGGAAGTGGCCTCGGTGAATCCCTCGCTGATTGAGTCGTTGGTTGCAAGCGGATATGTCCCGGTGGTGTCGAGTGTGGCAGCCGATGAACATGGCCAAGCCTATAATGTCAATGCCGATACGGTGGCCGGCGAGATTGCGGCGGCGTTGGGGGCGGAAAAACTGATTCTGTTAACGGATACGGCGGGAATCCTCAAGGATTATCACGACCCCAGTACCTTAATTTATAGTTTGAACATCCAAGAAGCCCGCCAGTTAATTGATGACGGAATTGTGGCGGGGGGCATGATTCCTAAGGTCAATTGTTGTGTGCGATCGCTGGCCCAAGGTGTGGGCGCTGCCCATATTTTGGATGGACGCATCCCCCATGCGTTACTGTTAGAAATTTTCACGGATTCGGGGATTGGTTCGATGATTGTTGCTTCGGATTATAGTCGTTCGATTTGGGAGTTGAGTCGGGAGTAAGGCAAGAGGCAAGAGGCAAGAGGCAAGAGGCAGAACCCACCCCGCCCTCCGGGCACCCCTCCCAGGAGGGGAAGATGTCGTGGGGGCGAAAAATTTTTCGCCCCTACATTGGCCATTTGGTTGAAAATTGTCAGAAGGCACTACAATTTTTTCTAAAAGCGTTCGCGGATCATAAAAATAAGGAGAGATTTCAGGAAAAAGAATGCTGATAGTCCGGAAATGCAAAAGGCAATAAACGCCGCAATTGGGTAAGTTCCTGAGAGAAAAACAGCACCGGAAAGAATAGAAAATCCTGTGATACAGGCATAGACTAATACCGTTAACATGAGTTGAATCCGCTGCATTTGTCGCTCAAGTTCTGGGGAATTGGTGCGGAATTGAAACTCGCCTCGTTCGAGTCGTCCCTCAAGTTCTCGTAGTAACACTTCTGCCCGACTGGGGCGATTAAAGCGTTGATTGATAAAGCCTTTGGCTTGACGGGTAATCTCACCAAATACCTGTCCTCGTCCACTTTGATTTTCCACCACCAACGTTTTAACAAAGGGTTTAGCACAACCAATTAGGCTATATTGACTGTCTAATGTGCGGGCAATGCCATCGAGGGTTCCTAGGGCTTTTAAGACAAAGGTCATTTGGGCGGGAAGTCGGAACGGTTGCTGTTCAAACATGGTGTAGAGTTCCCGTTTGAGTTGGCCAAATTCCTGAAATTCAATGGGGCGATCGCGAAAGCGATCTAAGGCAAATTGCACCAGATTTCGCACGGGAGTCATGTCTGAGAGTTCCTCAACTAATCCCATGGAAATGAGCGTTTCTAGGACTTCATCGGTGTCTTTGCGCAAGACAGCAAAGAAACTTCGCGTCATTTCGGTTTGATTGAGGGAGTTAATCTCGGACATCATGCCAAAGTCATAGAAAATAATCTGTCCCTCTGGGGTGACAGCCATATTTCCCGGATGCGGATCGGTATGAAAAAAGCCATCGATTAACAGTTGTTTGAGATAGCAGCCAATCCCCATAACGTTGAGTTCCCGGAGATTGATACCAATGGATTCTAAGGTTTCTTTGTCATTGATTTTAATCCCAGGCAGATATTCAAGGGTTAGGACTTTTGAGGTGGTATAACGCCAATAGACTTTCGGCACTAAGATGGTTTCTGAATCCTCAAAGTTACTCCGAAAGCGCTCGGCATTTTTGCCTTCATGAATATAGTCTATTTCTTCGTAAATATAGGTTCTAAATTCGTTGTAAATCGATTCTAGGTCATATTTACGAGTCCAATGAAATAAACGCTCAGCTAAAACAACCTGTTGATAGAGAACTTGAAAGTCTAAATTAAAGAGTTTTTCTAAACCCGGTCGCTGCACTTTTACAACGACATCTTCTCCCGTGTGGAGACGAGCTTTGTGAACCTGTCCTAAACTGGCGGCCGCAATGGGATGATAATCAAAATCCCGATAAAGGCTATGGAGGGAATTTTTGAGTTCTGTCTCAATCAGGGCGATCGCCTCATCGGAGGAAAACGGGGGAACTTTATCTTGTAGTTGCGAGAGGGCGCGGATATATTCGAGGGGTAATAAGTCCCCCCGCGTCGAGAGGGCCTGACCGATTTTAATAAAGGTTGGCCCCAAATCGAGGAGCGTATTCACCAACCACTGGGCGCGACGTTGACGATGTTTGGAATCACGTTTTCCCCGCAGGCGATCGCAGCCGAGAAACCACAACAGCTTGGCCGTCGCCGCAAAAATTTCCACCTGGCGGGCGAACAGGGAGCCTCGGGTGCGTTGCCAACGCAAGGGTTTCGGAGATGCTTTCACTAACATAGACGGGGATCGAGCGAGGGGATAGATGGATTAAAACGGCTCAGACCGCTGAGGGGTCCATCTCTCGCCAACGGTTCTTTCAAAACAGGTTGCACTATAGGAAGTTTAGGCGAAAATTGCCCTCAATAGGAGGTCACAGGGATTTCATTGGCATGAACACATCCTGATAGGATGAAGGGCGTTGTTGATGTCAAATTACCCCCAATTGCTGTGAAGGTTTATTGTTATCACACTCCCGAACTTACCCCGGTTGAGCCAATCCCCGCCTGTGCGGTGGCCATCGATGTTCTCCGGGCCACCACCACCATCGCCACAGTCCTCGCGGCTGGAGCCGAAGCGGTACAAGCCTTTAGCGATATCGATAAACTCATGGCGGCCAGCGACGGCTGGGACCCCTCAAAACGCTTACGAGCGGGGGAACGGGGCGGTGCCAGGGTGGAGGGCTGCGATTTTGGCAATTCCCCCCTCGAATATGAGCGCGATCGCGTCTCAGGCTGTCGTCTATTCCTCAGTACCACCAACGGAACTCGCGCCCTGCAACGGGTTGAAGCCGCGCCGATTCTCCTGACAGCGGCTTTAGTTAATCGCCGGGCCGTGGTGGAGTTTTTGGTCCAAAATCGACCGGAAACGGTCTATTTGGTGGGGTCTGGCTGGCAAGGGAGTTACTCCCTAGAGGATACGGTCTGTGCGGGAGCAATTGTCGCCAGTCTGCTGGAGTCGGGGTCTTTCAACCTGGGGGAACTGGCGGGAAATGATGAAACGGTGGCCGCCTTGGCGTTATATGAACAATGGCGCGATCGCCTGGTGGACTTGATGGCGATCGCCAGTCACGGCCAACGCCTGTTACGACTCAACTGTAACGCCGATTTAGAGTATTGCGCCCAGGAAGATATCCTCGATGTCTTACCGCGACAACAAGACCCCGGAGTTTTGACCGCCCACACCTAGCCCCAAACCCTAGCCCCAAACCCTAGCCCCAAACCCTAGGCTACGATAAAATGCAAGATTCAGCGACTGTCTTGATTGAGAGTATTGAGTAATAATGGCAACGATTAACGAGAATTACCTAAAACTGAAAGCGGGCTATTTATTCCCAGAAATTGCCCGTCGTGTGGCGGCGTTTACTGAGGCAAACCCCGATGCCCCGATTATTAAATTGGGCATTGGCGATGTCACGGAACCCCTGCCGAACGCCTGTTTAGAAGCCATGTCGAAGGCGGTAGCGGAAATGGGCGATCGCGCCACGTTCAAAGGCTATGGCCCCGAACAAGGCTATGGTTGGCTACGGGAGAAAATCGCCGCCCAAGATTTTCAAGCCCGCAATTGTGACATTGATGCGTCGGAAGTTTTTGTCTCCGATGGGGCAAAATGTGACACAGGAAATATCCTCGATATTTTTGGCAAAGATAATCGTATTGCTGTCACCGACCCCGTCTATCCCGTCTATGTGGATACCAACGTTATGGCCGGACATACCGGCCCCGCTAACGACGATGGGAAATATGAGGGCTTAGTCTATATGCCCATTTCAGCGGACAACAATTTTACCGCCGAAATTCCCTCGGAAAAAGTGGATTTGGTCTATCTTTGTTTCCCCAACAACCCCACCGGGGCAACGGCAACGAAAGAGCATTTAAAAGCCTGGGTCGATTACGCACGGGAACATCAAGCGATTATCTTGTTTGATGCCGCTTATGAAGCCTTCATTACCGACCCCAGTTTGCCCCATTCTATCTATGAAATTGAAGGGGCTAAAGATTGCGCGATCGAGTTCCGGTCCTTCTCCAAAAATGCCGGGTTTACGGGGACTCGTTGCGCCTACACCGTGGTTCCCAAAACCCTAACGGCCAAAACATCTAGCGGGGAAACCGTGCAACTGCATCAACTCTGGAATCGTCGCCAATCTACTAAGTTCAACGGTGTTTCCTACATCGTGCAACGGGGGGCAGAAGCGGTCTATTCCGAGGCAGGACAGGGGCAAATCAAGGCGTTAGTGGGCTTTTACTTGGAAAACGCTAAAATCATCTGCGATCGCCTCAGCAACGCCGGTTTAACGGTCTATGGTGGTGTGAATGCACCCTATGTCTGGGTGAAAACCCCCAATGGCCTATCCAGTTGGGAGTTCTTCGATAAACTCCTGCAAACGGCCAATGTTGTGGGAACACCGGGTTCTGGCTTTGGGGCCGCCGGTGAAGGCTATTTCCGCATTTCGGCTTTTAACAGCCGCGTCAATGTCGAAGAAGCGATGACTCGTGTGACGCAAAACTTCAAGGTTTAACTGAAAGGTTTAACTGATTCGACTCCTAGCCGGGTTTCTCCATCATGGATCTTGCATTATGGCTCGATTGACTGATGTGGGAACCCGGCTTTTTACTGGGTTGCGGCCAGCGATGTAAAGTTTTGTCACAAAAAACGGCAATTTACGTAAAACTCGCCCCCTTAAACCGACAGACTAAGGACAGGGTTTTAAGCGAGTGATCCATGGTTCCCACATCTCCTGCATCTGATCGAGTATCTCCCACCCCAGCTATTGCCGACGAGTGGATTTGTCCCGATATTCGTCCTTACTGGCAACTCGCCAAAGTAAAACAGGATAGCCGCGTTGTCTTGCGGTGTCCCCAATCGGGCGATCGCCACCTCTTCTCAGACGTCGAAGGCTATGCCCTACGCTACTTCACGGGCAAATATAGCATCCGAAACATCCAAAACCGCTGTCAGGCTGAGTTCACCCTTGTGGATAGCCAACTGGTGGTACAGCTAATTCAAAAACTCATCCGTAAAGGGATTCTCGCTCTCGATACCTTGCCAACCGAGAATCGCCCTCAACTCAAACCGGAGGTGCAATGGGTCAAAAATGCCGATGGTTACTGGATTTTGCGTAACCGAGGCGATCGCACCTACCTACAAGTGGCCCCCAAAGACCAAGCGGCGATCGTCGCCTACCTCAACGGAGACAAACCCAACGTCTCCCCCGCCAAACTCCAGCAACTCCTACAACTGCTGGCCAGGACGGGAATGTTAGAGGGAACCACTCCCCCGAAACCGCCCAGGGGCAAGTTCAACCCCATGCAACTGCTATTTTTCAAAGTTCCCCTGTTCAACCCCGATGCCTGGCTGAACCGACATATCAACAAACTACGCTGGATTTGGACCAAAGGAACGGCCTGGCTCCTCATCGCCTTTCTGGTGGCCTCCCTCATCGTCGGTATCTCTGAATCGGCCAATATGGCTCATTGGGGGATGCAACTGTGGAGTCAGCAGGGAGGACAGCTAATGATTCCTTTTGTCTTGTTGATTATGGCGGTCGTCTCCATTCACGAACTCGGCCATAGCTTCACCCTCAAACATTATGGTGGCATTGTTCCAGAAATTGGTCTGTTGTTCATGTGTCTCTTTCCCGCCGCCTATACCAATACCAGTGACTCCTATTGCTTATCCCGTTGGCAACGGATTCAGGTGGTCGGGGCCGGGGTTCTCACTCAACTCATTATCGCCGCGATCGCCCTCTGGTTATGGCAATTCGCCGTCGAAGGCAGTTGGTTGTCTACCAGTAGCTATCTGCTGATGATGGCGGCCCTGTTAACGGTGGCCCTTAACCTCAATCCTCTGGCCAAATTCGATGGGTATCACCTGGCTGTGGCGGTGACGGGAATTAACAATCTACGCAGCCGGTCTTTCACCTTTTATAAACGACTCTTGAGCGGCCAAACTCGCCGGGAACGACCCAGTGATGCCCGAGTGTTGGCCCTCTATGCTCCTCTGAGCCTACTTTATATTTCGATGGTATTTGGCCTGTTGTTCTTGCGACTTGGGGACTGGACGCTGACGAACATTCCGGCGATCGCCCTGACGCTGATTACCCTCTGGGCGATCTATTTTTTCCTAATGCCTGATCCAGCTTAAAGCCTTAATCTCTTAAGCAGATCGCAGTCTTGTTGCAACGAGATAAGCCGTCAAATTTTCAGCACTAGAAAGACTGGCCCCCTCGGGAGCCAGTCTTCTCAACAGGATTAAGACTCCGTTAATGCACCACCACAACTCGAACCACATCCCGCCGTACAGCCATAACAATAATCCCGAGTTTGAATCTGTTCAATGACATCCAAACTCCCCGCCTGCAACAACCGTCGTACCGTTAACCGTTCCCCCGTCGCCGCGACAGCGTCAACTCCCTCCATCTGGTTAAAATCACAATCATAGATATTCCCCAGATAATCGACCGAAAGCTGATTACGACACATCACCCCCGCCACTGTTGCCGAGTTAAAATTCGCTTCCAAAAAAGCTGTATAAGACTCATGTAGATGCTGACGTTGCAAAAACTGTTTAGTCCGTCCAATGGGTAAATTGGTAATCGTCAAAAGATTGTTAAACTCAATGCCAAACTGTTCGCCCAAATGAGCCTTATAAGCGGCTTCTAATTTTTGCTGAGGGGGAGGAAGTCTAAACTCATCTTCAGACCAAGGCATCGGTGGATTATAGACTAAATCTAAGCTCAACTCTGGGTTGCGTCCATATCCCAATCGGTTGAGCCATTGCAGGGCGCGAATCGACTCATCAAACACGCCATTTCCGCGCATTTTATCGACATTATCTGCTAAGTAACAAGGAAGGGAGGCGACCACTCGAAGCTGATTTTGAGCGAAATACTCTGGCATATTTTCATAGCCAGGAACAAAGTAAATGGTCAAATTAGAGCGAACAATGACCTCTTTACCGTTGGCTTTTGCAGCTTCAACTAAGGGTTTAAACCCTTCGTGCATTTCCGGTGCTCCGCCGGTTAAATCTAAGGTTTCAATTTGGGGAAATTGCTCAATTAAGGTGACTAAATCTTGCCAAGTTGCTCGCGAAATCTCTTCGGTTCGCTTCGGGCCGGCTTCGACATGACAATGGCTACAGGCGAGATTGCAGCGTTTACCGAGATTTACCTGCAAGACTGAGATTTTTTGTTTGCTTAAGGGAGTGTCAAGTTTGTGATGAAATGGGGTAATGGTTTGAGAGCGAGTGGGAGTTTGTACCATGAAGGGCAAAAGATATTAGTTTTTCAAGTTAGATGTTCAAACAGGGAAAAATGGGTGAGTTACGGGAGTTCTCACCCTTAGGTTGACATCTAAACTAGGAACAGCAAGATTGTTTAGGGGTAGATGAGGGGTCAGAGGATTGCGATCGCACCCTTGACGGTTTAGCCGTCGCTTTGGCGGTTCCTTTATAGGCGCGAACTGTCAGCGATCGAAACTCAATTCCCTCGACCACTTGCCAAGGTTCTTCCTGACGAGTAAGAACTTCAACATCACGAAATCCTACCTGCTCGAACTTTTTAGGAAACTCAGCTTCCTGGAATGCTCCAGCAATGCAACCACTCCACAAGTCGGGGTCATTGAGAATTGTATCGCTGGGGAACTGGTCACTGACAATATCGGAAATAACCGCTCGTCCACCGGGTTTGAGAACGCGGAAAATCTCTTGGAAAAGCTGCTGTTTGTCCCGAGGACGCACTAAGTTTAGGACACAGTTGGAGACTACCACATCAAGGCTATTGTCGGCGATGAGAGGCGTTTCTCGGCGGATGCGATCGCAGGCTTGCTCAAACTCAGACAAGTCCTCTAAATTGTGAATCGGATGTTCACTCAGCCAATCCTGAACCTGCTGCATATCTAGGGCTAAATCTTGAATTTTACCCTTGACAAATGACAGATTTTGATAGCCAATTTTCTCGGACATCTCATCTTGATACTTGCGAGCTAGGGCCAGCATCTTGTCATTGAAATCAACCCCAATCACCGACCCGTTAGCACCAACTTTTTGCGAGAGGATGTAACAGATTTTTCCAGCCCCTGAACCTAAGTCTAAGACCGTTTCCCCAGCCTGGACATACTGAGAGGGGTCGCCGCAACCATAGTCTTTCTGCAAAATTTCTTGGGGAATCAGCTTCAGATAGGTGGTGTCATACTCAGTGGGACAACATAAACTCGGCTGAACTTGGTCGGCTCCCGCTTGATAGCGCTCTAGCACCACCTGTTCGACATCATAGGTCTTAGAAGCCGTCTCGGAAGCGGTCTTAGAAGCTGTCTCAGAACGGTCTGGACGCAAGGTTGAGGGTGTGTTTGGGGTTTGAGTCATAATCCAACAATCAGGTCTGTCTTTGTACTGTATCGCGATCGCCCCAAGATGTGATGACGGATAGGGTCTATCTTTGGGGGCCATCTTGGCATCTATCTTCACTACGTGGCTTCGCCAACATCGGATTTTCAGCGCTCATCACGAGTCGGTCAAGTCTGACTGAGCAGAGATCCCCCACGCCCTAAAATAGAATCAGCCTCACTGCTCACGTTCAAGTCCCTGGCCATGCGTATTCTCCTCGTTGATGACGAAATTGAACTAACCACTCCTCTCTCACGAGCCTTACAACGAGAAGGCTACGACATTGACGTGGCGTTCACGGGACGAGACGGCCTGAAGCTGGCGGCCCAACATCAGTATGATTTATTGGTCTTAGACTGGATGCTCCCCGAATCCTCCGGTTTAGAGGTTTGTCAGGAGCGGCGATCGCATGGAGACACCACCCCAGTCCTGTTCCTCACCGCCAAAGATACTCTCGATGACCGAGTTCTAGGACTCGACGCAGGGGCCGATGACTATCTCGTGAAACCCTTTGAACTGCGAGAACTCCTGGCTCGGGTGCGGGCCTTACTGCGGCGATCGCCCCATTGGGACGGCGATCAGGACCCGCTGCGCGACTCAACCTCAACCGCCCCAACCCCGACCAAACAACGGTTACAGGTCGCCGATCTCACACTCGACCTCGACAACCAACTGGCCCATCGTCAGGAACGTACCATCGAGCTATCGAGTAAAGAACTACGGCTACTGGCCTATTTCATGAGCCATCCCGGACAACTCCTAACCCACCAACAAATCCACGATTATCTCTGGGATGGCGATCGTCCCCCCAGCAGCAACGTCCTGGCCGCCTCAATTCGTCTGCTACGCCGCAAACTCTCCATTTCCGGCGAACCTCCCCTGATTCACACCGTTTACGGCAAAGGCTATCGCTTCGGTGAATAGTCCCCTAAGAGGGCCTCTTGCCTCTTGCCTTCCCCTCCACCGGAGGGGTGCCCGGAGGGCGGGGTGGGTTATGCCTCTTGCCTTCTTCCCCCTGTTCCGGTGTTCCCTGTTCCCTATTCCCTGTTCCGAAGTTCCCTACTCCCCTACAAATCCAAATCTGGCTGACGTAGAGGAATCTGCATAAAGAACTCCGTTCCCGTGCCTACTTCTGACTCACACCAAATCCGTCCCTGGTGTTTCTCAACAATGATTTGATAGCCAATCGAGAGACCTAACCCTGTTCCTTTACCAACGGACTTGGTGGTAAAGAAAGGATCAAACAGTTTCTCTAGCATTTCTGACTTAATCCCTGGTCCATTGTCGCGAATCCGAATTGTCACACGGTCAGGGGTGATACAGTTCTTCGCGCCGTTCGTTAAGCCACTACAAGTTTTCTCCGTACAAATGGTGATTGTGGGCGTCTCGGAAGACTGCGGACTACGCAATCCATAATCCTCGACAGCATCGATCGCATTGGCGATGATGTTCATAAACACCTGATTGAGCAAGCCGGGGAAACAGTCCACCTTGGGCAAGTCCCCATAATACTTAATCACGCGAATCGGGGCCAGTTCTCCTTTACCCTTGAGGCGGTTATGGAGAATCAACAGGGTGCTTTCAATCCCCTCATGGATATCGACGGCCTTGACATCGGCCTCATCAAGCCGTGAGAAGTTCCGCAGTGAGACGACAATCTGACGGATACGCTCGGCCCCCATTTTCATCGAATCGATTAACTTGGGTAAGTCTTCTTCGAGAAATTCTAGGTCAATATCCTCGATTTCGTCCTCAATCTCCTCGGGAGGATTGGGAATATGGCGTTGATAGAGGTCAATCAACCCCAGTAAGTCTTCGACATAGGTACTGGCGTGGCTGATATTACCGGTAATGAAGTTCACGGGATTGTTGATTTCATGGGCAATCCCGGCCACCATCTGTCCTAAACTGGACATTTTCTCATGTTGGATTAACTGGGCCTCGGTTTGCTTGAGATGTTCCATAGCCTCTTGCAGTTGACGGGCCTGGGTTTGGGCCGCCAGGGCCGCCGCGCAGGTTTTGGCGTAGAGTTCGGCCTGATCGATGGCGATCGCCAACTGATCGACCACCGCCTGCAACAGTTCCACCTCATTATCATTCCAAATGCGGCCACTGCCATGACTACAGGCGATCGCCCCAAACTGTCCAGAGCGAGTTCCCAAGGGTAAAATCAACTGGGCCTTAACATCTAACGGTTCTAAAAAGGCTCGTGTCTCCTCATCGGCCTGATCGAGATTATTCAACTGCACCGTTTCCAATTGCCAAATTTTAGGAACGAGCCGTTCGGCCTGAGACATAAAGCTTTCGCCCAAAAAGCTGGGAATCTCTTTCGCACAAGCTTCATGAGTCACCGCTAAGGTCAGGGGAGACTCACCTTGTCCTGAACACCAGAGATAATAACAGCGGTCAATTTGCAGCAGACTACGAATTTCATGAACCGCCGTATCCAAGATTGTATCGAGATCGAGGGAATTGCGAATCTGCCCGGCCAGGCGAAACAGGAGGGACTTACGGCGATTGACGAGGGCCTCACGCGCCCAGGAGCGATCGACTGACAAGCCGATGGTACTTGAGAGCCAATCTAAAACGCTGACAGCATCTTCAGTCCAGGGATGACAGCCACAAATCAATAGCGCTCCTAATAGGCGTTCTTCGACAATGAGTGGATAGAGAACCAATCCCTGAATGTTCTGGTCTTTGGCCCATGCTGTTAGCTTCTGCACATCGAGAATCGACGGATCGAAGCCTGCGTCTGGCCCAGTGGCGGCTACATCTGAGAGAATATCTTGGCCAATGCGATCGAGGCGATTATTGATATAGGGTTCGCGAGTATCCGCCACCCAACCCAACAGAGATTCCTCTAAGACTGTTGTTGTGGGAAATAGATCCTCCGGGAGAGGATCTCCGGTGCGGTTGTGTTGCACCAATGTCAGAGGTTTTTCGCTGCAATCAAAGGTGGTTGTATCGGGGTCATCGGCTTGAACCAGCCAAATTCCTACGGTTTTCGCATGTAGATGGGTCAACAGGGCCTGAATGCTGCGATCGAGGCTTTCATCGAGGGTCTGACTTTGAGCCAGAGCGCTACTGACACAACCGACGAGAGTCGAGAGGTGGCTTTGCTCAAGCAAGACCGTCTCATTTTTTTTGTATTGGGTGACATCCCGAAAATAAATCGATAGCCGTTGGGGTTCCGGGTGCAGCCGCACTTCGAGCCAGATTCCCAGAGGCTCGTAGTATTCCTCGAAATGGCGGCAGGTTTGGCTTTCAAAGGCGGCGTGACATTCTTGCGCGAAGACAGATTCAATCAAATCGGGGAAGGTTTCCCAGAGATGGGTGTCTACGACCTCATTACGGCGGATATTCCAGAGTTTTTCGGCGCGGCGGTTGACGTAGAGAATGCGCCACTGGCGATCGACGGCGAAAAAGGCCTCGGTAATCGTCTCTAGGATGCTAAAGCGATTGGGGGTTTCATCCTGGGAAAAGCCAGAGATCTCATCGGGGGATGATCTGGCCGCTGTCTTGGCGGGGAGGGGTAAATGATAGGGATTTTTGGCTAGGGGAACTGCACCGAGATAATGCTGCTGGCTGCGGCTATCTTGCCAGGGAGAGCGTTGAAAATAGGTGCCAAAGTCCCGTAATGCTCGTAGCGATCGCGTCGCTTGGCGGCTGAGAGTCGCCAGAGCTTTGCGCTGAGTTAAGTCGAGCTGACGCGGTTTATAGTCCAGAACACAGAGGGTTCCCACGGTGGTTCCTTTGGGACTCACCAGGGGCATCCCACAATAGAAGCGATAGTGGGGATAACTGTCAATGAAGGGGCGATCGCTCAACTGAGGCTGTTGGCTTAAGTCTTCGATCACCGTCAGGCGATCGCGATCGAGGGTTATTTCACACAGATCGATGCAAAGGCCAAACTGCTCCGGCGCAATTCCCAACGCCGCCTTAATCCAACAGCGATATTGGCCAGGGGCGGTTTCCCCTAACCCTTGGCCAGCAGTCGATCGCATCCCGTTGCTAAAGACGATCGCCGCAACCGGAGCTTGGCAGATATAAGTGGCAAGTCGTGCGAGATCTTTGAACGCCTCATTGGGGTGTTCGTCAAACGCACAGGACGCTTCGGGCATGGCAACCTCTAACAATGCACGGGATGGATGGGGCTGAGCTAACATAACAGTTGCCTCGACTGACAAGTAGAGCCATCAGGGGGTTAATCACGTTGTCTAGCTGAACCTGAAACTCTCGTTGCAACTAAATTTCGTGAATGGGTGTCTCGAACGCTCATCAGCAGTAGATTGCGATCCTGTACCAGTTCAAGAGACGATGACGGGTTTGGCCCAGGGACACCCCTCAAACTCACCGATTGATCTACCTTTATCGTATCGAGGAACCCGGCCTTGGTCGCCCTACCTCTCTAGTTTACCTGATTGTCTTTAGATTTCCTAAAGATTTAATGAAATGCAAGAGTTGCTTTTTCGGTCAATTCTTGCTTGGCGCTTCCCACAAATGACCGTAGGATTACTTACTCAGAACTCCGACTCTAATACCATTTTTCGAAATCAGTTGCTATACATTAACGCCGGGGGAGGGCCAACAGCCGTCCCCTCTTGGGAGGGGTTAGGGGTGGGTTCCCCTACAGAACTCTATAGCACGACAGCCAAGAAAATTGGTATAAACTCCGACTCTGAACTCAAAGTATTAAAAAAAATTAAAATTGAGAACCTTAGCTCAAGTCCAGCCGAGACGAAAAGAGATCTCAAGTTTTAAAAAGCTTTTCACTGAGGCGGCTCAAAAATTGTTACCATGGCCACATAAACTGTTAAACCCTAGCCGATCGCACCTCCATCCCGACTCCGATTGAGGAGATAGGTGTCCCCCGTACCATCCTTAAATTCGCTGCAATCAGGACTTGCGATCGCCGCAACTGGGACGTCCCTCTTGAGAGAACGCCATGTCTGTCAACGCCTTCAACTCCCCCACCATTCTCGCGGTCGACGACAGTCCAGTGATGCAAAAAACCATCCAACGGACTTTAGAAAACCACTACCGCGTCATCCTAGCCGACAACGCCCTAGATGCCCTTAGCACCATCTATCACGAACGCATCGCCGTTGTCCTCCTCGATGTGTCCATGCCCGACATTGATGGTTTAGAAATGTGTCGAACCGTCAGAAGCCTGCCCCAGTTTGCCGATTTGCCCATCATCATGCTAACGGCCCGGGACAAAGCCTTCGACAAAGTCAAAGGTCATCTGGCCGGCGCGACCGAATATCTTACCAAACCCTTTGATGGAGAACAACTCCTAGACCTCGTCGGGAAATATAGCCATCAGCCCCAACCCCAACCCTCATCCTCAGGTAGCTAACGCCAATGTCTTAGAATACCCTTAAGCCATGGCTTAAGTCCCTAACCCGACAACTGTGATGAGCAACCTCTTCCCCGACCCCTTCAATGGTGGTCCCAATCCCTTCAACGATACCCCAGGACTGTCCAACGACCCCGTTTACCAAAACTCCGAACCTCCCGAGGGAGAATTTCCCGAAAACGCCATCCAGCGTAGCGACAAGACCGCCTCAATCCTACGCCGCTACTTCAGTATTCTTGTTCTGGGGGGACTCGTGCTGGGCCTGATTTTGTCCATCGGCGTCATCCGAGTCATTCAGCATTTTGGTCTCAACGACGCCCCTGTACAAGTCGATTAGGGCAAATTTGGCTAAACTAGACCTAACACGCAGCTCTCCATCCCAGGGCCGACTCACCCCGGCCAGGTCGGAGTTAGCTCGTCATCTCTTCCCTTACAGACCTGCACCTTGATCGACATACCATCATGAAACTACTACTGTTTGTCCTCATCGTTGTTTACGCCGGCGGCGTCTGGAAATTCTGGCAAGGCTTCCACCGCACCAGCTTCGAGAGAGGGATTGGCAATCAAATCGCCCTCTCCCTCATGTGGCCCGTTCTCTACATTGGCAACAAGTCCTATCGTCAAAACTTTACCAAAGCCCTCAAAGGGCGCTAATTCCCGAGTTTTAAGTCCCCCAGTCTGGAGTCGTTACCGTCAATCCTCGTGAGCCAAATTCCCCTCAGCGATCGCCTCGCCCAACTCTCCGCGCGGTACAATCGAGACTATCGTGGCGACCCCTTCGAGGTTCCCGCCGAAGTCGAATCCCTCGATCTATTTCCCGACTGGGCCGCTGGCAAACTTCAGCAGCGGATTGCCTCCCCCTTTTGGGACCTGGCCAAACCCAAAAAAAATCAACGCTGTCTCGATCTCGGCTGCGGGGTTAGTTTCCTAATTTACCCCTGGATTACTTGGGAAGCTCTCTTCTATGGGCGCGATATCAGCACAGTCGCCTGTGAGGCCCTCAAATCCCGCGCCCCACAACTCAACTCCAAACTCTTCAAAGGCGTCACCGTCGGTGGCGCTCACTTCCTAGAAGACTACGACGCCAACTTCTTCGACCTCGTTATTGCCACCGGGGTCAGTTGCTACTTTCCCCTCGACTATTGGCAGCGGGTGATCGAAGCCGTGCAAACCGTCCTCAAACCCGGTGGCCAGTTTGTCTTTGATGTCCTCAACCCCGAAGCGCCTCTGGCTGAAGATTGGGCCATCCTAGAAACCTATCTCGGCAGTGAGGTCTTTCTCGAACCCCTCAGCGACTGGGAGCGTTTGTTTAACGCCAAAAGCCAAAAGGTCAGCCGTCGCCCTGGGGAGTTGTTTATGCTCTACAAACTCGCATTCTAACCCTGAAGGCATTAACCCTTAAGAGCATTCAAGATCAGGTCACATCATCGAGGGCGTGCAACGTTTGCACTAGAGACTCAATTTCCTGAGCCTGGTGGTGGTTCACCTGAGCAATACGATTCGTCGTCTGGGCCACAGCCTGAATTGACGTTTGAACCGTTGCAAAGACTTCAGCCGTTTCACCGGCAACGCGCACCCCAGAATCGGCCGTTTCTGTGCCTAACTGCGTCGCCGTCGAAGTCGAGCGAATCGCCGTTTGAATCTCAGTACTCAGATGACGAATCCGCTCGGCCGACTGATGACTCTGATCCGCCAGTTTACGAATTTCGGCCGCCACCACTGCAAAGCCTTTCCCCTTCTCTCCGGCCCGCACCGCTTCAACGGCCGCATTGAGGGCCAACATATTGGTCTGTGAAGCTACATCCCCCACTAGCCGAGCAATGACCCCGATGCGATCGGTACTCTCATTTAATCGCTGCATCTCCTCTAAAATGTCTTGAATCTGTTGCCGCAGGGCCTGGGTCCCCGAAAGGGCATTAGCCACATCCTCGGCTCCTTGATGGACCAACTTCAAGGCCTCCTTAGAGGTTGATTCAGCTTGTTCAGATTGATCAGAGACCTCACGGGCCGAAGAGCGCAGTCGTTCAATCTGCTCCATGGCCGCCTGGAGATATTGCTCTTTTTTACCTTGCTGTTCTAAGGCGGCATTTTTCAGGGCCAGCAATTCTTGAGTTTCATTGAGTTGCCGTTCCAAGTCTTCAGTTTGCACGATCGCCTGTCCCGCCAAGGGCCGCAACAACAGCACCATCACCCCACTGCCAACCAGAGTCAGGATCACAATCACCCCAGCCAGGTTACGGATATCCTCCATGATGCCCTGATAAAGTTCCTGGCTGTCGAGTTTGACGGCCAAGGCCCAGTCATGATTGGGCAGTCGCAGGCTGGCGATCGCAATCTCCCCTTGGCTTGTTTCCACTAAACGCAGTTGGGCCTCCTCAGCCACGGCCTCGGCCAAGGCCTGCTCAAACTCCCCTTGATGCTCAAGTTCTCCCCTGTCAAAAAACAATTCACTTCCGCCATTCCCTTGCCGGCCTAAGACAATGGTCCCACTGTCGCCCAGCTGTTGCCCTTGCTGGCTTAAACTCTCCAAATTGGCAATCTCAAATAACACCAAATCTGTCCCCACCCGTTGCCCTTGCCCATTGAGAATGGGAGCAGCTGCGAGCAGTGCATACTGACCACTCTCCAATTGGAAAGGAGAACCCAGTTGGGCGCGTTGAGCCGATGACTCGGGAATCATCCAGGCGGTTCTGGGAATCGTTCGCCCGACCTGCACCGCTAGATTATTATTAGCATCGAGACGCGTAATCCCGAGAATTTCGGGGGACTGCTGCAGGGCATCCCCTAAAATCCCTTGATTACTGGCCACAAATGGCTCTCGCTCGAGTTCACCGCGATTATAGGCTTCGAGTTCTTGGCGAGCGCGAGTGCGACTGGCCACCTGCATGGCAATATCCGTCAGGCGGGAGAGAATTTCCTGCACCGTTCGACCATGAGTGGTCGCCGCAAATTCTAAGTTGCGCTGTTCTCCCTCTTTGAGTCGTTCGGACAGGGGAAAGATGGCCACCAGAGCAACTAAGGCCCCGATGATAAAAATCCCCACTGCTGATGTACTGACTAAATAGCGTTGAAACTGTTTGGTATTCATGGCGTGTGCCATTGGGGGATTTTCCATAGAGCATCTCAATAAGAATGGATTCAACCCGTTATAGAACAAGGCCGCTCATCTCAGAAATTCTCTCACGTCAATTCTCAAGAGTCCAACCACTCAAGTCGAGATGCTCCCATATTGACCATGGTTCCAACTTGGAGAAATCTAGCGGGCCAAAAACCAGGCCAGCAAGAGAGGGCGAACACAGTTCGGCGATCGCTCGCCGACCCTAAAGGTACGCCCCTTCCTCTTGCCTCTTGCCATCCCCTCCACCGGAGGGGTGCCCGGAGGGCGGGGTGGGTTCTTCCTCTTGCCTCTTGCCTCTTGCCTCTTGCCTCTAACTAAACTGAATCCTCAAATAATCTTCATCCATTTTTGCCCCCGAAGGTTGTAGAGCCGCCAGAGCTTGAGGCAAAACCAAATTACGGCGGTGATTGCCGATGCAAATGTTTAACTCGTCGCCCGTTTTCGAGAGTTGAATTTTGTCCTTGGTGATGCCCGGTAAATATAACTCCAGACGATAAATTCCCTCTTCCTGGAAAACGCGAATTGTATTTTCTTTGTAATAGACTTGGCTAGGGTCTTCGTCGCCATAGAGAGTTTCCCGCAACCGTTGCAATGCCTCCATGCCACACATTTCTTCGGAGTATAAAGGAACTTCTTTTACCGGCAAGGGGTGGAAGTTTTCGTGAATTTCTTGCTTATAAACCTGCTGTTGTTCCTTCCAGCGCAAGAAAAAGGGATCGGTGACATTGTCCGGTAGAATGCGGTTGGCAATCACTAAATCTGTAGCCACATTGTAGAGACTTAAATAGGCGTGAGCGCGTAGAGACTCTTTAATCACCATTCGCTCCGGGTTCATCACCAGACGAACCGTGGTTTGGCTGTTGTCGGTGAGGACTTTTTCTAGGGCTTCAATTTGCTCGTAAAATTCATAGGGTGCATCCATCACGGCGCGATCGGGCAGAGAGAACCCCGCGAGAGGTTTAAACAACGGCTCAACCAAGGGACGTAGCGCCACGGAAAGACCCTGTAACGGCTTGTAAAACCGTCTCATATACCAGCCCCCCACTTCCGGCAAACTCAACAGCCTCAGAGCCGTTCCCGTGGGGGCAGAGTCAACGATCAAGACATCATATTCGCCCTCATCGTAGTGGCGTTTCATCCGCACCAAGCCAAAAATCTCATCCATCCCTGGCAGAATAGCCAGTTCTTCGGCTTGCACCCCTTCTAAGCCTCGGGCTTGCAGAACTTCAGTAATGTATTTCTGAACCGAACCCCAGTTCTCCGCTAACTCAACCAACGCGTCTAACTCTGCCCCCCAGAGGTTCTCTTGAATCAGACGGGGTTCATGGCTGAGTTCTTGATCGAAACTATCGGCTAGGGAGTGAGCCGGATCGGTGCTGAGAACCAGGGTTCGATAGCCCTTTTGGGCGCATTGCAGTCCGGTGGCGGCGGCGACTGAGGTTTTGCCTACGCCACCTTTGCCAGTCATGAGGATAATTCGCATTGTCGGGGTGAGTCCTTAAATTCTGAGAAGTGCTACACATTTGTTTACCTTTGTTTACCTTAACGTTTTTTGGCAGCGGCTGCGTCCATCACCTGCTAGAGATGATTTAGAGAGGGTTAAATCTTGGGCTGAGAGGGGGGGGAAGCGAAGGGCAAATGTTGTCGTAGCACCTGCCAGGGGGAACAATGCCAGTAGTCGAGATGACGGCTGATTTTCCCTTCGCTGTTGACGGTTAGCTCGCTCCAGCCGGGGATGGAGATGCGAGGGAACCAGGGTAGGGGGGTGTTCCAGCTTAACGTCCAATCGCTGCGGATGCGATCGCCCTCTTGGCGGAGATCATGCAACTCCAGATGCACCGCCTTAAACCAGGTGGCGATGAAGTGAATGTTCTGACGATAGCGATCGCAGCCACGAAATTCATTGAGCGGATCTTTAAAATAGACATCCTCAGCATAGATCTCGTAAGTCTGATTCTCAGGGAAGCGTTGGTAATCCTGGCGGAGAATATCAAGAAGCGTCATCAGGGGGCCTCAAGCGAGAAGGAAAAAGAAATTTGACAGCTTGTCACTGCGATCGTACATTTTCCTTTACAATAATGACTGTGACGCTCCGTCATAGATGATTGAGATTGGCAAATAAAATAATGTCGAACCGTTTAATTCAAGCTTTCTTTGCAGTTGTGCTGGTCATCAGCAGCTTCGCGATGTCCGTGGCTCCCGCTGCGGCCGCAGATGTCACCATTAAAATGGGTGCCGACAACGGGATGTTAGCCTTCGACCCGCCCACCGTAGAAGTCAGCCCTGGAGACACCGTCCATTGGGTGATTAACAAACTTCCTCCCCATAACGTTGTCTTTGACGAAGCCAACTCCGCCGATGCTGGTGTTGCCAAACAACTGTCTAACACCAAGTTAGCCTACTCCGCCGGTGATGGCTACGATGTAACCATTCCCGACGATGCCACCCCTGGAACCTACAACTACTTCTGCACCCCTCACCGTGGCGCAGGTATGGTTGGCAAACTGGTCATCAAATAGGTCAACCATAGGTTCCATCGCTGTACCAACCAGAGGCTAAGACTGAGATAATTATCCGAACAATGACCTGAGTCTCAGCCTCTGTGTTAGCCCTCAATCTCCCGATTGGGGGTTTTTTGCTTGGGCCAGGCTCTCACGCCGTTCTCGCAGTCGTAGGATCACCGTTTCCTGAAGTTCGCGAGTCACGGGATAGTGGTACATCAGTAGCAAGCCAATCATCAATAACAATGCTGGAAGTGGCCCAACTACCAAACGAATGGCAAACAGGGCCGACTCCGGTTGCGGGGGAATCGGTTCTCCAGGCAAGGATTCGACAAACCCCGACAATTCTAAAATAATCCCAGCGAACCAGATTCCTAGGGCTAGGCCGGTTTTTTGCAGAAAGACCATCAAGGCGTAAAACGTCCCCTGGCGTTGCTCGCCGGTGTTGAGTTCATCCAAGTCTGTGACGTCCGTTAACATCGACCAAGGAATCAGATAGGCCGTCGAGACTCCCAACCCAGCTAAGGCACAGAGGATATAGAGCAAATCCACGCGATCGCTCGGCAGGAAAAATAATAAGATCTGAGCCACAATCCAGCCCATCATGCCCGCAAAATAGGCCCGTTTGCGTCCATACTTGTAGCTGATCCAATTCCAGAACACCAAAGCCAGCATCGCTGTCCCTTGAACCACCAGAGCGACGCTAAAGTAAGAATCCATCTCCATATAACTGACGGCATAGTAGGGGATAATTGCCGCCGTCAGTTGAAACGAGAGCCAGGAACAGAGATAAATCCCGATGACATACCAAAACGGGCGACTTTGTAGCACATCCTTAAACTGAACCCAAATTGACCCCGAGGGCCGCAGATCCAACTCTGATCCCGGTGATGCCGCTCTCTGACGAGGATCAAAGGCCGTGGGATCGGTGGTTCCCCAAACACACCAGTAGATGGGTAAGACTGAGAGAACTGCACAAACTCCTCCTAAACTCAGATATTGGGCAATACTGTCATCAGGAAACTGCATGGCAAAAAATTGCCCCAAGGCCAAGGCCAGAATACTGCCACCAATGGAAAACAAGAAGCGGTAACTGGTGAGGCTGGTGCGTTCATCGTAGTCTCGGCTCAATTCTGGGGTGAGAGCTGTATAAGGCAACGTCACCGCCGAGGAGACGGCGTTGAAGATAATACTGATGATGGTGTAATAGATAAAACGCCCCCATTGGTTCAGTCCTGGGTCTTCGCTGAAGGTGGGGACAATCCAGTAGAGGAAGAAAAAGACCCCAAAGGGAATCGAGGCCACTAACATCCAGGAATGGCGGCGACCCCAACGGGAGCGGGTACGATCGCTGAGGTAGCCAATAATCGGATCATTAACCGCATCCCAAACTTTACCAATCAACAACACCGTTCCCGCCAGAGCCGGACGGAGGTTCGCCACATTGGTCAGGAAAATCAAGAACGAGAAGGCCAGCAAAGTGGCCGTAATGCCGGCCCCGGCATCTCCGGCCCCGTAGGCTAGTTTAGTTTTAAAGCTTAGGGATTTATGATTAGGCCTTGTTGGTGGCTCAGTCGATTCGTCGTGCATTGGCTCGTCGTGCATTGATAGAGAAAGGGCATCGTGTATGGCATTGGCCATTCTAGGCGATCGCCTAGCCCCACCCGGTCAAGGGGGGGTCGCCATAGCCAATTGTCCCCACCCCGGCCGCTGAACAAGCCGAGACTGAACAGCCAATCTCGGCCAATCCGTTGGAATGGAATCAACCTGAAACGATGCCACCCTTGCGATCGCAAAACGCCCCAACTCACCGCCGCTTCCGTTGGCCCTGGGCCATCATACTCATACTGGCCGGCCTCTGTTGGCTTCCCTCATTCCCGGCGGCTTCAGTCACCTCCTCTTTCACAGACGCGACCCCCCTGCGAGTGGTCACGCGACCCCTTGCCCCCCTGGTCATCGAAGACAATGGCCAATATCAAGGCTTTGTCATTGATCTCTGGCAGGAAATCAGCCGTCGCCTCACTATCCCCTACGCGATCGACTCCGTTGACAGCGTTGAGACGTTGCTGGAGATGGTGGAGTCGAACCAGGCCAATATTGGCATTGGGGCCATCAGCATCACCGCCGAACGGGAACAACGCCTTGATTTCTCGCAACCGATTCTTGAGTCAGGCTTACAGATTCTCGTATCTGGGCAGAATCAAGGATTGTTGGGACAAATTCAACAAAGCGCCCTAAGCATTATCTCTTCGCCCACCTTCTACGGGGCCATCGCTGTGTTTATTGTGATTCTGTTGCTGGTGGCTCATCTAATCTGGTTACTGGAACATCGGCATAATCCCGATTTTCCGCGACCCTATGCTTTGGGAATTTGGGAGGCCTTCTGGTGGGCCGCTGTCACTGTGACCACTGTCGGCTATGGGGACAAAACCCCGAAACGACCTCTAGGAAAATTGGTGGCCCTGTTCTGGATGTGTGCCGGCTATTTTGTCTTTGGCTATTTCATTGCCAGCATGACCACCATTTTCACCGTGGATGGCTTGCAGGGAGCAATTCAGTCGGTCGATGACTTGGCCGGGCGACGGGTGGCGACGGTTGAAGCCAGTACCGCCGCCGATTTTTTGGCCAACAGCCCCGCGATTCCCGTAGAATATGCCGACCCAGAACAGATGTATCAGGCTTTGCAACGAGGGGAAGTTGAGGCGATCGTTTATGATGCTCCCGTGTTGCAGCATTATGCCAGCCGTGAGGGCAATCCGGGGCAACTCGTGGGCGGGATCTTTGAGCGTCAGTTCTATGGCTTTGCGGTTCCGATCAATAGTCCCTACCTGAAGGCGATTAATGTGGCTCTCCTGCGGACGATTGAGGATGGAACCTATGAACGCTTGCGAGAGTTATGGTTTGGAGACGCTTGAGCGACCGTTGAGCGCCGTTCACGACGTTCGTTGGTATTCCAAGCAGAGCGTGGGGCGGTTGGTTCCGCTGGGGCGGTGACGCTGAACTTCTTGCAGGCCGTGTTGAGAAATCTGTTGCAGTTCGCTCTCTGAGAGGGGCCAAGGAGGTCCATCGGGTTCAGCCTCGTCTTCGCGAATATTGGTAATCAGAAATAGGGTTCCGTTGGGGGCCAGGAATTGGCAAATGGCGCGTAGGGTTGGCTGACGAACCTTCAGGGGGAGGGCTTGAATGGTGCGACATTCAAAGACGAGATCAAACGCTTGTGAATGAGTTTGGGCAAACTCGAATAAGTCGGCCACTTGATAATTTACTGAGGAGTTGGGGAATCGTTCTTTACACCAGGCGATCGCCGTCGGGGAGATATCAAAGGCTGTCACCTGATACCCCTGTTCGGCCAAGGCTTCGGCATCATCGCCTAAGCCACAGCCAACCACTAAGGCTCGTTGGGAGGAATTGGGGCCACGCTGATCCAACCAGGCCAGCAAATGGGGGTTCGGCTGCATCAGCGCCCAAGGAATGGCATCGGCTTCCCCCTCAGCGGTGGTGTACACCTGCTCAAACCAACGGGATGGATTGGCATCTTCTGTTGCTTTGGTGGCGATGTTACGAATATACTCCCGGCGGGATTGAGGCTCAGACATGGTGGATTTTCTTGAATAATCAACTTATTGAGTATACAAATTGACCCGGCCAATGGATTGTTCAAAATAGCGATCGCCGTCAAACCCCAATTCCTACGCCAGCCTCTGAATCAGGCGTGAGGTCAGTCACACCAAAGCTCAATGAATCGGTCACAGTAGAAGGACTCGCTCAACTCTCCTGAGATTATGGCCATACCTCTGACCGTTGAACCACCAGGACGGACTCCCCGAAGTCTTCTATCTGTACTTCTATCTATGAGCATTTTGCGGGCGATCTCCATGTCCATTGGTGTTGCCCTATCACTCCTGAGCGTCCCCAGTTCAGCCCTCGGGCAATCCTTTCGAGACACCTCAGACCATTGGGGAGGCGATTGTATCAGCAAACTGGCTGCCGAGAACGCCCTCAATGGATATCCCGATGGCAGCTTTCGCCCCAATCATCCTGTCACCCGGGCGGAGTTTGCGGTTCTCATGCTGAATAGCTTTCCCGACGTGAGAGCGCGATATCAAGATGAACCTGAGTTTAGAGATCTCTCCAGGGATCATTGGGCTTATTCGAGCATCCAAACAGCCTATCGCAAGGGGATTTTTGTCGGCTATCGGGATCAAACCTTCCGGGCCGATCAATCCATTACTCGTATCGAAGCCCTGGCCATTCTCTCGACTCTAATTCGCCGGCCGTCTCACCAGCGTTATCGAGAGCGAGGGTTGGCGATTCCCCCCAATCCTCAGCAAGTCCTGGCTGAGATGGTCCAAGATGCTCAAGAGACTCCCGATTGGGCGCAAGAGGCGGCCAGTGCGGCGGCGGCGAGTTTTTTAATTGTCGATTATCCCAACGGACAACGATTACGACCCCAAGCGGCCAGTACTCGGGCTGAGATTGCGGCCTTTTTATGTCAATCTCGGGATTGGCATGGTTTGGTTCCCATCGCGGCGGTGGCCGGGAATCAGCATTTTTCGGGCCATCCTGGGTTTGCGATCGTGCAGGAGGCGACGATCCGAGGCCAAGCGGCTTGGTTTGACCGCCAACGAGAGAGGGTGGTTCGACCGGTTCCCCCTGCTGGCTGGCAGGTACAAGAACTCGGAGATCTGGCCGAGGAGCGGCTGGCGGCTCTGTTTGAGGATGAGTCGGGAACTCGGCGTTGGGGCTATTTTGATGACGAGGGTCAGTTGGCGATCGCCCCTGAGTTTAGCAGTGCGGCTGAATTTTCTGAAGGTCTCGCGGCGGTCTCACAACAGGGCCAGTATGGGTTTATTGATGCTACGGGTCAGATCGTCATTCCGGCCCAATTTGAGGCGGTTCAACCCTTCCGTGAAGGGCTGGCCGCCGTCCGTCGCCAGGGACAATGGGGCTTTATCGATCGCAGCGGCCAAGAGGTCATCGCGCCCCAATTCGTCGCCGTTGCCCCTTTTTCTGAGGGGTTAGCCCGCATTGAAACTCGCTCTGGTAACCAGAGTCACTATGGCTTTATCGATCGCAACGGCCAAGCGGTGATGGCGGCCCGGTTCAAGGAGGCTCGCTCCTTTTCTGAGGGCTTAGCTGCCGTCTGTGTTGAGGATCGAGATAGCGGACTAGACCGTTGTGGGTACATCAATCCCCAAGGAGATTGGGTCATTGAGGGAACCCTGGGCCTCGGGGGCGACTTTTCATCAGGGGTTGCCGCTATCCGTCGCCTTCAGAGGGGTTCTCGTGTCGAAGTTGGCTATAGCGATCGCAACGGCCACTGGGAAATCGCCCCAGAATCACTGACGCAGGAGTTAGGTGGCGTCGCCCGAGACTTGGGAACCTTCGTGGATGGATTTGCCAGCCTCCGGGTTGGGGAAAACGCCGGAATCATCGATCGCCAAGGTCGTTTGGTGGTTCCCCTCAAGTTTTCAGCCATTGGCGAGATGGCTCAGGGCTATGCACGAGTTCACTATGGCGGTATTTGGGTGAGCTATGTCGGCGGCTATGATCATTCTGCGATGCCGTTCTACCAAACGAATTTGGAAAGTGGACGCTGGGGATATATCAAACTCCCAGATTAGTCGCTGAGACAATGGCTTGTAGAATGAGCTAATAAACTATAACCCCCCAGGGGCTTCGCTTGACCGAGCTACTCCGATATGACGACCACTTCCCCGCCTCCGACGACTATGCCGGATATTGAACGACGGATTCGCCAGGCGATCGCCCCGTCGCAGTTACGTCAATGGTTAACCCTCAATCCAACTCGGGCTTATCGGGATATCATCCTGGACTGGTTGGGAATTGGTCTCGGTTTGGCGATCGCCGCTCAATTCCAGACTCTTTGGAGTTATGCGATCGCCATCCTCATCATCGGCAACCGTCAATATGCCCTCTTTATCCTGGCCCATGATGCCATTCATGGGGCCTTGCATCCCAATCGTCGTCTCAATGACAGCCTAGCCCGCTGGTTGGTCTATGGTCCGATGTTTATGGCCCTAGAGGATGCCCGTCGCAATCATCTGCAACACCATCGCCACATGGGAACCCCGGCTGATCCCGATCGCTATCTCCATACCTTCGAGGGTAAAAACTCTCCTTTTGCCTTTCTCCTCTACTGTTCGGGCCTGGCCACCTTCGGCAAAACGGTTCTCAAAGTCACTCCCTTTGGACTCATGACATCGAGGAGACTGCCGACCCCGACCTCTAACACTGGGGCCACCCCGCCTCAAAACCCACTCAAAGACTACGTTAAACAGCGCTTGCCGGTTTTGATTTGGCAGCCGCTACTCATTTGGCTATTTTGGCTCTCTCCGCTGCCAATTTGGGCGTATTTGCTGCTCTGGGTGTTTCCTATTTATGCCCTGGTCTTTGTTCCCGATGAAATTCGCGCTTTTTGCGATCATGGGGTTCTGCGTCATCCCGCCAGTAGCGGTGATTCTCTGCGGTTGGTGTCCTTCCGTCCCCCCCTCTGGGAAGCGGCGATGTTTGCTCCCCATCATATGCACTATCACGCTGAACATCATCTCTGGCCGGCCATTCCCCACTACAAGTTACACTTGGCTCATGGTGCGGTGCGCGATCGCCGGGAAATCACGGTTCGCCCCAGTTACCTGGGGTTTCTCTGGCGGGTGGTGCGATCGCTGCCTCTGACGGACAAAACAGCAGTTATTTCGGGAAACTAGGGGATGTGGTACGGCTGAATCTACAACAAGAATTTGTCTCTTGTGGCGTGTGTGGTAGTGATCGCTGGCATCCCTACGCCAGTGGCCAGGACTATGAATACGATACTTCAGGGGATATCTTTCAGATTGTCCAATGTCGTCAGTGTAGCCACCGCTATCTCAACCCACGGCCGGTTACAGCGGAACTTCCTCGCATCTATCCCCCCCATTACTATGCCTATAACTACGATCAGGCCATTCACCCTGTGGCTTTACGAGCCAAGGATTGGTTAGATCGTGGTAAAGTGCAAGGCTGGATTGGCGATCGCCTCCGTCAACCTCACCCAAACCGTAGAACGTCCCCCGAGAAAGCCTTGCGGGTTCTCGATGTTGGCTGTGGGAACGGACGCTATCTCAAGCGGTTACATCATCTGGGTTTAGCGAAACATAACTTGTTTGGCGTGGAAATGAATCAAGAGGCTATTCATCACCTCAACGACGAGGGATTCCAAGGCTATTACGGACGTTTAGAAGCTGTCGCCTCAGAATTGCCCGAGAATAGCTTTGATGTGATTGTTTTGTTGCAAGTTCTCGAACACGTCGCCAATCCGGCTCAAATTATCCAGATTTTAGCCCAACTTCTCCGCCCCGGTGGCCGCTTAATTTTAGAAACGCCCAATATCGAGGGTTGGGATGCGCAACTCTTTAATCAGGGCTATTGGGGAGGCTATCACTTTCCCCGTCACTGGCATTTATTTAACCGCAAAACCTTAGAGCGACTCTTTCGTGATGCGGGACTCGAGCCGGTTCACTTTCGCTCCTTACCCTCCCACGCTTTTTGGATTCTCTCCTATCACCATTGGTTCAAACATCAGCTGCACTGGCCGCACTTGGCAAAAACCTTTAATCCGTTGCAAAACATTCCTTTACTCAGTGTATTTACTAGCTTTGATTTAGTACGGGGTAAATTCGGCTTTTCGACATCCAACATTCAGGCGATCGCCCATAAACCTGATCCTGATTTGGGTTAAATTTGGGTTAAATTTCACATTAAGCTTAGGTTAAATTTTGGAAAGGGTTTCTGGTCTTAGATTACAGAGTTTTTAGCCAGTCCCGGATTCCAAGACAATTACCGTAGAATAGGTCAGAATTGAAGTGAGCGATCGCGCGTTATCGCTCAGCCAGACGATAGCCCTAAACTCAACGTATCTCACTGTTTCAACCGTATCCTAGAGATTTCGACGCGATCGCAGGGTGTTCACAACCGGGTATAGGGTGTGGCTACGGTTCATTGTTTCTTGTTAATTGTTCATTGCTATCATGCTAGAAATCGAAGGTATTTCTGACATTTATGGAAGTTCGCTGGACAGCTTAAATCTCAACTCAAAACTGCAAGACTTAGCCCTAGAAAGCTTTAGTCTTGACATTGAAGTTCCCGGAAGCTTTTTAGTTCAGCAATTCAATCAAAACCCCTTGCTTCCCGGCGCAATTCTTCTAAAAAACAATAAATTTTTTGGCATGATTTCTCGTCGAAAATGCCTAGAAATCATGAGTCGTCCCTATGGGATTGAGCTCTTCTACCACCGTCCCATCCAATGTCTCTATGACTTTGTAAAAACTGACCATCTCTCCTATCCCGGCGACAGCGACATTTTCACAGCCGCGCGTCAATGTTTGCAGCGATCGCCAGCCAACCTCTACGAACCCATCATTGTCATTCTCAGAGATGGCTCTCACCATCTCCTCGACGTTCATAAACTTCTCATCGCCCAATCCCAACTCTATGAAATCGCCAGTCAACTCCTAGAACAACGCCGTAAAGAACTCGATCGCGCCAATGCCGAAGTTCAAGAACTCAACGAACGTCTAAAAGCCGAAAACCTGCGTCTGAGTAGCGAAGTTCACATCGCGCACCAATTACAACAAATGCTACTACCAACAGACCAAGAACTCGCGCAAATCCAAGACCTAGACATCGCCGCTTACATGGAACCCGCCGCCGAAGTGGGCGGAGACTACTACGACATCCTACCCCATGCCAACGGCGTTAGAATCGGCATTGGTGACGTCACCGGCCATGGCCTCGAAAGCGGTGTTTTCACCATCATGGTGCAAACGGCCATCCGCACCCTTCTGTCGGCCGAAGAAACCGATCCGGTTCGCTTCCTCAGCATCCTCAACCAAACCATCTACGACAACGTCGAACGGATGAACTCTGATCGCAACCTCACCCTAAGTCTAATTGACTACAACCAAGGGCAACTGCAACTGAGCGGCCAACATGAAGAAGCCATCCTACTGCGGCAAGACGGCTCCCTCGAACGGATTGATACCCTAGATCTCGGATTTCCCATCGGACTCGACAACGACATCGACGCCTTCATCCACCCGATTCAACGAAACCTCGAGCCTGGAGAAACCCTGATCCTCTACACCGACGGCATTACCGAAGCCGAAGCCCCCAACGGGGACTTCTACGGCATCGAGCGTCTGTGTCACATTGCCCGTCAATATGCCCATTGCAACGCCCAAGGAATCCAAGACGCGATCATTAAACACCTAAAAGATTATATCAACGGTCACAAAATATACGACGACATCACCCTATTAGTGTTAAAACGGAAGCTTCAGGGTAAACCGTCACACCATACCCAACCCCAAACATAACAGCGGCAGACTCAACAGGCGATCGATGCGCCTACCGTGACGGGGGGCGGATTGTGTGTCACAATTTAACCTGAATTTAACTGAACCTTGCCTGTTTGCTAACTGTGATTTCCTTGAGCGTGTTCTCACTCGTGTTCTCGATCGTACAACCACATGGGAGTGAGGGGAGCAGTTACCCAGTGTTCGATATTCTGTGGGTTCTAGTTTGTGCCGGTTTAGTCTTCCTGATGCAGCCGGGGTTCATGTGCCTCGAATCAGGACTAACACGCTCAAAAAATAGCATTAACGTTGCCGTAAAAAACTTTGCCGACTTTGGCATTTCGGTCTGTCTGTTTTGGGCCTTCGGCTACGCCCTCATGTTCGGCTCCTCCATCCTCGGCTGGCTGGGACAAAACAGTTTTTTTTTGGCGGTGGACAACGATCCCAAACTGGCCGCCTTCTTTCTCTTTCAAGCGATGTTTTGTGGAACCGCCACCACCATCGTCTCGGGAGCCGTCGCTGAACGAATTAAGTTTGGCACCTATCTCGCCGTGGCCTGTCTCACCTCAGGGCTAATCTACCCAATCTTTGGTCATTGGGCCTGGAACCTAAAAGTCTCTGGCTTAGCCGGCGGTTGGCTCGGACAACTCGGCTTTGTCGACCTCGCCGGGAGTACCGTCGTCCATAGTATCGGCGGTTGGATCTCCCTGGCGGTTCTGTTGGTCATCGGCCCCCGCGTGGGGCGCTTCCTCCCCGACGGAACCCCGCAAAAAATCCAAGGGTCGAATTTACCCTTATCTGTCTTGGGAACCATGCTCCTCTGGCTGGGTTGGCTCGGCTTTAATGGAGGCAGTACCCTGGCCTTCAACGATCGCGTCGCGGCAATCATGGTGCATACGGTTCTGGCCGGAGTCGCTGGGATGATTACCGCCACCTTCTACAGTTGGTCCCGCCATCGCGTCCCGGAAGTTGAACTGCTCCTCAATGGCTCCCTGGGGGGTCTCGTCTCCATTACCGCCTCCTGTGATGTCGTCACCACCTCCGGCGCGGTTGTCATCGGCATTGGTGGCGGTCTAGTGACGCTCCTGGTTAGTTCCCTCCTCAAGCGCTTTCGCATTGACGACGCCGTTGATGCGGTTCCCGTTCACCTCGGTGGTGGTATTTGGGGAACCCTGGCTGTGGCCATTTTTGGCGATGTCGAGCTGTTGGGAACCGGACTGAGCCACGGAGAACAGTTTTTAGTGCAACTGCTGGCGGTTCTGGTGGCGGGCCTGTGGGCCTTTGGCATCACTTACCCCCTATTGCGCTTTTGCCATTCACGAGTTCCCCTGCGCGTCTCCCCGGAAGATGAGGAGATGGGGTTAAACGTCTCCGAACATCGCGCCAAAACCGAAATCTATGATCTGTTCCAGGTGATGGAGTCGCAAGCGCAAAACCAAGATTTGAGTTTGCGGGTTCCCGTTGAACCCTTCACCGAAGTTGGACAAATCGCCAAACGCTACAACCAGGTGATGGAAGCCCTCGAAGATGCTGTCAACCGCACCAATGCCATTGTTAACACCGCCAGCGATGCGATTTTGACCTTTACCCCCGATGGCTTGAAAATCACCAACGCAAACCCCAGTACAGAGGCGATTTTTGGCTATCCGCGCCAGAAAATTCTCGGACAATCCCTCATGTCTTTGATTGATTGGGATGCCAGTTCTCAGAAGGCAGACCCTCTGCCTCGTCTATTACTCGAAGGACGGGCCGAACTGGTGGGCCGGCGGGCCGGTGGAAACGGGATTCCCCTGGAAGGGACGGCTACTAAGGTCTGTGTGGGAGACCATTCGTTCTATACCGCCATTTTCCGGGATATTTCTGAGCGTAAGCAAGCTGAAACAGCTCTGGCTCAGGCTAACGAAGAAATTACCCTTCTCAACGATCGCCTGCAAGCGGAAAACCTCCGCCTGGGGGCAGAATTGGACATCACCCGTCGTCTGCAAAAGATGTTGCTGCCCAAGAATCGGGAACTCAAGGCGGTGATGGGGTTAGAGATTTCTGGCTATATGGAGCCGGCCACGGAAGTCGGAGGCGACTACTACGACGTTCTCTGTCACGATGGTGGCGTCAAAATTGGCATTGGCGATGTCACCGGCCATGGTCTCGAAAGTGGGATGCTGATGTTGATGGTACAAACAGCGGTGCGGACGCTGTTGGAGAATGATGAGGTCGATCCCAAACAGTTCCTCAATACCCTCAATCGCACCATTTACGGCAACGTACAACGCATGGACTCTGATCGCCACCTCACCTTAGCTTTACTGGACTACCGCGATGGGGAAATTCGCCTGAGTGGCCAGCATGAAGAAACGATTGTTGTCCGCGCTACGGGGGAGATTGAGCGGATTGACACCATCGATTTGGGCTTCCCCATTGGCTTGGAGGCCAATATCAGTGAGTTCATCGATGAGAAACTCCTCAAACTCGATTCGGGCGATGTGGTGGTGTTATATACCGACGGGATTACCGAAGCCGAAGACGAGCAAGGCCGCTTCTATGGGATTGAACGACTCTGCGATGTTGTGCGACACTATTTGCGTGAACCCGCTGAGATCATTCGACGGGCAGCCATTGAAGACCTACGCCGTCATATTGGGCGACAAAGGGTTTACGATGATATTACTTTGTTAGTAATGAAACAAAAGTAGCTTCTTCGGGAGTCTTGGCAGATATGACGCAAATTTTCGGGGACTATTGTGAGGGTGAGCCAAATAGCCCAGAGTTTTTAATTATTGGCTTTTCCCCCAGTTCGGTTCCTCTGAAACAACGTTGGCGCAATAATGGACTGTCGGCAGATTTTATGGCCGACTATTTGACGACGTTCTTTTTGGGCAATGAGGACAACCCGGCGTCGATGCGCCGTCAGGCAGAAATAAAGAGTGCGGTGGGGTTCATCGCGAATGAACTTTTGGAAAATGCGATGAAGTTCACCGATGAACGCTCGGCGTTTCCCATTAGCATTCAATTACAACTTCATCCAAACCATTTGATGTTTTTTACGACCAATAGTGTTGAACCGGAGAAAATTGCTCAGTTTCAAACTTATCTTGAGGAACTCACGTCTTGCGATCCGGAGGAAATGTATGTCCGTCAGTTGGAGAAAAATGCCCTAGAGGACACGGGTACCAGTTCTCGTTTGGGATATCTGACGATGATGAGTGATTACATGGCCCGTTTAGGTTGGAAGTTTGAGACGGTTCAGAAAGATCCTGAAGTTGTTGCGGTGACAACAATGGTTCAGCTTCCGGTTTAAGGAACGGTTCCCGACTCCCTTGATCAACTTCGGCTCGGCCCTAGGTCTCGGGCCTGTGGAAGGTTCTCCTAGGGGCGTCCCGCTGGGGTATTCCTGGCCTATTCATGGCATAGTAAAGATAGGTCAGCTTAAAGATACCAACTTTGCTAGGTTTGGGGAAGTCGAGGAGGCGATCGCCGCCTCATTCGGTAAAGGAGGGTTTCTCCTCTGTTCACGTTAACAGTGCATTATGGAAATTAAGACGGACGATTATTGTATTTGCTACGACCCGGAGACGACGACGGTATCCTGTCAAGGTTCACTCCGACTCAGTGGAATGGCTGAATATGCTCCCATTGCGGAACTTCTCGATGAGGTCGCAAGTCGAGAGCAATCGCCGGTGGTTCTCGATTTACAAGGGCTAGAATTTCTCAATAGTTCGGGCATTAGTATGCTCTCGAAATTTGTGATTAAGGTTCGCCATAAAAAAACTGTGACGATGATTGTCCGTGGCTCGAAAGGGATTCCCTGGCAAGGAAAATCTTTGAAAAATTTACAACGGTTAATGCCATCTCTCACCCTAGAATGGGACGAGTAGGTCGAAACCCAGCAACTCTGATTGAGTTGCCCTTGGAAAATCTCTCATCACAGTGATACGATGGGGGTCTGTCTAAGATTAGACAACCCTGGGGCAATGTCCCGTCATGATCGCATTCAGTTAACTCACCATTTACCTCTGGCTATGTTTTGGGCTGATAAAATTGCCGCAAGTACGCAAGGCGACAGCGTCGTCAACGATTCCAAAACCCCTTCAGGACGGGTTCATGTGGGGTCGTTGCGAGGCGTGATTGTCCATGACACCATTTATCGGGCCTTGAAGCGTGCCAATAAACCGGTGAGGTTCCTCTATGGGATTGATGACTATGATGCCCTCGATGGGATTCCGGCCTATCTCGATGGCAACCGCTTCGGGGACTATCTTGGACAGCCGCTGTGTAATGTCCCCTCCCCTGGTGAGGGTGCGAGTGACTACGCGAAATACTACAGTGGTGAGTTTTTTCAGGTCTTTGAAGAACTTGGGGTGCGTCCAGAAATCTACTATCTACGAGATCTCTACCGTCAAGGCCGCTTAAACTCTTATATTGACACCTTTCTCCAAAAGGCTCACTTGGTTCGAGAGGCCTATAAACAGGTCAGTGGCGCCGAACGGGCCGAAAATTGGTATCCCTTCCATCCCATTTGTGAGAACTGCGGCAAAATCGCCACGACTGTCGTTAGTGATTACAACGGCAAGGAGGTCTTTTATACCTGTAAACCTGATGCCATGAGCTATGTCAAAGGCTGTGGCCATTCCGGTTGGGTGTCTCCGTTTGATGGAAACGGTAAACTGCCCTGGAAGGTCGAATGGGTGGCTAAATGGGATTTGTTAGGAGTTACGATTGAGTTGGCGGGGAAAGATCACTCGCAAAAAGGCGGTTCTCGGGATGTGGCGAACGCCATTTATCGCAAAGTTTTTGATAAACGGCCGCCCTTCCATTCTCCGTATGAGTTTATCCTGGTGGGAGGAACCAAAATGAGTTCCTCGAAAGGAGTCGGGGCCAGTGCGCGGGAGGTGGCCAACCTGCTACCGCCGCAGTTGTTGCGCTTTTTGATGTTACGAACTCAGCCGAAAACGGCGATTAATTTCTCGCCGAACTATGAAACCATCACGCGGCTATTTCGGGATTATGACACGGCGATCGAGAAGTATGGCCGCCTTAGTACTCAGGACCAACAGGGGGATTTGAGTAAGGATTTACTGGCCCTGCTGTATTCGCAACTTGATGATCAGATTGAGCCTTATCATCCGTTCGATTTTAGTACCCTAATTTCCTTGCTACAAGTGCCTCATCTCGATATTGAGGCGGAGGTTCACAAACGCAGTGAACAGCCGCTAACGGAACGAGATCAGCAGGTGGTGCGTCAGCGGATTGAGGTAGCTCAAAAGTGGCTGGACGATTACGCAGATCCTGAAGAAAAACTCATTTTATATGTTGATGAGATTCCGCCATCGGTAGAGGGTTTAGAGGAGGCCCAACGTCGGTATTTAGGGGAGTTGGCGACGCGCCTTGACAGCTTAGAGGCTTGGGATGGGGAAACACTGCAAACAGAGATTTTTACCACCACCAAGCTGCTGGAACTACCGCCGAAACAGGCGTTCCCAGCGCTCTATCATAGCTTTTTAGGCAAGGAACGAGGACCCAAGGCGGGAAATCTCCTCTCCTATCTCGATCGCCCCTTTGTGGTGCAGCGACTGCGGGATGTGGCTCAAGGACAGAATTAAGGAGACGGTAAGGTTCTGGCTGAGGCTGGGATCAATCCGGTTCATTGGTCAAGGTTTGGGTATAGGTAACGTGACAACAGGACAAAGGATGGTGACAAAGGTGTTGAGTCTGTCCCGATTAACTTCAGTCCGACGTTATCGCGGTTACGGCGGCCGCTGTGTGCTTATGGTTTTGACCGTTTTGGTTTTAGCGAGTTGTTCGATCGATGGCGAGAACTCGTCGGCGGTGGATGTGGCGGATTCTCCGACTCCTGAGCCTACCACGACTCCGGCGAATGCGTCTTCGCAACTCGGACAACGGTTGCCGATTGAGGCTTATGTTTGGCTGGGCGATCGCCGCCTGGAGTTAGAGGTGGCCCGCACGCCGCAGCAACAGGCTATGGGGTTGATGTACCGAGAGGAACTCCCGGACGATCGCGGGATGGTGTTTCCCTTCAATCCTCCCCGGCCGGTCAGTTTCTGGATGAAGAATGTCCGCATCCATTTGGACATGATTTTTCTGTTGGAGGGGGAAGTCGTCGGTTTGGCTGAAGATGTCCCTCCCTGTGAAACGGTGGCCGCTCGCTGTCCGACGTACGGGCCTGGGGATGATGTTCTGGTAGATGCGGTGATTGAATTACGCGGGGGCCGGGCCGCTGAGTTAGGGATTGAGGTGGGCGATCGCCTGGAGGTAGTTCGGGATGAGTCCTAGGGGCGATCGTTAAATGTTTGTAAAAATGTTGCCCTTGTATCCATTCAACGCTATGAAACTCTGTTAGGGTGGTGGCTTAGCGATCGCTGCATCGGGGTGGTGATGGTGAGTCATCCCAGAATGGAGTGACTGGGGTGAGTTGAGAGCGGCGGACATCCGAGGTAGCCAGTTTGTTAACTGTTCAATGCTCTCGGGGGGGAAACCGACGACGGCTGGTTCGGGTTAAGCCGCCTGATGCAGCCAGCTTACAAGCTGGCCCGCGAATCGGTGGATTCGGGCAATGTGCGTCCGATAATACCCCTAGTTTATGTGAGATATCGGTGATCATCAAAGGGGGGCAATTGAGTCATGGGAGCAACACGACAACGACAGTTTATTGACTTTTTGCAAGAGGAGTTATCCCTCTCGCCAGACTCGATCGCGATCGCTTTACGTCGTCGAGATACGGATGTCGGACCGTTGCCGATGATTCTCTGGAAGTATGGCTTTGTCACCCTGGATGAATTATCTCAGATTTACGATTGGTTGGAAGCGGTTTAATCAAGCCGTGGTTTCTTGAATGAGGGTATCTTCGGAGTATTCGGCACTCATGGGCGATCGGGTAAGTGAGGGGCGAGTTGGCGGGCAAGCTGGGGCAAATCATTCATCGCGACTTGCCACAGAAAATCGAGATCCACGCGATCGCACTGATGAAGTATGATGTCTTGAATTCCGATGATCTGACTCCAGCGAATGTGACTGAGTTCGTTGCGAGCATCATCGGACAGGCGGCGGGCAGCTTCACCGACAATTTCGAGGCGGCGAACGATCGCATCTTGTAGCATTCTATCCTGTTCCACTTCGGACTGGGTTTTGTCACTGAGGTACTGCGGTCAGTCATGATTCAGGATAAAAGGATTGAGCGGTTCCGAGGATAGCAGCGCGACGGATGGGATTGTGACTCTGTTCGATCGCTCGGCGAGTGACCAGATCGACAGGGCGATTATCAAACAAGAGACTCAGTTGTCATTCGATACTATCCAGGTCAAAAAAGGTGATACGAGCCGTATCAGCAAAAGTGACCAATAAATCGATATCACTATCGGGGCAAAAGTCGTCCCGCAAGACGGAACCGAAGAGTTCGAGTTTGGTAATCTGCCAGCGATCGCACAGGTCCCTGAGTTGTTGGCGATCGACCGTGAGATTGGGACGTAGGGCGATCGCCGTCTGAGAGAGATTGGGATTGGTTGGGGTCATCGCAACTCCTCCGAAATGTGATTAACTTCTGCGAGAATACGATCGCCGATATGAGGTTTGAGACCGTCTCTCATCACCAAATCGACCTTGACACCAAGGCGATCGCTCAGTTCATGTTCCAATTGGCAAAAGGTCAGAAGTCCAAGTCATAAATCTGTAACGCCTCTCGTAAAACACGATCGCGAAAATACCCACTCAACTCAGCCGGAGTTCGCAGATCAACCCGTCGCCGTAATTGCTGCGTTAAGCGATCCTCCATCTCCACCAACTTCCAAAACCCCGGAACACATCCCGGCTTAAACTCCACCAACACATCCACATCGCTGTGTGGTGTAAAATCCTCTCGCAACACCGAACCAAACAGAGACAAACGGGACACACCATAGCGTAAACAAAACGCCTCGATCGCCTCTAACGACACCGCGATCGGTAACTCCGAAATCGTCATCTCCTCATCTCCTCAACAGTTAAACCTCCCCAAACTCCCCGGGGTAAGGGCGAACACCGTTCGCCCCTACCGAGAATGGCCCGTCAGAAAGACTGGGCCATCCACAAGAACCGGGCCATTACGACTTGTCCGATTTCGCCTCCAAAGCCTCCAGACGACTGAGAAGATCTCGATTGAGTTTCTTCATCTTGTCCAACTCCCGACGCAGGCCCGTCACCGCCTTGTCCGTTCCGATGTTTTTCTCCACCGCCTCGATCGCCTCCTCAGCCACCCGAACAATGCGGCCATCAGCCGTTTGTTCAGCAATCCCTTGTAGAATCGCGATCGCCCCCGAGGTTTCCATCGACTTCAACGCCACCACCACCGAACGTTGGCTTAAGAAGAAGTCCTCCCGGGCCAACTGTTCCAAACGAGTGAGAATGCGATCGACATCTGCCGGCGACTGTCCCGTCGAAACCGTCCCCAGGGCGCGAATCGCCCCTAAACGCAAGGCTTGGGGAACCGTGTCAGCGGTGTACTCCAGAATCAGATCCAGGGCATCCTGGCGAGTTTTGAACTGACTCAACCCGGCGATCGCCCCTAAACGAACGACCTCATTCCAACCGGCTTTTGTCTCTAAGACTGATCGCAAATGGGCGATCGCTTTTTCCGGTTTCGGTTTCCCGTCAGGGAGTTTGGCTGCAATCATCCCCAACGCCTTCGCCGCCGCTGCTTCAACCCGATAACTAGCGTCGCCTTGCTTAACAATCGACTTCACCGCCTTATAACTGGCCCGAGTTTTCACCTTCGCCAAGCCGTTCACCACCGCCCGACGGACGCGGGAATCCTCATCTTGTAATCCTGCTAACAACCCCTCAAAAGCTTGGTCAAGGTTGATTTTAGCCAACTGACCCGCTATCTCCACTCGTACCCCCCAAAATGGCTCGGATTTGAGGGCTTTCGCCAAGGCTTCCACCGCCGCTAAACTGCCCTCTTTCGCCAGGGCTTCAGCGGCATAAATCCGGGAAATGGGGTCATCATCTTCAGTTAACTGGGCGATGAGATTGGGGAGAGGATACTTGAGTTTTAGGGTTTTGAGAACCGTATTCCCCACATCAAAGGTGACATAATGGGGCTTGCGAGGGAGGGCGAAATAAAAGGTCTGTTCCGCGTCACAGAGATGGACAGTCATTCGTTGGGCGGTGTCGTCTTCGTAACCAAAGGCGATAGGAACATGGAGGTCAAATAGATTGCGATCGTAGAGAGTATTTCCGTCTTTTGCTTGCGTTTGTTTGACGGTCACTTTAGCAATGTTGCCCTCTTTGTCCCAACTGTAACTCACCTCAAAATCAGGATGCCCCCCTCGGAACACATATTGGTCAAACAACCCTTGTAAATTGCGTCCTGTGGCTTCAGAAATTGCCCGCAACAAATCAACCGTTCCCACCGTCGAATGAGCATTTTGATTAACAAAATGGGCGATCGCCTTAAAGAACAACGCCTCACCCAACTCACACCGCAGCATATGATAGACACAAGCCCCCTTCTCATAAATGTGGCTATCATACAACTCAATCGGTTCTCGATAGACATTGGTGACAATGGGGCGACGGTAGCGGCGTTTATCTTCATCGAGATAGCTGCGGGCTTCTTGCAACAGATAATAAGCCCCATCATCGTGACTATATTCATACTCCGTCCACAAGACTTCAGCATAGGAGGCCATCCCCTCCTTAATCCAAGCCTGAGACCAATGTTCAATCACCAATAAATCGCCAAACCATTGGTGGGCTAATTCATGGGCCACCAGGCTTTCACTGCGGTCATTGTCGATCGCCGCCCGTTCATCGAGGAGACAGCGATCAGTTAAAAGTGTCGTTGAGGTGTTTTCCATCCCCCCAAAAATGAAGTCAGCCACACAGACTTGAGCATATTTGGGATAAGGATACTCGTAACCAAAAGCATTACTAAAAAACTCCACCATTCGTGGCGTTTTGCCCAGAGTGCGTTTGCCATCTTCGAGGCGATCGCGTTCCACATAATAGGTGATGGGTTTCCCATTCCATTCATCGCGAATCTCGGCAAAACGCCCCACCGCCAAGGTCATCAAATAGGTTGGATGAACTTGAGTTTGTTGCCAATGATAAATCTTCTCCTGACCCTCATCTTCAGTCCTGAGGAGAACGCCATTAGAAATCGCGAGGAAGTCTTGGGGAACGCGGACACGAATTTCCGACGTCGCCAGTTGTCCAGGATAGTCAAAACAGGGAAACCAAAACCGAGAATCTTCATCTTCCCCTTGAGTCCAAACCTGAGTCGGTTTATGGGGTTCCGCCTCCGTTGGCCCCACAAAATATAAGCCCCGTCGAGGCTGTTTAACACTGTAGTCAATTTTAAGGAGTAGGGGCTGATCCGGGCTGGTGGGGTCATCCAAATCAATGGTGAGAGTCTCGCCGTCAGCCGAAAAGGACTGGGGGCGATCGTTGATTTCAACGTCTTTAATCTGGAGTTGAGCCGCATCGAGTTGTAGCTGAGTAATCCCGCCACGAATGGGTCGCAAATGGATATGACAAGTTCCCGAAAATCGCTTTTTGGGGATATTTAAAACTAAATCGAGGAAAATATGTTCGACTTGTCCGGGACGATCTGGGGTGTAGTGAGGACGTGCGCCGGGGAGTTCAAAGGCGTTGGTGTTCGTGTCAAAGTAGAAGTTGGACATAATGCAGGTTAAGGACAAAATCAGGCGCAGAACGTGAACAGGTTATGGTAGGGGTGCAACGATCGCCCCAGCGGTGTAACGGGTTCCTTGTGGGGTGGCGATCGCCCCCTATCCCTAGTTTACTGACTGCCGGGCCGACTGGGTCCATCTCAGGAGTCAGCCATTGGCCCCAGAGTCGGGTGGTTAGCTGAACCAAGTCGCTAGAAAAAGAGGTCTTCAATGAAAAACGCGAAAGAGTCGAAAACCGGTAAGGGTTGGTGGCGTCCAATAGCCATCGCCACCACAGTGATCTTAGGAACCGGCGCGATCGCTCTCGGTTGGTTACGGCTGCGTCCGAGTCCCTTAAGCTCCCCCCAGGAGGGCGCGGAGGCAGTTCCAGCCGAGGCGATCATGGCCCTATACATTGAAATGGATGCGTCCGTCTGGGGACAATTACAACGCTTTGGCACTCCCGAAGCCCAAGCCTCTGTCGAAACACTACTGGCTGAGTTTCAGCAAGATCTCGCCCAAGATACCCAACTCGACTTTAACCGTGATCTCAAACCCTGGATTGGCAATGTCATGTTAGCCCTGGTTCCCAACCCAGCGGGCGATGACGAACAGCTCCTGGCCATTGTCGGGATTCGCGATAAAATCCAGGCCCTGGCCTTCGCCAACCGAGTCAAGGGGTCTCAGGACAAGGAATTACAAGAAGAAACCTATCGCAACACCACCATTTCAACAGTGACCATGACGCAGCAAGCAGGAGACGAGTCGCCGCAACCCGAGTCCTATAGCATTGCGGTATTCGGAGATTATCTGGCTGTGGGCGATCAGCCCGATGTGGTCAAAGCCGCCATCGATACGGCCAAAGATAACACCTCCTTTGCTCGTGAAGGTCAGATGCGAGATCTGTTGCGATCGCAGCTCGTTGAAACCCCACTCATCCAAGCCTATATTGCCGATGTCGCCGACTTACAACAACTCGATGAGTCCGCCTCGGCACCGGCCGAGTTAGCCGAAGCGACCCCAGGGGCCATCGTCGCAGGACTAGGTGTCACCGATATCGGACTTCATCTGCGAACCCTGCTGAGTGTTCCTGAGGACTCGTCCCTCAACGTCCCCGTTCAACCCCTGGCCAACTCTCGGGTTAATCGCTTCCCAGAGAATACCCTGGCCTTGATTGAAGGGAGTCACCTCGATCAGACTTGGACTCAATGGACTGAATGGGTCGAACAAACCCCAGAAGGGACGATGCTCTTGAGTGAATTACGAGCGGCGGCGGGCCAATTTGGGATTGATCTCGATCGCGAGATCTTTGCCCCTCTCGATGGAACCTTCAGCCTGGGGGTGGTTCCCGTCGCCGGAGGTCGTCCCGGCCTCTCCTCGACCCTCGGTGTGGGGGCGATGGCCTTTATCGAGAGCAGCGATCGCACCACCCTCGATGCCAGCCTCGACAAGCTAGGAACCCTGGCCCAAGAGGGGTTTGGACTGCCCATCGGCATTGAGTCAACCACTCTCGACAGCGTGGCCATTACCCAATGGACCTTGTCTGTGTTCGGTGTAGAAGGGGAAACACTCCTCGGCTATGGTTGGCCCGAAGCCAATCTCTTGGCCCTGGGGATAACACGGCCCATGCTGGAGTTGGCCCTGACACCGCCAACCAACAACCTCGCTCAACAGTCAACTTTTACTCAGATCGAGGAACGCTTTCCACCCTCCTATGGCGGCCTGGTGTTTGCGAATGTCGAAGCCATGCGTAATTCCCTGGATTTGGTCGCCTTGCAAACCCAGGAAGTCCTCACCCCCGAGGCGGTACTCCTCTTGGAAACCGTCCAGGGACTGGGAATAACGGCCGCTTCAGATGATGATGGCGTCTCGGCTCTGGATATCCATATTCCCTTGGTTCTGGCCGATTGACCCGGAGTATAGAAGCCGTTGCCCGCTCAACAAGAACGCTAGAATGGGGATGAGTCGAGAGCGACTCTGTTGTCACTCCCGAGTTGCAGTATGCAGGTTCGTCTGAATGCGGTCTCAATTTTGATAGCCCTGGCCCTGGCGGGGTTGTGGGTGTTGCTGTTGGCAAAACCAACTGCCTTAGGCTGAACGGGGAATCGCTCGATTGAGCGTACAGGATAATGGGCGCTACAATCAGCGGTACAATCAAGAGGTAATCTTCGTCAAGTTGCACGACGGTACAATCGATGCATCTCCTCAGTCGAACTGGGGGATAGGTGAGGGAGGGACCCGATGGTGGATGAGTTAAGAACAGCCTTAGAATTGGCAAGTGAGGAAGAACTGCATGGGTTAACCCAGTTGTTGTTTCGCCCTCGCTTTAATCCCCTGGATTATATGAAGCCGGTCGATCCCTTGGAATTGCAAAGTCGCGATCGCCAAGAGTGGATGGATGCGATCGAAGAGCGGTTCCGTTTCCTGGCCGCCGATGGACTGACGGTGTTGCGGGGACAAAGTCATGAAATTTCCTACCGCACAGTGTTGATTCAGGTCTGTCACTATCTGCGGATTCCCTATTCTAAATCCCTCTCGACAACGGATTTGGAAGCCGAGATTTTTCTACATTTGATGGGACGGGCCTGGGATAAACTCCCGCAAGCTGAGCAAGCGGCCTTGATGGTTCGGGTTCAGAAGTCATTGGCGAAAACGGAATTCGCCCAACCGTTGCCCCTTCATGTGCAACGAGATCCCATTGGCTGGCTGGTGAAGGGAGGGAGTGCGATCGCCGTCAATTCAGTCCTACGTCCCCTGTTACTCAATCAACTGGCCCGACAGTTCGCCATTGAGTTTGCTCGCCATCAGTTGGCGAAAGAAACCCTCAAAGGAGGGGCCGCCGCAGCGGCCCGGTTGAAGAGCTATGTGGGGGTTCAGATGGCTCGTCGGGGTATGGCGACGGCTACGGCTCGTTATACGGCAACTCGTTCGCTGTTTGCCTTTGTGGGGCCGGCGTTATGGGCTTGGTTTTTTGCGGATATCTGTTGGCGAGCGGTGGCGACGAATTATGCCCGCATCATTCCCACGGTATTTGCACTGGCCCAAATCCGCCTGACGCGATCGCAAACCTGTGAATTTGCCTATGGTTAGGTCTTTAGGGGGCCGAATCTCCGGCATGATAAGAACTCCGCACCAGAGGACCCGATCGCACCTGAGAAAAGCCGAGATCTCGCGCGAGGTCTCCGAGGCGATCGAAGTCGTCGGGATGCCAGTAATGGCGCACCGGCAGATGCTCCAGGGATGGACGCATATACTGGCCTAGGGTGAGGCGATCGCAGCCCACGGCCCGCAAGTCCGTCATGGCCTCGATAATTTCCGCCTCGGTTTCCCCATGACCTAACATCAAACCCGATTTGGTGGGCAAATTGGGATTGAGGTCGTTGACATAACGCAAAACCTTGAGGGAGCGATCGTATTTCGCCCCGCGACGTACTGGCCCCTGAAGCCGACGCACCGTTTCGAGATTGTGGTTGAAACAGGCCGGTTCGGCGGCGACCACTTGTGCAATGCGTTGCTGTTGTAGCTGTTCTGGGGAGGTTCCCGCCTCCCGGCCACCCCAAAAGTCTGAGGTGAGGACTTCGATTTGAGTCTCGGGGGAGCGATCGCGAATCGCCTCTAGGGTCTTGACAAATCCACCCGCACCCCCATCAGCTAAGTCGTCTCGGGCCACGGCCGTTAACACCACATAGCGCAACTGTAGTTGTTCAACGGCTTCAGCCACCTGCCGGGGTTCCTCGGCATCGAGGGGCATGGGCGCATGACCACTATCGACTTGACAAAAACCACAGGAGCGGGTACAGGTTGGCCCCATCAATAAAAAGGTGGCGGTTCCTTGGGCGTAACATTCCCCCCGGTTGGGACAGCGGCCCTCTTCGCAGATGGTGTGGATCTGTCGCTGTTTAATAATTCGCTGTACCCTGGAGATCTCACTAGCTTGGCCGAGGGGACGACGCAGCCAGGGGGGAAGGGTGGCCAGTTCAGCGCGCAGTTGCGCCCGGCGGTCTCGATCGCTCATGATGAATAAGGATAATACTCGTCGAACAGGTGTAGGATGACCCAGCAGGGCGATCGCGGGTCTGTCCTGTTTCGACCATGTTACCTCGACCATAGGTTTGCCCCACCTGATAGACTATATCCGGTAGGGTAAACTAGATAGCATCTATCCCTCAGCCTATCCCTTCGCGCACCGCTCAAGGAGTCAGTCGTGGCAAGTCACAAAATTTTGGTCATTGATGACAGTCGTGTCATCCAGAAAACTGTTAAAAGTATGTTGCCTCCGGGGAACTTCGATGTGGTCGAAGCCAAGGATGGTGAAGAAGGTTTGAATAAGATTCACTCGGATAAGCCCAGTCTGATTATGTTGGATTTCCTGCTTCCCAAACGAAGCGGCTGGGAGGTGTTTCAGGAAATTCAGGCCGACGCGAATCTACGCAAAATCCCTCTGTTGGTGATGTCGGGACGCAAGGAAGAGGTCACCGAGAAGATTTCTGAGCCGTTTGAGTTCTTTGAGTTTATCGAGAAACCGTTTGAGAAGAAACAGCTTCTCGGGGCCATTAAGTCGGCCATGGCCAAGTCCAAAAAATCTCGCGCAGCAGCGGCGGCTCCCGCAGCAGCGGCGGCTCCCGCAGCGGCGGCTTCTGCTGGCGGTGGCGAGGATGTGGCGGCTCTGCGAGCTAAGGTGGCTAGTTTAGAGAAGGAAGTGGCCGGCTTGAAAAAGCAAGTTTCGCAGATTCTCGCCTTTATCAAGCAGAAGTTGAAATAGTTTCGCTTTGACGGCCCGTTGGGGGCGATCGATTCTCTTCACGGTGGCCCCCACATCGGTGACCGGCTCTGCTATGTCGGTCTTGATCTTTAATTTGCCAAAATTGATCGTCAAGTGTTTGAGTCTGTGCTACACTGTCCTATGTTAGGATGGTTAATCCATCTGACCGTTAACACCGGGATGTAGCGCAGCTTGGTAGCGCACTTCGTTCGGGACGAAGGGGCCGCTGGTTCGAATCCAGTCATCCCGATTGTTGGGTGAAAGTCGTCTCAGTACGGCTTTTAGACACCCATTCAGATAAATTCAGTCCTAATCTTCGTCAGCTAGGTGGATTATTCCCAAGTTTGGGAACCCTAGCCTTAGTGACCTGTCGCGTTGGTTATCTTGGATAGCATATCGGGGCGATCGCTAGGGGGTACTTCACTCTTCCCCGAGGTTATCATCCCTGGGACGTTGGCTCATTCCTCCGGCCGTGACTCCGCAAAGTTGCTTAGCAAATAAACGTAATCACGAGAGTCATCACCTCAGACCTAGGTGAGACTACTGATGTTAGGAAATCATCTAAAGATTATCGAAAAAATTGACGTTTTTTCCAAACATCTGAGAGGATTTAGAGAATCCTAATCTGGCAAAAGGTGGGTGAGTGATAACGGTTAAGGGCGATCGCACCTCAGGGATAACACGGACTTATCGTTAGCGGGGATCGCGCGAATCAGGCAGACTTCGCTGGATCACAAAAGTCTCAGGCGATCGCAACCCAGAGCGATCAAGATCACAACGAAAGGGTTATATCGATCGCAGAGCAGCCCTCAAATATAGTGCATAGTAAGAATGTCCCGAAGACGGACTCAATTTAAAATCATGAAATTTAACAAACTCGCAAAACTGATTCGCTTTTTACAAGACGATTTATCCGTTCCCTCGAACTCCATCGACTTAGCCCTGCGTCACGGCGAAAACGCGCCTAATGCCTTCCCGATGGTCTTATGGCAATATGGACTCATCAGCCTCGAACAACTCGATCGCATTTTTGACTGGCTTGAAACCGCCTAAGAGACATCCTCCGTCTCCTGATCGCTTCGTTTAACGGTCCACATCTTGGCAAACCCGTCTCACTCCGTTACCCGTTCGATTTAAAAACCTGTTTGAGCACTTAAAAAATGCAATACTCTATCCCCAGAAGCCGCCTCAGGTGAGGCGGCTTTCTCGATCCGAGTCATCCTCCCACAGCGACTCAAAGCCCGAGAATCATCGCCACGAGCAACACAAAGATGACCCCGTGACTCAAACCATGAGCCAAGAGAATCGTTCGATCTTGATCAACCCGAATCTCATAGCGAACCAAGCGTTCGGTTTTCAAATGCTCAAATTGCTCGTAAAAGACTTGACTCTCTAACGGCAGGATCTTGAAGCGCTGTAACACATAGAGACATTGACTTTTAATAAAAAAGCTGGCAAAAAAGACAATGATCGTGGCGATGGCCAGCACCGACTCAATCCCGTCCCGGCCAGGACGGCGCACAAACTCTCCCGTAAACAGATATCCCATCACCTGAATCACCCAGGGATGAGTCGCAAACGTCTGCACCAGAATAAAAAAGCCAATCCAGCCCAATAGAATGCACAACAAGTCAGTCACCAGAGCATACTGGACACTCGCACGACGACTAATGGCCAAACGGCGATGAAACACCGTCGACTCGATCGCCACCGACACCAGCAGTAGTAGAATCTGAGAGGCGATCGCCCTCAGCGGTAATACCATCAAGGTCAACAAACCTCCCCAACCCGTGCCGTCGAGGCCTATGGTACTCTCTTAAAGCTGTTTGTTTGCCCAACAGCCCCTGATTTTTGATCCAAACATCTCCTGTAACTGACTGAACTATGAAACTGGTTTGCACCCAAGGGGAACTCAACACCCATCTCTCCCTCACCATTCACGCCGTCCCCTCTCGTCCCACGCATCCGGTTTTAGCCAACGTCCGACTCACCGCCGATGCCGAACAACAACAAATCCGCCTCACGGCCTTCGATCTCAGCTTAGGGATTCGTACCAGCTTCCCGGCCCAAGTTGAATCGAGTGGTGACGTGGCCCTACCCGCAAAACTGCTCAACGACATTGTCTCGCGGCTTCCCGACGGCGAACTCACCCTCGCACAAGACGACGACAGTTATCAAACCACCCTCACCTCCCTCTCAGGAACCTATAAAGTCCAAGGAATGAGCGTCGAGGAATTTCCCGAACTTCCCGCCATCGAAGATGGCAAAGTCATCCAACTCGACAGCGAATCCCTCCTCGAAGGCTTACGGGGAACCCTTTTCGCCACCAGTTCCGATGAAACCAAACAAGTTCTAACCGGGGTTCACCTAGCGGTTCGGGCCGATGGCATTGAATTTGCCGCCACCGACGGCCATCGTCTAGCTGTCGTCGAGGCCCTCAACGATGCCGAGGCCCCGGCCATGAATCTCGAAGAGGGCGAAGTCTTTGAAGTCACCGTTCCGGCCCAGGCCCTGCGGGAACTCGAACGCACCATTGGCAAACGGGCCGCCGCCACTCCCTTAACCCTCTCCATTGACGAAGGACAAGCGGTGTTTGAAGTCGAAGATCGTCGCCTCACCAGTCGTACCCTAGACGGGGCTTATCCCGCCTATCGTCAACTGATTCCCCGCCAATTTGACAATCAAGCCAATCTCGATCGCCGCGCCCTCTTAAGCGCCCTAGAGCGCATTGCCGTCATTGCCGATCGCAAGAATAACATTGTCAAGTTTAGCTTTGACAGTGCCGCCGGCCAGGTGACTCTAGGGGTCGATGCGGCGGATGTCGGCAGTGGCAGTGAGTGCTTACCGGCCCAAATTTCCGGGGATAGCTTAGAGATTGCCTTCAACGTCAAGTATGTAATGGAATCGCTGCGCAATCTGCAATCGACAGAGATTCAACTTCAGTTAAATAGCGCCACCTCTCCGGTGATTCTCACCCCCCTCGGCGGCACGAAGATGATCCACCTCGTGATGCCGGTTCAGATTCGCGAGTAAGCCCAAAACCCCCCAACCTCTTTAGGACGTTGGGGGGGTGACAATCTGGGTTGGGGCAATTTGGGGGGATTCACCCGGAAACAGTTTCTAGGAGTTGCCACTGTTCACTGTCTACGACGGCTGCTTTCACGGACTCGAACATCATCTGACAGTGATTATTCACTTGCAGGGGCAGTTCTTCGTTTTTGACCACGAAATTCAGCCGTACTTCCGGTTTATTATCAATGGGAACATCAATGAGAACATCAACCGTGACCAGTTTAGAAAACGAAACCCGTCCCGGAGTTTCCCGAGCCATAAAATAATCCTCGGTCTGATAGATTGGCTCGAAGTCGCACGCTTGGAGGAGTTCAGGCAGAACCTGCCTGACGTGCTCGACTGGAGCGGCTACAACGAAGATAGCAGTGTAGCGAGCCATAAGAAACAACAGAAGCACGACATTGAGTTTCAGCTTACCACACCCGCAAGCGAAGGGGAGCGTTTCGGGAAAATCGACAACCGGGCGGCGACTGGGGCCACCCGGTGTCTTAAGGACGAGTTCCCCCAGGGGCTAGTCCGGGTTAGACTCAGGATGACTCTTGCGAATCTTCTCGGAGTCGGGACAGTCATCGGCGATGAGCGGTTCAAATCCAGACTTGGGGACGCTGGCCAGTTTTTGGCTGACGGAACCGATGCTGTCGAGACGCACAAGTTCTTCCCAAGCACAGATTTCGTCGTCTTCGTCGGATTCGTAGCGGATGGTTACGAGATCTCCTTCGATGTCGATAATTTGGGCGCGATCAATCCAGCGTTGTTGATCTCGTAGAAAAATACAGACTTCACGACCTTCACAGCAGAATTGATAGAGCTTGCGATGTAGCATTCAAAGTTTGGGAAAGACGTATGCTTCCTCGCCATTCTAACGCGATCGCACCCCCACGTCGATGAAATTACCGAGTCTGTTGGGGGCGATCGCCCCCTTCCCCTCTGTTGTCAGGCCAATCCTCGTTAAGATGAAAGGATACCCGTTTCATCTCTCTGTATCAAGACAGATTAAACAGGACAATGCAATCACCCAAAACGCCGCGTCTAAGGGTATCCCCTTTCGCGCATCTCTATCGTCCTACCTAAACTGTCTTGATAACTTACCTTAAGACACTCTCATTGAGGAGATAACCAACCACTAGCCCCCCATACCCCATTCACTATTAACTATTCACTATTAACTATTCACTATTCAATGAGTGCCAACCCTGTGAATGCTTCTGTTTTTGCCGATGAACGCCTGTTGTTCGAGCCAGTCTCCCCAGAGGCGAACCCTCTGGAGGTGATTTTTGCCTTTCCCAATACCTACAGTGTCGGCATTACCAGCCTCGGCTATCAGGTGATTTGGGCCACCTTGGCCATGCGAGAGGATGTCTCAGTCAGTCGCCTCTTTATGGATGTCAGCGAACCCCTCCCCGATGGGGCCGATGTGTTGGGGTTCTCCCTGTCTTGGGAACTTGATTATGTCAATATCCTCAGTTTGCTCGAATCGTTGCAAATTCCCCGACGATCTGAGTTTCGCCAGGAGAACCATCCCCTAGTGTTTGGCGGTGGCCCGGTGTTGACAGCCAATCCTGAACCCTTTGCCGATTTCTTTGATGTGATTCTTCTCGGGGATGGAGAAGATTTAATTCCCAACTTCCTCGATGCCTGTCAAGAGGTACGGGGGGCCTCACGAGGAGAACAGTTACGACGTTTGGCCCAGGTTCGGGGGATCTATATTCCCAGTTTATATGAGGTACGTTATCACAGTGCCGAGGGGGCGATCGCCTCAATTACCCCCAGCGACGCTCAGATTCCCCCCCAAGTCGAGAAACAAACCTATCGAGGGAATACGCTGTCGGCATCTTCAGTGGTGACGCAACAGGCCGCCTGGGAAAATATCTATATGGTGGAGGTGGTACGCAGTTGTCCAGAAATGTGCCGCTTTTGTTTAGCCAGTTATCTGACGCTTCCCTTTCGTACAGCGAGTTTAGAGGCCTCTCTGATTCCGGCCATCGAACGGGGGTTGGCGGTGAGTCATCGCTTGGGGTTGTTGGGGGCCTCAATTACCCAACATCCCGAGTTTGAGGCGGTGTTAGACTATCTCGATGGCGATCGCTACGATGATTTACGGTTGAGTATCGCCTCGGTACGAACCAATACGGTGACCCCCAAGTTAGCCGGGATTTTAACGAAGCGGGGGACGAAATCGATCACCATTGCCGTGGAAACGGGATCACAACGGCTGCGACGGGTGATTAACAAGAAATTAGAGAATGACGAGATTGTTCAGGCGGCGCAACAGGCCAAGGCGGGCGGTCTCAAAGGGGTTAAACTCTATGGCATGGTGGGCATCCCCGGTGAGACGGATGAGGATGTTAGTGAAACGGTGGCCATGATGACGCAGTTAAAACGAGAGGTTCCGGGGTTACGGCTAACTCTCGGCTGTAGTACCTTTGTCCCCAAGGCTCATACTCCCTTTCAAGGCTATGGTGTCAATCCTCGGGCCAAGAAACGGTTAAAGGTTTTGGAGAAGGCCTTGCGATCGCAGGGGATGGATTTTCGCCCAGAAAGCTATAACTGGTCAGTGATTCAGGCGTTAATTGCTCGCGGCGATCGCCGTCTCTCGCACTTGTTAGAGTTAGTACGAGACTATGGCGACACCGTCGGCAGTTATAAACGGGCCTTCAAGCAGTTACGAGGACAACTCCCCCCCCTCGATTACTATGTGCATGAGGACTACGACGGCGATCGCGTCCTTCCCTGGTCTCATCTGCGCGGGCCATTACCCCCAGAAACCCTCGCCAAACACCTCACCGACGCCCAACAAGCCATGGCCCTTCCTTGACACTCCCGCCGTTAAATCAAAGATTATAACGGGGGATTCTTGCTTCATGACTGTTTGTCTAGCCCCAGAGCATTTTTGCCCCGAAACCCCGTC
>HLSNC_1000159_pt1 | contig 80053 bp, 71 predicted proteins | sample HotLakmetagenome_2_FD_14041 | JGI IMG/M metagenome (IMG submission 14041)
TGCCCTACTTATGAGTCAACCGGCGCACACCGGACAATCAGGATCTTTCGCCAGCTTCATTTCCCGCCATTCCATTTGCCAGGCATCCAGAATGAGCAGGCGACCGACCAGAGGTTTACCCACTCCACTGATGACTTTGATGGCTTCCATGGCTTGAGCCGAACCGATCATACCGACCAGCGGCGCGATCACACCGGCCTCAGAGCAGGTGAGATCTTCATTGCCCTGTTCAGGATACAAACAGTGGTAACAAGGGCTCTCAGACTGCCGAGGATCGTAAACCGACAACTGGCCTTCGCCGCGAATGGCCGCGCCGGAGACCAGCGGCACGCCAGCGGCGACCGAGGCCCGGTTGAGAGCGAAGCGGGTGTTGAAGTTGTCGGTGCAGTCCAGCACCAGCGTAGACTCCGCTACCAGCTGCTTGAGGTCATCAGCCTCGACGCGACGGTTTACGGCATTCACCGTAATCTCGGGGTTAATGGCCCGCACCCTTTCGGCCAAGCGCTCCGCCTTGGAATCCCCCAGCCAGCTTTGCTCAAACGCTATCTGCCGCTGCAAATTGGCCAGTTCGATCTGGTCATCATCCACCAGCATCAGGTGCCCTATACCGGCTGCGCCGAGGTACAACGCCACCGGGCAACCCAAGCCACCGGAACCCAGAATCAGCACACGAGCGGCTTTGAGCTTTTCCTGCCCGGCAATATCAAACCGTGGCATCAGGATCTGGCGGCTGTATCGGAGCAGTTCCTCGTCACTGAGCATGGGCTTTTCTCGCTGATTCATCGCTGATGGGTTTGCGGGCAAGGGTCATTCTTTCGTTGCCGCCATAGTCTTTGCGGGTCTCTATTTTGTGCCATCCGGTCTGGGCAAACAAATGCCGGACCGCTTCGCCCTGATCGTAACCATGCTCCAGCAGCAGCCAGCCGCCCTGGTTAAGCCAGTTCTGACCTTGTGAAACCAGTAGCCGAATGTCGTCCAGGCCGTCGTAACCCGCGACCAGGGCCGAGGATGGTTCAAACCGGACATCACCTTCGCCAAGGTGGTGATCACTGGCAGCAATATACGGAGGGTTGGAGATCAAGAGGTCAAACTGCGCCTCTGGCAACTGATCAAACCAGTGACTTTGCACCACCGTGATCGGCAAGCCGAGGGCGGTACTGTTGCCGCGGGCCAGCTCGACGGCATCTGTAATACGATCACTGGCCCATATCTGCCAGTTCGGATGCTCGCTCGCCAGGGCCAGGGCAATGGCACCGGTGCCGGTGCCCAAGTCCAGTACCAATGCGTGCTCAGGTAATTCCAGCGACAGCGCGGCTTCAACCAGGCACTCGGTATCCGGCCGGGGAATCAGGGTGGAGGCGCTCACGATCAAGGGCAATGACCAGAATTCCTGCTGGCCCAACAAGTACGCAATGGGTTGGCCGCTGACCCGCTCTGCCACCAACTCAAAAAACTGTTGAGCCTGATCCTCCAAAACTTGCCGTTCAGGCCAGGCCCGAAAGCTGGTTCGGCCAAGGCCGGTGACATAGCTCAGCAACAATTCGGCATCCAATCGCGGCGAATCCCCTTTGATTCGGGCAGCCGCCTGGTTCAGCAATGACTCACAGGTTAGCGAAGACTCACTGATCATGAGCCAATTCAGCCAGCAGCTCGGCCTGATGTTCCTGCTGCAGGGGCAAAACCACCGCATCCAGATCACCGGTGATCACTTCGTCGAGCTTGTACAAGGTCAGATTGATACGGTGATCGGTCACCCGGCCCTGGGGGAAATTGTAGGTGCGAATGCGCTCAGAGCGATCGCCACTGCCTACCAGGCTTTTACGGGTTTCCGCCATGGACTTCTGCTGTTTTTCCAGCTCGGCATTCTTCAGGCGTGAGGCCAGCAAGCTCATGGCTTTAGCACGGTTTTTATGTTGCGAGCGCTCTTCCTGGCACTCCACTACCATGCCAGTCGGCAGGTGGGTGATACGAATGGCAGAATCGGTTTTGTTGACGTGCTGGCCGCCAGCGCCGGATGCACGGAAGGTGTCGATGCGCAAGTCGGCCTTATTGATCTCAACCGCTTCGGTTTCGTCAGCCTCCGGAATCACCGCCACGGTGCAGGCGGATGTGTGAATACGGCCTTGAGATTCGGTTTCTGGCACCCGTTGTACTCGATGGGCACCAGACTCAAACTTCAGCACTCCGTATACGCCATCGCCAGACACCCGGGCAATCACTTCTTTGTAGCCGCCGTGTTCGCCCTCGTTTTCGCTCAGCACTTCCACTTGCCAGCGTTGGCGCTCGGCAAACCGGGAATACATTCTGAACAGGTCACCGGCAAAAATAGCGGCTTCGTCACCACCGGTGCCGGCGCGCACTTCCAGAAAGACGTTTTTTTTATCGTTAGGGTCTTTTGGCAACATCAGGCGCTGGAGTTCTTCGTCCAGATGCTCGGACCGTTCACGGGCATCGGCAAGCTCGTCTTCCGCCATGGCTCGCATGTCGGCGTCACCATCCTTTGCCAGCTCTTTTGCCTCTGCCATGTCGTCAATAGCCTGCTGCCAGGCCTGAAAGCCTTTGACCACCGGCTCGATTTCAGCGAATTCCCGGGACAGCTCCCTGAATTTATCCTGATGGGCAATTACCGAGGCATCACTCAGCAACGCGTTGACCTCCTCGAACCGTTCAACAAGCTGTTCAAGGCGGGACTGAATGGATGGCTTCATAATTTTTCCGTGGTGGCGGGCTCGTCAGCTTCCAGGGCGTCAAGCTGGTACAGCTCCCGCAGGCAATCGGTAACTTCAGTACGGCCCTCGGCCATGGCTTTGCGAACCTGCACAGAAGGTTGATGCAGCAATTTATTGGTCAGGCCTCGGGCCAGACTACGCAGGACCGTTTCCGGATCGGCACCATTACGCAGTGCGCGCAGCGCCCTGTCAGATTCGATGTCACGCAACAGTTCGGCTCGCTGGCGGAACACTTTAAGCGTTGAGACGGCGTCCAGTGCCCGCAACTGGTCGAGAAATTCCTGAACACCGCTGGTGATCAGGTTCTCCGCTTCCCGGGCGGCACCTTCCCGGGACCGGATATTCTCTTCAATCACCTGACGCAAATCATCGACCGTGTAGAGATAAACGTCCGCCAGCGAGCCCACCTCTGGCTCGATATCCCGAGGTACGGCAATGTCGACCATGAAATACGGCCGATGCTTGCGTTTTTTCAGTGCCCGTTCAACCGCGCCTTTACCCAAAATGGGCAGAGGACTGGCGGTTGAGGAAATAATGATGTCGACATCCGCCAGATGATCTGGAATTTCAGACAGCAAAATGCCTTTACCGCCCCGGGCTTCGGCCAGGACCTGCGCTCTTTCCAGCGTGCGGTTAGCCACCACAAAATCCCGCACGCCGGCATCTGCCAGGTGTCGGGACACCAGTTCAATGGTTTTTCCCGCGCCAATCAACAGCGCTTTGTTGCGGGACATGTCAGCAAAAATGTGGTGGGCCATGCTCACGGAGGCGTAAGCCACCGACACCGGGTTCTCGCCAATGGCAGTCTGGGTGCGAACCCGCTTGGCCACCGAGAAGGTCTGTTCAAACAAGCGCGATAGGAAGGATCCGCTGGCACCGTGCTCACGAGCCAGAGCGTAGGCATCCTTGAGCTGGCCAAAAATCTGGGGCTCTCCCAACACCATGGAATCAAGACCTGCTGCCACTCGCATCATGTGACGGACAGCATCCGAGTCACGGTGCACGTAAAGAACATTCTCAAGATCGGCCACGTCCAGCTCGTGGAACCCAGCGAGCCAGCGCAACACAGTGGCCCCGCAGTCATCGTCTCCGGCAAGATACAATTCGGTGCGATTACAGGTCGACAAAATCGCAGCCTCGCTGGCACCGGAAGCCGCGCGGAGTTCAGAGAAGGCTTCGGCCATCCGCTCCGGCGTAAAGGCCACACGCTCGCGGATCTCCACGGGTGCGGTTCGGTGATTGATTCCCAGCGTCAGCAATGCCATTTGGAGGTTAGAAACCCCTTACCAGTCGTGGATATTAACCGTCATTCTACCGGCGTGAGTCGGCGCCTGCCACCCGAAAACGTTGAGACTTCGGCAACTGCGGACAGGTTGGGCAAGTTCAGGTGCTTATGCCATTATAGGGGCTTGACCATGGCCGTAACCCGATCTGCCTCAATTCTGAGGCATAATGTGGTTAACACTGATGTTCCGCCGACAGCACACGGGAAGTTGCATGCAAAGATCCGCACCGTATCTGGTTACCTGCCTGCTGGGATTCAGCATCGCCGTTTTACCGGGCTGCGCCAGCTTCTCTGGCACCTCGGAGCAGACCGATGAAAAACCGACAGTCGACGTCGTTACCCAGCCCGAAGCCAACGTTGTGCGCGATGCGGATTTCGAACCGGAGGTCTTGTATCAGCTGCTCGCGGCCGAAATCGCTGCCCAGCGCGGACGCTACGACGTCACCCTGGTGAACTACCTGAAAGCGGCCAAAACATCGAGGGACGAGGGCGTTATCACCCGGGCCATGCGCATTGCCCAAACCCTCAATGCAGACAACGCCCAACTGCAACTGGCCGAACTATGGCTGGAGCTTGACCCGGACAACCTGCTTGCCCACCGGGTTTCGGCCATTCAGGCGGTCAAAAGACAGGATCTTGAATTGGCTCTGTTTCACATGGAGCAAATCATGGAGCAGGGTGAGGATGCCGATTTTGACAGCCTGGCGGTGATGTCGGCCAACCTGCCAGCCGAGCAGCAGCAGGAGCTGCTCGACCTGTATCAACGCCTGGCCACACGCCACCCTGAGACGCCGGAGCTGGAATACAGCATCGCCCTGCTTCAGAAAATTACCGGCACCCCGGAGCAGGCTCTGGAACGCCTGGACCAGGTGCTCGACAAAGAGCCTGACTTTCAGCCCGCCATCGTTCTCAAGGGCGACCTTCTCTACCAGACCGGCCAGAAGAACGAAGCGCTCAGTTACCTGACCACCAACACCCGGCGTTACCCGGCCAATCGACAGCTGGGCACACTGTATGGCCGCATTCTGATCAACGAAGGCAAGCTGCAAGCGGCTCAGGACGAGTTCGAACGACTGGTCAGGCGATATCCTGAAACACCCGGACTGCGGTTGTCTTACGCCCTGGTCGCGCTCGAGAACAACCAGCCTGAGCTGGCCAAAGAGGAGCTGACCAGGCTCGCTGAGCAAGGACATCACATTGACGAGGCCAATTATTATCTGGGCAGACTGGAAGAAGAAGCCGGCAACACTACCCAGGCAATCGGTTATTACATCAGCGTCGAAAGCGGCAACTATTTTTTCCCGGCGCTGGCCAGAGCAAGTGAGCTGCAGGCAGAAGCCGGTGAACTGGACGACGCTATTGCCAATATTCAGGCCCTGAGAGAGACCAATCCCGACGAGGCTGAGAACTTCTGGCTTCTTGAAGTGAACCTGCTGCTCGACCAGGAGCAGCAGGATGAGGCAATGAACGCTGCAGACGAAGCGCTCGAGACATTTCCCGAGAACATTCAGGTTCGATATGCCCGCGCCATGCTTCACGACACCTTAGGCAATACCGAGCAGGCAGAGCAGGATCTGAGGACGGTGCTGGAGCAACAACCCGACAATGCGGTGGCTTTGAACGCCCTGGGATACATCCTGACCGTTCGCACTGAACGTCTCGACGAAGCGCAAAGTTACATTGAACAGGCGCTAGCACTGGACCCTGGCAACCCGGCGATTCTGGACAGCATGGGCTGGGTTCGTTTCCGCCAGGGTGATACTGATGCCGCCCTGCGCTACCTTGCCGAAGCCTGGGCAGCCTACCCTGATCCTGAGGTGGCGGCCCATTATGGCGAAGCCCTGTGGGTGACCGGCAACGAGGAGCAGGCCAGAATTATCTGGGAGCAGGGCTTGGACCAGGCACCGGACCACGAGATTCTTCGCGAAACCATTGAACGCCTGACCGGCAACGGAAACCTCTGATGCTGAAGCACCTGATCCCCGTCCTGCTCCTGATCGCGGTACTGGGCGGCTGTACTACCATCCAGCTTGAACCACTCCCAGAAGGCATGACCGATCAGCCGCCGGCAGACTGGGCCAAACAGAGCCGGTCACTCAGCCAGTTCGATTACTGGCAACTGTCTGGAAAGCTGGCTGTGCGTCAGCCCTCAGACAGCGGCACCGCGGTCATCAACCACTGGCAACAGCAGGGCGAACACTACGAGCTGGCACTGTCTTCCTCATTCCTCGGCATGGGCAGCACCAGTCTGAGCGGTGTGCCCGGCTTTCTGGAACTGCAATTGCCGAACGGAGACGTTTACCAATCCTCTGAACCAGAAACCCTGGTACTTTCAGCAACCGGATGGCAGCTGCCGATCGACAGCCTGACCTGGTGGATACGCGGCCTGCCGTCGCCAGATGGAGATTTCCGCTTGCTGTTCGATGACCAAAAGCGGCTCGCAATTATCTATCAGAATGGCTGGGAGATCCGCTACGACCGCTGGCAACCGTTTGTCACTGACCTGCCCCAGCTCCCGGCACGAATCACCGCCCTGAAAGACGACAAACGGGTGCGCGTGGTCATCAGCGACTGGCACCGCAAGGACTGAACACGTGAGCAAGCGCATCACCCTGCCCTCGCCGGCAAAACTCAACCTGTTCCTGCACATCGTCGGCAAACGCCCCGATGGCTACCATGAGTTGCAGACACTGTTTCAGTTTCTCGATTTCGGCGACGACCTCACGTTTACTCTGACGCCCGGCCAATCCGGCGTGCGACTCAGCCAACCGGTCGCTGGCGTGCCCGATGAAGACAACCTGATCATCCGCGCTGCCTGCTTACTGACCGAGGCCGCAGGGCGCTCTGTGCCAGGCGTCAGCATCCACATCAACAAACGCCTACCCATGGGCGGCGGCCTGGGCGGCGGCAGCTCCAACGCAGCGACAACGCTGATCGGACTGAATCACCTCTGGCAACTCAGCCTTGATGAAGACACCCTGGCCCATCTAGGCCTGCAACTGGGCGCTGACGTTCCGGTGTTCGTCCGGGGCCGCGCTGCCTTCGGTGAAGGGGTTGGTGAAATTCTGACCCCATCCAGCCCACACGAGGACTGGTTTGTGGTGCTGAAACCCGACTGCGAAATCAATACCGGCAAGATTTTTTCAGAACAAGGGTTGACAAGGGACACCCCAAAAATGAAAATAGCGCCCGCTTTTGAGGGAGACGCCTCGAGGTACCGAAACGACTGTCAGGATATAGTTTGCGAACTTTATCCAGAGGTTAAAAAAGGCCTGAAATGGCTTTCACAATTCGGACCTGCAAGATTAACCGGAACCGGGGCTTGCATTTTTGGACGTTTCCCGACAGAATCCGCAGCCCGGATTATCTGGGAAAGCAAACCCTCCGGCATCACGGGGTTCGTAGCTAAAGGGGTGAACATTTCACCGCTTCACACAAAGCTAGTAGAGCTAAAATGATGCCAAAAGAGCACGATATTGGGGTGTCGCCAAGTGGTAAGGCAACGGGTTTTGATCCCGTCATGCGCAGGTTCGAATCCTGCCACCCCAGCCACCTTTCTCCTGCTTCTTCTGAATCAAACGCTGATACCGCGAAGGATTCCATCGTGTCCAAATTGATGATTTTCGCTGGCAACGCCAATCCTGACCTTGCCAAAGCTATTGCCCAGAAACTTCATATTCCCATGGGTCAGGCCACTGTAGGCCGGTTCAGCGATGGTGAAACCACTGTCGAGATCGATGAGAATGTACGGGGCCATGATGTCTTCATCATCCAGCCCACCTGCTACCCCACCAACGACAACCTGATGGAACTGATCGTGATGGCCGACGCACTTCGCCGTGCCTCTGCAACACGTATCACCGCCGTTATCCCTTATTATGGATACGCCCGTCAGGATCGTCGCGTTCGCTCAACACGGGTAGCCATCAGCGCCAAGGTTGTGGCCGACATGATCTCCAGCATCGGCGTGGATCGAGTGCTCACCCTCGACCTGCACGCAGACCAGATTCAGGGTTTCTTCGACATCCCGGTTGACAACATCTACGCCACACCGGTCATGCTTGAAGACATCGAAAAGCAGCGTTTTGAAAACTTCGTTGTAGTCTCTCCGGACGTCGGCGGCGTTGTTCGCGCCCGCGCCGTCGCCAAGCGACTGGATGACGCCGACCTTGCTATCATTGATAAGCGTCGCCCGAAGGCCAACGTATCTCAGGTTATGCACATCATCGGCGACGTGCGAGACAAGACCTGTATCCTGGTGGACGACATCATCGATACCGCCGGCACTCTGTGCAAAGCCGCCAAAGCGCTCAAAGAACACGGCGCAGCGCGGGTTGTGGCCTACATCACTCACCCTGTGCTGTCCGGCCCGGCCATCGACAACATCAACGCGTCCGAGCTGGACGAGCTGATCGTCTGCGACACCATTCCGCTGGGTGACAAAGCCAAGAATTGTGATAGAATCCGCGTCCTCAGCATGGCTGGTCTGCTCGCGGAATCCATTCGCCGCGTCAGCAATGAAGAGTCCATCAGCGCCATGTTTGAGAACGTCTGATCCGGAATTTCCGGAAATAAACAGACAACTCAGCAAGTTAAAAACGCTGTATCAGTATCTGAGTCGGGAGCCCTGCAAGGCTCCCGACTCTTTTAGTCAGCCAAAGAAATTATTCTGAGGCTATTCAAAAAACATCATCTGTTCAAACGCCTGGTCGCGGGCAGTTCAGATGACGATTGAGGTACATATCATGTCCCAGGAATTTGTTATTGAAGCATTTTCTCGTGGCGATCAGGGGAGAGGTGCGAGCCGCCGCCTGCGTCGTGAGGAACGGAAAATCCCGGCCATCGTTTATGGCGGTAATAAAGAAGCTGTTTCCATCTCCATCTGGCACAACGAGCTGAAAAAAGCTCTGGAGAACGAGGCCTTCTTCTCTCACGTTCTGACCCTCGAGCTGGACGGCAATAAAGAAAGCGTGATCCTGAAGGATCTGCAGCGTCACCCGTACAAGCCGCTGCTGACCCACGCCGACTTCCTGCGCGTTGACAAGGACCACGAGATCCACGTCAACGTACCGCTGCACTTCCTCAACGAAGACACAGCACCGGCCATCAAACTTCAGGGCGGCGTAGCCAACCACCAGATCAACGAAGTTGAAGTGATCTGTCTGCCGCAGAACCTGCCCGAGTTCATCGAAGTGGATATGACCACTGTCGAGATGGACCAGGTAGTTCACCTGAGCGACCTGAAACTGCCGAAGGGCGTTCGTGTTGCTGCCCTGCTGCAGGGTGAAGATCACGACCTGCCTGTTGTGGCTATCCACAAGCCGCGCGGTGCCAAGGTAGATGACGCCGAGGAAGCTGAAGGCGAAGAAGGCGGCGAGGAGTAATCACTCCCGTCCTGATGGAGAGGAACGCTGGCGTATGGCACAGGATATTGTCATGGTGGTCGGCCTGGGTAACCCCGGTGCCGACTACGAGAATACCCGCCACAACGCCGGCGCCCTGTTCGTCGAAGCTCTGGCCCGCGCTGCGGGCCAGACGCTCCGCCCCGAAAAGAAGTACCACGGGCTTTACGCCCGCATCCAATGGCAGGGACTTGACCTGCACCTGCTGAACCCCAGCACCTTTATGAATCGCAGCGGCCTGGCCATCAAGGCGCTGGCGGACTTCTTCAAGATTTCCCCCGAACAGATTCTGGTTGCCCACGACGAACTCGACATCCCCCCCGGCACCGCCAAACTAAAAAAGGGCGGAGGACACGGTGGCCACAACGGCCTGCGTGACACCATTGCCCACCTGGGCACCAACGAGTTTCAACGTCTGCGCATCGGCATTGGCCACCCTGGCGACAGCCGGAAGGTAACCGGCTATGTGCTCGGCCGCCTCGGCAAGCAGGAAACCGAAGAACTGAACGCCGTCATCGACGAAATCCTGCGGGTACTGCCTGATGCCGCCAACGGTAAACTCGCGGCCGCCATGAACCGCCTGCACAGCTTCAAGCCCACCGCTTGAGCAAGACATAACCCCTTACTCGCACCTGTACCGATACACCGGTATAATCTGCCCAAATTTTTTGTTCCAGCAGAGGCATTCCATGGGATTTAACTGCGGCATCGTCGGCCTTCCCAACGTCGGCAAATCTACCCTGTTTAACGCACTGACCAAGGCCGGCATCGGCGCCGAAAACTTCCCGTTCTGCACCATCGAGCCCAACGCCGGCGTTGTGGCCATGCCCGACCCGCGCCTGACCAAGCTGGCCGAGATCGTCAAACCCCAGCGGGTTGTGCCCACCACCATGGAATTCGTCGACATTGCCGGCCTGGTGGCCGGTGCGTCCAAGGGCGAAGGCCTGGGCAACCAGTTTCTGGCCAACATCCGCCAGACCGACGCCATTGCCCACGTGGTGCGCTGCTTTGAAGATGGCAACGTCATCCACGTAGCCAACAAGATCGATCCGGCTTCCGACATTGAAGTGATCAATACCGAGCTGGCATTGGCTGACCTGGACACCGTCGAGAAAGCCATCAAGCGCGTACAGCGTGTCGCCAAGAGCGGCGACAAAGAAGCCAAAGCCCAGCTGGAGATGTTTGAAAGCCTGCTGCCAGTGCTGAACGAGGGCAAGCCGGTGCGCAGCATGAATCTGGACAAAGACCAGATGGCGCTGGTGCGTGAACTGTGCCTGCTCACCGTCAAGCCCACCATGTACATCGCCAACGTCAACGAAGATGGCTTCGAGAACAACCCTCACCTGGACACCGTGCGCAGAATCGCAGAAGCCGAGAACGCCGTGGTGGTGCCGATCTGCAATAAGCTGGAAGCGGAAATCTCCGAACTGGAAGACGAAGAAAAGTCCATGTTCCTCGATGAAATGGGCATGGACGAGCCTGGCCTGGACCGCGTTATCCGCGCCGGCTACGGTTTGCTCGACTTGCAGACCTACTTCACCGCTGGCGTTAAAGAAGTCCGTGCCTGGACCGTCCGGGTCGGTGCCACTGCGCCTCAGGCTGCAGCCGTTATCCACACAGATTTCGAACGCGGCTTCATCCGAGCCGAGATCGTCAGCTACGACGATTTTGTTCAGTACAACGGCGAAGCCGGTGCCAAAGATGCCGGCAAATGGCGCCTGGAAGGCAAAGAATACATCGTCAAGGACGGCGACATTATTCACTTCCGTTTTAACGTATAACTTTTCAGGAAATTTTGGCGCCAAGCCTTGACAGCTTGGACCCAAATACCGAAAATACCCGCCTCGTTTAGAGCCGAGCTCAAAACGAAATGGCAAGGTAGCTCAGTTGGTTAGAGCACAGCACTCATAATGCTGGGGTCGGCGGTTCGACTCCGCCCCTTGCTACCAGTATTCTAAAAAGCCCGACTCGAAAGAGCCGGGCTTTTTTCGTTCTGGCCCAACTCCGGTTGAGCGCCGGACTTGTCATCGCAAAGCACAGGACTTCAATCCATGGCGGAATCACCTGCATCAAGCCTGTCTCTGGATCGGCTTGCCCGAATCAGCCAGCACTTCGATGAACGCTACGTCCAGCCGGGTAAGCTTCCTGGTTTCGCCGCTCTGGTCGCGCGCCATGGCGCGGCTGTGTGGACGGATGCCCGAGGGCATCGGGATCTGGAGCGCAACCTGCCGATGCAGCGTGACACTGTGTTCCGCATTTACTCCATGACCAAGCCGGTCACCTCCATCGCGATGATGCAGCTGTATGAACAGGGCAAATTTCTGCTCAATGACCCTGTGCACAAGTACCTTCCGGCCTGGCGCAACATGCGGGTCTACAAAGGCGGCAGCTACCCGAATTTCGAAACAGAACCCGCGACAACCACCATGACCATCAGGGATCTGATGACCCACACATCAGGCCTGACATACGGCTTCACGGAGCGCACCGAAGTAGACGCCGCCTACCGTCAGCTCAAGCTGGACGGCAGCTCGATTCTGACCCTGGACAAACTGGTGGAGCGGCTGGCCGATCTGCCGCTAGAGTTCTCCCCCGGTACCGCCTGGAACTATTCGGTCTCAACGGACGTGCTCGGCTACCTGGTACAGCTTCTCTCCGGCAAGCCCCTGGATGAATACTTCGACGAGCGCATCTTTAAGCCGCTGGGCATGAACGAGACAGGGTTCCACGTGCGCCCGGAACAACAGGATCGTTTCGCGGCCTGCTACCTTTACCAACCTGGCGATTCCCTGAAACTGCAGGACGATCCGGAGCGATCAAAGTACCTGAAACCACCCCGGTTTCTGTCCGGCGGTGGCGGGCTGGTGTCCACCATTGACGATTACCACCGGTTTGCCCAGGCGCTTTGCCAGGGTGGCCAGTATCAGGGGCAGCGGATAATCGGGCGCAAGACCCTGGAGTTCATGCGCAGAAATCACCTGCCGGACAACAAAGACCTACCGGCTCTGTCTATCGGCGGCTTCAGTGAAACGCCCTATCAGGGCAGCGGCTTCGGGCTGGGCTTTTCGGTGAAAACCGATGTCACCAAATCCCAAACCATCGGCTCGGAAGGGGAATACGGCTGGGGCGGACTGGCCAGTACCAGTTTCTTTGTGGACCCTCAGGAGGATCTGGTGGTTATCTTCATGACCCAATTGATACCATCGTCCTCCTACCCCATCCGGCAGGAACTCCGGGCACTCGTCTACGGTGCTATGGTCTGAGTCTGCAAACCCTGTGCGATCAGCCAGGAGCCTGTGGCATACTCAGAGCAAACGAACAAACCAAAACAAACCACCAGCAAGGAATGTTGTGATGAAAGCGGAAACCCTCGCGCTACACGCCGGCTTCAAGAGCGACCCGACCACCAAGGCCGCCACAACCCCGATCTACCAGACCACCTCGTACACCTTCGACGACACCCAGCACGGTGCCGATCTGTTTGATCTGAAGGTTCAGGGCAACATCTATACCCGCATCATGAACCCGACCAACTCGGTTCTGGAAGAGCGTATGGCGGCCCTTGAGGGCGGCGTTGGCGCTCTGGCAGTGGCTTCCGGTATGGCGGCTATCACCTACGCCCTGCAGACTATCTGCAAAGTCGGCAACAACATCGTCAGCACCAGCCAGCTGTATGGCGGCACTTACAACCTGTTCGCCCACTCATTGCCGAACCAGGGTATTCATTGCAAGATGGTGCCCCACGATGATTTCGAGGCAGTTGAAAACGCCATCGACGACCAGACCCGCGCGCTGTTCTGCGAGTCCATCGGCAACCCGGCCGGCAACGTCGTCGACATCCAGAAGTGGGCCGACATCGCCCACAAGCACGGCATTCCTCTGATCGTGGACAACACCGTCGCCACACCGTTCCTGTGCCGGCCATTCGAGCACGGTGCGGATATCGTGGTGCACTCCCTGACCAAATACATTGGCGGCCACGGCACCACCGTGGCAGGCATTGTGGTGGATTCCGGCAAGTTCGACTGGGCTGCCAATGCCGATAAATTCCCGATGATGAACCAGCCAGATCCGTCATACCACGGCGTGGTCTACACCGAAGCGCTGGGCGCGGCCGCCTTTATCGGCCGCTGTCGCGTGGTGCCTTTGCGCAACACTGGCTCGGCCCTGTCACCGTTCAACTCGTTCCTGATCATGCAGGGCCTGGAAACCCTGGCACTGAGGATGGAGCGCCATTGCGACAACGCCCAGAAGGTTGCCCAGTTCCTGCAGGATCACCCGGCCGTTGAATGGGTAAACTACGCCGGTCTGGCCAACAGCCCCTACAAGGCCACCTGTGAAAAGATCTGCGGCGGAAAAGCCTCCGGTATTCTGAGTTTCGGTATCAAGGGCGGCCGTGAGGCAGGCGCCAAGTTCATCGATGCCCTGGACTTGATTCTGCGTCTTGTGAACATCGGCGATGCCAAATCTCTGGCCTGCCACCCCGCCACCACCACCCACCGCCAGCTGGATGCAGACGAGCTGAAGAGCGCCGGTGTCAGTGAAGATCTGGTGCGGTTGTCGATCGGCATCGAGCACGTCGACGACATCATTGCCGACGTCACTCAGGCCCTGGACAAATCCCAGGCTTGATCATGCTCAACCGGGTACGACCAATGTCGTGCCCGGTGACCCCGTGATTGCCCGTATCCGCCTTGTATCTACCCGCCCTGCCGATTAACCTTTAAGGTTCTCCATACCTTGATCAGAGAGCTCCCGGCCCCATGAGCGACAGCGCAAAGCCCCGCATTACCAGTGGTTCCAAGTTCCGTAATGAGCATGGCTTCGCCGCCATCAAGGACGGCGTGAAACGATCCGCCACCAGCACGGAAGACAAACCCCTGGAGCGCAAGCCCAAATGGCTGAGAGCGCGGATGCCGGGGGGCGAACGTTACGACGCTGTACGCCGGAACGTCTCCGAACACCGCCTGAGCACGGTCTGCCAGGAATCCCACTGCCCCAACATTGGTGAGTGCTGGACCAACGGCACCGCCACCATCATGGTGATGGGCTCGGTCTGTACCCGCGCCTGCAAATTCTGCGCGGTCGATACCGGCAACCCGAAAGGCTGGCTAGACGCCGAAGAGCCCGAGAATACCGCCAAATCGGTGGAGTTGATGGGGCTGCGCTACATCGTTTTGACCTCCGTTGACCGGGACGATCTGGACGATGGCGGCGCCGCTCACTACGCCGCCTGCGTGTCTGCCATCAAGGAACGCACACCGGAAGTCGCGGTGGAGGCCCTCACCCCGGATTTCGACGCCGTGATGAGCGATGTCGAGAAAGTGGTGGATTCTGGCCTCGACGTGTTCGCCCAGAACGTAGAGACCGTCAAACGCCTGACCAGCAAAGTGCGTGATCCCCGCGCCGGCTACGAAAAAACCCTGAGCGTTCTCGCTCACGCCAAGAAGCATCGCCCGGATGTGCTCACCAAAACCAGCCTGATGCTGGGGCTTGGTGAGACCGAAGAAGAAGTCCTGCAGACCATGGATGACCTGCGCGCCATCGGCGTCGACATCCTGACCCTGGGACAGTACCTGCGCCCCACCCCGAACCACCTTGCGGTCGAGCGTTACGTCACCCCGGAGGAGTTCAACCGTTACCGGGAAATCGGCCTGGAGAAAGGCTTTATGGAAGTGCCATCCGGCCCCATGGTTCGCTCCAGTTACCGCGCGGACCGGGTGTTCGACAAAAACAACCTGGGACTGTCCGTGCCCGAGGTGCCACAGCCTACCAACGCCGTACAGATCCCGGTGAAGGCCATCGACTGAGACCCCCATGCTGACGCTGCTGCGAAACATCCGGCTGAAGTACAAGTTCTGGTTGCTGAACATTGTGGTGTTCACCGTCCTCTGTTTACTGGTGCTCTATGCCATGGAGCTGATCGCCGACAAGTCCGGCGCCAGCTTTGCCAACGTCTTTGCCGACACTGCTGCGGGTTTTGCCCTGGTGGTGGGCGTTCTGATGGCGCTGGAAATGGCCGGCTCGCAACTGCTGATCTCTTTTATCGAACGCCACATGAACCGCCTCAAAGACACCATGGTATCCGTCCAGGCCAGCGGCAATCTCAGCCAGCGGGCACCGGTAGACTCCACCGACGAGATCGGCGAAATGGCTACGGCCTTCAACGCCATGCAGGATCGCACGGCCGACGTGGTGCGCAGCATGAAAGAGGCCACCGAACGCCTGAACCGGGAAGTTCAGGAGCTGACCAGAGCAGCAGAAGCACGCAGGGACGATCTGGCCCGTCAGCAAGCCGGCGCTGACCGATCCTCGGACGTTGTAGAAACCATGCTGCAGAGCTTTGTCGGTATTGCCGAACAATCCGGTATTGCCAAAACCCTGTCTCACGAGGCCCGGGACACCGCCCTGGCAGGCCGCGACCGGGTCAGCCGCAGCGCCGACAGTATTCGCCAACTGGAACAGGTCGTGCGTGATTCCGCCAACAGCGTTGGGGCCTTGGCAGACAACAGCCATGAGATCAGCAAGGCCATCACCGAAATCAAGGGCATTGCCGAGCAAACCAACCTGCTGGCCTTGAACGCTGCCATCGAAGCTGCCAGAGCAGGCGAGCAAGGCCGAGGCTTTGCCGTTGTCGCCGATGAGGTGCGCAAGCTGGCCCGCCGGGTGCAAGATTCCACGGAACAAATCCAGAGCACCCTGGACAAGTTACTGGCCGCCATGGCGACCGCCGTCGATCAGATGACCGGCAGTTCAGAAGATGCCGCCCGATGCGTGACTGAATCGGAACAGGCGCAGCAAGCACTGGAAGCCATCAACGAGGTAGTCAGTCGGATTGATCGCACTAACCAGGAAATCGCCGACATGTCGGCGCAACAAACGGCTGGCACCGACGACGTTCTGGCTAACGTCCAAGGCATCCGGGACACCACACAGAATATGGTTACCCAGCTCTCAGACAGCGCTGAAATGAGCAAACGTCTGAAGCATCTGATCGAATCTCTCGAACAAGCCGCCTCAAAGGTCACAGTTCGCTGAGGTTTGTGGCAAACTCTGCACTCGTTTTTTTTGCAGCAGAGTAGTCATTCATGAATCGCCTTGGCGCCCTTTACGATCGTTTTATCCTCCCTCACCCCTGGATTGTGCTGATTCTGTTCAGCGCTCTACTGGCCGTAGCGGCACTGCGCTTTGACCAGTTCCGACTGGATGCTTCGGCCGAATCGCTGGTGCTGGAGAATGATCGCTCACTGGAACAATACCGTCAGGTCAATCGGGTGTTCACCACCTCGGACGATTTTCTGGTCGTAACCTACACGCCCCGGGAGGAGCTGTTCACCGAGACAGAGCTTGGCTACCTGAGGTCATTGCGGGATGAGTTGGCGGCTTTGCCTGCGGTCGGATCCACCAACAGCATTCTGAACGTTCCCCTGCTGCACAGCCCAGACCTGACGCTCGACACCGTCGACAGCGAAATCAAGACGCTGGATGACGATGAGGTGGCACCAGACACCGCCCGCCAGGCATTGCTCAACAACCCCATGTACCCCAACCTGCTGCTCAGCGAGGATGCTGGTACCACCGCGATACAGGTCAACCTGCCAACACCGGAACGCTATTTTGAGCTCTTGATTCAGCGTGACGAGTTGCGGGAGCGGGTCCGTGCCGGTCAGGCCGACGCAGACGAGCAACGGCAACTGGCGCAGGTCAGCCAGGAATTCATTCAGTTCACCGAAAGCCTTGGCAAAGAGCGAGACGGCACCATCGCTGAGGTGCGGAGCATCCTCGACAACTACCGGGACCGGGCCACCATACACCTGGGCGGCGTACCCATGATCGTCGCTGACATGATCCGCTTCATCCAGAACGACCTGTCCACCTTCGGGCTAGGCGTGCTCGCGTTTCTGCTACTCACTCTGGCCATCATCTTCCGGCAATGGCGCTGGGTGCTGGTACCCCTGCTTTGCTGCAGCTTTACCGTATGGCTGATGATCGGTTTCCTGGGCTGGGCCCAGTGGCCGGTGACAGTGATATCATCTAACTTCGTGTCGCTGCTGTTGATCATGACCCTGTCGCTCACCATTCACCTGATCGTGCGCTACCGGGAATTCCAGCACGACGAGCCGGAGGCAGAACCAAGGAGTGTGCTGCGCCGAACCATTATGGCCATGGTCAAACCCTGCTTCTACATGGCCATCACCACCATCGTGGCCTTCGGCTCGCTGACCTTCAGCGGCATTCGACCGGTGATCGATTTTGGCTGGATGATGACCCTGGGGCTGGCCGTTGCCTTCCTGATCACCTTCCTGATCTTCCCGGCGCTGCTCAGCCTGCTGCCCCCACCCCTGGACCAGCGGGTAAGCTCTGATCGCGTACCCTTTACCGACGCCTTCGCCCGCTTTACCGAGCACTTTGGCGGGACCGTGCTGGTGGGATCAGCGGTGATTGCCGTGGTCTGCGTGATCGGCCTGAGCCGACTAACCGTTGAAAACAGCTTCATCGACTACTTCAAATCCTCCACTGAAATCCATCAGGGCATGATCACCATCGATGATCAACTCGGCGGCACTTCGCCGCTGGATGTCGTGATCAACGACGAACCGGCTCCGGAGAACTTCAACGACGATCCTTTCGCCAGCGACTGCGACCCGTTTGTTGAGGATTGTGAAGAAGAGGAATACCGGGATACCTGGTACACCTATCAAAAGATGCGCCAGCTCAGTGAGGTCCACGATTACCTGCATAGCCTGCCAGAAACCGGCAAGGTGCTGTCGATCAACACCACGCTCGATCTGTTGGCCCAGATCAATGGCGGCACGCCTCTGAACGCCGTAGAACTGGCCTTTGTACCGGCAGCGGTGCCCGCTGACCTGCAGGATATCCTGCTCACCCCCTACATCTCGGAAGAGCACAAGCAGGCCCGGTTCAGTATCCGGATTCTCGAAACCATGCCCGATCTGCGCCGGCAGGATTTACTGGACCGAATCCGCACGCACCTGACCACCGAGCTCGGATACGACAACGACCGTATTCAACTGTCGGGCATGACCGTGATGTACAACAACATGCTGCAGAGCCTGTTTGACTCCCAGATCAAAACCATCGGCGTGGTGTTTGGCGCCATACTGGTGATGTTCCTGATCCTGTTCCGCTCGGTAAAACTGGCACTGGTTGGCATGGCGCCGAATCTGATTGCGGCAGGCTCAGTGCTCGGCCTGATGGGCTGGCTGGGCATTCCGCTGGACATGATGACCATCACCGTTGCCGCCATCACTGTGGGTATCGCAGTGGATGACACCATCCACTATATCCACCGATTCAAAACCGAGTTTGTAAAAGATGGCGATTATCCAGCCACCATGCACCGCTGCCATCGCAGCATCGGCCAAGCCATGTTCTTTACGTCGCTGACCATCATTTCCGGGTTCTCTATTTTGGTTCTGTCTAACTTTATTCCGACCATCTACTTTGGCCTGTTCACCGGCTTTGCCATGTTGATGGCATTGCTGGGCGCGCTCACGCTGCTACCCAGGCTGATCATTCTGACCAAGCCCTTCCCTGCCCCATAACGAAAAACCCCGCCAGAGCACTGCTCTGGCGGGGTTCCTTCGGACACCTGACCCAAACCCGATTCAACGGCTCCGCGTCAGGCAGTCATTGGCCGATTTACTGGCCCGGCTGCATCATCTGCTGCTGTTGCTGCATCTGCTGCTGCATTTCCTGCATACGACGGTCCAGCTCATCACGCTGCTCTTCGGTGAAAACCGCATCAACGCGGGCCTGCATCAATGCAGACAAAGCTGCAATTTCGCCGGTCACATCACCCAGCTCTTCAGCATTTTCGCGGATCGCGGATTCGTCATAATCTGCCTTGATTTCTGCCTGCAAAGCCTGCTGAAGACCCTGTGCGTTTTGACGCAGCTCGCCGATTTCGCCTTCCATTTCGCTGATAATGCCGCGAATCTCAGTTTGCTGGGTGTCAGACAGACCGACCATTTCTGCCAGCTGTGACACCTGGTCTGGCTGACCACCCGGCGCCGCTTGTTGAGCGAAAACGGGCATTGAAAGGCTGAACGCAACCAGTGCAGAACCAATAATTTTTACAAGCTTCATAGTTTTCTCCAAGTCGTCGGCGGCCAAGCTTTGACCGCCGGATCACGTTGCTTTAGTGGTTAAGGAGGTACACCCTAAAACAATCCGAAGCCAAATTTCACCCCGATCTCCCCTTTTTTTGTACACACTTCCAAAAAAATGTCGCTCGCCCCCCAGCACACGCGGGCCGACAGCTATATGAAAATTTGGTCATTCCCCTGCATAATGGCGCCTTCAAACAGCGATCGGAGCGAATATCATGGCCATTAACTGGTTTCCGGGGCATATGCACAAGGCCCGAAAGGAGATCAAAAAAGTCATGCCTCAGATGGATCTGATCATCGAGGTTGTCGACGCACGCATTCCATTCAGCAGTGAAAACCCGCTGGTGCCCTCTCTTCGTGGTGAGACGCCGCTGATCAAAGTGCTGAACAAGCGCGACCTCGCGGATCCTGTCATTACCGAACAGTGGCTCAAATGGCTCGAACAGGAGCGCGGTGTGCGCGCGGTCACCCTGACTCACAACCAGCGTCAGGAAGCGCTTGGCATTCTCAAACTTGCGCAAGAAATGACGCCCGGCCATGACCGGCAAAAAAGCGCCCTCCGGGTGATGATTCTCGGCATTCCCAACGTCGGCAAGTCCACTCTGATCAACACCCTGGCGGGGCGACCGGCGGCAAAAACCGGCAACGAGCCTGCCGTCACCCGAGCCCAACAAGCCATAAAGCTGCCGGAGAACATTCTGCTTTATGACACCCCGGGCTTTTTGTGGCCAAAGTTGTCACCGGAGGCCTGCGGCTATCGACTCGCCATCACCGGCGCTATTCGCAGCGCGGTGCTGGACTTTGAAGATGTCGCGATGTTTGAGGCCGAATACCTGATCAAACACTACCCGGACTTGGTGATGGCCCGTTACGGTTTTGATCAACAGCCTGCCGACGGCCTCGCCTTAATGGATGGAATTGCTGAGAAACGGAAATTCTTCCGCCGTGGCGGCATCCCGGATCTCCACAAAGTGTCTGAGATTTTACTAAATGAGCTCAGAGCGGGCACCCTGGGGCGGATTTCACTGGAAACCCCGGAAATGGTGGAGAAAGAACTTCAGCAGGCCAGAGCGCTGGAAGAGGCCGCGGCCGCAGAAAAGCTGGCCCGCACGGAACAATGGAAGAACAAATCCCGGTGACCGACCGGGATAAAACCGTACCTTGCTTGTGCGCGCTTACGCCTAAAAGCTACGCATAACACTATGCTTTTTTGCTATACTTGACGTCAGTCAATGGACAGATGGTTTATTCGTTATGGCCCAGGCAATACATCTTCATCAAGTATCTCCACTTAAGGCCTCATGCCACCAGTGCAGCTTAAGCAATCTTTGCCTGCCGCTGGCCATCGAGGAAAATGATCTCGAACGGCTCGAAGACATTGTGCAGCAGGGCAAGATCTACAATCGTGGCGAGCACATTTTTGATCAGAGCACACCGTTCAAATCCTGTTTTGCGGTCAAGAGCGGCTCGGTCAAAACCTCCATCATCACCGAAGGTGGTGACGAGCAGGTAACGGGATTCTTCATGCCGGGCGAACTGGTGGGCCTGGATAGCATGAGCGGTGATCATTATGCCTGCACGGCCAAGGCACTTGAGCGCACCAGTGTTTGCGAGTTTCCGATTGAAAAGCTGGAAGAACTGACGGGCAAACTTCCGGAGCTCCAGCACCATATGTACCGCCTGATGAGCCAGGAAATTCAGAACAGCCACCAACTGGCCATGCTGCTGAGCAAAAACACCGCCGAAGAGCGAATCGCAGCTCTTCTTTTGTCGCTGTCCAGCCGATTCAGCCGGCGCAGAATGTCGGCCACCAATTTCAGCCTGCCTATGGCCCGCAACGACATCGCGAACTTCCTGGGCCTGGCCGTAGAAACGGTCAGCCGGGTATTCACCCGCTTCCAGAATCAGGGCATCATCCGGGCCCGAGGCCGCGAAGTGGAGCTCCTTGATGTAGAAGCTTTGCAGATGGTCACGCGGGAATTCGCGAAACAGGGCGGTTGATAATAGCGGCGGGCTCAGGAGCTCGCCGGTTCTTTATCCTGCTCCACCTCGTTCGCGCCTCTTAGCAAAGCCACCTCGTCTGTCAGCCAGGTTCGCCAGGGCAGCTGTTTGATGCCAAACGTGTTCTTGATCTTGCTGCACACCATCGTGGTGTTCACCGGTTCCAGATGCCCCCACTCAGGCACTTCATCCACAATCCGGATTCCCTCCGGGATCCCGGGCATGCCGGTAATCGCCAGGCCAAGCTCGTACAGATTAATTTCCTCAGCGCCCGCGTACTGGTAGGTTCCCCACACTTCTGCGCCGCAGTCCAGTTGCAGCACCATGGCGGCAATCACGCGCGCCAGATCCTTCATCGCTACCGGCTGGCCCTGGCAACGCCCAGGCAAAAACAACCCTTCGTTGTCCACAGTACTTTTCTGAACTTTCTGGACAAAACGAGCAAGGCTCCAGCCCGTCCGCAAAATAATATGCATCGGCAATACGGTTCGCAATGCCTGCTCGCATTCCCATTGCCAACGGCCAAGCTCATTCATCGGCTGGCCCGGGTTAGACGCAATGTAAGCAGCCTGTTTTCTGCCATCAAACACATAACAGGACGACAACTGAAGCAACGCCATGTTTTTACCCCGGGCATATTCCGCCAGCGCCAGCGGCAACGAGAAGGCCTCCTGATGAGTTGCTTCGCGATCCTGCTCGGCCTTTTCCGGGTCCACCAGCCAGAGCGCATTGACTATCAGGTCGGTGTCGTCCGGAATCCAGCTTTCCAGGGCGTGCAGATCAACACTGGCAGGATCGCTGATCAGCAAAGGACTGACCTGCAGGTGAGTTTTTCTCAACCGGTCCAGTAGCACCTTGCCCAGCGGGCCATAGTCATGAACAACAAGTACATGCACGTTGAATCACTGCCTCCGGAATATCACTGATGTGACGGGCGCCACCGATAAGTCGGGCCAATGGCCAGAGCAACCGGTTTGCTGCACTATCATGCAGCCATAAACGCCGGTGTTAAATGAAGTCTCACTGACGAGCATACAACAACAGGAACCTCTATGCTGAAACAACAAAGCCATATCGTAGCGCCCATTCCTGACGAACTGCGCACCCGTGCCCTGTACACAGTCAGCGAGCTAAAAGAGCGCGGTAAAGCTGACAAAGAGACCATCGAAAAACTTTTCAACCTGATCGTTGAGCTGACCGAACACGGCCTTGATTTCTTTTTTCTGGAGCCCTTGCGTCGCCTAAACGCCGGTAGCATGATGATGGGCATGGCCAAAATGGGCATCAGCAGCATGCTTAAGGGCAGCAAAATGGTCGTTCACAAGGTGCTGAAAAAACTGGACGACCGCAGCCTTGCCTCCATTCTCGACTTTATTGAAGAAATCATTCATGAACCCGAAACCGCCTGATACCGGGCATAGCCGTGAAGGGTCTGGCCGTTAACCGCAGACCCTGGGCACCCGACTGGTGACGCCTGTCAGCAACTCATAGCCGATGGTGCCGGCACAGGCGGCCACTTCATCCACACTGACGGTCGCCCCCCACAACTCCACCGGATCGCCTTCGCGAGCCTCTGGCACCATTGTCAGGTCCACTGCCAGCATATCCATCGACACGCGCCCCAACAGGCGAATGCGCTTGCCACCGACTGCCGCGGGTGTGCCGGTTCCGGCATGGCGAGGATAGCCGTCGCCATAACCAATGGCGACCATACCCATACGGGTTTCTTGATCAGCCACCCACGAGGCTCCATAACCGATCGACTCGCCGGCCTGCACCGTACGGGTACTGATCAATGGCGCCTGCAGCGTCATCACCGGCCGCAAACCCAGCTCCGGGCCAGTCTTGCCGATCATGGGCGATGCTCCGTACAACATAATTCCCGGGCGACTCCAGTCATAAAGCGGCTGACCGGGTCGAAAATGCGCGGCAGAATTACCGACACTCCGCATCAGCTCCGGCCAGAGTGCCGTTGCCGCCTCAAAACAACGGGTCTGATCTGCGGTCATGGTGCTGTCCGGGTCATCGGCACAGGCAAAATGAGTGACAAAACCGATCAGCTGGCTTTTCTGGCCGGCGTCTTCAAGAGCAGCAATCACACCCGGTAGTTCATCCGGGCGAAATCCCAACCGATTCATCCCGGTATTCACCTTCAACCAGAACTTCGGGGCCGCCCCATCGGCAAGCCACTGTAGCTGCTGATGACAATGCAGCGCTGGCTCAAAGTCATTCGCTACGCAGTCACTGAAGTCTGTGGCCGCGTGTACGCCCTGCAACAACACCACCGGCTGCCGGCAGCCACTGTCACGAATCGCGAAAGCCTCTTCAATGCAGGCAACGGCGTATTTGCCGACATCCTTCGCCAGCGCACCGGCGATGTTCGCGATACCGTGACCGTAACCATCAGCTTTGATGACGGCCATGGCCCGGGCATTACCCGCCTTTTCGCTGGCTAGTCGGTAGTTAAACCTCAGTGCGTCAAGATCGATGCGGGCGACAGTGCTGCGTGGCATTAATAATCCCCACCGTAGTCTCCGTAATCCCCGTGCGCCAGGTCTTCAAACTTGGTGTATTTGCCGATAAACGCCAGTCGAATCGTACCGATAGGACCGTTCCGCTGCTTACCGATAATGATCTCGGCAATGCCCTTGTCCTGCGTGTCTTCGTTGTAGACCTCATCCCGGTATACAAACATGATGACGTCTGCATCCTGCTCGATCGCGCCAGATTCCCGGAGATCCGAGTTGATTGGGCGCTTGTTGGGCCGCTGCTCCAAACTCCGGTTAAGCTGCGAGAGCGCAACCACCGGGCAGCTCAATTCTTTTGCTATGCCTTTGAGGGAACGGGAAATCTCGGAAATCTCTGCCGTACGCCCTTCGGAGTTGCCCGGCACCCGCATCAGCTGCAGATAGTCGACCATGATCAGGCCGATCTTGCCGTCATTTTCCCGGGCAATCCGCCGCGCCCGCGAGCGCATTTCAGTCGGGCTCAGGCCGGGGGTATCGTCAATGTATAGCGGCTTGTCTTTGAGTAGGCTGACGGCAGACGTCAGGCGGGGCCAATCGTCTTCATCCAGCTTACCGCTGCGCACTTTGGTCTGGTCGATCCGGCCCAGCGAAGACAGCATACGCATGGCCAGCGCGTCTGCAGGCATTTCCATACTGAACACCAGGATCGGCGTGCTGGTACTGATCAGCGCGTTTTCAACAATGTTCATAGCAAAGGTGGTCTTACCCATCGAGGGCCGCCCTGCCACGATAATCAAATCCGCCGGCTGCATGCCGGACGTCTGCTGATCGAGATCTCTAAAGCCTGTGGTCAGGCCCGTGGTCTGCTCGCCAGATTCAAACAACTCCTCGATACGACTTAACGCGGTAGCCAGAATCGGGTTAATTGCCTTGGGCCCGGAACCTTCTTTATTACGGGATTCAGCAATCTGGAAAACGCTGCGCTCTGCTTCGTCCAGAATTTCTGCGCTTTTACGGCCCTGGGGATTAAATGCAGAATCCGAAATAGAACCCGAAACAACCAACAGCTGGCGCAGAATCGACCGCTCTTTGACGATCTCTGCATAGGCCTTGATGTTCGAGGCGCCCGGGGTTTTTTCGGCCAGCTCGGCCAGATACGACAGGCCACCGGCATCTTCAATATCACCGGCACGCTCCAGGAACTCAGCCAGTGTGACCACGTCCAGCGGCTCACTCTCGCTGGCCAGACGTTCCACCGCTCCGTAAATCAGTTTGTGATCCTGACGGTAGAAATCCACCGCAGATATGATTTCGGAGATCTCATCAAACCGCCGGTTGTCCAGCATCAAGCCGCCCAGCACTGCCTGCTCCGCTTCCACAGAATGGGGAGGCACCTTGATGCGACTGGTTTCCGGATCAATTGACGCAGATTTGAACGTGGGGTTCGCCATAAACACCAGACAAGTATGAAATGGTTAAACAGGAGGACAAGAATACCAGAAAGCAACGGGCCCGAAACCGTTTCCGGCTCGGGCCCGTTTCAGAATGCTAAAACCTGGGGCTTTAACACTCTATGTGATCAACAAACCAGGGCAACCGATTACTCGGCAACTACCGCCAGCTTGATGGTCACTTCAACGTCGGTGTGCAGCTGCAGTTCGATTTCGTACTCACCAGTAACCCGCAGCGGGCCTTCCGGCAGACGAACTTCGCTCTTCTCGACTTCAGTGCCGCCAGCAGAAATAACTTCTGCAACGTCACGAACACCGATAGAACCGAACAGCTTGCCTTCTTCACCAGCCTTGGAGGTGATGGTGAAGGAAGCACCTTCCAGAGCCTCGGCGCGAGCCTGGGCAGTTGCCAGCTTCTCAGCGGCAGCCTTTTCCAGTTCAGCGCGACGCTCTTCAAACGCCTGTACGTTTGCGGCCGTGGCAGGAACAGCTTTGCCGTACGGCAGCAGGAAATTACGACCGTAACCGGCCTTAACCTTTACCTTGTCGCCCAGTGAGCCAAGGTTTGCTACTTTCTCGAGCAGAATAACTTCCATCTCGTTAACCTCTTCGTGCTTTATTCAGCTGGCCCGGCGGGTTTTATGCGCCCCCGGATGTCCAGCCAGCTATCCACAAAAGCCAGAACCAATATCAGCAACATCAGACTTGGGCCCAGTAGCACCAGCGCAACATAAAACATTGCCAGCCAGTTACCACTCAACTGCTTACGACCAACCACACCGTGCACAATCGCCAATCCTGCTATGAACAGCGGGGTTCCCGCTGCCCAGGCCAGAAGCATGGAATTAAGCCCCAGAACCGGGCCAATCACCATGGTGACCGCACACACAACCGCAATCGCTGGCGACAACCTCAGGGCATGAAATTCCTTACGGAATCCACCGGGGTTATAAAGCCCCGCCTGCCATGCCCTCGCCAGCATCGTCATACCGACGGCAGTGGCGAAGTAGGTGCCCGCCATACTGGCGTTCATGGTGTCCCGGATGATCAGCTCAAGTTCGCTGCCCAATGTCCGGGCCACTTCGGCGTTGTATTGCTCGTAAAACCCGACACCCGCCTGAACCAGTTCGTCCAGAAGTGCCGGATACATCACAGGCAGCATCAGCCCGGTCAGTATGGCCAGAAAGGCACCGGATAACAGCGCTCTTTCCCAGGCGAAAGATGTTCTGAGAATGGATGCCATCAGCATCACCTGCAGCAACACCACCAGCGACGTCGGATCCTGACCGTAAACGGCCCAACCCAACGCGGGCATTAATGCCCACACGCCTATATTCAGGCCCTGCCGGATGCCCAGTCTCAAAATAACCAGGCCGATAACTGCTGCGCCAACCCAGAACAGCAAAGGTACCGCAGTCGTGACTGCCGCTACCCCGCCGGCCTGCAGGGGACCGCGCATTACAAATTGTGCCAGTGCACGCATGGTCCCGGGTCCTGTCTATCTGTGCTTATTGATCGTGGCTATCCGTATACGGCAGTAGTGCCAGGTAGCGGGCGCGCTTGATAGCGGTAGCCAGCTGACGCTGATAACGTGCTTTGGTGCCGGTAATACGGCTGGGCACGATTTTGCCGGTTTCAGTGATGTAGCCTTTCAGGGTGTCCAGATCCTTGTAATCGATCTCTTTAACACCTTCTGCCGTGAAGCGGCAGAACTTACGACGTCTGAAAAAACGAGCCATAACGTAACTCCTAACTCCGGTAAATTACTCTTCTTCGTCCTGGGAATCGTCGTTCTGACGATGATCAGACTCAGCTGAACGACGTGGACGATCATCTCCGCCAGAACGACGGTCCTCACGGGACTCGGCGGCCTTCATCGGAGACATGTCAGTAACAGCCCCGTCACGACGCAGAATCAGTTCGCGGATGATGGCATCGTTGAACCGGAAGTTATGAGTCAGCTCGTCCATAGCGGCTTGTGAACATTCAGCGTTCATCAGCACGTAGTGAGCTTTGTGAATCTTGTTGATCGGATAAGCCAGGTGACGACGGCCCCAATCTTCCAGGCGATGTACCTTGCCGCCATCTTCAGTGATGACGCCGGTATAACGCTCGATCATCGCGGGCACCTGCTCGCTCTGATCTGGATGTACCATAAATACGATTTCGTAGTGACGCATGAGTTCTCCCTACGGTTTAAACAGCTTCCTTCTGCGGCGGGCGCGGTAAGCCCCGTTCCCGAGCATGAAAGCAAGGAGGTGACAGCAAAGCTGCCGGCTTCTTTTGGTTTACCGGCAAGGCCTTACAAGAGAAGGCCCGACCAAAAGCGAGATCCTGCAGGCCCGACTTCAGGCAATACAAAACCACCCCTTGGGAAAGGGGTCACGTATTCTATGCCCATAGGGGAGGTTGTGCAAGGCTTAACCGAGCCGCTGGCGCAAGGCCTCGTAAAGGCAGACGCCAGTCGCCACCGACACATTCAAACTGTCGACGTGCCCAAGCATGGGAATGTTAATCAGCTGATCGCAGTGCTCACGCGTCAGCCGACGCATACCCTTGCCCTCTGCGCCCATCACCAGGGCCACAGGACCCTTGAAATCGGCCTGGTAGAGCGTGGCATCAGACTCACCGGCCGTACCAATCAGCCAGACACCCTGATCTTTCAGTTCGCGTAGAAACCGGGCCAGATTGGTTACCCTGACAAAAGGCACCGTCTCTGCCGCGCCGCAGGCTACTTTTCTGGCGACGGGCGTCAGCGACGCCGACTTGTCTTTCGGCACAATCACTGCCTGCACTCCAACGGCATCGGCCGTGCGCATGCAAGCACCCAGATTATGAGGGTCGGTCACACCATCCAGCACCAGCAGGAAAGGCGGTTTATCGCTGGCCGCCAACTGGGTCATCAAATCCGCCTCGGTCCATTCACGGCTCTCGCTGACCGCAGCCACCACACCCTGATGAACACCACCCACCCGCTCATCCAGCTCTCTGCGATGCACCACCTTCCAGTGCACACCCAGACCGTCGAGCGCATCGGTAACAGACTTTACCCGCTTATCCTGACGGCCGGTCTGAATCCACACCTGCTGCAGCCGTTCCGGCTCTCGCTTGAGCACTGCATCGACGGCATGCCAGCCAAATACATATTCCTGAGACACTAACGTTTACTTCCTGTGCAACTGATCACGATCGGCTTTTGCGCTTTCTGCCCGAGGCAGACGGCTTACCTTTACCGACACTCCGGGACGCCTCTCTGGCGGCTTCTGACGCCAGCCTGTCTTTGGCGCTTCCGGATTTGCCTCGCTTGCCACCCTTGCCTGCGCGGTCACCCTTATTACGGGTTTCGCGCTTGGAAAGGTCCAAGGCATCGCGATCTTCGGTGCGCTTTTTCGGTGTGCTGACCAGCTCCAGGTCAATCTTCCGGTCTTCCATACCCACTCGAACAACCCGCACACGCACTTCATCACCCAGCCGGAAGCTCACCGCTGTGCGCTCACCAATCATCCGATGCTTGGCCGAATCGTGGTGGAAGTAATCACCACTCAGAGTCGACACGTGCACAAGGCCTTCGATGTAGATTTCTGACAGCTCGACAAAGAAACCGAAAGGTGTCACCGCGGCAATAACACCGTCGTGCTCTTCACCCACGTGATCCCGAAGGAATTCACACTTGAGCCACGCCATTACATCGCGCGTGGCATCGTCGGCGCGCCGCTCGGTCATCGAACAGTGCTCACCCAGCTGCTTCACCTTGGCGAAATCGTAGGGATAAACCGCCAGCTCCGAATCAGACACCTTGGGCGAGACCACATCCTTCTGTACATCCGGATTATGAATCCGGGATTTAATGCCCCGGTGCACAATCAGATCCGGATAGCGCCGGATCGGCGAGGTGAAGTGAGCATAGCTGGCAAAGCCAAGACCAAAGTGACCACCCTCTTCCGGGCTGTACACCGCCTGACTCAGCGAACGCAGCATCACCATCTGAATAACATTGGCGTCTGCGCGGTCGGCGACCTGGGCCAGAAGCTGCTGGTAATCGGCCGATGTTGGCTTGTCACCACCACCCAACTGAAGCCCCAGCTCACCGAGGAAAAGCCTTAAATTGGTCAGGCGCTCCTCAGATGGTCCATCGTGCACCCGATACAGCGAGGGCACCTCGTGTTTTCTGAGGAATCGGGCCGTGGCCACGTTGGCGCACAACATGCACTCTTCGACAATCTTGTGAGCGTCATTACGATGCACCGGCACGATTTCTTCAATCTTGCGCTCGGCGTCAAAGACGATCTTGGTTTCCGTGGTTTCAAAATCGATGGCGCCCCGTTCGGTACGGGCACGACGAAGCAGCTTGTAGAGCTCATAGAGGTTATGCAGGTGCGGCAGCAAATCGGCGTAATGAGCACTCAGCTTGTACCCCTGCTCGGTATCAGGATGCTCCAGCATGGCGCTGACCTTGTTATAGGTCAGCCGCGCATGGCTGCGCATCACCGCCTGATAGAAGGTATAGCCACTGATGTTACCAGCGGCGCTGATGGTCATGTCTGCCACCATACACAACCGGTCAACGCCCGGATTCAGCGAGCACAGGCCGTTGGAGAGTTTCTCCGGCAGCATGGGCACCACATGATCCGGGAAGTACACCGAGTTACCCCGCTGGATCGCTTCTTCGTCCAACGGCGAACCGGGACGCACGTAATGGGATACGTCGGCAATGGCGACCACCAGGCGATACCCGCCACGGGGGCGCGGCTCGCAGTATATCGCGTCGTCAAAGTCCCGAGCCGTTTCATCGTCAATGGTGACCAGGCGCATATTGCGAATATCTACCCGGTTAGCCTTGTCTTTCTCGGTTACTTCATCCGCGATGCCTGCGGTTTGCTCACCCACGGCAGGTGGCCAACTGTGAGGGATATCATAGGCGCGGATCGCCACGTCGATTTCCATTCCAGGCGCCATGTGCTCCCCGAGCACCTCAAGTATCTTGCCCGTCGGCTGGGTGCGAACGGTTGGCTGGCGCATGATCTCGACAACCACATACTGGCCGTGCACGGCTTTGCCGGCATGCTCGTCCGGCACCAGGATCTCGTGGTTGATGCGAGCATTCTCAGGCACCACGAAAGCGATACCGCTTTCTTTAAAAAACCGACCGACCGTCTGCTGGGTACGGTATTCCAGTACCTCGACAATCACACCTTCACGACGACCCCGATCATCCACACGGTCAACCCGGGCAGCTACCCGGTCGCCGTGAAACACCTGCCGCATCTGGCGCGCCGTCAGGAACAGATCAGAGCCACCGTCATCGGGAATCAAAAACCCGAAGCCATCCCGGTGCCCAACAATCTTGCCCGTGACCAGATCTGCCTCTTCCAACGGCAGGAATGCATCCCGACGATTGCAGATCAGTTGTCCGTCGCGGCACATCGCAATCAGACGACGGCGCAGGGCCTCGATGCCTTCCTCAGATTCCTGCCCCAGCTCCTGGCACAGTGTCTCGTGAGTAGCAGGCGCCCCCCGCTCTTTCAGGTGATTGAGAATAAATTCCCGACTCTGGATGGGATTGTCATATTTCTGGGCCTCGCGGTCGGCGTGAGGGTCCCGTCCTTGTTTTTTCCTGGAAACCATTCGGATCCTTGCTATTCTGGCCGCATTGATGGCGGCAATATTCATTGTGGTGTCAGTATAACGTTGGTACGGCACAGGTGCCTAACCGCGGCGCAAATTATAGGCACAAATACGTTAAAAACTTTTGGAAAAAATATTTGACAGGTTATGGGGGAATTATTAAAGTACGCGCCATCGGTTCAGGGCAAACCTGACCGGTTTGGCAGAAACGCTAAGTTTTCAACAAACTAACAGCGATTTTGCAAATCACCTGCCGAGGTGGTGAAATTGGTAGACACGCTAGCTTCAGGTGCTAGTGGGGGCAACCCCGTGGAGGTTCAAGTCCTCTCCTCGGCACCATCACTTTCCCCAAGTGATGTAGATCAGAAACTTAATCTAGAATCAATGACTTAAGACTCTCTTTTGCACACAGATATTTCGCTGTGGGTATAAGAATAACCGCAGCCCATAGACCGTCGAATAGTGGAAACTACTTTATTCGGAAAAATATACTAGGCACTGTGCTCCATCACTAGGAAGCTGCTTTAAAGTTTACGACTTTGGGAGGCCTGTAGTAAAGCCGACCGAGTATAAAGTGTCTCCGAAATCCAAAACTCGTCGCAATTAAGAAAACAAGATGCCTATTCTGGCTCAGCTGAGGATGGGCCCCATCAATGCAGGTGTCAGCGTCGATCAGCTTTTGGTTGCACTCGATAACCAACGTTTTTCCGGCCATAAGCTAGCTGCGTTGCTTCTGGACCAGTTTTTCATTTTGCAAATAAGTAATGACCTCCGCCCTGAATTCTCTCTCAAAGGTCAGCCTGTGCCGGGTTAAGTGAATTGTTCGCTACAGGCCCGTTTCAGCCGATCATGAATGGCCAGCCAGCGGCTTTCCCGGGGCGGAAGCTCAATCACGATCCGATCGACGTTTGCCTTGTCCATGGAGTGCATGGCGGTGTAGAGCATGCGAGCGTACTCATTTGGATCGGCGCTGAGCATGATGGATTCGGATGCCCGTTCGCCCGGTGGCGACTGCCACCAGATAACGCCAAGCTTTTCGCCTGCCGGCGTGAAGTCCGGCAGAAGCCCGGCGAACCGATCCGTGGCCACGCCAACGGTAGGTGTGACCGGCTGATAGTGGCGCTTTACGCTCCCAGGCACGGCCTGACTGGCGATTCTGCCTGGCGCGAGCGTGATGCCCAGGCAGGCTTCGATATCACGCTGTGCGATCTGTCCGGGCCTGGCAATGACTGGTGTATCGCCGGTCAGATCGATAATGGTGGACTCGATGCCTACCGAGCAGTCCCCGCCGTCCAGTACCGCCTCGATTTTGCCGGACAGGCCTGCGAGCACATGCTCTGCGGTTGTCGGACTGATCCTGCCATAGGGATTGGCGGACGGAGCAACCAGATCCCGCCCAAGCTTCTCCATGGTCGCTAGCGTGGCCGGGTGCGCCGGCATTCTTACCGCCACGCCCGGATTGCCGCCGGTAATGAAATCGCTGATGCCGCTTTTCTTTGGCAGTAGCAGCGTTAATGGGCCGGGCCAGAATTCCTTGATCAACTGCATGGCGGTTTCCGGGATATGGTCTACCCAGAGCCGGACCCTGTCCACTGAGGCAACATGCACGATCAGGGGATGTCCGACCGGGCGCTGCTTTGCTTCAAAAACTTTTCTGACCGCCTGTTCGTTGCTGGCATCGGCCGCCAGTCCGTACACAGTTTCCGTGGGCACGGCGACAAGGTGGCCGGCGAGGAGCAGGTCAGCTGCTTTCTCAATGTGAGCAGATTTTGTTGCGTCTAACTTGATGGTTGCGGGCATAGGGTCTCAGGGATTACAGGTTGGGCAAAAATCGGGTTCGGTTGTCACGGCCTCCATGGAGCGTGATTCTTTGTAGTCGCATGCTTGGCAGGACCAGACATAAGTTCTGGGTCGGCTTGTAGGTGTATCGCACGCACTGCAGGGCAGTCCTCTTTCAAAATCGGTTATCCAGAAGCCGGGCAGAACACAACTGGGACACAAGCTTTCCATTTTGGCTCGGAGATTTTCTGCAGCAAGGCCAATGTTGGCCATTCTACCTGGAGAATGATGTGCGCGAAGGTCGTATTCGACGAAAACCTGTCAGACGCCGAGTTGCCTCGAAGCGCTCTGAACCGGGTATTGATTTCATGCTGGTGATGCAGTCCCTTGTGAATATCCGGGTGCCCTGCATGCTCGGGCCGCATTACCAGCCCCTGACCCGTGGGGCAGCGATCCATAAACCTCTTCAGTTCTTCAACAGAACTTACGGAGGCCTGTTCAAGGCCAAACGGCGCCGCGTGTTCTCCGTAAAGAGTTAGGCCGTGTTTCTGGTCAAACAAGCACACAATCTCCAGATTGATGCAGAAAAGACCACCGCCGAAGGCTCCTTCGCTGCCGAGGCCAATACGATTTTCGCCCTGCTCCGAAGCGATTTTCGCTTTCTCGAGCGCAGTCTCCCGTTGACCGGCGAAACGCTCTATTTCTCGGGTAAAGGTCCCGAGGCGATCGGTGTCGAAGCTGCTGTCGCAGGTTACTGTTAACCCCAGCTGTTCCAGTGGCCGCGCAATGGCGGGTAACTTGCCGTGCCGGGTCAGCAGGATCGCTGAACGGGCGTTCCAGTGCGACATCAAAAATAGCCTTCACGTTTTTTCCGTTCCATGGAGGCTGTTTGATCCTTGTCCAACAGACGACCGTCACGCTCACTTGTCCGTACCGACATCATTTCCAATACAATATCTGAGGCCGTCGTCGCGGTGCTCTCGACGGCACCTGTCTGCGGGTAGCATCCAAGCGTTCGGAATCTGATGGTTCGTGTTTCGAGCGAAGCCTCTTCAGAAGGCGTTAGATGAGGCAGCATTCGGTCGTCATCAAGAGCCAGGATGGTTCCTGTGTCGTCGTCCAACCAGCTCAGGCGTGGGGAAGAATAGTATAGGGGCACTATCTCAATGTTTTCCCGAAGGATATACATCCATATGTCGAGCTCAGTCCAGTTTGAAAGAGGGAAGACTCGAACTGATTCGCCCTTGTTGATCTTGGTGTTGTAGATGGCCCAGGGTTCTGGACGTTGATTCTTTGGGTCCCACTGCTGGGATTCGTCTCTCACGGAGAAGATGCGCTCTTTGGCTCGGGATCTTTCCTCGTCCCGTCGAGCGCCGCCCAGTGCTGCATCGAATCGATAATGGGCAAGCGCTTGCTTCAAAGCCTGAGTTTTCATTTGGTCGTTATATACGACAGAACCGGATCGAATCGGGTGGACGCCAGCATCTAGCGCCTCCCTGTTAATCCATACCCGTAGGTCAAGGTTGAGCTTTTCCACCAAGGCGTCCCGGAACCGCCCCATCTCGGCGAATTCCCAGGTTGTATCTATATGCAGAAGGGTGAACGGCACGTTGCCGGGCCAAAAGGCCTTCCGCGCAAGGTGCAACATGACTGTTGAATCCTTGCCGATGGAGTAGAACATGCAGGGCTTTTCGAAGCATGCGGCCACTTCCCGCATGATATGAATCGCTTCTGCTTCAAGATGGTCCAGATGGGTCAGCACGTTTTGTCACCCCGCTCCGTCAGCCAACTTTTGCGCCGGTTTCCCACTGATTCCGGCAAAACCGTTCGATCAATGTTTGCTCGTCATCGATCCGGAACAGATATAGCCACTCATTATCGATCAGGTCCTTCACCACTTTGTGCTTTGTCGCTATCTCGGCAATGGCCTCTTTGGGGGCAGCAATGTAGACGCTCAGACGGAGTGGTTCGTGCATCCAGCGTTGGCCGTCGTGTACCGACTGTAGTGGCAGCCCGATGCGCAAATCGCCGCCGTTGCCCTCGAAAACGCCCAGGTGGCCGCCAACCACGTTATGCAGGACCTTGTTTCCGCTGCCGTAATGAAAGTTATCGGTAACGGACATGACGGACTGCAGGTTGATCCAGTGGGTGACCACCATGGGCGCGGTCATGATCAGTTCGAGGATTCCGAAGCCCTCGTCCTCGCGCCAACGGTAGTCGTGGAGGAAGCTGCGACCTCCCAGATCCAGGTGTCGTGTAGCTGAGCGAGGCGCCACGATAAAGCTGGCGTTCCCGGCTAGCCCCCATTCGGGGCGAACTTCGGACCAGTCCTGGCTGCGTTTTCTGATGGCGCTGTCGACGTTGTTGTCGCTTGCGATCCCCAGACGAACGGCGCGTTCGCGGCGGGCCTGGGTACCGGCCCTGGCCAGGAAATGCCGGATGTCGTCGGGAACGTCACCGGCGCACTCTATCTCGTCGGTGGTGGTGTTATGCAGTGCTCCCACGAAACGGGTTTCCGATGGAATTGAAATGCCCTGGTCAGCCAGGACCGCGCGTACCTCGGTGTCGTTGAGTATGCCGGCGAGCACACGAACATTCACTGAGCCGGTCTGCCCGCCGCAGGCGCCGCAGTCCAGGCCAGCGGCGTGGGGGTTGTTACGGGTGCTACTGCCGTGCCCGACCAGCAATACCGTGGGCGCAAACCGCTCGGTCAGCGTCATGGCCCTGAGAATACCGCCAGCCAGTTCTGCTTTCTCTTCCGCCCCCAGCAGGGCGCCATTCTGACGGATCTCGAACTCGGTATGTCCTTGATGGAGTTGGTCAACGGGATTAGCCGAGGATTTGCCAAAAAAGGTCTTGCGCACCATGCGTCCCAGGCCCGCCAGCCCCATGCTCTCGATAAAGCTGAAGCTGGCCGGCCCCGCGTTGGAAAACTGGGACCAGTGGGAATGGTTGGCCAGTGACTGCCGACTGAAGCGTCCAGAGGGCTCGGCCTCTGTGACCTCTAGCGCGAGCGCCAGCAACCCCGGTAGTTGGGGCCGGGAAAACCCGGTGCCTTTGGGGCGGTACGAAATCGGTAGCCCGAAGAAACCCGCAAACCCAAGAGTCTGGATCGCGGAGTCCTGGGCTTCCAGCGCACGGCGAAAAACCTCCGAGCGAACATCAATACAGAATGCGGCCTGAAGTTTGGGTGGCTGGTCGTCCGTCGATTGCTTTTCAGGTTTTGACAGAAGTTTATCGGCCAGCTGTGACTGGTAGGCCGTCTCGGCTTCTGTAAGCTGGCGCCACCCCATGGTCTGGGATTTTTCATGAATCTCCAGCATTTCGGGCCAGGTGTCCCACTGTTGAAGCCAACCCCGTTTCAGCTCGGCGAAGATGGCGCCGCCAATGTGTTGAACATGCCGCCAGATGGCCAGTTCCCAGGCCAGCCGGATGGCTAACAGGCCCGGCAGTATATCTTCCTCGCTGCCACGTAGTCTTGCCTGCCAGCGTAGGTAGGCGGCCCAGGATGACCATCCGTTGATATCCAGCAAGAGCGCGTGGGCATAGTCCGCCGTGTAGGAAGGCTCTGCCGCGAGGGCGTTGAAGGCGTCTGTGATCAGCTTATCGTGCTGATCGGGCAGGACCTGAAATTGGGAAGGCAATGATGGTTCTTCCATGACGATGGCAATGCCACGGTCCGCCCGGGTCATTTCCAGCCAGCTTTGATACAGATCCTGGGCATCCGCCCTGAAATCTCCCGCATCCAGGCGCTGGAAGTAGTCTCCGCAGAACTGACTGATCTGGTGAATAACCTCGTCCTGCCAGCCCACGTGATGGGCGGTATCGCGGTTGCGATCCAGTTGGGCGCTGAGATTCTGCCAGTGCTCCGGCATGCTGGCAGTTTTGGCCGGGACAGCACCATTGCCCTGGTGTAAAAGCGCGGCCTGATTCTGACAGCAGGTGCCGTTGAGTGCCGCCATGCGTGAGGCTACCTTGGTAAACGGCAGATCCCGCATTTCCCAGAACGGGTTAACCGCGATCATCTGATCCAGCGGCCAGGACGGCGCAATCCGATTGCAGGCATCGGTGACGGCTTCCTGCCAATCCGGCGTGTCGGTGTTTGCTTCGGTGGTGGCATCAAAATTGGACGCTAACATTACACGGACTCCCTGGAACCAGAAGTTGAGGACACGCTGACCACGGCCCGGGGCCGCACAACATCGGGCAGTTTCGCCGGCCAGATTTTCAGGGTCAGGCGCGTGGACCACTCATCGAGATAGCCTGCGGCAAACAGGAATCGGTAAAGCCTGGCGCCGGCGGGTGAGAAACGGTGGTAGCGAATCTGGTAGTAGCCGCGCACGAGCAGGGCGATCAGGATAGCGACGAAACCCACGGCTACCAGTCCTGCCTGGCTATCCGGTGGCGTCAGCACCAGACTGAAGAAGGTTTTCTGAAGCCAGTACAGAGCCCAGAAAACGGCACCAAGAATCAAGCCTCTGCCAAGGGTGAAAACGCCACCGCCCGCAGCTAGGAATTCTGAAAGCAAAATCGTCAACGCGATACCAGGCACGACCCATGAAAAAAGATCTGCCGGTCTTGCCTCGTTGGCCAGGAAGATGGTCGGCAGCATGAACAGGGCCGAAAAACAAACAGCGGTCAGCCATTGCCCAAGGCCGGGCTGGTTGATTTCAACCAGACGTTTTTTCATCGACAGCTCGACCGTGTTGCCCGCGTTAAGGAAGGTGTGTGCCTTGTAGGCGGAATGGGCCACGAGGTGCAGGAGCGCCAGCTCGTAAAGGCCTAGAGCGCACTCAACCAGCATCCAGCCCATTTGGGCGCAGGTTGACCAGGCCAGCCTCACCTTGATGGAGATGCGCGTCATCATGACGAGGCTGGCAAACACAGCAGTAGGTCCCGCCACCAACAATAAAAGCCATTGGGCAGCGCTTGCCTGGACAATCAGCGGCGCCATCAGAATCATCAGGAAGCCGCCAAGGTTAACAACGCCAGCGTGAAGCAGCGCAGACACCGGGGTGGGTGATTCCACCACCTGGATCAACCAGCCGTGGAAAGGCATCTGGGCGCATTTAAAGAGGGCAGCCGCTGCCATCAGGATCGCAGCAATTTGCGCTGCGGCGGGCAGTTCTGATGAAGCGGATACCCGGGCCAGGATCCGATCAATAAATGGTGTGTCGTACTGGACATAAAGCAGGAGGAACGCCAGTGCCAGGCAGAACTCCGCAATTCGCGCAAAGATGAATTTTTTGTGCGCGGCCAGGGCGGCGCGTGGGCGATCAGGAAAGAACATCAGCAACTGGTGCAGGCTTGCACTGATGGCAATCCAGCTAACTAGAAACACCAGCAAATGATTGGTGATGGCGATCATGGAAACGCTGGCAAGGATCCCCTGAAGCCAAATCATGAAGCGGCGCTGGCCCGGTTCCCCTGCAAGATACCTCTCCGAGAAACGTCCCAGCACCATTCCCAGCAAAGTGGTCAGCAGCAACATGATCGACGCCAGAGGCGCTTGACTGAACCAGACGCCATCGACCGGCCACCACCAACTTCCGATTGCAGCGGCCACAGCAGACACAAAGGCAAGCTTGAAGGTCAATGACCGTGCGAGAAGGCTGTTCTGGTTGGGTGCCAATCCGGTCGCGACTGCCCCAACACCGAAAAGCAGCGGTACCAGCAGTGAGAACGAGAATTCGATCGCCTGAACATCGAGCATGCGAGGACCTCGGGATCAGAAGTATTTAGTCCGCGTAGTATCCAAGGCTTTTGCTGCAAACAAAAATATATATATCTTATTAGATTGTTCGATATTAAAGAACGGACTAGGCGATTTACAAACACACTGCAAGACAGCCATTTCAACCACTTTGATGACCATGTGACGATCGTGCCTCCGCTGTCGCTGTGGATCCCTCTGATGGATGACAGTATGAGCTGAGTCACCTCTGCCCATGCAGGCTCAGGGCGAGATATCCAAGCTTAACAACCGCTGGCTGACAGTTTCAAAAATCGGCACATAAGACGTGTGGGGAAAGGACTACGGCAGCTTTGAATCGTCTGACACCTCAGAACTGCTCCTTTGCAAAGAACACCACCGCTTCGCACAAAAAAGCCGCTCACTGGGCACAATGAGCTTTTTCGAAATGTTCACCGCAACTGGATAAAGCCCAATTGAAGGTCAAGACAGAAAAAAAGTGGGCGCCAAAGTAGCGCCCACTTGTTTTCATGCAACAGATCTTCTCAAATACTACCCGTTTAGGGCAGCGGCGCTGCAATCAACGCCAACCAACCCTATCAAAGATCTTAACCGCTTCCGGATTGTTGGTACCCAGTACACTGACATTGACGTCATCAATGTTCAGGTTACCCCAGGAATCCAGCACCGGGTTCTTCAGAACACCCTCTACTGCCGGGTACTCGTGGTTGCTCTCGGCGAAGATCTGCTGGGCCGTATCGGAAGCCAGGAACTCCAGGAACCGCACCGCGTTGTCTTTGTTCGGTGCAGTGGCTACGACGCCCGCACCACCGATATTGGCGTGAACACCCCGACCGTCCTGGTTCGGGAAGATGATGCCGACTTCACGGGCCACTTCACGATCAGCAACATCGTCGGAGTTCAGCAGACGGGCATAGTAGTAGTGGTTGCCAACGGCCAGGTTACATTCGCCGGCGGCGACTGCACGAATCTGGTCAGTATCGCCACCCTGGGGATCACGAGCCATGTTGTCCAAAACACCCTGTGCCCATTCCTGCGCGGCTTCTTCACCATGGTGCTCGACCATGCTGGCCAGCAGAGACTGGTTGTAGATGTTGCTGGATGAACGGATGCAGATTTCGCCCTCGAACTCGGGCTTCGCCAGATCTTCGTACTGGCTGATCTGGGCCGGATCGAAATCTGAGCGATCGTAGTAGATCACGCGCAGGCGCTGACTGAAGCCAAACCAGTGGCCTTCAGGGTGCCGCAGGGTGTCCGGCAGACGGCTGTTCAGGGTTTCAGAATCGACCGGCTGGAAAATACCTTCCTGGTCAGCACGCCAGAGGTTGCCCGCGTCGACCGTGATCAGGATATCCGCCGGGCTGGCGACACCCTCGCGCTTGATCCGCTGGATCAGTGCGTCAGACTTGCCTTCGATGAGGTTCACCTTGATGCCGGTTTCCTCTGTGAAAGCATTGTAAATAGCCTGATCGGAATCATAGTGCCGGGCGGAGTACAGGTTCACTTCACTCGCGGATACACTGGTTGCCGCCAGGGTTGCTGCCAGTACAGAGGCTGCCAACTTCGCTTTATGAGATACCACGGGATCAATCTCCTTGGTTGTTGAGCGTTATTAATGGTAATAACGATTTGTATTTACATGTGATTAAAACCAACCTTGGTGAATAAGTCAATAAATAGGAATCAGTCGCTTTTACGTATTCAATACACAATCAGACGCAACAAGATTACAATCTGAACTTCCATGGAGTTTGTATCAGAAGGTTGGATCGGCAAATGAGCATTTATCAGCAAAGCCCCGCCTACAATGACCAACTCGAGAACGGTCTGTCGGGCCCTTCACTCATGCTTGACCGTGTGCACTGCCAATTTCACGGCGATAGCGTTGTCAGGGACATCAACCTGCATCTGGAGGCAGGTGAGGTGGTGTGCCTGCTTGGGCCATCTGGCTGCGGCAAAACCACCCTGCTGCGCATCGCAGCGGGGCTTCAGGTTCCTTCAGGCGGCAAGGTCTTTCTTGGCAAGTCGCTGGTTTCTGCACCCGATGGCGTCCAGGTGCCGCCCGAAAAGCGCAACGTCGGTCTGGCCTTCCAGGAATCTGCGCTTTTCCCGCACCTGACGGTTCTGGAGAACGTCTGCTTTGGCATCAGCTCCATGCCCAAGAAGCAGAAACGAGCCCGGGCACTCGAACTGTTGGAACGTCTGGGCATGGCCGACTCCGCCAATGTCTACCCGCACACCCTGTCGGGAGGCCAGCAGCAAAGGGTAGCCCTCGCGAGAGCCCTCGCCCCATCACCCAGGGTAATGCTGCTGGATGAGCCCTTTTCCAGCCTGGATGCCCGCCTGCGTGATCAAATCCGGGACGACACTCTGCATGTGCTCAAGGAATTGAACACTGCGACCCTGCTGGTCACCCATGATCCCGAGGAAGCCATGTTCATGGCGGATCGCATCGCCCTGATGCGAAACGGCGAGATTGTGCAGACGGGCACCCCGACGGACCTCTACTGCAATCCTGCCGAGCCGTTCGTGGTCAATTTTTTCGGTCAGGTGAACGAGCACCGTGGCATCGTGAAGAACGGCCTTGTAGCAACGCCCCTGGGCCGGCTGGATGCCTCACGATTCAGGGAAGGCAGCAATATCAAGATTCTGATACGCCCGGAAGCCGTCAAAGTGACGCTGCTGGAGGGGAAGGCCGGGGACGATCGCACCAGCCATGTTCTGATGTCACGCCTGCTGGGACCCACCAGCCTGTTGCACATTTGCGCCCATGGACCAGACGGTCAGGAGATGCACCTGCACGCCAAAGTGCCGGGGGTGTTTCTGCCAGAGGAAGGTCAGGCAGTCTCCCTTGAGCTGGATATGTTCCAGGTTTTCCTGTTTGAGGCAGAAACCTGGCGTTAACCCCGGTCCTTGCCCGGACGAGATCGGCGCATCGCCAGGCTGAGAGTCACCACAGGAATGATGCCCACGGCAACAATGGCTAGGGAGGACATGGCGGATTCTGCCAGCCGCTCGTCAGAGGCCAGGCTGTATGCACGCACCGCCAGCGTATCAAAGTTGAATGGCCTGAGAATGATGGTGGCCGGCAGTTCCTTCATCACATCCACGAACACCAGAATACCTGCTGCCAGCAGACTGCTGCGCATGATTGGCGTGTGCACCTTGCGCAGAGTCCCACCTGCTGTTTGGCCCAGCGTGCGGGCCGCTGCGTCCATGGACGGCGTCACTTTCCCGAGACTGGCCTCGACGGTGTTGAACGACACCGCCAGGAAACGCACGGTATAGGCATAGATCAGGACAAATGCACTGCCACTGAGTACCAATCCCACCATAAAGCCAAAGCTATCCCGGAGAAAAAGATTCAACTGCTGGTCTGCCCAGGCCAGGGGGATCATGATGCCAACCGCAACAACCGACCCCGGGATGGCATAGCCCATGGCTGCAATCCGATTGGCGCCCCTGACCCAGGGACTCGGATTCAGGCGTGCACCATAGCTCAGCATAACTGCAAGACCAACGGCCACCAGCGCCGCGCTCGATGCCAGGATGAAGCTGTTGAACGCGAACTCCAGGAGGCGAGTACCGAAAAGGGCATCGCCGGTGGTAATGGCCATTTCCAAGAGGATCAGCGCTGGCACAATGAACCCGATCAGAATTGGCAGGAAGCACACCAGAAAAGCCAGGGCGGCCTGTCCGGATTTGAGCGAATACTCCGGCAGAGCCTGGTAGCGCGCCGAGGTATGGTATTGCTTGCCCCCGCGGGAAACCCTTTCAAGAACCACAACCAATACCACGAACACCAGCAGACAGGCCGCCAGCTGCGCAGCCGCCACCGGCTCACCCAGACCAAACCAGGTGCGATAGATGCCGGTCGTGAAGGTATCCACACCAAAGAACTGGACCGCCCCGAACTCGTTCAGCGTTTCCATTAGTACCAGTGAGACCCCGCCGATAATGGCGGGACGCGACAGCGGCAGGGCAATGCGTTTGAACATTCGCCAGGGGCCGAGGCCCAGAGTTCGGCCGACATCAAGCGCGCTTACCGACTGCTCCATGAAAGAGGCCCGGGCAAGCAGGTAAACATAGGGATAGAGCACCATGGTAATCAGCAGGGATGCGCCACCCAACGATCGAATATCCGGAAAATAGTAGTCGCCAAACTCCCAGCCAAACCAGTCACGCAGCGTACTCTGTAATGGCCCTGCGAACTGCAGGAAATCGGTGTAGGCGTAAGCTATGACGTAAGTCGGTACAGCAAGGGGTAGTAAAAGTGCCCACTCGAACAGACGCCTGCCGGGAAAACGGCACATCACCACCAGCCAGGCACAGGCGGTGCCGATCAAGGTGGTGCCAATAGCCACCGACAGGCTCAGAATCACCGTGTTGCTCAGATATCTGCCGAGCACGGTACTAACCAGGTGTTGCCAGACCCCGCCGGACGGGAAAAACACGTGGGCCAATATAACCAGAACTGGCAGGGCAACCAGCAACGCAATCAGGAAAGTACTGACCGTCCAGGCGCTGAAACGGCGGGCGCGATGACCGGCCGCACAGGCTCCGGTACCGGAGCCTGTCAAACCGCTTGTTTGCGATGTCGTATAATTAGCCATACAGCCTACGAAGAACAGATAAGTTTGCGAAGTATAAGGGATACAATGGCACTATGAAAAATAACGAACCGGCAATCACGGACCTGACAATGCCATACCGGTGCGCGTTTAATCATACTCTACAACCGGTGCATCTTTAATTAGAGTCTGGACTTACGCCGGTCCATCAGAATCCCCTCGCCTATCATCGAACTTACCCGGCACCACCTCCAATCAATGGCCAACCCCGACGTGGCAATCAGGACAGCTGTGTAATAGAAGCGCTGAGATCAAAAAGAGATGACTGGTATTTGCTTCAGTTTGAGAGCGAATCGCCGAGACTTTGTCGAGCTACCCAGAACCAGAGTATTGTCGTCAACCAGATAGGGAACCTGCCTCTTGCCACCGAGCTTACTGAGTTCGTCCCTAAAGCTTTCTGTCACTTTGGGCAGGGTTTGATCAGCACAGATAGATCCAACACTATCAAGACTTCACTAACCGAACGAAATTATTGCCAGCCTCCATATAATACGACTCCAGCCGGTGCTCAGACTGAGCTGTTTAAACCTTCGCAGATATCCCGCGCCATCCACGAGTGGTAGAGAGCAAGGTCGATTTATGTAGCAACACTAATCAGCATGCTGACCTTTTAATCTGTCTGTGCTCCATGCTTTTGAAACGAACCGACTGTCTTTCGCTTTCCTGGCCAGGGAGGTAATCAGCAGACAAACAGGCGCTATGCAACGCTCTCGGTAGACCGCACCTCGAGTGAGGCCAGGTCAGCCAGCCTGAAAATAATAATGCAACATATTGGTGGGCACTTTATTCACTGAGCTTTCCACCAACGTGGTGCCTAAAGCAAATGTTCGCTTTTAGTTATGATCGGGGGGCAACTGGACCTATTCGGAGGCTGGACGCGTTAATAGTGAAATAATAAAAAAGCCCATTCATGTCTGATGCACTAACGTTCTGGCGAATCTGGACTCCTGAGCCCTGGCCCCTCGCCTAACCTCGGAAGCCACAACCCGACGAGCTCAAATCACTCCGCCAGCAAACCCACCAGGTAATCCGACAGGGTCTGATACTGATAATCTAACCTGGCATAGGCGTTTCTCGGCGCATTCTGGAACCGGGCACCACAACCGGCCACGGTTGTCACATCCAGCAGGTACGCCGTCTGGATCAAGTTTGGCAGGTCGGGCTTCAGGCTGTCGGCATCCAGCCGGGGGTAGTAGAGCGACCATTGGAAGGCGCCATCACCGGGGCTGACCCCATCGAGATTAGCCGTTGCAGTGTCCAGGAACGGCAGTTTCAGCAATCGCTCTATGGCCAGTCCGTCCACTTCACGGGCTTCGTACTCATAGGCTCGGGGCCCGAAGTTGTTAGCGGCCTCTGTATTGCCGGCGTAATCAAACGGGAATAGTCGGGTGACATAGGGTGCCGCCTCATCAACCGGTGTTCGGTCGGTACCTTCAGGTTCGCAGGCCTCATCGGGCGTGGTGAAACTGAGTTCTGCTTCCGTCGCCTCCTCCGCCAGTACCCGGTAACCGGTCACCCAATCCGGCGCACCTGCCTCCAGCTCTTCCGATGGCGAGTTGGCCGCCAGTGTCGTGAAGGTTCGCCGCTCACTTCCTGCAACTCCCAGGTGCTCAACCAACTCTATCTCCGCGGCGCCCTGATTCCAGCTCCAGGAAAGCTCCGGTGTTCCATCCAGCTCTGAGCTTTCCGGATACACCGCCAGGGTCTGTTCATGGCAGCTGGTTACGGTATCGAAAAACGCTTGCTGATTGTCCCAATCGAAGACTATCCGCTCGTGGATGGCCTCGCCCTCTTCCTCATAGCGCTGTCGACTTTGGCGGGAGAGAGAGGCTGAAGGCAGCCACTGGGTTTTCAGTTGCGCCATATAACCGTTCACCTGAATCAGGCGAGCGAACTCGGGCAAGGAAGGCGCCAGGCAGCCGCGACTGGACACAGAGAGCAACTGGCCGTCTTCGGAGTAATCAAAGAACAGTTCCGCAGACATATCGAGATCGGAGGTGCCCGTAGGCAGATCCTGCCCCCGCCTGGAGTCCGCCGATACCTTCAAACGGGTCAACAGCACCGGATTGGCCAGCGCCACCGGCACGTCAGGCAACACCAGCGAATCGGTATCCAGATTCTCGTAATTGCCTGCCGCAGCAGCATCAACAATGGCAATAACATCCCCCGCATTCTGCACCAGGGAATAGCCCAACAGAAACACCGCATCTTTACTCAATTGCCGTTCGGTACCGTCACTTTCTGGGCGCGAGAGCACCTCGTTATAGCTGTCCGGAATCTGGCTGGCCATGAAGCGGGCCAGGGCCCTGGCGTAGGCGTGAGCGCGCTGATCACCCGCAACAATGTAGTCCTGCCAGAGGTTCAGGCCATCCAGATCCGCCAACTGGCTTTCACTGATCGGGCTCAAACTGTTGCGGCGAGCGGCGCCTGCGCGGAATCGAGCCAATGTGGTCAGCGGTGTCACGTTACGGATGCCTGGGCTGGCTGACATCAGGTAGGCATTCTCTACCAGCACGTCGCCCCGGGACGTTTCCTCCAGGGTTTTGCCGGGAATGGCCAGGGCGTATAGCGGGTACTTCCTGGGGTCCAGATTGGGGCCCACCGACGGGTTAACGCTCAGTGCAGAGATGTCGATAGCGAACCTGCCACCCGGACCACTCATGGCCGTGGGTTCGCCTTCTTCCAGCGTGACCACGGCGCCGTTGGCCAATTCCACCTCCAGCGGGCCAGGGGTGAACTGACCATCACCATCAATATCCAGCCACACCCTGGCATTGTTGAGGTAGCCGTCGATCACACGCCCTTGGTATGGCGCGGGCTCGCTGTAATCAACCCCATCGAAATCGCGGCCATCAACCGGCAACCGATCGGATTCTTCACCGCAGCCGGCGATAACAAGAGAGAGCAAAGGAACAGTAAGAGTGATCAGGCGTTTCATCGCGGCAACCATTTATCTTTATTAGTGCCGCTACTTTAGGAGATGTGATCGGTACAGACCTTGACCGGCTTGGCAAATTGTAAAGTTTGGTAACAGGCAAGCCCCGGAATGTGCCGGGGCTTGCAGGCTTCCGATCAGAACGACCGGGCTACGATTTCCTTCATGATTTCGTTGGTGCCGGCATAGATGCGCTGCACCCGTGAATCGGCCCAGGCCCGGGCGATCGGGTATTCCCACATGTAGCCGTAACCGCCGTGCAGCTGAACACATTCGTCCATCACTTTGCACTGCAGGTCGGTGGTGTGCTGCTTGAGCATGGCGGCGGTTGGGATATCCAGCTTCTTATCCAGATGCAGCTCCAGGCAACGGTCAGTAAACACACGAGCGGCGGTGATTTCGGCTTTCAGTTCCGCCAGCTTGAAGCGAGTGTTCTGGAACGCGATGACCGGCTTACCGAAGGCTTTGCGCTCTTTCACGTAATCCAAAGTCCACTGCCAGGCGGCTTCTGCGGCTGCCACAGCGGTCAAGGCTACCTGAAGGCGCTCCGCCGGCAGCTCCTGCATCAGCTGGAAGAAGCCCTGCCCTTCCATGGTACCCAGCAGGTTGTCTGCTGGCACTTTTACATCCTGGAAAAACAGCTCGGAGGTATCCTGGGCCTTCATGCCTACCTTGTTCAGGTTCTGACCTTTCTCGAATCCTTCCCAGGCGGTTTCTACCAGCAACAGACTGGTACCCTTGGCGCCTTCTTTGGGGTCGGTCTTGGCGACAACAATCACCAAGTCGGCTAACTGGCCATTAGTGATAAAAGTCTTGGAACCGTTCAGAATGTAATGGTCGTCCTTGCGAATCGCGGTGGTTTTTACACCCTGGAGGTCGGAACCCGCGCCCGGCTCGGTCATGGCGATGGCGGTGATCATTTCACCGGAGGCCATTTTGGGCAGATACTTCTGCTTCTGCTCTTCTGAGCCATAGTTCAGGATGTAGGGCGCCACGATATCGGAGTGCAGGCCCCAACCAATGCCGGACAAACCGGCCCGGGAGATTTCTTCCATAATCACCGCGGAATATCGGAAATCGGCGCCAACACCGCCATACTCTTCCGGCAGCATCGGGCACAGGAAGCCCAGCTCGCCCGCCTTTCGCCATAGCTCGCGGCTGACCTGGCCGTCTTTTTCCCATTGCTCGTGATAAGGCGCGGCTTCCTGCTCCAGGAACTTGCGAACGGAATCCCGGAAGCCTTCAAGATCGGCGTCGAAAAGAGTACGTGGAATCATGCTGAACCTCGTTGAACGGGTTGGTTTATCGTTGTGTTCAGCAAGTCTGTGGCGGGGCGGGTTTTCGCTCAATGGTGAAAACCATCAATCGCTTTGGCCAAAACCATCGCCCCGGATGGCCACGGATGATCAGTCCGCGCTCTCGCCCCAGCGGGGAACCAGGGTTTGCGGCAAGTCCAGGTGGTCCAGAATCCGGGCTACCATGAAGTCCACCAGATCATCCACCGATTGCGGGTTATGGTAGAACCCGGGGCTGGCCGGCATGATCACGGCGCCCATTCGGGTCAGCCTGAGCATGTTGTCCAGATGCACTTCGGAGTATGGGGTTTCCCGCAGAACCAGAATCAGCTTGCGGCGTTCTTTCAGCGCCACATCACCGGCCCGCTCAATCAGGTTGTTGCTGGCACCAGTGGCCAGTGCCGACAGCGTGCCGGTACTGCAAGGGCAGATGACCAATGGCGCTTTCTCGCCGGAGCCCGAGGCCGGCGGGGAGAACCACTCCTCCCGGCCGAACACCTGCACCTGTCCTGGCTTCGCCCGCGCATAGTCCGTGAATGCTTCAACCATGGCCGGCTTGGAACCCGGCACCCGAAACTCGGTTTCGGTGGCAATAACCACCTGAGCCGCCTTGCTGACCATCACATTGACCCGACAGCCATTAGCGACGAGGCATTGCAGCAGTCGCAGCCCGTATTGGGCTCCGGATGCGCCGGTAAAGGCAAGATTGATGACCGGTGAGGTATCAGCCACGACGTTTCTCCAGTTCGGCAACCAGTTTGCGATGAATACCACCAAACCCGCCATTGCTCATCACAACAATGTGGCAGGTTTCCGGCAGCTGCCCCAAGGCCCTGTCAATCAGCGCCTCGACTGAATCTTCCACGACATGGTGCTCCAGCTCACCGTGTTCGGCCAGCCAGCCGTCGACCAGTTCCGGTAGCCAGCTCATCTCGCTGAGGTTTCCCCAAAGCACCTGGTCTGCAGCGGCCGCACTGGGGATCAGGGTTTGCTGGTGCACGCCCTGTTTCATGGTGTTGGAGCGGGGTTCAATAATCGCCAGTATCGGCTCGTCGCCAACCCGGTTGCGTAAACCTTCCAGGGTTAGTGCGATGGCCGTGGGATGATGGGCAAAGTCGTCGTACACTCGCACGCCACCAACCTCACCCACCAGCTCCATGCGTCGTTTTACTCCGGAGAACCGGCACAGCGCGGCCACAGCGTGGTCCGGTGTGACACCAACATGGCGGGCGGCAGCGATCGCCGACAAAGCGTTGCGCACGTTGTGCATGCCCGTCAGGTTCCAGTTCAGCATGGCCACGGGCTGCTCGTGGTGGATCACCATAAAGCGGCTGCCATCCTCAGACAGCAATTCTGCGCGCCAGTCCGAGGTGCGCGGCACCTCGCTGCCGATCGCTGTGTCTTGCACTGGGCTCCAGCGGCCCATTTCAAGCGCGTTATCCAGATGATTGTCCAGCGCTGGGCGGATAATCAAGCCTTGCGACGGAACGGTTCTCACCAAGTGATGGAACTGACGTTCAATGGCCTCAACGTTCTCGAAAATATCCGCATGGTCGTATTCAAGGTTGTTCAGGATCAGCGTGTTCGGGCGATAGTGGATAAACTTGGAGCGTTTATCGAAGAAGGCACTGTCATATTCATCGGCCTCGATCACAAAGAAATCGCTGCTACCCAGGCGCGCGGATACCGGGAAATCCTGGGGCACACCGCCAACCAGGTAGCCGGCATCAAAGCCGGCCTGATCCAGAATCCACAACAGCATCGCGGTGGTGGTGGTTTTACCGTGGGTGCCGGCAACGGCCATGACCCAGCGATGGCGCAAAACCTCCCGCGCCAGCCACTCAGGGCCGGACATGTAGTCAATCCGCCGGTTAAGAACAGTCTCAACCTCAGGGTTACCGCGAGACATGGCATTGCCGATCAACACCAGGTCCGGTTTCGGCTCCAGATTCTCTGGCCGGTAGCCTTCCATCAACGCAATGCCCTGGGCCTGAAGCTGGGTACTCATGGGCGGATATACGCCCTGATCAGAACCGGTCACGGTGTGGCCGAGCTCTCTGGCAATCACGGCCAGGCTGCCCATAAAGGTGCCGCAGATGCCCAGAATATGTATGTGCATTAAGGTGTTGCCTCCGGTTTGAATCCTGCCAAGCGTCTACCATACTTTGTGCGGGGTCAAGAGCCGGTATCTGCTCATGAAAAACCCCTGCGATTGGCGTATCATCTGCGCCAATCGTTGAACCAGCAGGAGGCCTTAGCCCGAGATGGCTATCAAGAACGCATTTTACGCCCAATCTGGCGGAGTTACCGCCGTAATCAATGCCAGCGCTTGTGGCGTTATCCAGACCGCTCGCCAGCACCCGGACCGCATCGGTAAAGTCTATGCTGGCCGCAATGGCATCATCGGCGCCCTCAAAGAGGAGCTGATTGATACCAGCCTGGAATCCGAAAGCGCCATTCAGGCGCTGCTTCATACCCCGGGCGGCGCCTTTGGCTCCTGTCGCTACAAGCTGAAGAACATCTCCGAGAACAGGCGCGAGTACGAGCGTCTGATCGAAGTGTTCCGGGCCCACGATATCGGCTACTTCTTCTACAACGGCGGCGGTGACTCTCAGGATACGGCTTACAAGGTTTCCCAGATCGGTGAAAAGATGGGATACCCGATCACGTGTATCGGTGTGCCCAAAACCGTCGATAACGACCTGCCCTTCACCGACTGCTGCCCGGGCTTCGGCTCTGTGGCCAAGTACATCGCCACATCAACACTGGAAGCCAGTCTTGATATCAAATCCATGTGTGAAACCTCCACCAAGGTTTTCATTCTGGAGGTGATGGGGCGTCATGCTGGCTGGATTGCGGCGTCTGGCGGCTTGGCTGGTCAGGGTGAAGGCGAGCCGCCTCACATCATTCTGTTCCCGGAAATTCCGTTCAACCGCGAGGCCTTCCTGGCACGGGCAGACCAGTGCGTAAGGGATTACGGCTACTGCGTGGTAGTGGCCTCAGAAGGTGCCCAGTATGAAGACGGCCGTTTTGTTGCGGATGCTGGCGCCAAAGATGCGTTCGGCCACACCCAGCTCGGCGGCGTGGCGCCGGCCCTGGCCAACATGGTCAAACAGGCCCTGGGCCACAAGTACCATTGGGCGGTGGCGGACTATCTGCAGCGCTCAGCTCGCCACATTGCCTCAGCGACCGATGTAGAGCAGGCCTATGCCGTTGGCAAGGCGGCTGTGGAAATGGCGCTGGCTGGCAAACAGGCCTTGATGCCAATCATTGTGCGCGAGCAGGCCAAACCCTATCGCTGGTCGATTGGTGAAGCCAACCTGAGTGAGGTGGCCAATCAGGAAAAGAAAATGCCGATCCACTACATCACCGACGATGGTTTTGGCATCACCCAGGATTGCCGGGATTACCTGCAACCACTGATTGAAGGTGAGAGTTTCCCACCGTTTGAGAATGGCCTGCCCAAGGTGGCGAAGCTGAAAAATCAACTGGCCGAGAAAAAGCTGCGAGCAGACTTCACACTCTGATTCGATCTGTCCGCAACAAAAAAAGCCCGGCCACCAAGGTAGCCGGGCTTTTTTATGATCGCTGGCCAGCCTCTCTTATTCAACTTGCCAGTTCTGCCTCATGCTGGCGCACGTAAGCGAAGAACTCATCACACCCGCCCACGTATTCCGAACCGACCAGTATCTGGGGAACGGTATGAACCGGGCGGCCAATCTGATCCGCAATGTCCTGCTTGCTCAAACCCCGTTCGTCCATATCAATCCAGGTATACGGAATACTTCTGGATTCACACAGGTCCATCGCCCGCAGGCAAAAACCACAGCTCGAACGGCCATAAATCGTGACCTGCTCCATAAAACCTCCTGGCACCGAGGCAGACGCCCCAATGGTCAATTTGATGTTTTTCAAGTGTGTCGCAATGATGACACGAGCCTGATCAATTGAAAATTAATGCTTCCCATGGCTGTCATAGTAAGTGCCGATACCTGGATAGCCCGCCGGATATTTGACCATCAGGTTTTTAGCCGGCCCAGCTCACGGTCCAGAACCTGAACCTGGCCATCGAGGGCGTCACCACTCTGGCGTACCCGTTGGGCCAGCTCCCTCAAATCAGTTGCGGCATCGCCAATCTGAGTCAGGTTACGGTTGATTTCTTCACTGACCGAGCTCTGTTCTTCTGCCGCGGTCGCCACCTGCGTGACATGCTCCACGATGACGCCGATACGCTCAACCACCGTGGCCAGCGAATGATCCGCTTCCCGGGTGCCATCTACTGCCGAGGTAGCGCGGTCTACACCACTCTGAATGACCGTGACGGCTCCACTGACATCGCCTTTCAGGCGCTCGATCATCTCGCTGATTTCATCCGTGGACTCCCGGGTTTTTGAGGCCAGATTTCTTACTTCATCGGCCACTACCGCAAAACCACGCCCCTGCTCCCCGGCCCGGGCTGCCTCAATGGCTGCATTCAAGGCCAGCAGGTTAGTCTGTTCGGCAATACCCCGAATCACTTCGATGATCCGGTTAATTTCCTCACTGCGCTGCGCCACGTGGCCAATCGCGGAGCTAGCCTGGCCCATGTCACCCGCTAACGCGTCCACCCCTTTGAGGGCGGACCTCAGGGTGTCCTGGGTAAACCGGATGCCATCACGGGCGGCGCGGGCATTTTCTGCCGCCTCGCCGGCAAAACCAGCCACTTCGCCGGCGGCCGCCGACATTTCATTCATGGCGGTAACAACACTGTCGATATCCTGATGTTGTCTCTCGGTCTGATCGTCAGTATCCCGGGCAATGGCGCCGACATCGGACGCCTGACCGCGAACCTCAGCGTTAACCTCTTTCAGGTCGTTGATCATTTCCCGCAAGCGGGCAAGAAACGCGTTGAAGCCGCCAGCCAGCTCGATCAGTTCGGCATGGGTGTCAATATCAAGTTCACGGGTAAGATCGCCCTCGGCACTGGCCAGGCTCCGCATCCGGTCGCGTATCTCGTCCAATGGCCGGGTTACCGAACGCACCAGCAACACCAACAAGGCAATCGCGATCAACACCACCACCATGCCAACCAGAGTTTGCCGGGCTGCCGTATCGGCGACCTCAGAGGCCAACAATCCGGTGATTTCCTCAACACTGGCGAGGGCAACATCGCGGGGCAGTTCGATCAGCAAGGACCACTCAGTTCCCGGCAAGGCGACCTCGACCGGGTAAGCGACCGCCAACGTCTTGCCATCATCGAACCTGCCACCTTGTTGATGCAGGCGAACCAGATCCGGGGCAAGTCCCGGCAGCGCTTCCCGCAGTGGCCGGCCAAGATTCTGCTGATAGTGGCTGGACGCAGCAATCAGACCGCCTTCGCTGAGCAGAGACACCTTCGACTCACCGTCGAACAGGGCCCGACTGACCTGCGCAATGGTCGCCTGAAGTGTCGACAGGTTTATGTCGACACCCGTCACACCGGCAAACTCGCCATTGTTCAGAATTGGCACTACCAGGCTGGTCATCAGCTCGGAATAACCTTCCTCGATTTCATAATCGTAGGGTTCCATCAGACAGGGCTTGAGAGAGTCCCTTGAACACAGATACCACTCTGCTTCACGGGTTCCGAATTCGTTCCGGTTATCAAGATACTTTGTTGCGGGATCTTCCGTGCGACTGAACAGAACATTGCCTTGAGGATCCCGGTAGTAGTAAATCTCGAGCGTGCCCTGATCGCTGCTGTGTTCATCAACTCCGTCTGTAAAGTAAATATCTTGGCCATCGTAGGCGTCTGGCTCAAACTGCGCGTAGATCGAGCTCAGGTGTTTCTGTTCACTTAAAATCGTGCCCACCGTTTCCTGAAGGTCCCGACGACTGAGCCGACCCGAGCTATCGGCTTCAATATTCCGGGTGATCAGGCTGCGCACCACCGCCGGGGTTTGATAGGCGGTCTCAAGCTGGCCGGTTACCAGCTCACCGTACTGACCAGCCGTTGCGGTTAGCTGGTCCATCACAATATCCTGCACCGTCCCACGGGTTTCCTCGGACAGGCGCTCTTCCATGGAACCCAGTGACAACTGGGCGGTCATGACAATGCTCACGCCCATCAACAGTAGCAGTGTGATAACCAGCCCATATAGCTTGAAGCGAAGTGATAGGTTTTTCATAGACCGCGAAACCTTTTTGAAGAAGCCTTGATAAACATACTAGAGCATGGAGATGCCCTTGGCGTATTTGACACTGTTTCTGACCGCATTTGCGGCAGCCACCCTGCTGCCCGCCTATTCGGAGTTATTGCTGGGCACCCTGGCCAGTCAGGGCCTGCCTTTGTTCTGGTTGTGGTTCTGGGCAACCTTGGGGAATACGCTTGGGTCAGTCGTTAATGGGGTTATCGGCCGGCAGGTGGATCGCTTTAAGCATAAACGCTGGTTTCCGGTCAGCGAGCTGCAATTGCACAAAGCCCGCAACCGCTTCAATCGCTACGGGCAATGGTCATTGCTGCTGGGCTGGCTGCCCATCATAGGCGACCCTCTGACCCTCGTTGGAGGGATCATGCGGGTGCCCTGGCTCAACTTTGTGATTCTGGTGGGTATCGGAAAAGGCCTGCGCTATGCCTTTGTGATCTGGGTGGTGCTGGAAGCCACTGGCTTCGGCTCACCGGCGCCATCACCATAGAGGTACTTGCGCAGCAAATCCTCACCGTTGAACTCGGAATGCAAGACCGCGATAAATGTGTAGACACCGATCAACTTTCGGTTCAAGAAGACAAACTCTTTCGGCGGCACCCGGAAGTAACGGCTGATGGCCGAGCGGGCCGCCTGTTTGGCAACACGGGAGGGCAGGTCGCTCTGTTTCCATCGGTATTCACCCTGCCCGTTGACGGCGTAGTCGGGCCATTGGCTGCGATCGCCCGACAGAGGCTCAAGCACTGACATACAGACAGAGCCAAACTTATCCAGGACTTCGTCCGGCCAATCCCGGCTCATAAAGCGGAGCGTGACACCGCCATCAATTACCTGGCCAAGGTCCTGCTCATAAGAGGCACGGATCATCTGAATCACGGGATCAAGGAACTGGCGGGTGTAGCTTTGAACCGCACCGAAATCCAGCAACACTATGCGATCATGGTCGTCGCCTTTCCCCTCCTCCCCAGCAATCCGCACCCGGTAATTGCCGAAGTTCGGATCAGTTTGTATTTCCCCCCAATCAAACAGTTCGCGGAAAAACAGCTCCAGGGCGGCACGACCCAGAGCGCTCCGACGCGGCAGTGACAGCTCGCGCACGGCCTGTGAGCTGACCGAATGGCCATGCTCGTACGTCGAGGCAATGATGTGATCGGTTGAGTATTCCTGCAACACCCGAGGCACGATAAACCGGGGATCCGCATCCAGCATGGTGCGGAACTTTTCGGTGGTTCTGGCTTCCAGACGATAATCCACCTCCCGGTGCATCATCTGGCGCACTTCTTCCAGCCAGTCGTTAAACTCCGGGCCAAAACTGACCAGGCGTGCCACTTTGAGCAACTGAGCGACCGCGTTCAGGTCACTGTCGACCGCATCGGCCACTCCGGGGTACTGCACTTTGAGCACCAATTCCAGCCCGTCGCTGCGCCTGATTGCCCGGTGCACCTGACCAAGCGACGCGGCACCGATTGGCTCCGGATCTACCTCAAGCTCTGACAGTCGCTCGGCGCCAATCTCCGTCTTCAATACCCGTTCGATCGCAACCCACTCGAGGGACGTGGTTTGATCTTCAAGGGTGTGCAAGGCTTCCGTGACCTCTTCAGGTAAAAAGTGTTCGCCGTAAAGGGCCATCACCTGGCCGATCTTGACCACACTGCCCTTCAGTCGGCCCAGCTCTTCGACCAGGAAACGGGCCTGACTCGACATCATGGCGCGGTGACGCTTGTCCCGGGTTTCTTTATCACTGAACCAGTTAGTCGCCATGTGCGATGCCATTCGGGTACCGGCAAATAAACCAGCCTTGGTCAGCGACAACCGGCGCTCAAAACTGCCTGTTTTGATGCGAGACACGGATTTTCCGGGACGTCTTGAAGACATGGATAACCTGTATGTTCAGCAAATGGTGAGCTCCGGGACTTGACCCGGCGCCCTGATACACGCAACTTCTTCATTATACGGACCACAAGTGACGACAACCCAACTGATCAGTCGTTGATATCCCGTTTTTTTAGCCAATGCACTTGGCTTAAAGTGTCTTTTCCACTCTTTTCTGTCAAAGTTACGATTTAACACAGTGTCAGGTCACAAGGCGAACTAGAATCAGTTAACACTCTGTGTTTGACCTTCATCAATGACAAGAAAAGCCCAGATATGACTAAATCATCCGTCAGAACACTGGACTCGGAACTCTCTCAATTCCGGGTAAAAGGCGAAATTCCTGTACCGACCCTCATCAACGGGCTGACTGCTGCCGCGGTTCCACTATTAATGTTCTATTCTTGGCGCTCAACCCAGCATGGCGATTCTATCACCTCTCCACTATTACTGAGCTTTGCCGTGTTGCTCGCCGCCAACGCCATAATGTTTCTGATTACCGGCCAAAAAACCTTGCAGCGGCGGGTATTTATCACGTTAATCACCGGACTTTTTACTTACCTCGCCACCTACGCCGTTGAAGACGGCTCTGCCATTATCTGGCTGTTTGCTTACCCGCCCATCATTTTCTACATCAGCGAAGCCCGCATCGGCATCTTCGCCTGCATGGGCGGTTGGCTTGCGGTGCTTGGTCTTTTCAGCCCGCTCGGTGATGCTCTGTTCGATACCCCGTACAGCACTACCTTAAAGATTACCCTTATCATTGTATTGGCCTTTGAGATGGTCACTTGTTACATCCTTGATCAGAGTCGTCGTCGTAGCAAGCTTGGCCTGATCAAGCTGGCCAAAGAATTTGAGTATGCCGCAAAGCATGACGCTCTGACCGGACTGGCCAATCGACGAGAAGGGCTGGAACAGCTCGAGGCAGAATACCAGCGTTATCTGAGAAACCGCCGTCCGTTCTCGGTGCTATTGATGGACATTGATCTTTTCAAGCAGGTCAACGATACCCATGGCCATCAGGCAGGAGACGATACCATTGTACTGGTTGGCCAGACACTGACAGATCACAGCCGAAAAGTGGATACCATTGTGCGCTGGGGTGGGGAGGAGTTTCTGATTCTTCTGCCAGAGACAGCAACTGAAGACGCCGAGGCCTCGGCCGAGCGCGTCCGCAAAGCGGTGGCGAACCAGATTGTTCAGGCTGACAACAAGTCCATCACCGTAACGGTCAGTATCGGGGTAGCAACAATTCAGGGGTCAGAATCGATTGACCGGCTACTTCAGCACGCCGATGAAGCGCTTTACAAAGCCAAATCCGAAGGCAGAAATCGCACTTGCCGAGCCGATTTCCGTTAGTGACTCGGCGTTCACCAGTACTGGCGCTGCTCTACCCGCTGGTGACCAAGGCCATCGATAAGCGCCTGCACTAACCTGCGCTCAACCTCATAAACCGATACGCCAGGCTCAAAATCGCTGACCTGGCACATCGACATTCCGGCATAGCCACAGGGGTTGATTCGACTGAACGGCTCCATGTCCATGTTGACGTTGAGAGCCAACCCATGAAACGAGCAACCCCGGCGAACCCGCAATCCCAGTGAGGCAATCTTGGCGCCGTTTACGTAGACTCCGGGCGCATCAGATCTGGGCGCAGCATCTATTTTGGACGGCACCAGCGCTCGCACAATAGCATGCTCAATCTCATCCACCAGGGCGCGCACGCCCAGCTTGCGACGGGTCAGATCAATCAGCAGATAGATCACCAATTGTCCCGGCCCGTGATAGGTAACCTGCCCACCCCGGTCTACCTGAACCACCGGAATATCTCCGGGCAACAGGATATGCTCTGCCTTACCCGCCTGGCCCTGAGTAAATACCCGAGGGTGCTCAAGGCACCAGAGTTCATCGACCGTGTTTTCATCCCGGTTGGCGGTGAACGTTTTCATCGCTTCCCAGGTTTCCATGTAGGGCTGCTGCCCCAGCGAACGGACGATCAGGTCTGTCATAGTGTTACAGGACCATGTGAACGCGGCCGCTTGCTTTAAGATCTTTGAACAGTGCCTGGAGCTGCGCCTCGCCGGTCGCTACGATCTTCAGCTGAACCGATGCAAAGCGGCCCTTACTGCTGTCCGTCACCGAGATATCAGCCTCACAAACGCCCGGGGCATGCTGCCCTACGACGTCCAGCACAAACTCCGAAAAATCTGGCGCCGCGTTCCCGATGACTTTGATGACATAGTCACAGGGAAATTCAATTTTTGGCGGTTTCTGCTCGCTCATGCCCTATCACTCCCGGCCACTGGTCATTGCCACCAGCCGCCTTCATTAAAACAGTTGTACAAAAAACAGCTTGATGGCGTCCCAAAGACGCTTGATCAAACCGCCCTGGGGCACTTCCGTCAACGCCAGTACTGGCTGGTCAACAACCGTCTCGCCATCAAGTGTTACCTGGATACGGCCTAATTCGTCTCCGACCTTGATGGGTGCTTTGATCACAGAATCAAGGTCAACCTGCGATTCGAGCTGATCTTTCGAGCCGCGAGGAATCGTGACATAAACATCCTCGGCCAGCCCGACCGATATCTGATCGCTTTTGCCGCCCCATACCTTGGATTCAATCAGCTCCTGGCCAGCGCGGAACAGGCGCGCTGATTCGTAGTATCGGAAACCGTAGTTGAGCATTTTCTGCACTTCCTGAGCGCGCACCTGGGCACTGCTGGACCCCATGACGGCGGCAATCAGGCGGGTGTTATCACGCTTGGCAGACGCCACCAGGCAGTAGCCTGCCTCTTCGGTATGACCGGTTTTAAGGCCGTCAACGCTGTCATCACGCCACAACAGACTGTTGCGGTTCGGCTGCCGGATATTGTTGTAGGTGAAGCTCTTAACCGCATACAGCGGATAATTTTCCGGGTAATCTTCAATGATAGCGTGGGCCAGAATGGCCAGATCGTAAGCAGTCGAATACTGATTGGGTGACGGCAACCCGGTGGCATTTTCAAAGTTGGTATTATTCATACCAAGCAGCTTTGCCTGCTGGTTCATGATATCTACGAAGGCATCTTCGCTGCCGGCGACAAACTCCGCCAAGGCGACAGAGGCGTCGTTCCCGGATTGAATAATGACGCCTTTCAACAGGTCTTCAACAGTGACCTGAGTGCCCTCCCGGACAAACATGCGGGAACCACCGGTCTGCCAGGCCTTGACGCTGACCGGCACCATATCGGTCATCGCGATGCGGCCCTCATCAAGCTCCCGCTCGACGATGTATGCGGTCATCATTTTGGTCAGGCTCGCCGGTGGCAGCCTTTCGCCACTGTTGTGCTCCATGATGACGCGACCGGTCAATGGGTCCATCAGCACCCAGGAGCTGCCGGCAATCTGGGGTGGCGCAGGGATCAGCACAGCCTGGGCCACAGCATGCCCAGCCAACAGCGTGGCCAGTGACAGAATCAGGAAAAGTTTGCGAATCATTAAGTTCAAAGCCATGGGTAGGTTCATTCGTCGTAAGGTGTGTTTCTTTTTTGGTTTCAGGCAATCAACGAGAATCGGTCAGCACAACGGACTGAGCAAAGCCGTTGGATTGCAGTAAATTCTGAGCGTTGAGGGCTTCCGCCTCGTCATCAAAAGGCCCCACCTGGGCCCTGTGAAACCGGCCAGCATCGGTATTGACCTGCCGCACCCGCATGGGGCGCTCCACTACACGGCGCGCCTTGCTCAGCAATTCCTCGGCCGGGTCTCGCTGGCTGAACGACCCCAACTGAACAAACAGCCCGAGAGCCGGGTCTTGCGCTTCTGTCGAGGCAGTGCTAACGGCCACCACTGGCGGCATCACACCGGGATTAAACGGTTTACCCGCCAGCGTCATGGATCCGTCTTGCCGAACCGTGATGGCTTCAACTTCCACCTTTGCCGTGCCCCGCGATTTGTAACCCAGCTTTTTGGCCGCAGCGTAAGACAGATCAATCAGGCGATCACCGTGAAACGGACCGCGATCGTTGACTCTGACAATGACAGACTGGCCATTGTCGAGGTTGGTCACCCGGGCATAGCTGGGAATCCGCATGGACTTGTGGGCCGCAGACATAGAGTACATGTCGAAAACCTCACCATTGGAGGTTTTGTGACCATGGAATTTTTCACCATACCAACTGGCAACACCCCGAGCCACGTAACCGTCGTTACTGTCCATCACCCGGTAGGTTTTACCCCAGACCTGATACTGCGACATGTTGCCGGCAGTCTTCGGCGCCTCATACCGTGGCACCGCATCTTGCAGGTCGGAAACATCAAAATTTCCGGACGGCGCACGATCCTGTTTCATGGTGTACCGGGAAGAGTGATCCTCCTCCGACACCTTCGGTGCGCTTCCACACCCTGATAACACCAGAGCCACCAGCAATATCAGCCATCCGGATTTTTTTTCTGTGACCATTATGTTCGGCAACCCATGTGGTTTCGTCCCGCGCCAGGCATTACTGACCTGAAATATTGTAACGGGTTCCCGGTGGCTTTAACCATTACCAGCAAGCCATCATTCGGATACAGCCTCATGCTGTGATCATTCGACGGTGCGTTTGAATCGACATTAACACACCAAACGCCGCCATCAACGTCACCCCGGACGTACCTCCATAGCTGACCAATGGCAATGGCACTCCCACCACGGGCAACAAACCACTGACCATGCCAACATTGACAAAAATGTAAATAAAGAACGTCATGGTCAAGGCTCCGGCCAACAGCCGGCTAAACGAATCCTGGGCTGTCGCAGCGATGTAAAGGCACCGCAGAATAATCAGCAAATACAGGCTCATTAACAGCAACATGCCGATAAAGCCGAACTCTTCTGCCAGAACGGCAACAATGAAATCGGTGTGGCTCTCCGGCAGGAACTCCAGGTGGGATTGGGTGCCCTGAAGCCAACCCTTGCCGTCCATGCCGCCAGAACCTATGGCGGTCTTTGACTGGATGATGTTCCAGCCAGCCCCGAGCGGATCACTTTGCGGGTCCAGCAGAGTCAGCACCCGCTGTTTCTGATAGTCCCTCATGACAAAAAACCACATCATCGGCGTTGATACCGAAACCAGTGCAAAGAACGCTGCGATCAGTTTCCAGCTGATGCCAGCAAAAAACACCACGAAAATACCGGCCATACCAACCAGCAATGAGGTGCCCAAATCAGGTTGTTGAACAATCATTGCCATGGGTACAAGGACGATCAGCAATCCGATTGCGACATGAAACAACCTGGGCGGCAGGTAGTGTTTGGACAAGTACCAGGCTGCCATCATGGGTACGACCAACTTCATTAACTCTGATGGCTGAAACCGCGGCAAGCCCGGAATCGCCAACCAGCGCTGCGCGCCTTTGGCGCCGACTCCGACAAGCAGCACCGCAAGAAGCCCCGCCATCCCTGCAAGATAGAGCCAGGGAGCCCACCGGCGAAACACCGCCGGGTCCAGTTGTGCAAAAACAAACATCACCACCAGGGCAACAACAAATCGGATACCCTGCGCCTTGACCACCTCAATATTCCGATCTGCGCCGCTGTAGAGCACGAATAGCCCCAGCCCTATCAACATCAAAAGCAATAACAACAATATCGGATCCAGATGTAGCGTTGACCAGACACTCTTCGAGCGTGTCAGATGATTATTGGCCGAGTTATTAAACACACTCCCCAGCGCCATCAACGATTTCCCTCTGAGGCAGTCTGAGTAAACATCGCATCCTGTTCTGCAGCGGGAAAGTCCTCCAGCCAGGCATCAAACAAGGCCCGCGCCACCGGCGCGGCAGTTGAACTGCCGCCACCACCGTTCTCAACAATGATGGCAACGACGATTTTGGGGTCGTCCGCCGGTGCAAAACCGACAAACAAAGCGTGATCCCGGAGTCGCTCACGGACCTGCTCTTCGTCGTACTCCTCATCTTCCGCCAGGCTGAATACCTGAGCAGTGCCGGTTTTACCCGCAATCTGATAGCTTGCACCTTGGGCGGCAGCTCTAGCAGTGCCTCGCGGCCCATGCATAACCTCAACCATGGTATCTACCACGTACTCCCAATCGTCAAGATTCTTCAGGATCAACGGCTCATGTGTTTCCTCCGGCAAAAATTCTTCAACCGAGCGATCACCGCGAATATCTTTCAGTAGACGAGGCTCGACCCATTCCCCTCGGTTGGCAATCAGCGCCGTGGCTGTCGCCAGCTGCAAGGGTGTCGACAGAAAAAAACCCTGGCCAATACTCATATTGACCGAATCTCCCGGGTACCACGGTTCATTTCTAGCCCCTCGTTTCCAGTCTGCTGTTGGAAGCAGGCCACTGAGGGCGCCCGATACATCCAGAGTGGCATCTTCGCCAAAACCAAATTGCGCCAGGTACTGCGACATGACATCAACCCCCATTTCAACACCAACTTCATAAAAATAGACGTCGTTGGATCTTGCCATGGATGTTTTTAGATCAACCCAGCCATCACCGGATCGGTACCAGTTTCGGAAACGCCGACCGCCTTCGCGCAGCTGAAAGTAACCGGGGTCCCAGATCCGACGTTCACGGGTTGTGGCTCCGCTATCGAGTGCTGCAACCGCCATCATTGGTTTTATCGTCGAGCCCGGCGGGTATTGCCCCCGGAGCGCCCGGTTGAACAGCGGCTTATCGATGTCTTCGCTGAGATCCCGGTATTCGTTCACGCTGATACCGGTGACAAATTTATTCGCATCAAATCCCGGCACGCTGGCCAGAGCGAGGATGCCGCCAGTGTCCGGCTCGATGGCTATAATGGCACCACGACGCCCACTCAGAAGCTCATGAGCCTTGCGCTGTAAGCGCAGGTCCAGGTGCAGCTGCAAATCTTCACCAGGCACCGGATTGACTCGTTCCAGCACTCTGAGAATGCGCCCGCGAGCATTGGTTTCAACATGCTGGTAACCGACCGCGCCATGCAACACCTGCTCATAGAAGCGCTCGATCCCGGACTTGCCGATGTAGTTGGTTCCGGCGTAGTTGACCGCATCAATGCGCTGTAACTCCTCGCGGTTGATCCTGCCAACAAAGCCCAATGCATGGGCAGTCAGCTCACTGTGGGGGTAGTATCGAACCAGTTCTGCCTTGATCTCAACGCCGGGGAACTCATGCCGATGAACCGCCATCCGGGCGATTTCTTCTTCACTGAGGTCGTAGCTCAGCGGGAGCTCCTGGAATGGTCGGCGCGGCTCCCGCAGTCGCCGCTGGAACCGTTCAATGTCTTCCTCGGCGATGTCGAGTATACCTGCCAGCCTTGTGAGCGTTGCCTCCATACCATCAACGCGCTCAGGCACGAGGGTAAGACTGAACACCGGGCGGTTCTCTGCCAACAGGAAATTGTTCCTGTCGTAGACAAGGCCTCTAGGCGGCGGAACCGATTGCACCTGTACCCGATTTTTGTCTGACAAGGTCGTATAAATGTCATGCTCGACAATCTGCAGCTGATACATTCGGGCCAGAAGCCCGATCATGGCCATGGACACAACAATCAGCATGACCAGAGCACGACGCTGAAAAAGTCTTCGCTCGGCAGCCGTGTTTTTGAATTCGCCCCAGGCCATAAAAACTCCTAGGCCCGGTGGTAGGGGTGGTTTCGGGTGATGGACCAGGCACGATAAAGCTGTTCAGAAAGAACAATACGCACCAGAGGATGAGGCAGAGTAAGAGGAGACAGCGACCACTGCTGATCGGCCCTTTGCCGGCAGGCGTCTGCCAGACCATCGGGACCGCCTACCAGAAAGCAGACATCCTGACCGTCCTGTTGCCAGCTCTCGAGCTGACTGGCCAGTCGCTCTGTAGACCAGGGCTTGCCGCCAACCTCCAGAGCAATTACCCGGTCACGCTGGCCAACCGTGGACAGAATCGCATCGCCCTCCCGCTGCATAAGCCGGGCAATATCCGGGTTCTTGCCGCGGTGGGCCATGGGGATTTCAGTCAGTTCCAGGGGCAACTCGGGCGGCATACGCCGAGCATAATCGTTGTACCCCGCACTGACCCAGTCGGGCATTTTTTGCCCCACACAGATCAGACGCAGTTTCATGATTACTCGCTACCTGCTGCACCCACGTCCGGAGCATCTCGCCAAAAACGCTCCAGATCGTAGAATTCACGAGCCGCAGGCATCATCAGATGCACTACTACATCGCCAAGATCAACAAGAATCCAGTCGCTACCGCCAGCGCCTTCGACATTATTGGCTTTTACGCCCTGATCTTTAGCATCAGAGACGACCGAATCGGCCAGAGATTTAACGTGTCGACTGGAGGTACCGGATGCAAGCACCATGTAATCAGTGACGCTGGTACGATCACGGACATCAATCACGCTGACATCCTGAGCCTTGATGTTTTCAAGTGCGGTTACGACCAGATCTTTCAGTTGTTCTGCCTGCATAATTACCCTGTAATCCGGGCTTTGGCCAGAAGGGCCACCCGATAAGTGATATTCGAACGCGATTGTATCACTAAAAGTTCCCGGCGGGGCAGGCACCATAAAGGCGAAGGGACCGAATTCTTTGCCACACCAGGTCGGGCGTCAGATACCGGGGAGAGCGGCCGTTAGCGATACGATGGCGGATACCGGTCGCCGAGATATCCAGCAAGGGTGGATCAAGCGGCAGAACGGCGCCGCAAGGGCTTGTTTTCAGGGCCTCCGGGCCGGTCGCCCGACGCTCGGACAACAACCGGGCGGCCTCACTGCCCAGCGGAATATTGGCACCCGGACGCTGCACCACCACAATATGGGCAAGTGCGGGTATATCCTTCCAGTCTCGCCAGCGGTCGAACGCCGCAAACGCATCCGTCCCGACCACCATGACCAGCGGCTGCTCCGGCCCTGACTCTGCGCGCAACTGCCGAAGGGTGTCTGCGGTAAAAGAAGCACCAGCACGACGCAACTCCCGATCATCCACACACAATCGACTCTCGCCGCCTATCGCCAGGCGTATCAACTCCAACCGCTGCTCAGACGTCGCGCCAGTGCTGCCCCGGTGGGGTGGAATATGGCACGGCACAAGGTGAACCTGGTCCACCGAGAGCGCGTCGGAAATCTCCAGCGCAAGGCGAAGATGGCCGTGGTGGATCGGGTCAAAGGTGCCGCCATATATCACATGCATGATGTCAGGCCCGCACGTGGCCGTCGCCAAAGACCACGTATTTCTGTGACGTTAAACCTTCCAGGCCCACCGGCCCGCGGGCGTGTATCTTATCGGTGGAAATGCCGATTTCGGCACCCAAGCCGTACTCGAAGCCATCGGCAAACCGGGTAGAGGCGTTCACCATCACGGAACTCGAATCCACCTCAGTCAGAAAACGGCGGGCCCGGGTGTAGTTTTCCGTGATGATGCTGTCAGTGTGCTGCGAACTATAGTGGTTGATGTGATCAATCGCTCCGTCCAGGCCATCGACAACCCGCACTGCCAATATCGGCGCAAGGTACTCGGCGTGCCAGTCCTCTTCGGTGGCGGGCACGATGCCGCTCAAAACCTGACAGGTGCGCTCACAGCCCCGTAGCTCAACACCTTTGGCAACAAACTCCGCCGCCAGCAATAGCAACATGTCTTCGGCAATTTCCTGATCTACCAACAGAGTCTCCATGGTATTGCAGGTGCCGTAGCGATGGGTCTTGGCGTTGACAGCAACTTTCAAGGCCTTTTCCGGATCAGCGTGGCTGTCGATATACACATGGCACACGCCATCCAGATGCTTGATGACCGGCACCCTGGCATCGCGGCTGATCCGTTCGATCAGCCCCTTACCACCCCGAGGCACAATCACATCGACATACTCTGGCATAGTGATCAGCTCGCCAACCGCCGCCCGATCGGTGGTTTTTACAACCTGCACCGCGGCCTCCGGCAAATCGACGGAAGCCAGCCCGGAAGCCAGGCAAGCCGCGATGGCCTGATTCGAGTGAATGGCCTCGGAGCCACCGCGTAAAATGGTGGCATTGCCAGACTTCAGGCACAGGCTAGCCGCCTCAACGGTCACGTTGGGACGCGATTCGTAGATAATGCCAATGACCCCAAGTGGCACCCGCATCTTGCCTACCTGGATGCCGGAAGGGCGATAAGTCATGTCGGTAATTACCCCGATCGGATCCGGCAGGCCAGCCACCTGCCGTAAACCCTCGATCATGGTATCAATGCGCGCTTTGTTGAGCTCCAGGCGGTCCAGCATGGCCTCGTCAAGGCCGTTTTCACGCCCCTTATCCAGATCCTTCTGATTGGCCAGAGCCAACTCCTGGCGGGCCGCATCCAGAGCGCTGGCTGTCGCCAGCAGAGCCTGATTACGAACCGCGGTGGTTGACCGGGCAACGTCCCTGGCCGCGGCCCTTGCCTGCCGACCAAGCTCTGCCATGTAGGCTGCTACATCCATTGGAGTACCTTATTAGTTGCAAGCTGATTCCGTAACGAGGCAGATACTTTACCTTTCCCGTTTCAAGTCCGCATCCCAAACGACTATTATAGCGCTGCACAGACTTAAATGGATGCGACAGCAAAGGACAGAAAAATGCCTCAGTCGGCTGAAAAATTCCTGCCAGGCAGACTCTCGCGAGTGGGCTTTATCATTCTGGCAATCACCAGCGTGCTCTGTGCAACCTTGGGCGAACCTTTGGCTGCCGCAAGCGCAGCAGCTGCCGCATTCATCAGCCTGACCATCAACGCCCGCACCAGCAATCCTCAGCCATTACCCTGGCGCCACCTCAGAATGGCTTGCTTTATAGTTCTGGCATTAGCGCTTCTGGGCGCGCTCTGGACCGGCCCCTGGGCCCTCAGTCACTGGCTCTACGCCCTACCGCTCGTTACCTTTGCGTTACTGGCCAGCCCTCTGGCGGCACTGATTACGGCACTGTTAACGTTCGCCATTCTGATCAGCACCCAGTGGGCTGTCTCCTTGCCGGATCGGCACCAGATGATCAGCGCCTTTGTGCTGACCACTCTGCTCTCAGCCCTGCTTATCTTTCTTCGTGAATACAAGACCAGGCAACTGGCACCGTTGCGCCGAACTGATGAGCTCACCCAGGCAGCGAGCAGGGAATACCTGTCTGCCGACCTGCACAAGGAAATTCAGCGCAGCGAGCGTGAAGGCACCGACATGTCCGTCATGATGATTGGCCTGGACACCCATCTCAGCGATAACGACCCGGATGAAGACATTCGTGCCATTTTACCGAGAATTGGTCGTTACCTGCATTCACAGCTTCGGGATTTCGACACCTATTACCGGGTCGCTGATCTTCAGTTCCTCGTGATTCTTCCCGGCATCAACACCGCAGGCACGGCTACCCGCGCCGAAAAAATACGTATCGGCCTATGCAAATTGCTGGCGTCGCACGGCATGAAGCTGACCGTAAGCACCGGCATCTCCGGCCTGAACATCGGAGACGATGCCGACAGCCTGCAGCAAAGCGCGGCCAATGCGCTCACGCGCGCTCAGCAACAGGGCGGCAACCGAACTCAGGCCTACAGTAACTGGGTGCATTCGGACGTGCACAATCTCACGGCCCGACAGGACAAGGCGCTATGACGGAAACCCGCTTGAGAACCTGGACCCACAGTTTTGGCTATGGCCTGACTGCGCTGTTCATTTTTACCCTGGCCCTACAGAATCTGCGCTATGGTTTTTACGAGCTGTTCTACCTGGCTCTAGCCATGACCGGACTGCTGATTGCCGGTTTCATCTACACACTGGCGAGTCGGCGCCAACAGCTATCAGCCCCCGGCCACCTTCTCATCCTGACCGGCCTGAACAGTGGTCTGGTCGCCGCCATACTGGTTCTTGACAGCCCTGGCGTGACTCATTGGGCAATGCCGCTGATTGTTCTCAATCTGCTGATTCTTCCATTGCGCCGAGGGCTTAGTCTCTCAGCTCTTTTGCTGATGCCGGTGATCAGCAATATCTGGTTCATCAATCCGGGCGCAGACGCCTTGATCACCTCCACCGGGCTGATTCTGTTGTTGGTTGTGGCAGCGCTTTATACCTGGCACTACGACCATATCGCCCAGTCAGCGGAAGACCTTGCGATTACGGATCCGGTAACCGGCGCTCACAATTCACGCTTTCTGGACGAAACCCTGCAAAAGGAAATCAGCCGTGCGATTGCAACCGGCCACCCGTTGTCGGTGATCAATCTCAGCTTGGACTACGCAGATGAGGTTAGGGACTTGCACGGTAAAGTAGGCTTACAACGTTTGTTCAAAGCAGTCACCGAGCATCTGTTCGGGGTGATCCGCGCTGGAGACACTCTGTACACGCTAAATGACTCAGAATTCTTTCTGATTTTGCCCTACACACCCGAGGAAGGTGTGCGGGTGATTGCCGAAAGAATCCGCAGGACCATTGGTGAGCACGAATGGCCTGGCATCGGCAGGACCTCGGTCAGCCTGGGTTGCACCACCCGGGGCAACGGCGATACCAATACCAGCTTATTGCGCAACCGGGCTCACCAAGCCATACACGAAGCTCGTAAACGTGGCATGGATTCAGCGTGGTTCAGCCCCGGAGAGTCTGTCGAGGCATGAGTGAAACCTGGCTGGCCGATACAGCAATCTGGGTGGGTGACAATCCGGGCTGGCTGATTCTGGCCCTGTTTGCAACCGCCATGGCGGAATCGCTGGCCGTTGCCGGGCTTATCGTTCCCGGCGTTGCCATGCTGTTTGGCTTCGCTGTGCTTGCCGGCAAATCCGGGATGCCCGTATCGGAGGCGTTGATGTGGGCTGGCCTGGGCGCTGTTATCGGCGATGTAGTCAGTTTTGCCCTGGGCCGTTTTTTCAAGGGGCGTCTGGATTCAGTCTGGCCCTTCAGCCGGTATCCCGGCCTGATCACCAGAGGCGAGGCATTTTTTAACAAGCACGGCGGCAAAAGTGTCATTGCAGGGCGTTTTATAGGCCCGATTCGGCCCATCATTCCACTGGTTGCCGGAGCGCTGCACATGTCCTGGCGGCGCTTCCTTTCTTTTAATCTGATTTCAGCGGTGGGTTGGGCCGCGGTCTATGTCTTGCCGGGTTATGCGGTGGGCAGCGCCATCGCCAGCGAAATCAAGCCCCCACCCCACTTTTACCCGGTGGTCGGCATCAGTGCCGCGGTTCTGGTTGTGCTGTATGTGGTGGTTCTGCAATTCCGCCTGGGTGTCGGAGAGGGTAGCCGGCCGTATCGCTGGCTGGAGTCCCGGATGGCCCGATACGACACCACCCACCGTTTCTGGCGGCTGTACACGAATGAGCGCCCTACCCGCAAAGGCGAGTTCCCGCTGCCATCCATAGTCCTGACAGCCGCGGCAATGGCCCTGTTTCTGATTCTGGCTCAACTGGTCAACTACAGCCGCCGGATTGACGAGTTCAACGGGGCCGTCCTGGCGTGGTTTTCTGCACTGAGACAACCCCTGCTGGATATTCCTGCCACCGCAGCCACCCTTCTGGGTGACCCACCGGTGCTGCTTTGTGCTGCAGTTCTGGCTACTTTGGTACTGGGTTTCAGAGGTTACTATGCGGCCGCGCTGCATGTTATTGCAGCCGCGATACTGACGGTGGTCAGCGTCTGGCTGCTGAAAGCCGGGATTGGCATTGATCGACCAGACCTGGTGTTCAGCCCACCGGCGTCCGGCGCCTATCCCAGCGGTCACACAGCGGGAGCAACAGTACTGGTCACCATGGCCGCCAGTTTTATTGCCGGAGAGAGTCGCAAGAGGCAACGCTGGCAAACGTACGTTTTACTTTCACTGCCTCTGGTACCCATTGCCATCAGCCGGCTTTATCTCGGCGTGCATTGGTTTACCGATGTGTTTGGCGGGCTGCTGCTGGGGCTGGCCATCACTGGCGCGATCCGGGCCAGCTACAGCCGCTATGATCGCGTGCCAATCTGGCCAGACATCGTTAGCTGGCTTGCCGTGTCGCTCTGGGCAGTGTTTATGATGGCTTATCTGGTCATCGAATGGCCGCTTGCCAGCATTACCTACGCCCCTTTGCCCTAGTTCTGTTCAAGCGCCTCAAGCAGCTCCAAAAGCCGGTCCAGGCGCTCCAGTGGATCCTGCAATTCAGCCAACCTCTGTTTTTCCTGCTTGTCCAGTGGCAGCAGTTCAGTCAGCCGCCAGCCAACGTCACGGGCGTCTTCATAATCCACTTCCATTCCCAGGTCGCCCACCACCGGGTGCCGGAACAAAGCGCGCAGCACCGAGGGTAATTCGTGGTAGCGCTCGGGCACCGGGCTTTCCGCCTCAGCAATCAGGCACTCAACATCACCCAGGTTCAGGCCGTCGTCCTGCTGCCAACTGCGCACCACGGACACCTTCCGCTCGCCTTCAACCGTGATGCCCAGCAAGCCGTTGTCCAGTTGCTGAAAATCAATAATCCGGACGTAAGTACCCACGTCGTAGAACGCCGCCTCACTAGCGGTTTCTGCGCCATCTCGCAGCAATACAACGACAAAGCCACGATCTTCCCTCATGCAGCGGGACAGCATATCGATGTAGCGAGGTTCAAAAAGCTGGAGAGGGATACGCCCTCCGGGCAGCACAATGGAATTCAGCGGGAACAGGGGAACATTCATAATTGTGTCATTCACAAGGGAGCAGACTCCGGCAGCAGGTATGCATTATCGGATCGACAGAAGTTTCTGAACTTCGTCCACCCGGCCCCTAGCCTCACTCAGCAGTTCAAGGCTACGGGAAGCATTCAGGTCCAGTTCGCCCAACCGACGCCAGGCTGGAACCTGGTCAAAGGCTGGCAGGCCGGCATTCTGACGGGAGCCGATCATGGAATGCAACTGCGCCACGATTACAACGTCCACCAATTGAGGCACCGAATCCCTGCACTCATAGTGCCAGTCTTCCGCATGCCGGGCAGCCTGGATAAATGTCTTCGGGAACTCCCAGTTTTCGAGCACCGCGCACCCGACATCGGCCCGCAACTCCGCCATGGCGTGGTGCAGGTTTTTCTCATCCGCAAATAGATTGACGTGGTGCTCCGCCTGCACCAACACCGGCACAATCCCGATATCATGCAACAACCCAGCCAGCAGAGCTTCCTCCGGATCAATCCGGGTGGCATGGTCCGCCAGCACCCAGCAGAGCGCAGCCACTTCTCGGGAATGGCGCCAGAGCCGCTCCATTTCTGTCTGCAGAGCGGTTCGCCGGGTCTTGAACACTTCACGCATGGCAAATACGGTCACCAGCTGACGAGTCGTTCGCATACCGAGGCGAACGACCGCTTCACGCACATTACGGACATCACTGAAACCCCGGTACAACGGACTATTGCACGATCGAACCAGCTTGGCCGCCATGGCGGGGTCGGCCGAAACGGCACTGGCCACCTCGTGGGCTGAAGAGTCTTCTTTGTCGACCACCCGGCGGACCTTCCAGGCAACGTCGGGAACGCTGGGCAATTTGACCTGGTTAGAGCGAAGTTCTGCGTAAAACTCCATCAGCAAGTGGTGTTCTTCACTCTCATCCGCTCCGCCATCACCAGAGTCCATTTCCACCTGAGTGATCGGGGCTGAGCGGAGCATCTGATTGAGAATTTCCTGTTCAACGACCAGGAATTCGCAGGGTTTTACCGCGATAACGTCATACATCCGGGGCTGCAGACGGGCAATGGGATTAAGCGATTTCTCTGTTTCTGCCTCAACGACAGTTTTGCGCCCATCCAGAGATTCGAGCTCAACTTTTCCCGATATCAGAAAATAGTCCAAGCCATCGCGTACACCCCGCTCCATAACCCGCTGCCCCGGACCATGGGTCCTGCGCTCGGCCCGGCTGGCAAGTAAAACAAGCTGGTCGTCCGTTAACCGGCCCAAAGGCTGGAAATCTTTCAGACGACGCAGCGGCAGGCTTTCCTGGCCGCCCATAGACAAACTCCCCTAACACCCTATTGGAAGACTTTCGTCACTTGTTACACATTGTAAACACCCGCCAGCAAAACAGCCATGCGACCACCGTTGAATCTGGTATCCTTTCCACTTTAGCCCAACCAGAAAATCAGGGAGACAGCAACTCACCATGCCCCAGTACCGTTCCCACACATCAACCGCTGGCCGCAACATGGCCGGCGCCCGTGCGCTCTGGCGCGCCACCGGAATGAAAGATGACGACTTCGGCAAACCCATTATCGCCGTCGCCAACTCCTTCACCCAGTTTGTGCCCGGCCATGTTCACCTGAAAGACCTGGGGCAACTGGTTTGCCGCGAAATCGAAGCCGCCGGCGGCGTGGCCAAAGAGTTCAACACCATTGCGGTAGACGACGGTATCGCCATGGGACACGATGGCATGCTCTATTCGCTGCCCTCTCGGGAAATCATCGCCGACTCCGTGGAATACATGGTCAACGCCCACTGCGCCGATGCGCTCGTATGTATTTCCAATTGCGACAAGATCACGCCGGGCATGTTGATGGCCGCGATGCGCCTGAACATCCCCACCATCTTCGTTTCCGGTGGCCCGATGGAAGCCGGTAAAACCGAGTTATCTGAGCACAAACTCGACCTCGTGGACGCCATGGTCATTGCCGCAGACCCCAGCGCCAGCGACGAAAAGGTCGCCGAATACGAGCGCAGTGCCTGCCCAACCTGTGGTTCCTGCTCTGGCATGTTTACCGCCAACTCCATGAACTGCCTGACCGAAGCCATCGGCCTGGCGCTGCCGGGCAATGGCTCCATGCTGGCCACCCACGCAGACCGCGAGCAATTGTTCCTGAATGCCGGACGGCAAATTGTGGCGAATGCCAAACGCTATTACGAACACAATGACGCCAGCGTGCTGCCGCGCAGCATTGCCTCGTTTCCGGCCTTCGAAAATGCCATGGTCATGGACATCGCCATGGGCGGCTCCACCAACACCATCCTGCACCTGTTGGCGGCGGCCCAGGAAGGCGGCGTTGAATTTACCCTGGCAGAGATTGACCAGCTATCGAGAAAGATCCCACAACTGTGCAAAGTTGCGCCCAACTCCCCCAAATATCATATGGAAGATGTACACCGGGCCGGCGGCATCATGGGCATCATGGGCGAACTGGAACGCGGCGGCCTGATCAACGCCGACTTGCCGACCGTGCACAGCAAGACCATGAAAGACGCCCTTGAGCTTTGGGACATCATGCGCTCACCCACCCCGGCAGTGATTGAGTTTTATAAAGCGGGCCCCGCAGGCATCCCGACCCAGACAGCCTTCAGCCAGTCAACGCGCTGGCCGAGCTTGGATGGCGATCGTGAAAACGGCTGCATCCGCTCTGTTGAGAATGCCTATTCATCCGAGGGTGGCCTGGCGGTGTTGTTCGGCAATATCGCTCAGGATGGCTGCGTAGTAAAAACCGCCGGCGTGGACGAGAGTATTTACGTGTTTGAAGGCAAGGCCAAGGTCTTCGAAAGTCAGGACGCCGCCGTTGCCGGCATTCTGAGCGACGAAGTGACACCGGGTGATGTGGTCATCATTCGCTACGAAGGCCCCCGTGGTGGCCCTGGCATGCAGGAGATGCTGTACCCGACCAGTTACCTGAAGTCGAAAGGTCTGGGCAAGGAGTGTGCACTGCTGACCGACGGGCGTTTTTCTGGCGGCACCTCTGGCCTGTCTATCGGCCACGCCTCACCGGAAGCGGCTGCAGGCGGTGCCATCGGTCTGATTGAAGATGGCGACAGCATTCTGATCAACATCCCGGAGCGGTCGATCAACCTGCAAATCAGTCATGAAGAGCTAAACCAACGGCGTGAGGCGCGTGACGCCAAGGGCTGGAAGCCCGAACTGCCGCGCGAACGGAAAGTCTCGGCCGCACTGAAAGCTTACGCGCTGCTGGCAACCAGCGCCGATAAGGGCGCGGTCAGGGATCTGTCCAAGCTGGACTGATCACTGGCCAATATCAAAAAAGCCCGCCTGACATTCACCAGGCGGGCTTTTTTGTCGGACCGGATTCTCACCAGAGTGACCAGCCCTCATCTTCCTCTTCTTCCTCCGCGACCGGCTCGTCTGCCACGGCTTGCTCAGCCTGGGGCGCCGTTGTGCTCTCAGCAGGCGACGATGCGTTGCCGGCAGACTGTGGCGTGGTGCCCGCCGCTTGTTGCACCGAAATCAAACCAAGAGCGCGTTCGGTAGGCTCGTCCAGAACCCCGCTTGGATCAAGGCCCTGGTCACGCTGGAAACTTTCCAGCTCTGCCCGGGTGCTGTCATCCAGCTCTGAGCTGACGTTCTCGATGTCGTAGCCAGCGCCATACAGGGCGTGCTTCAGCGCAACAACTTCGTTGGCCAAAGCCAGAGGAGAAAGCGCAAGGAGGGTTGTGGCTGAAGCGGCCAGGGCCACTTTTCGTACCGAATGACTGAGTGCGTTCGTTTTAAACAAAGGATCTACTCCTGATATCTCAAGGATACCGATGTATTTGTTATTATGTGGCGCCCATCTCCACAAACCAGGGCGATGGCCCAACCTTACCATACTTTAATCGTCCTCTGCCGGACCTGGCCAAGGCTCAGCAACATCAAGGTGAGGTTGTTCACCGAACTCGCGAATAAATATGCCCCAGAATGCCATAAACAGTGCAGCTACCAACGGCCCCATCACAAATCCGTTTATACCAAACAGAACCAGACCACCGAGCGTTGACAACAACACCAGATAATCAGGCATCTTGGTATCACGACCCACCAGGATCGGACGAAGAACATTGTCGGCCAAACCGATAATGACCATGCCATAGATCGACAGAATCACGGCCGGTATGACGTCACCCACCGCCGCAAGGTAGACGGCTGCAGGCACCCAGACGATGGCAGCACCCACCGCAGGCAGCAGAGAGAAAATAGCCATCACGACGCCCCAAAGCAGCGCGCCATTGATGCCCAAAATCCAGAATATAACGCCACCAAGTGCGCCCTGAATGATCGCGATAAGCAAGTTGCCCTTCACCGTTGCCCGGGTTACTTCAGCAAATTTTGCAAAAAGCAGGCGTTCACGCTCATCCCCCAGTGGCAGCGCCTTGATGAGCAGCTCCACCAATTGCTGACCATCCCGGATCAGGAAGAACGCCAAGTACATCATCAGCGCCAGCCCAAGAAAGAACTGGAACGTGTTTTGACCAATGCCAAAGGCTTGCTTGGCGACAAACTGGCTTCCGCCCAAAAACGCGTTGACCACTCGGTCCCGAAATTCCGCGAAGTTGACGTCAAATTGGCCAAGAAAGGTCTGAATGGCAGGAAACGACTGGTTAATCTGATCGATATATTCACCGGGGCGAATGTCGCCACTCTGGATTTTCTGATACACCCCGAGCCCTTCCGAAATCAGCGCGGCGCCCAGACCCAACACAGGAATCACCACGATGAACATACACACCACCAACGTAATGAGGGCATTGATGTTCCGGCGAGGGCCCAGCCTCCGGGTCAGCCACTGCTGCACCGGATAGAAGATCAGGGCAATGGCGATTGCCCAGAAAATGGGGCCAAAAAACGGCTTCATCAACAGCGCAAAGGCGACGGAAACGCCAACCAGCATCGCCAGAAAAGTCCGTGTCTCAAGTTTTGCGTACATACCATTAAATCCTGATGCGAAAAGCGCCCATTGGCGATGAAATCGTTGCGGGAAAATAGCCTAACACGACACCGTGGCCACTGTAGCTAACTTCGGGCTATAGTGGCAGGTTATCAACCAGCCAATTACAGGTTAAGTTGTTGGATTCAGATACCTTTACTGTTGAAACCGCCCTGGAGGCAGCGGCAGAACTTCAAAAAGTTCTTGCGGCCCGCACTCATCGCCGCAAAGTGATGGGGCAGGAGGTACTGGTTCCCGGACAGCTTGGTGAAGCCCTGCATTTACCTCGCACCCTCAATCGCCTTCGCAGCAAACAACAAAGGCAGCGCGACCAGGGTCTCGAGGACTTTCAGGAACTTTGGCCCACGCTGTCGAGACGCACCCGCCAGAAGGTCCTGGAAAAGCTGGGCTGGTATGACCCCAAAAATCTGGACTGGGAAGACAAACGTTCAAACCGCCGCCCGCTGGTCGATCCTGACGCCTGATACGTATAACCCCTGAAATCAGAATACCATGGCCGTACTGTGACGACTTTGAATTGTCACAATATGCCCTTATGTTGAATGAATAAGGAGGATTCTATGACCGATAACACCCATTACACTGCCATTCTGGCCGAAGGCAGCGCCGTGCCGACACTGTTGTGCGGACACTGCCGGTCGATGCTGTCACGCAACCGGATTTTCAGTAACCAGGGCGATAACCAACTGGACATTCACTGCAACACCATCGGGTTGTGCTCGGCGGATGATTGCGGCGCCGTGAACTGCTGTGACGAAGCGCTGTCTGGCATTGACAAGCCCGAACGCCTGTTCGGTATCGCGTCCTGATTCAAACGGGCAACGCACTGTTACGCAACTCAAACACATGAGTTCTCCATCTGGCTTATCCTGATCTCCGAAGATTGCTGTAGTGGCAGTCACGCAACCAATCAGTCAGGACAGTCGATGGCATGCGTATTCTGAGAACCGACGAAGCCCGCTTCGCAGACCTTCCGGATTACCCCTTTACCGCGAATTACCTGGAAGTTGAGCCCGGATTGCGAATGCACTTCGTCGATGAGGGGCCCGCCGATGCGGCACCGGTTATTATGCTGCATGGTGAGCCATCCTGGTCTTACCTTTACCGGCATATGATTCCAGCCGTCGCTGAGGCCGGATACCGGGTTTTGGCGCCTGACCTGATCGGCTTCGGTAAATCAGATAAGCCCGCCGACGTGACCGATTACAGCTACGACAACCACATGGCCTGGCTGACCAGCTGGATCGACGCCCTGAATCTTCAGAATATTACGCTGGTTTGTCAGAACTGGGGTTCGTTGCTGGGGCTGAGGCTTGCTGCTGAACACCATCGTCGCTTCAGCCGGATCATCGTCGGCAACGGCATGCTGCCCACCGGTGATCGGCCGACCCCGGCAGTTTTCCGGGCCTGGAAAGCCTTCGCCAGTCTCAGCCCCTGGTTCCCGATTGCGCGAATCATTCAACTGGGTACCGAACGGGCACTGAGCCCCGACGAAATGGCCGCCTACGAAGCCCCGTTCCCCAGCGCTGAATTCAAGGCCGGCGCCCGCGCCTTCCCGGCGCTGGTTCCAGTGTCGCCACAAGACCCGTCCAGTGCCGCCAATCGCGAGGCCTGGCGGACACTGGAAAAGTGGCGTAAGCCTTTTATCACCTGCTTCAGCAATGGCGACCCCATCACTCGAGGCGGGGATCGTTACATGCAACGCCGCATTCCCGGAGCGCTAGGCCAGCCACACATCACGCTGCGAGGCGGCCACTTCCTTCAGGAAGACTCACCTAAAGAGTTTGCCCGTGTGATTCTGGATGCCCTGAAAGCGGAAATGGCAGCGTGACCCCTAGGCAAACACCGTGACCGTTTGACGACTCAGAGCAACCAGCTCGCCCCGCTGTGTCCAGATGCCGGCATGGGTGTGCCCGTAGCCGGCCCCGGCCTGATCTATGGTCGCCCGGTATAACAACCACTCACCGGCTGCCACCACCGGCCGGGGGTGAACAATCTCAAGCGCCCAACTAAGTGAACTCGCCGGCGCAGGCGCCTTAAGGTGCGGCAATACCGCGGGCGGCCAGGCATCCACCAGCGCGATGATGTGGGCGTCGGTAAAGTCCTCCGGAGTTTGCCGAAATTGCATCCAGCCGCCCATCTCACGCCCGCCTTTGCCTGAGAAAGGCATACCACCAAAGGCCCAACGCATTTCAATGTGCTGTGTGAACTCCGGCGTTACCTTGGGGATATACGGCAGCTCCTGACACTGATCCACTGGCGCCGCCTCGGGTGCCGCGGATGGCGCGACCTCCACAACAGAATCACGATCGCCGCCGAAGCTGGCCAGGCACACCAATCGCGGCTCGCCATTCTGCATGATCCGGCCCTGCACTTGGGAAACCGCTTTACCCTCCCGCAGTAAGTCCGCCTCAAACACGGCGGGTACATCCGATTCTACTGGCCCCACAAACGACACCTGCAGTGCCCGCATGGGCCGGCCGTCAGCCACTCTGGATGCCATCACCTCAAACGTCAAAGCGGCAACCAGACCGCCAAATGTCGCTCTGCCCTGCCCCCAACTTGCAGGGATGACAACTTCACCTCCCTGACGTACTGCACCCAGAAGCTCATCAAACGTCATAGCCTTTTATTCCTGTTGGTTAGCCTGCAAACAAAGAAGATTGCCGAACTTGCGGGGCACTGGCAAGACCCCTGCCCCGGCAACTACCTACCCCTTCCTGGCATTTAACGTGTTAAAACTTTGACAAAACGACTATAATATCGAAAATCATGCATTGCCTCTGCAATGTCATATCCTCCGAATACCGAGTACATTCATGTCAGAATTGTCTTTTGCCGAACTGGGGCTGGATCCAGCTGTATTGGAAGCCGTTGTCTCCGTTGGCTATGAAACACCGTCGCCGATCCAGGCACAAGCTATCCCCGCGCTGCTGGCCGGCAACCACTTATTAGGCGTTGCCCAAACCGGCACCGGCAAAACAGCAGCCTTTGCGCTGCCGTTGCTGAGCCGAATTGATCCCAACCTGATGGAGCCCCAGATTCTGGTGCTTGCTCCTACCCGGGAGCTGGCAATTCAGGTAGCTGAGGCCTTTACAACCTACGCCAGCAAGTTCAAGCACTTCCACGTGCTGCCTATTTACGGCGGTCAGGATTTTGCGCCCCAGATTCGAGGCCTCAAGCGTGGCGCCCAGGTTATCGTGGGCACGCCAGGGCGTATGCTGGACCACCTGCGCAAGGGCACCCTTAAGCTCAACAACCTGCGCGCTCTGGTGCTGGATGAAGCCGACGAAATGCTGCGCATGGGCTTTATCGACGATGTTGAAGCCATTCTGTCGAAAACGCCGGCCAACTGTCAGCGTGCCTTGTTCTCTGCCACCATGCCGGCTCAGATCAAGAAAGTTGCCCAGACTTACCTGAAAAACGCCACGGAAGTGCGCATTGAAAGCGAAACCCGCACCGTTGAGCGGATTTCCCAGTTTGTTCTTCCTGTGTACGCTGAGCGCAAGCTGGATGCACTGACCCGCATTCTGGAAGTCGAACCTTTCGATGCCGCGATTATTTTCGTGCGCACCAAAGCTGAAACGGCCCTGCTGGCTGAGAAACTCTCTGCCCGCGGCCATGCGGTTGCCCCGCTGAGCGGCGACCTGAACCAGCGCCAGCGTGAACAGACCGTTGACGACCTCAAGCGCGGCAAAAAAGACATCATCATCGCCACAGACGTTGCCGCCCGTGGCCTGGACGTGTCCCGGATTACCCACGTTATCAACTACGACGTGCCTTACGACACCGAAGCCTATATCCACCGCGTTGGACGTACCGGTCGCGCTGGCAGGACGGGTAAAGCGATTCTGCTGGTCACACCACGTGAGCGCAGCTGGCTGCGGACACTGGAACGTGCCACCAACTCGCCGATGGAGCCATACCAGCTGCCATCACCGGCAGCACTTCAGCAGATGCGTGTTGAGCAGTTTGAAAGCCAGTTGCTGGGCTTTGCAGACGATCCTCGTGCCGCCAAGGCCATTGCCTTGCTGGACGACATCGCCGAGCGCAACGACATGGACATCACCATGGTAGCGGGCGCACTGGCATGCTGGATGGAAGCGTCGCAGCCCGATTCGCTGCCGCTGGACCAGCCAGAGGCATTGCCGGAAGTATCGGCCTCAGCCCCGCGCCGCGACCGTAAAGGCCCGCCTCCGGGCAAAGGCAACTTCCGCAAAGGTGGCCCGAACAAGAACTTCCGCAACGACAGCAAGCCGGGCGCCCGCAAAGGACCGCCTAAAGGCAAGCCCGCCGGCAAAGGCCCCAAGCCTGGCGGCAGCGGCCCAAAGCGCGCCCCGCGCTGAGTGGCCCTCCAGCGTAACCGGTCAGGCTGACCGGTTACGCTGGTAGACTACGAAGCTGTAGTCGTACGGATTATTGTCAGACGCGGAGAAGTCTTCGCGTCCGATTTCTTCCCAGTCATCCCAGTTCACTTCCGGAAACCAGGCATCCCCGTCCACCTCGGCGTGCACCTGTGTAATGTAGATCCGGTCGACCATTGGCAGTGCCTCAGCGTAGATCTGGCCGCCACCAATAATCATTACCTCTTCACCACCTTCCAGCTCCGCCTGAGCTTCGGCTTTAACCAATGCGGCATCCAGGGATTCAGCGGCCACCGTTCCTGCAGGCGCCTGCCATTCCGGATTCCGGGAAATCACCACGTTCATCCGCCCCGGCAATGGCCGACCAATGGAATCCCAGGTTTTCCTGCCCATGATAATCGGCTTGCCCATGGTCGCCTGCTTGAAGTAACGCAGATCTCCGGGCAGATACCACGGCAGTTTATTATCCCGACCAATTACCCGGTTTCTGGCCATCGCCACGATCAGTGCTTTTCTCATGATTGCTTGTTGCCCTCGAGGTTGGGAGTTAGCGAGGGGTGGGGACAGGTTTTCAAAACACGCTCAAGCACATCCATGTGACGCTTGAGCTCCGCCATCCATGGCTCCGCACAGTTTTGAAAACCTG
>HLSNC_1000173_pt1 | contig 75399 bp, 66 predicted proteins | sample HotLakmetagenome_2_FD_14041 | JGI IMG/M metagenome (IMG submission 14041)
AAAAGCCGGGGACAGTAGCTGGTTCTGTGGCCTGACGGCCACCGGGGGTGGGTCAAAATTAATGGCCAGTAGTGGGTCATTTTAATTGGCCACTAACAGTTATATTCGAGATGGTAATTCTTGGATTAAGGTTGACTGAAAATGACTAGTGATTTCGAGAAAAAAGTTCAATTGGTGTTGTCAGAGTTTCTTTCTAAAAATGGCTTTAAGCATGAGCAGTCTCAAGATTTTGATGGTGGCAATGAAACTTTAGTTGTTTATGCCTCACCGCAATGCAAGTTAAGGTTTTATAGGACCCAGAGGGATGGCGAAGTCAACTGTCAAATTGGAGCTATTGGAGCAATCAATTTGGATATGGAGAGTAGTGACTGGTTGTATTTGAGCTCTCTGCTGGCTGAAGGCAAGAATTTGTCAATAGAGGAATTGCTAGCTAATGTGCCCGAGAAGCCCAAGAGCGATGAGGATCAGCTCCGTGAAATAGGGATTAAACTTCAGCAGAATTTTGATGATCTTGTTAAAGGCGTGGCTAATTACCAGTTTCCAAAAAAGCCATGATGCACGAAAAAATAGAAAGTCTCGCTCAGCTACTCGGTGGTTATTTTCATCAGGATTGGCCGGATGAGTTTTACAGCGATGCGACCGCGCTTCAGGCAATTATTGATTCGGAAACAAAAGATCAAATTCGGGCTGGAGTTGCGGAAATAGATTCGCTCTTGGCTGAAACCCCCTCTGAAATTGAGTTGAGGGATATTCTGATCACCAAGGTTGGCTGTTACTTTGAGCCCGAATCCCAGGGAATTAGTTACGAACAATGGTTGAAGAAGGTGCGTGGGGTATTCGCTCAGGAGTGAGGCTGATATGCAGTCGTTCGCTAATAAAAAAGCTCTTAAGTGACTATTCCGAAGAAGAGTTCATGGCTGCTTTAAACTGGTTCTGGAACGAAGACGTTAGTGAAGATGAGGAAAATGAGTTCGTTGACCGGTTTAATGAGCTGGTTGAGCACCCTGCAAAAAGCGACCTGATCTTTTTTCCAGAGACTAACCGCGAAGATTCACCCCTGGGCGTCGTGAATGAAATCAAGAGATGGTATCGCGAACAAGGAAAGATCTGCTTTCGCGAGTAGGCGTAGTTTAGGGACGTGCCGTGCAATGAGCCAGACCATGCGATTCCATATGACTTACAGATATGAATAGAGAAGAATTCCTTTCATTGTTAAGAGATATATTCGATGTATCGAAGAGCCGTGATGTTCACGATAAGCTCATAGATCAATTCGAGAAGTTATCCCAGCATCCAGAGGGTTCTGACCTGATTTTTTATCCGGACAATCCCGAGGATTCAACGCCAGAGCGTATTGTCGACATTGTTGAGCAATGGCGGGCTCAGAACGGGTTGCCTGGGTTTCGGCGATGAGTGGGTTATTGATCCTGCTTGTGCTGGTCTTAACCGTCGTGTTTTTTGCGCTGCTCGCTCACTTTTATTCTGCGCGCCTCAAAAGCAGGCGCGCTCTCAAGCAACTGCTTAACAGCAGTCACAGCATCAGAAACCTGACACCACATGAAAAGCTGCGAATAAAAGATTTTTTCGATCGAGAAACTCAAACCCGGTACCTGGAAGGCTATCAGAACAAGTCAGGCCCTGTGGGCGATCGCGTTTTTAAGATTAACGGTCGTGCCCGGCAACATGAGTTCCGGACCATTCGTGGTGTGATCTATACCTATCAGACCATTGCTGGTATTGAAATGCTTGTTCCCACAGCAGCAATGCCTTTTCTGAAGAATGAGAACAATGCCGTCGAGTTTGTGATGGTCGGTAATGTGGCACTTGTGATCAGGCTGAATGATGAATTTGAGCTTGGTTTCAGTTCAAGCGGAAGCGGTCAGCCGGGCCCGTCGCCAAACATTTATGGTGATGCCAATGAAACGGAACGTTTGCAGCCTCTGGAGCAGCTTAATGACTATGCCCCCCTGAATGCTCGTGGGTACTTGCAGAGCATCAAAGGTGACAGGCTGCTGCTGGTTTCTGATGTCATGCCGTCTGATCTGGGGTTAAAGTTCATGTTGGCCGTGTATTGGTTTGTCCTGTTTGCCCTGTGCGGTTTGGCCCCTTTAACAATTTTTGCTTTCGGAATTGTGCTGGCGGAGCCTAAAGAGGCAATGGATTTGGGATGGGGAATGTTTCTATATCTCTGGCCTTTCGGTGAGCTGATATTGTGGACACTGCCTTTTGTGTTTCTGTTTTGGATTGTTAAGAATGTTCTGCCTATCTGGAACTGCGTTCTTGTATTGGATCGGGGTAGTAAGCAGGTGCTGTTCAGCCGCGGAGCCAAGCCGCCAGTCCGGGTCGATTGGCAAGACCTCTATGGCTTGGTTGAAACGGCAAAATGGATGAGTTCCTATGGTTACTCTATGCAAGAGGCCTTTCTTGAGCTGGCTTCGGGAGACCGGGACTGTAGTGACCGAGTATTTATGCGACTGCCATTTTCAAATGCTATTGAGGCTCATGGCATGTGGAGAGCTCTTCAAGAATTCATGGATGGAGATTTACAGACCTTGACGTCTGTTGCGAGCGAATCAGCCTCCCATAGTCAGGCGGAGGGCGGCCCCGTTGAGCCCGGATTGATGAAAAAAGGGTGTTTGGTTGCAATGTACTGGCTGCTCGCTGGACCACTGCCGGGCTGGCTTACTGAATCGGTCAAGTGGCTGAAGCAGCAGTTTATTTGGCGGAAGGTATCCGTCGAGTAAAGCCGTCTAGGCGCTCTTGTTTGGCCACATCGCTTCATTTAACTCCTCCAGCACTGTATCCAGCTGCTCTCCCAGCACCTTGTCCATCTGCCTGGCCCCGCCGTCATCGGCAAAGCGGTGGTTCACAAACTCCCGGTCGATGATGACTTCGTGCACCAGCTGCTTGGCCAGGCGCTCCAGCCATTTTCGCTGGTTCGGGGTCCAGTTGTGCTGGGTGAGGATGCGGTCCATGGCGTTGGCCACGCGCTGTTCGAAGGGAATCAGCGCTTCGCCCAGGGCAGCGCGGCGGATGTAGCCGATGATGCTGGCGGCAATGTCCTTGTTGGTCTGGTTACGCACGGCGCTTTGCAGGCGGGCTTCGGAGTAGCCGTGGTTGTCCAGCAGCAGTTTTACTTCCCGCAGCTGTTCCCGGGTGAGGTCCCGGGGTTTGTTGACCACCACGGCCAGGGCGGCGGACTGGTTGAGCTGCTGTTTGATGAATTCGTTGAAGCTGTCCAGGTAGTCTTCCGGCTTGTCGTGCACACCATAGCTCTGGATACGCTCACGGATTTCGTCGTCGTGGTCGGAGATCAGCGGCATGTACTCGCTGCCCACCAGGGACTTCACCTCGGCCAGCTGGTTCAGCAGGCCGCTGTGTTGTTTGATGAATTCCGAGGCCTGCCGGGGACCGAGCTGGTGTAGATGTTGGTGCAGGGATTTTGGTTCCACACCCCAGCTCTGGTGCAGTTCGTCCAGTTTCTGTTTCAGTTCCGGGCGGTTTTCGGCTTTGTTGTCGGCCTTGCGCAGTACCCGCATGAGTTTCTGGCTGAGCTGGCTGAGCACCACGTCGGCCTGGGTTTCGTCGGGAGCTTCGCCGGGGCTGTTGAGGGCTTTTTCCAGTTGCTCGTCGTCGGTGAGTTCGTCTACCAGTTGCTCCAGGGTGATGTTGGGGTCTTTCACTAGGGGCTTCATGGTGTTCACATCCTGCAGGGCGGCGTAGATATCCACCGGGTCGTAGATGCGGAACACGGTCTTGCCGATGTCATCGCAGCGGCGGGTAGCGCGGCCGATCATCTGTTCGTACAGAATGCGTGAGCGTATCCGGCGCATGAACACCAGGTTGCAGATGCGCGGCACGTCGATGCCGGTGGTCAGCAGGTCCACGGTGATGGCGATGTTGGGGTAGCGCTCGTTCTTGTAGCGGCGGATAAGCTGGTCCACCTTGTCGCTCTGGCCGGTGATCTTGGCGACGGCGGCTTCGTTATAGCGGCCGTTGTAGAGATCCTTGAAGGCATCATCCAGCAGGCGTTTGACCATATCCGCGTGCAGGTCGGTGGCGCAGAAGATCATGGTTTTTTCGTCGCCGAACGGGTCCAGCTCCTGAACCAGCTGTTCGCAGATCACCCGGTTGAAGTTTTCATTGATCACCCGGCGGTTGAAGGCGTCCACCTCGAAGCTGAGTTCGTCTTCCAGCTCGGTGGTGTCCACTTCTCCGGTCTGGCGGTTGATGACTTCCACCGGTTTGCCCTTCTCGAAGGTAATGCCGTTCTGGGTCAGCAGGGTTTCGTAGCGGATGGGCGGTTCGTGGTCGATCAGCCAGTCGTCGGCCACCGCTTCCCGGTAGGAGTATGTGTACACCGGTTTACCGAAGATCTCGCTGGTGTGTTTGGCCGGTGTGGCGGTCAGGCCGATTTTTACGGCGTCGAAATAATCCAGCACCCGTCGATAGCTGGACAGGTATTGGCTGGTGTCCCGCAGGGCCAGTTCGCCTTCGGTCATTTCCTGGTCCAGGGTGTAACCCCGGTGGGCTTCGTCGATGATGATGCAGTCGAACTGGTCGATGGGCGGTGGCTCATCGCTCATAAAGATACGTTTGACCATGGCCTGTACGGTGGCCACCTGGATGCGGGTTTCCGCTTCCGCCGCCATGTCACCCAGTTCGGCGACGTTGTAGATCTTGCTGAGGGTGTGGTTCTGCTCCAACGGTGCTTCGTTGAAGGCATCGATGGCCTGCTGCCCCAGGGCGGTGCGGTCTACCAGGAACAGGATGCGGTGGAAGCGCTCGGCTTTCAGGAACCGGTACATCAACCCGATGATGGTACGGGTTTTACCGGTGCCGGTGGCCATCGCCAGCAGTGCGGTACGCACGCCACGGGCCAGGGCGTGTTCGGTGGCGACGATGGCGTTCTGTTGATAGTCCCGCAGTTTCAGGTAGCCGAAGGGCTCGTCTTTTAACAGCTTCTCGGCGTTGTCTTTATCCCGTTCCAGCAAGTCCAGCAGCCCGCCCGGGGTGTGAAATTGCGGCAGTGCCCGGCGCAGGTTGCTGGGCTCGCGCACGTCCCGGAACCAGGTGCCGGACTGTTCCGCAAGCTGGGGCACGTAAGGGCGGCCGTTGCAGGAATACACGAACGGCACGTGGTAGTGGCCGCTTTCATCGGCGGGCCAGGCGATGGTGCGGCCCATCAGTTCCCAGGCACCCACTAACGGTGCGTCTACCTTGAAGCCTTTGCTGTAGCGCTCGGCCTGGCGGATTTTGCCGGCCACGTTGGTGTTCTCTTTCTTGGCTTCTACTACTGCGATGGGCGTAAGCCCGAAAAACAGCACGTAATCGGCCCTGCCTTTTTCACCATTATGGTTGGTGGGCCACTCGGCGATCGCGCGGTAGCTACCTTTCTCTGGGCGGGCACCTTTCTGGTAGGTGATTTCCTGGCTGTCGGCGTCCCAGCCGGCTTCCTGCAGGTGCTGGTCAATCAGTATTCGGGTGAGTTCTTCACTGAGCACCAGGGAGTCGGTGGCGGCTTTGGTTTGTTTTGCCACCTGCTGGCGCTGCTGGTTAACGGTCTGTTCGCCCTGCTCTGTGAGCTGTTGTTGCAGGGCTTTGATTTTGTTTTCGTAGTTCTGTTGTTGCTGTGCCAGTGTTTGCTCGTGCTGGCGAGCCTGCTCGGCCAGGTCGCGGGATTCTTCATCCATGGCAACGGCCAGGGCTTCGTACTCGGCTTTCTCTTTCTCGATCAGCTGGCTGAGCTGCTGGCTGCTGTCCAGCGCCATGTTGGCGTGTTGCAGATCGTGGCGGAGCTTTTCGATGTCGCTGTGCAGTTGGCGCAGCTGGGCGCTGGGGTCAGCTGGCGGTATAAAGGGGCCGGGTTTGAAATTGGCACCAGCCTTGCCGAAGGAACGGTGAAACCAGATGGCCAGGGCGCGCGCCACTTTCAGGCCATCCATGGCTTCTTTGTGCTGGGTGCGGAACTGGTGGGTGGCTTTGTTGCCTTCAATGCGCAGGATGTGGAACAGCTCTTTGATCTGCGGCTCCAGCCGCAATTCCCGGTTCAGGCGGTACAGCAGTTCGGACTGACTGGTTTGATCGTCAAATTCGATGCCGGAGAGCGCGGCCAGGTGTTGGGCCAGGGCTTCGCCCAGCTGGCGGAGTTTGATCAAAGTGGTGTTGGGATCACTGGCGAAGGCACGCTCGGCGGATTCGGCCAGCTCCACGAATAAGGAATCGTGTTCTGACAAAAACGAAAAGTTGCCGGATGTGAATTCCGTGGCCTTGTTCAATGTATCCCTCCGCGACAGTCTTACTGCCGAACATTAGCAGACTTGTGGAAGAGACCGAAATTCAGGGGACGAAAAGTGAACTTTGGCCATCAGGAATCCGCCACGGCATCTCGCACGCCTCGCTGCTCCTGCAAACGCTCTGTGTTGCGTTTTTCCGCGTAAAGGGCGACAAGCTGCTTCAACGCGTCCATCCGAAGGGGCTTGGTACAGTAATCATCCATGCCGGCTTCAAGGCACTTTAGACGGAAGCTTTCACTAGCGTTGGCAGTAACCGCGATAATGGGTGTATCCAGATTGCTTGCGGCTTTCAATCGAATCTCACGTGTTGCTGAAATACCGTCCATCAACGGCATCTGGCAATCCATGATGATCATGTCCCAGGGTTCATTGATGGCCGCTTGAATGGCTTCCAGACCGTTTTGGACCCCTTCCGAAACAACCCCCATTTTCTCCAGCTGTTTGCGAAGGATCATCCGGTTGCCGGGATCGTCTTCCACCACAAGAACTCTGGGTACCTGAGTTGCCATGCCAAGGTTTAACAGGTCCGAATCAGTCGGCTCTGAAAGGTGAACGTCGCCGTAGGGAACTTCAACTTCCAGTGTGGTGCCGTGCCCGGATGTCTCAAGAACTCCCATCTGGCCACCCAGGGCATCTACCAGTGAACTGGCCAGGGGCAAACCCAGACCGACACCGCCGTATCGTCGGGTGAGGCCGGCCTCACCCTGTTTGAATGCCTGGAACACTTTCTCTCTCTGAGAGTCGGGGATGCCCGGGCCCGTGTCTGAGACCAGAATCCGAAGCACCGAATCGTCTGCCAGCCGGCTTGCCTGGATCAGTACCTCGCCTCCGGAAGGCGTAAACTTCATGGCATTATCAATAAGCTGATACAACACCTTCTCCAGCATTAACCCATCCAGAAAAACCTTGCCAGGCACCGAATCATCTATAGCGAAGGCTAAGGACAACGGTTTTGCTTTCGCAGCTTCCCGGAACTCATACTCGAGAAGATCAAACAGGGATTGAGGCTCGAACACCTGTGGCGAGCTGAGCAGATTCTCTTCCTGGGCATCAACGAAGTCCAGAATGCCACCGACTTGCCGTGTCATACGTAGATTGGCGTACTCAATCAGATGGAAGGCATCGCTCTGCTCCTGGTTTAATGGTGCCTCCCTGAGAAGGTCCAGCTGGCCCTGAATGGTGTGCAGGGGGGTGCGCAGTTCATGGCTTACCGCATTTAAGAAGTCATCTTTGATATGGTTGCTGCGCTCAAGAACCTTGCGGGCGTTCTCACTGACTTCGATCTGCTGGGCCTGCAGAGTGTCACGTTCGTCGCGGAGTATTTTTATGCGCGATGCCAGGGCGAGGGAGAACAGGGCCATTTCCCAGGACATGGCGCCTGGAATGTAATACATCACCCATTGGCTACCTGCAATAATACCCAGAGAATCCAAAGCCGTTACATTTTGAGCAATGATCAGGGGAATCCAGCCAATGAGAAAATACAGAGCGGGCTGGTATTTTCTCTTTGCCTGAATGAAAGCGAAAGGAAGGAATAAGAGGTAAGCAGCCATCCCGATAGTTGCGCCAAGGAAGGCAACGGTCTTGAAGGATAAAAAAGGCGTTGCAACCAAGAGACCCAGATAAATGAGCGATAGCAACCGGAACATCTGGTTAACCCATGGAGCGAGCGTCCCCAGTTGAAGGATCCTTGAGACGAATTGGATAGTAAGAAGGGGCAATAGGATTAGAAGGGCTTTCAACCAATCAAAGTGGTCCTCGATTATCCCCAGATATGCCTGCAGGTTTGTCAGGCTCAAAGAGTAGACCAAAACACCTACTGCCAATACCGCGTAGAGTAAGTAGATCGGATCTCTGATACTGAAAAAGAGGAAAAGGTTATAAACCGTTAGCGCAAAAATAATCGATGCCAAACTAACGCTAAGTGCGGTATGGAAGACGGCCTCACTGAACAAGGCGGTCTGATCCAGAACTTTCACGGGCGTACTTATCGGGAAGTAGGCCTCCAATCGAATGTGAATATCAGAACGCGACGAGAGGCTGGGTAGCTCGAAGATCAGGTGATGAAATGGAATAGTTTTGTGTTGCGGCGGTTCGAGAAAAAATTTGGGGGCCCGGGAAATTGGGGTGCCATTGATAAATACTTGGGCCTTTGACGCAAGAGGGCTTAATAGAAGCCAGCGCTGCTCCATTGTTACTGCTGGATCAATCTTACCCCTGATCCATACAAATGGCTCACGAGGCTCGCTGGTAAAAACATCATGATTGATTGGAGACCAGGCGGGGTGTTTTTCTGGCGGTGGTGTTTCCTGATCCCAGACGCCCTCAAAGACCTCCATCGTCTGGGTCAGATTTCTGACGTACCCCTGTTGCTCTGCAGCTACTGCGCTAAAAGATAACAGGGCAAGAGATGAAAGGATCACCAAGAGTAGAGAGGTCCATCTCCAATAAACTTTCGCCATCTGAGGTTCCTTGTTCTATCCGCTCCTAGAATACCCAAAGATTGTGCGCAGGGAGAATTTTTACTCTGTCTGATTGTTGTTTGGGCCCTTAGCGTGCCCTTCTTTTTTACATTTGATAGGTGTGTCGCCGAAATCTATACTTCCAAGCCTACTCAAAAGGATGGTGTATGTATAGTTCAAGGTTCGGTTTTATAAAGGGATTTCGTTCAGCTCTCCTGGTATCTCTGTATTTCCCATTGATCGCATCTGCGGCTGGTCTGTCCAATAGCGATCAAAGCGCCAGTACTTCCGCAGTTAGCAACGCAGGTAGTGTTGCTAACCCGGAGAATGCCTCCACGATATTTTTTAATCCTGCTGGAATGAGTCGGCTTTCCGGCACCAGTATTTCTTTGGGTGCGATTGTTTTCGAGATTGACGCTGTGGGTAGGGATTCTCGAACATCGGCAACCCGCGCCAATGGCGATCAGGTTGTGGGGGATGGCGGTGGCGATCACGTTGAGACCTATGCGGTGCCAAATGCTTATCTTACTCATGAAGTAAACGATTGGTTGGATGTGGGCCTGGGAGTCTATATCCCCTATGGGCTGGGCTTCGATTACGGTGATGCCTTCGCCGGACGGTTTATTGCTGATGATATTGAGTTGGTGTCCTATGCTGTGAGCCCCTCTTTCGCTGTGAACAGTGGCGATGGGTTTTCATTGGGTGGCAGTATCAACGTACTCTATGCCGATGCAGAACAGAAAAATCGGGTTGATTTCAGCGGTATCGAATCGCGTTTTTCCCTTCCCCGGGGTACCCTCAGCGATGGCCACGCGACATTGGATGGCGACGATGTTGCTTTGGAATTCACGGTCGGTCTGCTCTGGCAGGCGACGCCCGAAACCTCGCTTGGACTCTCGGCCCGCACCGGCACCGAATTCAATCTGAAGGGCACCGGCACCATCACCAACTTCCCGACCCTCTCAGCAAGCGGTCTTACTCAAACGACTGTCACTGAGCGGATAGAAGTCCCAATTACAATTCCTCAAAGCCTGAGTTTCGGCCTCGCTCACCAGTGGAACGAGGCATTTAAACTGCTTGCAGGGGCAACTTGGGCGAAATGGAGTGATGCGTCTGCGTTGACTGTCGTATCGCGGGAGAAAACGCCTACGGCTTTCCCTGCCGAGCAGCTGCCAGAGGATCGGGTTCAGAGCTGGAAAGATACCTGGCAATGGCGGGTTGGAGCAGTCTGGCAGGTGGCACCGACCTGGTCACTCAAAGCTGGTTATTTATTCGATGAATCTCCCATCACTCTCCAGACCCGTTCTCCGCTAAACCCGTTTGATGACTACCATCAGGTTTCCCTGGGTGCACAGATTCGGGATTTGGCAGGAGACTGGACGGTGGATATATTTGTCGCGAGAGTCTTTTATGAGGGCGATATTTCCATCGACTATTCAGCGACAGATCCAGTGCAGGGCCAGACAACATTCAAAAGTGAATATGACGTGGTGCCTTGGACTGCAGGTTTGCAGTTCAGCCGGCAGTTCTAATGCAGGGTGGGAATCAAAGCGGGAAAATGGTCGGCGTGGCAGGATTCGAACCTGCGACCCCTTCGTCCCGAACGAAGTGCGCTACCAAGCTGCGCCACACGCCGATCAACGGCCAGCATTATACGGATTGCCGACCGTTTTACTAGCCCCCGTCCCTGGGGAAGTTGTTCCTGTAACCGCGAAGTGCCCTGTTACCCGGCGGTGGGCAGCAGGGAAATATCGGCTACGCGCAGGAACAGGTTACGCAGGCGATTGAGCAGTGCCAGCCGGTTGTTGCGCACGGCTTCGTCGTCTGCCATCACCATGACTTCGTCGAAGAAGGTGTCGACCGGCTCACGCAGGTTGGCCAGAGCGGTCAGCGCGCTGGCGTAGTCGCCCTGCTCGAACAGCGGCAGTACTTTGTCTGCCAATTCGTCCACTTTGGCGGCCAGTGTTTTCTCGGAGGCATCCTGCAGCAGTGCACTATCAACGGTCTCGCCAATGCTGTCGCCGCCCTGCTTGGTCAGGATGTTGGAGACTCGCTTGTTGGCTCCGGCCAGGGCCTGGGCTTCCGGCAGCTGGCGGAAGGCTTCCACGGCTTTTACCCGGCGGTCGAAGTCGAGCGGGCGGGTTGGCCGGCGGGCGTGTACGGCCAGGTACACTTCGGCGCCAATACCCTGTTCGTCGTAATGGGCGCGGAAGCGCTCGAGCATGTAGTCCACCACGGTGCTGGCGGTGTTGTCTTCAGTCAGCACGGTGAAGTTCTGCTCGGCCCACTCGCACACGGTTTGCAGGTCCAATGGCAACTGGCGTTCGATGATGATGCGCAGCACGCCCAGTGAGGCGCGGCGCAACGCGAACGGGTCACGGGTACCGGACGGCGGCTGGTTGATACCGAACAGGCCCACCAGCGAGTCGATGCGGTCAGCGATGGCGACGGCGCAACCGGTCAGGGTGGTGGGCAGGTCGTCACCGGCAAAGCGCGGCATGTACTGCTCGTTCAGGGCCTTGGCCACGTCGGCGTGTTCACCGTCGTTGGTGGCGTAGTACTGGCCCATGATGCCCTGAAGGTCGGTGAACTCCAGCACCATTTCAGTGACCAGGTCGGTCTTGGCCAACATGGCGGCACGCTCAGCCAAAGCTGGATCGCTGTTGATGGCGTTGGCAATTTTCCCGGCCAGGGCGGCCACTCGCACAGATTTGTCGTAAATACTGCCGAGCTTGTCCTGGAACACGATGGGCTTTAGGGCCTCGATACGATCTTCCAGTTTGGTCTTGCGGTCGGTTTCATAGAAGAACGCGGCGTCTGACAGGCGCGGGCGGATCACCTTCTCGTTACCGGAAATCACCTGGGCAGGGTCTTTGCTTTCCAGGTTGGCCACGGTGATGAACAGCGGCAACATGCGGTTGTTGCTGTCGACCACGTGGAAGTATTTCTGGTGCTCCTTCATTGAGGAGATCAGAGCCTCTGCGGGTACTTCCAGAAAGCGCTCCTCGAAGCGGCCCATCAGTGGCACCGGCCACTCGTTCAGGGCGGTCACTTCGTCCAGCAGGTCTTCGTCGATCACCGCTTTGCCTTGGGCTTCTTTCTCAGCGAGGGCGTTAACACCGGCACGGATCTGTTCACGGCGCTCGGCGAAATCGGCCAGTACGTAGCCTTCCTGCTTGAGTACCACTTCGTAGTCGGCCGGGGTGGGTACAATCAGTTCTTTCGGGCAGTGGAACCGGTGGCCGCGGGTTTTGTTGCCGGGCTTGAGGTTCATCACCGGGGTGTCGATAACCTTGTTGCCGTACAGCATGATCAGCCAGTGCACCGGGCGCACAAACTCTGTGCGGTGAGCGCCCCAGCGCATGCGCTTGGGGATTGGCAACGCAGCCAGGGACTGATCAATCAGCTCTGGCAGCAGCTCCACGGTTGGCTTGCCCTTCTCGACAGTGCGGTAAACTACCCAGGCACCTTTGTCGGTTTCCAGGGTGTCGAGCTGGTCTGGGGTAATACCCAAGGAGGTGGCAAAGCCGGTCAGTGCGCGGGTCGGGTTGCCGGCGTCATCAAAGGCCGCTTGTACGGCCGGGCCACGCTTTTCAACCGACTTGTCCGGCTGGGCGTTGGCCAGATCACGGATACGCACGGCCAGGCGACGTGGTGCCGCAAAGGCCTCCACTTTGCCAAAGCTTACACCGGCGTCTTCCAGACCTTTGGTAATACCCTGAGTGAAGGCATCAGACAGCGGTTTGAGGGCTTTTGGCGGCAGCTCCTCAGTGCCCAGTTCAACCAGAAAATCCTGTGTAGCCATTACGCGTTCCCCTGTTCCTGCGGTGCCTTCTTCACTTTCTTGCCTTTTTTGCCATTGGCTTTGGCGTCTGCAGCGTCGGCTGCGGCCAACACCTCCTTACGAAGGTGTTCCGGCGCCAGTGGGAAGCCCAGGGCACGGCGGCTATCAAAGTAAGCCTGAGCGACCGAACGGGCCAGGGTGCGAACACGCAGAATAAAGCGCTGGCGCTCAGTCACGGAAATGGCGTGGCGGGCGTCCAACAGGTTGAAAGTATGGGAGGCTTTGAGTACCTGCTCGTAGGCGGGCAGTGGCAGGCCGGCTTCGATCAGGCGGGCGCTTTCGCGCTCGTAGGCATCAAAGCTGTGGAACAGAAACTCGGTGTCGGCGTGCTCAAAGTTGTAAGTGGACATCTCCACTTCCTGCTGATGGAACACGTCGCCGTAGGTGACCACACCGTCCGGGCCTTTGGTCCAGACCAGGTCATACACGCTGTCTACGCCCTGAATGTACATGGCGATGCGCTCAAGACCGTAGGTCAGCTCGCCGGTAACCGGGTAGCATTCCAGGCCGCCCACTTGCTGGAAGTAGGTAAACTGAGTGACTTCCATGCCATTTAGCCAGATTTCCCAGCCCAGGCCCCAGGCGCCCAGAGTTGGCGATTCCCAGTTGTCTTCAACAAAGCGAATGTCATGTACCAGGGGGTCCAGTCCCAGTGCCCGCAACGAATCCAGGTACAGCTCCTGAATGTTGTCTGGCGAAGGCTTGAGCACCACCTGAAACTGATAATAATGCTGCAGGCGGTTAGGGTTTTCGCCGTAGCGGCCATCGGTAGGACGGCGGCTGGGTTGAACGTAGGCGGAGTTCCAGGTTTCCGGTCCGATCGAGCGCAGGAAGGTGGCCGGATGAAAAGTACCGGCGCCGACTTCCATATCAAGCGGCTGGAGAACCACGCAGCCATGCTGCGCCCAGAAATTCTGCAGTGCCAGGATCAGACCCTGAAAGGTCTTGATATCCGGCGCGGAGTTGTTGGTTGCCTTGTCTGTCACGACGATTGCCTGCTGGTCAGTCTGTGTGTGGCGCCCCGTCTTCTGGGGCGCTCCGGAATTTTGAAAACGCGCATTATACGCCTGCTGGCGTTGCATTTCTAAGTGCATGCCAGGCTGTTGTTTTGTCTTGGATCAATCAGAAGAACGTGAGGCCCACCTGGAACAGTTTTTCGACATCGCGGATCCGGGTCTTGTCGACCAGGAACAGGATCACGTGGTCGTCTGGCTGTATCCGCAGATGATCGTGGGCGATGAAGACCTCGTTGTGCCGGACGATGGCGCCGATGGTGGTGCCCGGCGGCAGGTTGATCTCGTCCAGTCGTTTGCCCACGACTTTAGAGGACCGGTGATCGCCGTGGGCGATCGCTTCGATGGCTTCTGCAGCACCCCGGCGCAGGGAGTGAACGTTGACCACATCGCCCCGGCGTACATGGGTCAGCAGGCTGCCGATGGTGGTCTGCTGGGGCGAGATGGCAACGTCAATATCGCCGCCCTGAATCAGGTCCACGTAATCCGGATTATTGATCAGGGTCAGTACCTTGCGGGCGCCCAGGCGCTTGGCCAGGAGTGAGGCCATGATGTTGGCTTCGTCATCGTTGGTGACGGCGCAGAATACATCGGTATTCTCGATATTTTCTTCCAACAGAATGTCTTTGTTGGCGGCGTTGCCCTCAAGTACCACGGTTTTGCGTAGCCGTTCAGACAACATCACGCAGCGATCGTGATCCCGCTCGAGTATCTTCACCTGGTAGCGGCCTTCCAGTGTGCTCGCCAGACGATAACCGATGTTGCCACCACCGCAGATAAAAACGCGTTTGTAGGGCTTGGATAACGGCTGAAGCTCACTCATGACCGAGCGAATGTGATCGGCTGCCGCAATAAAGAATACCTCGTCGCCGTCTTCGATCACCGTGTTGCCCTGGGGCATGATGGCGCGGTCTTTCCGGAAAATGGCCGCAACCCGGGTATCGATTTTTGGCATGTGGGTGCGCAGGTAGGACAATTCACGACCGACCAGCGGGCCGCCTTCAATGGCCCGGATTGCCACCAGCCGCACCAGACCTCGGGAGAATTCCAGTACCTGCAGGGTGCCCGGATATTCGATCAAGCGAGTGATGTGCTTGGTCACCAGCTGTTCGGGGCTGATCAGTACATCAATCGGAAAGCCGCGCAAAGTGTCCAGCTCTTTGACCGTATCCCGGTTATAGAACAGTTCCGGTTTCGCCAGATAGGCCCCGGCACGAACCCGGCAGATGGTGGTCGGGGTTTTGTAAAGCAACTTGGACACCTGACAGGCGACCATGTTGGTCTCGTCGCTGTTGGTGACCGCGATCACCATGTCGGCATCTTCGGCGCCGGCCTGGCGCAACACGGTCGGATAGGATGCCCGGCCGTGCATGGTGCGGATGTCCAGCCGATCCTGCAGCTCCCGCAGGCGTGCGCTGTCGCTGTCGATGATCGTAATGTCGTTGGCTTCGTTGGCGAGGTTTTCCGCCAGGGTACCGCCAACCTGGCCTGCACCGAGAATCAGGATTTTCATAGTTCAGGTTTCTCCAGCACGGCATAGAAAAAGCCGTCGTGGCTGTCCGGGTCTGGCAGTATCTGGCGGCCGGTGGTCATGTCACGGCCCCAGGCTGCGTCTGTCTGAATCAGCTGTGCCTGTTCCTGCTGCTTGAGGAACCGCTGGATTATACGGTGGTTCTCCTGCGGAAACACCGAACAGGTCGCGTAGACCAGCCGCCCGCCCGGTTTCAGGATAGACCACATGGCATCAAGCAGACCAAGCTGAATGGCGGCCAGGGGTACGATGTCAGATTCCCGGCGCAGCAGCTTGATGTCCGGGTGCCGGCGGATTACGCCAGTAGCGCTGCAGGGCACGTCCAGCAGGATACGGTCGAAGGCTTCGCCGTCCCACCATTGATCAATGTCAGCGGCGTCCGCTTCTTTTAACGTGGCGACGAGATCCAGGCGGTCGAGGTTTTCCTGAACTCTGGGCAGTCGCTCGGCGGATTCGTCGATGGCGACCACTTCGGCAAGGTCGGCGCAGGCTTCCAGAATGGCGCAGGTTTTGCCCCCCGGTGCGGCGCAGGCGTCCAGCACCCGCTGGCCCGGTTGCAAGTCGATCAGGGTGGTACACAGCTGGGCGGCTTCGTCCTGAACGCTGGCGGCGCCGTCCTCAAACCAGGGTAGCCGGTCGACCGGCACCGGGTGCTCCAGCTGGATGCCAAAAGGCGCAAAGCGGGTGGGCTGTGCGTTAATGCCGGCCTCTTTTAGCAACGCAAGGTATTCGTCCCGGCTGAAGCGCAGAGCATTCACCCGCAGGGTCATCGGCGCCTGGGTATTATTGGCCTTGAGAATAGCTTGCCAGTCGTCCGGCCAGTTATGGCGCAGTTTTTCCACCATCCACACGGGGTGGCTGTACTGGCTGCTGTCGTCTTTCGGTTCTGGCGCGCCCTCTCGCTCGGCAGCACGCAGTACCCCGTTAACCAGGCCGGTCAGGTGCGGCTTGTCCAGGGCGCGGCAGGCCTCTACGGTTTCGTTTAATACCGCATAGGTAGCCTGTTCACTGAATCGAAGCTGGAAAAGCGCCACCAGCATCAGGTGGTGGATAACCTGGTCGGGCTTGCGTAAGGGTTTCTTCAGGCGCTGGTTAAGTTCACCCTCAAGCCTGTGAAACCAGCGGCAGGTGCCGTAGCAAATGGCTTGCAGTTGCGGGCGTTGTTCCGGTGGCAACTGGCCCAGGGCCACCGGCAGGCACTGGCTCAGCGACTGGCCGTTTTCCACCGCCAGCAACACATTGGCGGCGACCGCACGAAACGGCAGGGGCTGATAGGCCATGATCAGTGCAGCTCCTGTGCTGGCAGTAGCATCGGTTTGCCGCCGTTGATCAGATCATTCACGCTCAGGGCACGGGTGCCACGTAGTTGCACCGAAGTTACTCTGAGACTGCCGGCACCGCAGGCGATATCGACGCCCTCGCGTTCGCGGCGCAGCACGGTGCCGGGTGTTTTGTCGCTGCTTGTCGCTAACGCTTCGGCTTGATGAATGCGGATGCGCTGATCGCCCAGATCGGTAAAGGTGCCGGGCCAGGGGTTGAAGGCGCGGATCAGCCGTTCGATCTCGGGTGCGCTGCGGGTCCAGTCGATATGGCCTTCTTCTTTTGACAGTTTGTGGGCGTAATTGGCGTCATCATCGATCTGGGGCTCGCCGGTCAGCTCGCCTTTGCCCAGGCTGATCAGTGCTGTGATGATGGCTTTGCCGCCCATTTCCGCCAGGCGGTCATGCAGGCTACCGCCGGTGTCGTCCGGGCGGATGGGCGTTGTTTCTTTCAGCAGCATGTCGCCGGTATCCAGGCCTACGTCCATCTGCATGATGGTAATGCCGGTTTCGCGATCGCCGGCGGCAATGGCGCGCTGAATGGGCGCTGCACCGCGCCACCGTGGTAACAGGGAGGCGTGGATGTTCAGGCAGCCGTAGCTTGGAATGGTCAGAACGGCTTTCGGCAGAATCAGGCCGTAGGCGGCAACGATCATTACGTCAGGTTGCAGCGCGGCCAGTTCCTGTTGGGCATCTTCCGGTTTCAGACTGTCGGGCTGGAACACCGGCAGGTTGGCATCCAGTGCAACCTGTTTGACCGGGCTGGGCATCAGTTTTCGGCCACGGCCCGCGGGTCGGTCTGGCTGGCTGTACACGCCTACCACAGTATGGCCAGCGTTCAGCAAAGCTTTCAGCGCGGTGGCAGCAAAGTCCGGCGTTCCGGCAAACACGATTCGCACGGTGGTGTTGTCTCTGTGTCGTTGAATACGAAAAAACCGGGTCGCAACCCGGTCCTGAAGTCTATCCGATGCTGAGTGCCGCTCAGGCGCTCTGTTTGTGCTGTTTTTCCAGCTTCTTGCGAATGCGGGTCCGCTTGAGCGAGCTGAGGTAATCCACAAACAGTTTGCCGTTCAGGTGGTCCATTTCATGTTGGATGCACACAGCCAGCAGGCCAGTGGCTTCGATCACGAACTCCTCACCATTGCGATCTTTGGCGGTAATCCGGCAGTGCTCGATGCGCTTAACGTCTTCGTAGAAGCCGGGCACCGACAGGCAGCCTTCCTGCATGGCTTCAAGCTCACCATCCAGAACTTCAATCTTCGGGTTAATGAATACCCTCGGTTCGCTCTTGTCTTCCGACAGATCCATTACGATGATCTGCTTGTGCACATTTACCTGAGTAGCGGCCAGTCCAATGCCGGAAGCATCGTACATGGTCTCGAACATGTCGTCGATCAGGGTGCGGATGTCGTCGGTTACCTCGCCTACCGGCTTGGCAATGGTGCGAAGACGGGGATCCGGATATTCAAGAATCTCTAAAATCATAGTGCTTTGGCTTCTCTGAAATGCGACGGCGGTCTGCGCAAATTTCCGTCATGAACCTATCATGACGCGAACGTGATGTAGCTATTATCCGATAAATTAGCGATTGAGTACAAACTGATCAGTTAATAGTTAAAATCTTTCAAGCTTGCTGCAGAATTTACTCGAAGAACAAAAGATAACATCACAAATCCCCAGACTTCTTCTATAGTAACGGGAATAACAACGTAATAAGCTGCGAGAATACTGCGGCGACATTACTGAACGCAAAGATTCTAGGCACGCGATCAAGGATATAGACAATGAGGAAACTGTTGTACGCTCTGGCAGCCACCATGCTGCTATTTACCTCCTGGGCCCAGGCACAACCGGAGCTGAGGTCTGATCATCCTGAGCGTTACACCGTCGTCAAAGGGGATACCCTTTGGGACATTTCAGGGCGATTCCTGAACAACCCCTGGTACTGGCCAGAAATCTGGCACGTGAACCCTCAGGTTGCCAATCCTCACCTGATTTACCCGGGCGATCGACTTGCTCTGGTGTATATCGATGGTAAGCCCCGGATCACCAAGGTGGCCACCAGCGACGTGATCAAGCTGTCGCCCCAGATTCGTTCTGAAGCCATCGACACCCCGATCCCGGCGATCCCCCTGGATGCGATCAGCAGCTTCCTGACTGACACCCGTATTGTATCGCCAGATGAAATCAACGGTGCACCCTACATTCTGGAAGGCGAAGACGGGCGGATCATTACCGGTGCCGGCGACAAAGTGTATGCCCGCGGCCAGAAGCCAGCCGATCGTGTGGGTATCTTCCGTCGCAGCAAAGAGTTTGTTGATCCGGAGACCGGCGAGTTTCTGGGACTGGAAGCCCGTAGTATCGCCCGCGGCAGGATCACCGCAGAAAACAGCGATGTGTTGACCATGACGCTAACCCGCTCCAGTGAAGAGGTGCGCATTGGTGATCGTCTGCTGATTAACGAAGACCGCGGCTTGACCACCAATTTTGTGCCCAGCTCACCGGATGAGGAGATCAAGGGCGTGATGATTTCGGTAGACGGCGGTGTTAACCAGATCGGCCAGTATAATGTGGTGGCCATCAACCGCGGTGAGCGCGAAGGCCTGAAGGCGGGTAACGTCATGGCCGTGATGAAAACCGGCAACATGGTTCGTGATCCGGTCACCGGTGAAACCATTGAGCTGCCATCTGAGCGTGCGGGCCTGCTGATGGTGTTCCAGACCTATGAGAAAATGAGCTACGGTCTGGTACTTCAGGCAACCCGGCCACTGGCTGTCGGTGATCAGGTTACCAATCCCTGATCACCCGCACATGAGCAAATGAGTGATAGGATAGAATGGCCGGGCAGGATCGCCCGGCCATTGTCGTTTCAAGGATGAAATTATGTCTGCACAAAGCATTCTGCAATCTTCAGGCAGCCGCTGGCTGCTGCTGACACTTCTGCCCCGGTTCGGGCTCAAGGTGCGTGAGCGCATTCTCGCCCAGACTGAAAGCCTGACGGATATTCTCGAGATGAACGTCTCAACGCTAAAGGCGATGGGCCTCACGGATGATGCCGTTGCGGCGGTCGTTGCCTGGCAAGTTGGCCATACCGAGCATCCGGTACTGCGGCAGGCACTGGCAATACAGGCAGCTTGCGAGGATCACAATATTGTTCTGGTTGGCCTTGGTGAGGATGCTTATCCGGAGGCACTCAGACACATTCATAATGCCCCGTTGTTGCTGTACGGCCGGGGCGATATCGGCTTGCTGCAACGGGATCAGTTGGGGGTTGTGGGCAGCCGTAACGCGACCCGAGCGGGCCTTGACCATGCTCGGCAATTTTCTGCGGAGCTGGGCCGGCGGGGGCTTGTGATCACCAGTGGACTGGCCCTGGGCATTGATGGTGCGGCTCACGCCGGTGCCCTGGATGCGGGATTCCCCACCATTGCCGTGGTTGGCTGTGGTCTTGATCGCCTTTACCCTGCGCAGCATCGCAAGCTGGCCCAGCGAATAATAGATCAGGGGCTGATTGTCTCGGAATATGCGCCGGGCACTGAGCCACGGGCGGCTCATTTTCCTCAGCGCAACCGGATCATCAGTGGCTTGAGCCGGGGCGTGTTGGTAGTCGAAGCAAGTCTGCGCAGTGGATCTCTGATCACCGCCCGGACCGCCCTCGAGCAGGGTCGGGAAGTATTCGCCATTCCGGGGTCTGTACACAGTCCGGTGGCGCGAGGCTGTCACCAGTTGATCAAGCAAGGCGCCCGACTGGTCGAAACCGCCGATGATATTCTGGAAGAGCTGGGCACCTGGTGGTCCATGAACAACGATTCGGGTGCTGTTATGGCCGGCCGGTCGGTGCTCGATACATCTGGTCTCGATAGCCGGGAAATCGCGGTGTTCGAGGCTTTGGGGTATGATCCATTGTCTACCGATGCACTGAGTCTCGCCACTGGGCTGCCTGCAGATCAACTGATGCAGTCATTGCTGCTGCTGGAGCTTGAAGGCTTGGTGAATACGGCCCCCGGCGGTTATCTGCGGGTTGCCTGAACTGTGCATCATTCACAATCGTTTCTGATATCAGATGTCTGGAGAGTCGGCGATGAGTTCTCCCCTGAGTTCCTGGCAGCTGCACTGTGCCCGCCGCACCGCGCTGGCTGGCGGTGTCCTGGCCTACCCCACCGAGGCCGTTTGGGGCCTGGGTTGCGATCCCTGGGATCAGGCCGCCGTTGAGCGAATCCTGCAGTTAAAACAGCGCCCTGTGGAAAAAGGCGTGATTCTGGTGGCGTCGTCTGTCGAGCAGGTGGCCTTCCTGTTGGACCCTTTGCCCAAAGAACTGCAGCGGGAAGCAGAGCGCCACTGGCCCGGGCCGGTTACCTGTTTGCTGCCGGATGTAAAACAGCAGATCCCCGACTGGGTCCGCGGTCAACACAGCTCGATTGCTGTCAGGGTCAGCGATCATCCGGTGGTTCGAGCATTGTGTGAGGCCTCTGGCATGCCCCTGGTGTCCACTTCCTGTAACCCCGCGGGGCGCCAACCCGCTCGCCATATCTGGCAGGTTCGCCGTTATTTTGGCCAGGAACTGGACTGGATTGTGCCGGGCGCTCTCGGTGGCAATCGCAACCCCAGTCGTATTATTGATATCGTCACCGGAAAACAGTTTCGCTAGGAGAAACCATGTCACAACAGCCCGAAACCGAGGCCGTCAAAGAGTATCTTCTGAGCCTTCAGGAGCGCATTTGCCAGCGACTGGAAGCGGTGGACGGCCGTGGAACTTTTATCCGGGACAGCTGGCAGCGCCCGGAGGGCGGTGGCGGTGTTAGCCGAGTGATGGCCGAGGGCCGGGTGATCGAGAAAGGCGGCGTGAATTTCTCCCACGTGATGGGCGACACTATGCCGGCTTCTGCAACGGCGCACCGCCCGCAGCTTGCTGGCGCACCCTGGCAAGCCATGGGGGTGTCGTTGGTGATTCATCCTGAAAACCCCTATGTGCCCACATCTCACGCCAACGTGCGCTTCTTTATTGCGACGCCGAAAGATGCGGGGCCGGTGTACTGGTTTGGTGGCGGTTACGACCTAACGCCCTATTACGGTTTTGACGAAGACTGCGTGCACTGGCACCAGACCGCGCGCAATGCCTGCCGGCCGTTTGGTGAGGATATGTACCCGAAATTCAAGCACTGGTGCGACGACTACTTTTACCTAAAGCACCGTCAGGAACCCCGGGGCGTGGGTGGTCTGTTTTTTGACGATCACAACACCGGTGATTTTGGCCAGGACTTTGCCTTTATGCAGGCGGTGGGCGACAGTTACATCGACGCCTATGAGCCCATCGTAAGACGCCGGTTGGACCACCCGTGGGGCGAGCGGGAGCGTGACTTTCAGCTTTATCGGCGCGGGCGCTACGTAGAGTTCAATCTGGTGTATGACCGGGGCACACTGTTTGGCCTGCAATCCGGTGGCCGTACCGAATCCATTCTGATGTCGCTGCCGCCGCTGGTGCGCTGGGATTACGATCGTCAGCCGGAGCCCGGTAGCGAAGAAGCCCGGCTGACTGAGTATTTCCTGACAGGCCGAAACTGGCTGGAGGCCGCCAATGACTAACCAACTGTATGCAGTGGTGGGTAACCCCGTCAGCCACAGCAAATCGCCCCGGATTCATAGCCTGTTTGCCAGCCAGACCGGAGAGCCGGTCGAGTACACCGCCATTCAGGCGCCGATGGAGGATTTCTCCGGCACGGTTCGGCATTTCTTCGAGCGCGGTGGCAAAGGTTTGAATGTGACGGTGCCGTTTAAGGAACAGGCCTGGACGCTGGCTGATCATCGTACCTCCCGGGCCGAAAAAGCCGGCGCGGCCAATACCTTCTATCTTGATGAAGATCAGGAGCTGGTGGCCGATAACACAGATGGTGTCGGTATTGTTCGGGACCTTCAAAACAATTACCGGGTGTCGCTGAAAGGCCTGCGGATTCTGATATTGGGGTCCGGTGGTGCAGTACGGGGGGTGCTGGGCCCGATCCTGGCCGAGCAGCCGGCCGCGTTGACCATTGCCAATCGCACCGTCGCTAAGGCCGAGGCGTTGGTGCGGTTGTTTGCGAAAGATGCTGGTACTACGGCGCTGACCGCCTGTGGCTTTGAGGCGCCGGATCAAGCGTTTGATCTGGTGATCAACGGCACCAGTGCCAGCCTGCAAGGGGATCTGCCGCCGGTGTCGGCGAACATACTGAATGCAGATACTGTGGTCTACGACATGATGTATTCGTTACAGACCACGACGTTCAATCAGTGGGCACTGGATCATGGCGCATGCCATGTGCATGACGGCCTGGGTATGCTGGTTGAGCAGGCTGCAGAGTCGTTTTTTGTCTGGCGGGGCGTGCGTCCTGAAACCGCGCCGGTGATTGAAGAACTGAGAACCGATTAAGGCTGGTCTTCCGGGCCACATCAAAAGGGTTGTGCATGGACATTCTCACGCTTGTTGGCTTGATCGCCGGGATCCTGATTGTGGTACTGGCCATGTTGGCCAATGCCACGGCCCTGACCTTTCTGAACCTGCCAGGCCTGGCCATCGTACTTGGCGGCACCTTCGCGGTGACCTTGATCAAGTTCAGGATGGCGTCGGTGGTCAGCGCGTTTCGTCTGGCCATGCGTACCGTGTTTACTGACCGTTTGCCGCGACCCGCCGAGCTGATCCGTGAGGTCGGTGTTTTGGCCCGCGTGGTTCGTAAAGAGGGTGTTCTGGGCCTGGAAAATCACCGAACGGATGATGAATTTCTGCAAAAAGCCATCAACTTGTGTGTCGATGGCCACCCTCCCGAGCTGGTGGAAGAAGCGCTGCTGCAAGACTCCCAACAGACCGCTGAGCGCTATGAAGTGGCGGAGCGGGTGTTCCGGGGTATCGGTGAATCGGCACCGGCTATCGGTATGCTCGGCACCCTGGTGGGGCTGGTGCAGATGCTGAACACGCTGGATGATCCGTCCTCCATTGGTCCGGCCATGGCCATCGCCCTGCTGACGACTTTGTACGGTGCCTTCCTGGCCCAGCTGATCGCCCTGCCCCTGGCCGATAAGCTGCAGCTTAAAGCGGAAGACGATTCACGCAATCAGATGCTGATCATCACCTCCATGAAGAGCATCATGCGCGGAGAGAACCCGAGGGTCATGACCGAGTTGCTGTCGTCGTATGTCACTCCGGAACACCGGACCAATCTGGAACCGGAGCGGGAGGCCTGAGGTTTGCACCCAGCGCGGCCACTGAAAAAGAACGCCAATAAAAAACGGACGCCGGACTGGATTGTCACCTTTGCCGATCTGGCCACCCTGCTGCTGACGTTTTTTATTCTGTTGTTATCGTTTGCCGAGATGGACGCGGAAAAATACCGGGCCATGGCCAACTCGATGGCACTGGCTTTTGGCTCCAGCAACGTGGTGGCGGAGGACATTGGCGGCTCACCGCTGACACTGATTGAAGCCGACACGGTGTCGTTGCCGGAGCCGTCCGAAACACTGCAGGACCAGCCAGAATTCATCGATGAGCGCGCTGAGCAACCAGAAGCCCGGCCGATACAGGGTGGTGTGCTGGATCTGGCTGGCCGGCTGATTCAGGAGCTGGAATCGGAAGTTGCCTCCGAAACCTTGAACGTTAATTATGACGAAGACCAGGTGGTTATCCGTTTTTCTGAGGAGGCCACCTTCCGTTCCGGTGACGCCGCCATCAAACCCGAGATGATTCCGATCATCGATCGGGTGGTTCAGGTGTTGTCTGCCTGCACCGGTGATGTGGTGGTGTCTGGCCATACCGACAATGTACCCATCTCAAGCGGGCAGTACCGTTCCAATTGGGACCTGTCTGCCGCCCGCGCGGTGTCTGTGGTGCATGAACTGGTGCTGAACCGGCAGATCCCGGCGAACCAGGTGGTGGCTGCGGGCCGTGCGGAAACCCGACCTCTGGTTGCCAATGACAGTGCGGACAACCGGGCGGTCAATCGCCGTGTTGAAATTGCCATTCGTAATCCGGAGTGTGACGAAGCCGCACCGACACGCGATTTACCCATAGAAATTCTGCCCTGAGCGCATGCGCCTTATGCTCGAGGAGCAGGTCCTCATAGTGGATTCATATAACTGACCCAGATTCAAAGCCTTATACTGTGCCGCCTAACCCCAACCAGTATTCAGGAGTTCTGAGCATGAGCGGACCAGATAAGCCGAAGGTGATTGGCGAGGAATGGAGTGACGAGCGGGTCCGAAGTTTTCTGGAGCTGTCGCCCTGGGATCAAAACCTCAACCCGGACCACTATGTGCTGACACGGGCCTATGAGTCGATGCGGGCGGAGGACTTCGAGCGCTTTATCGGTTTTTTTGTCGCAGCAGGGCGGGACCTGAATGCAGAAGACGGCCATGGCCAGACCTTGCTTGATCGGGTGTCACAGCACGCGCGCAGTGTTGATTATGCCCGTGCCATGGAACAGGCCGGTGCGAAGCGCAAGGCGGTCTCTGAGCACTGATTGCCGGTCCTGATGGAGATCAGGTTTCGCCAAATTGCTTTAACATGAATGCCCGGAAGTGGTTCATGGGCGCGCCGGGGGTTGCGGTGTCCGGGAGGGTTCCAGGCCGGAATCCCGGCAGTTCACCGGACACAAACGGCGCCACCAGCGCCGGATTGCGGCTGATTACATGCACAATCACATCTTTGCTGGCGTTGTCTCCGGTGATCAGTGGTGCGGGCTGGTGGTCGCCAAGGATGAACAATAGCGTGTCGTCGGTCAGGTAGCGACTGGCGTAGTCTCCGGCGACGGCGAGAGCGTAATCGATGGCCTGGATATAATGCTCCCGCACCCGCTCCGGATCTCGCCAAAGCGAGACCGGAGCTTCTCCCATACCTTCCCATTGCTGGAAGACTTCGCCATCCCCGATACTGTCCCAGTCCTCCAGAACCTGGAGTATTGGCACCCAGGGAGCGTGGCTGCTGATCAGCGCCAGTTCTGCAAAAACCGGGGTGGGCGTTGCCTGTCGCAATTGTTCAAATCGGTGCCAGGTGTATTGGTCTGGCACTGTGACCCAGTTGAACGCCGGCCCCTGGTAGTCCAGCATGTCGTGATCGTAGATCTGGTGATAGCCGAACAGTCGCCCCTCCGGCCAGTCCATGGTGATGGCTGGCATCACCGCCAGAGTGTGATGACCGGTCAGGCGAAAGTCGTTGATCAGCGTCGGGTAAGCGCGGCTGAGGAACGTTTCGTAGGCAAGCTGGCTATTGATCCATTGCCCACTGAGAACTGATAAATGCCCCAGCCATGACTGGCCGCCCTGAATGGGTGATGCCAGCCGCCCGGTGGCGACAGTCAGGCCGGCTGCATCCAGCTGCTCCGCCAGGTTTTCCAGTCGCGGGCCAAGCACCGGGCGGTAACGATCATCAGTAAGTCCCGAGATACCGTAGGATTCGACAAAGGCCAGCACCACATCGGTGTCGGCCAAAGCCGGCAACGCCTGTGCTTGCCGGGCCGCTGCCGGTGCCTCATCGAGCTTCACGCGGAAGGCTTCGGAGGCTTCGTGTGTGTGCACGATCAACGAGCCCTGATTGGCCACGAACGCCAGCGCGGGACTGCCTACCCAGGGCGTCAGCATGGCCAGCGCCAGCAGGCCGGCGGTGCCGAGCCACAGGGGGCGGCCTTGCACAGGAAGGCCGCGGGCCAGGTGCAGGCCAACGCGACGGAAAAGCCAGGCCACCGCCATCGCCACCAGCAACAATGTAAGGATAACCAGCACGGCCCCAACTACCCCCAGATTGGAATGCAACAGGTGCCAGGCCGCATCCAGCAAGTCGATTTCGAGATACAGATTGAGACCTCGGCCAAAGCTTTGGCGAACCAGCGCATCCGCCACGACCAACCAAGCCATCAGCGCATAAAAACCCGAGAACAGAATAACCAGTCGTTTGCGCTGATCGGGCAGATGATGCAACAGCCACCAGATCACCAGTGCTTCAAGTGCCAGCCAGGGCGCCGGTCCCGGCAGCGCCAGAGCGGGCAGCAATAACAAGCCATTCAGAAGCACAAAGGCGATCAACATCAGGGCGACCGAGCCTCCAGTGGAGGTGGCGAGTATTGATACAGCCAGGTTTCGCTGAGCGCCTGGGGACCCAGCCGCAGATAAAGGCGCAGGTCGATGGGGTCAGTGCTGTCATCGGGTATCAGATCAAACATGGCCCGGAAGCCGTTGATGGCGTGCAGAGGTCGGGCTGACACCAGCTCCACCTTGCCCCGACTGGCGGTGACGACTGCTTTGACGCCAGCCTGACCATCCAGCATCGCCAGGCTGCCCCCGGCAAAATCCACCGCAAAACGTTGGGAAAAATACGATCTGGGCTGCCCGATCACGCCGCCGATCCCGGTCCGTGTGGCAGCAACGTTAGCCAGTTCCGGATTCTGGTCAGGCACGGTTTCGCCCCAGCTAAGGCGGTACTCAATGGGATAGCCTTGCCCCGGTTGCCAGGCTTGAGCCGGGTTCCAGAAGGCGACGATGTTGTCGAAGGTTTCATCCTGGGTGGGTATCTCCACCAGTACAACGGCACCCTCTCCCCAGTCGCCCCGGGGGGTAACCCACAGGCTGGGTCGCTTTTCATAAAACACGCCGTCGTCCTGGTAGTGGTCAAAATTCCGGTCCCGTTGTAGCAAACCGAACCCGCGCGGATGGTTGTCGACAAAATGACTGACGTTGACGTGTTCGGGATTGATCAGCGGGCGCCAGATACGCTCGCCGGAACCGGTCCAGATGGCGAGCCCATCGGAATCGTGTATTTCTGGGCGCCAGTCATTGGCCATTCTCCGGTCGTTTTCACCGGTCTGGTACATGCTGGTGAGGGGTGCCAGGCCAAATCGCTGCAGGGGTTTGCGTGGGTAGAGGGTGGCTTGCACATCCATGGTCAGGTCGGCGCCGGGGTGTATCACAAATCGATAAGCGCCGGTCACGCTGGGGGAATCCAGCAAGGCATGAACTGTCAAGGACAGGTCGCCGGCGCCGGGGCGCTCGAGCCAGAAGGTCCGGAAACGCGGGAACTCTTCAGGCTCGGGCAATCCGGTGTTAACGGCAAATCCTCTGGCCGAAAGGCCGTACTGGCGTGACGCTCCGACAGCGCGGAAGTAGCTGGCGCCAAGAAATGCGGCCACATCCCGGCTGAAATCCTGATGGAAATGCAGCCGAAACCCGGCATAGCCCAGACTGTCGGGCAGATGGCCGAGATCGTTGTCGCCATAGTCGAAATTCTCAGCCTGATACGGCAAACCGTGGGCCTTGCCATCAATGACTTCATAAAAATGCACGGGCTCCTTGAAGTAAAGGCCCAGATGGAAAAATTGCAGTTGAAACGCGCTGTCTCTGTTTTGCCAGAGCGCCTGCTCTGGTCGGTAACGGATATCCTGGTACTGGTCCCAGTTCAAGGCTTCCAGGCTTTTGGGCAGGGAATTGTTTGGTGCCTGATAGGGCTTGCTTGCCAGCGCCCGGGCCTGCTCGCGGAGCCAATGTGCACTGAAAGGCTGGCCAGATGGTGTAGAGCTCGCCAAATTGGCCAGAGCCCGAGCGCTGCCAGACAACGCGATCGGTGCACCGGCCGCCAGGGCCAGGCCGAGTTTCAGGAGGCGACGCCGATCCATGCGGTATCCTCGTTGTGGTTGGCGGCCGTGTAGGCTGTGGACCGCTGCGTGACGAAGCTGTCGTCGAGCCTCGCCAGCACGGATCCCCAGGGCGAACCGGGTTTGGAGTGCCAGGCCCTGACGTGCAAAGACGCGAGCGCGTCAGGGTGTTCACACAGTAAGCTGATCTCATCGGGAGTGAGCGCACCCGAGCCCTGTTCTGCGCACTGATCGACCAGTCTGCTCAGGACCGTTTGCTTGCAGCCATTTTTGACGGGGGGCCGACGATGACGCCAACCGCGGTAATGGGGTGACAACACCGCCTGTTCAAACCAGCTCAGGGTGGGAAGGCGCTTACCTTGCGGCTGCACAGACAATGCTGAGCTGATAACCGGCGTTGGTGATTCTGTCTCCGGCACGGTCATCCAGTGAGGGTTTGCAAGACTCGCCAGCCATAGCATCAACACGGGTGCCATTAGCAGTGGCAGGGTAACGGGCAGCGCCCAGGGCGTCAGATCCGGTGCGTACCAATGAATCAGTGCGAGCAAGCCGGTGCAGGCCAGTGCTGGCCAGACAAAATGCTTGAGTGCTTCAGCAAAGCCAACCGCTCCGGTCCGGTTCTGCCCGCGCCACTGAAGATTGCGGTTCAGAAGGGCGCCTGCGACATGACCGCTGTGCACGATCATCCGGATGGGCGCGAGCAATATCGATACCAGGGTTTCCAGTGCCGTATTGGCCATCAATCGCCACCACCCCCCGAAGCCCTGCGACCGCCCTGCCAGGCCCTGATCTATCAAGGCCAGAATCCGGGGCCCCAGAAGCAGGGTGATGGTCAAGCCCACCAACCCGCTCTCGGTCAGAGACCAGCTGGCGGGCGACGCGTTGATCAGTTCGGTCAGGGGCGCACCGGATGAGGCGCTGGCAATGGACAGGTAGGCTGAGAGGCTCAGAAATACCAGCCACAGCGGTGAGGCCAGATAGGATAGTATTCCTGTGATCAGGGCGACACGATGGCAAAACTTCAGCTTGCTAAGGGTTAGCAGGGGTGCCAGATGCTGAAGGTTGCCTCGACACCAGCGGCGGTCCCGAATCAAATCATCCTTCAAGGTGGGCGGGGACTCTTCAAAGCTGCCAGATATCGAGGGCTCCAGCCATACCTCATAACCAGCCCGGCCCATAAGCGCCGATTCCAGATAGTCGTGGCTGAGCACCGGTCCACGAAACAGCCCCCACCCTCGTAGCTGCCGCAAGCCACAATGTTCCATGAACGGTGCCACCCGGATAATGGCATTGTGCCCCCAGTAATTGGCATCACCCAACTGAATGGCGGCCAGGCCGGCGCAGTGAATACGGCCATAACAACGGTTGGCAAACTGCTGCAATCGCGCAAAACGGGTGTCCGCCCGGGCCAGCCGGGGGGCGGTCTGGATAATGCCGGCCTGCGGCCGTTGCTCCATTAAGCCAAGCAGCCGCCGGATGGCCTCGGCAGATAGCAGGCTGTCTGCGTCCAGCACCACCATATAACGATAGCGAGCGCCCCACCGGCGCAGAAAGTCGGCGATGTTGCCGCTTTTGTATTTCAGGTTCACCCGGCGCCGTCGATAGAAAAGGCGGCCGCCACCCAGACGTGCATTCATATCGGCACAGGCCGCCTGCTCTTCCAGCCAGGTTTCCGGTTCCTGGCTGTCAGACAACACGTAGACATCAAAATTTGCTAACAAGCCTCCGTGGTCGAGGTCTTGGCATACTGCGTTCAGATTACCCAATGTGCGCTGCACTGGCTCATGACAGATCGGCATGACCAGAGCCACGCGCTCACCGATTGGCAAGCTGACCGAGGTCGTTGCGAAGCGCCGGCTTAAACTCAGTGGATCGCCACCACGTCGCAACATCACGAAGCCGAACACCGCGGTCCAGAAGCCCAGGCCAATCCAGGTAAACAGAATCGTAAAAACGCCAACCAGAGTGCCTGCAGGCCAGCCGCTGTTCACCGCGGAGACGTTCTGGGTAAGCAGCCAGACGCCTGCAGCCGTCTGTCCGAGCACCAATAGCGCCAGTAACAAACGCCGGCGAAAGGCAACCGAGTGCCATCGGGGTTCAGTCAACGCCATACCCCATTTTGCCTCTGACCAGCTGTGGCGGGCGGGTGGGGTTTTGGTGCTGCTGGTCGCAAAGCTGAGCCTGTACCTGCGGCAGCAAATGAGCCAGGCGTAGGTCATGCCGACCGTCGTTCAATAGTCCACGCAGGCGGGAGCGCGTGTCGTTGCAGGTGTCATGCCCTGCGGCATTCAGGTAAAGCAAGGCACGTCGGTATGCCGTATCAGTGGGGTTCACGATTATCTCCCGGCTTGTAACAGCACCGAAACATACGGACGTGCGTTGGTGTTCAGACCACTCTGTTAACGCTCGTTAAGGTATTGGTCTTTAAGTTTGACGTAATTGGCCGCGGTGTATTTGAAGAAGTTGCGTTCTTTTTCGGTCAGCGCCCGGGCCTGTTTGCAGGGTGAACCGACATATAAATACCCGGATTCCAGGCGCTTACCCGGTGGCACCAGGGTGCCTGCCCCGATGATTACCTCGTCCTCGACCACGGCGCCGTCCATCACGGTGCACCCCATACCGACCAGAACCCGGCTGCCGATAGTGCAGCCATGCAACAGGGCTTTATGGCCAACGGTCACATCATCGCCAATGATCAGCGGCCAGCCGCCGGGGTTAAAGTCACTGGCGTGGGTGATGTGCAGCACGGAGCCATCCTGAATGCTGCAGCGGTCGCCGATGCGGATTTTGTGCATGTCGCCGCGAATCACCGTGATCGGCCAGACCGAGCAATCCTTACCCATAATCACATCGCCAATCACCACCGCACTCTCATCTACCCAACTGCGTTCGCCAAATTGTGGTGTGATACCCTTGTGAGTTCGTACATTTGCCATTACATATACCTCAATGCGGTCCAAATACGGTGCAAGGTGCAGGTGGGGGATGGCTTTCAGAAACACGCTCCTTCGGCACATCCATGTGACGCTTGGGCTCCGCCATCCATGGCTGCGCACAGTTTCTGAAAGCCATCCCCCACCTGCACCCCGTAGATTGGTGCAAGCTATCTTATTAACGAACAGCTGAGAAGGGGACTTATGAATAACCCGCTAATGACTGACGATCTGCTGCCGAAGTTCGACCATATCCGTACCGAGCACATGGAAACGGCGATTGACCAGATTCTCAGCGAAAACCGCATGAAGATTCAGTCGCTGGCGCAGCAGGACGATCCCACCTGGGACACCCTGGCGCAGCCCATGCAAGCCCTGGAAGACAAGCTGAGCAATGCCTGGTCGGTGGTTTCACACCTGAACGGCGTGATGAACAACGACGATCTTCGCAAGGTCTATAAAAACTGTCTGGAGAAACTGACCGAATACAGCACTGAGGTCAGCCAGAATGAAGCCCTGTGTAACGCTTATAAAAAGCTGGCGGCGCGGGACGACTTCAAGAATTTGAGCGAAGCCCAGCGAAAGTCTATCGAGAACACCCTGCGTGATTTTCATCTGGGTGGCGTCGACCTGCCGGAAGAGGACAAAAAGCGTTACGCCAACCTGTCCCGTGAGCTGGCGGAGCTGTCGAACAAGTTCAGCGACAACGTGCTGGATGCCACGCAGCACTGGTACAAGCAGATCTCTGATGTGACCGAGCTGTCTGGCGTGCCGGAAACCGCCATCGAAGGTGCCAAACAGGCCGCGCGGCAGAAAGAGCTGGACGGTTATGTAATCACGCTGGATTTCCCCAGTTTCTATCCGGTGATGACTTACTGTGATAACCGGGAACTGCGCCGTGAAGTCTACGAAGCCTTTGTCACCCGTGCCTCGGACCAGGGCCCGGATGCCGCCACCTGGGACAACACCCCGGTGATGGCAGAGATCCTCAAGCGCCGGCATGCCCTGGCCCAGCTGCTGGGCTTTGACAACTACGCCGAGCGCTCCCTGGCCACCAAGATGGCCCGTAACGTCGATGAGGTGCTGGATTTCCTGAATCAGCTGGCGGCCAAGTCCAAGCCCCAGGCTGAGAAGGAGTTTGCTGAGCTGAAGGCGTTTGCCAAAGATGAGCATGGCGTGGATGACCTGCAGGCTTGGGACATCGGCTATTACAGCGAAAAACTGAGCCAGAAGCGTTACGACATCTCGCCGGAGACCCTGCGCCCCTGGTTCCCGGTGGACAAGGTGGTGCCGGGCCTGTTCCGGGTGGCAGAAAAATTGTTTGATGTGCAGATCGAAGAAAAGCCCGAGGTAGAAACCTGGCACCAGGACGCCAAGGCCTACTGCATCAGTCGTAACGGCCAGCCACTGGCCTGGTTCTACTTTGACCTGTTTGCCCGCCAGGGCAAGCGCGGTGGTGCCTGGATGGCGGACTGCCGGGTGCGCTGGACCGATATGCGCGGCAAGCTGCAGCTGCCGGTCGCCTTCCTGACCTGCAACTTCACCCCACCGGTCAACGGCAAGCCGTCGTTGCTGACCCACGACGAAGTTACCACCCTGTTCCACGAATTCGGCCACGGCTTGCACCACATGCTGACTCAGGTGGATGTGCTGGAAGTCTCTGGCATCAACGGCGTGGCCTGGGATGCCGTCGAGCTGCCCAGCCAGTTCCTGGAAAACTGGTGCTGGAATCCGGAATCCCTGGCGCTGATCGCCAGCCACTACGAAACCGGTGAGCCGCTGCCCGAAGACCTGTTGCAAAAGCTGCTGGCAGCGAAGAACTTCCAGTCCGGCATGGGCATGGTGCGCCAGCTGGAGTTCTCGCTGTTCGACTTCCGCATGCACGCTGAATTCACCGACGAAGCGCCTACCAACCCGCTGGATATGCACCGGAAAATTCGCAAGGAAATCGCCGTGGTCGAAGCGCCGGCGTTCAACCGGTTCCCCAACAGCTTTTCCCACATCTTCGCGGGTGGCTACGCGGCTGGCTATTACAGCTACAAGTGGGCTGAGGTGCTGGCTGCGGATGCCTTCTCCCTGTTCGAGGAAAAAGGCATTTTCGACCCGGAAACCGGCAAGGCATTTTTGCAGAATATCCTGGAAAAAGGCGGCTCCCAGGAGCCCATGGAACTGTTCAAAGCCTTCCGCGGCCGTGAGCCTCAGGTCGATGCACTGCTGAAGCAGTCCGGCATCGCCGGCGCAGCGGCCTGAGCCAGTACCGCCCGGCCGTGGTAACCCTGGCCGGGCTTTTTATGGGGAGTAGTGTTATGGCGAGTCCAAAACGTTTTATCGCCGGTGCGGTGTGTCCCCGCTGCGCGGAGATGGACAAGATTACGATGTTCACCGACGACGCCGGCGAGCAGGTGCGTGAGTGCGTGGCGTGTGGTTATACCGATGCCCTGTCTGATCTGGAGCAGCCGTCTGCACCGGAGCTGGAAACCCGGGTGAACAAGCGGGATAACGAGGACGATCATACGGTCAAGCAGGTGGTGTTTTTTAAGGCTGGCTCTGAGGACTGACCTTGTTTTGGAGTTTGGCGTTGTAGCCTGCTGGATTGGCGAATGGTCGGGGTTCGGGAGAGGGTTCCAAAACGGAAAACGTGGTTTTCCTGATTGTTTTGGAACCCTCTCCCGAACCCCTTTTATTTGGCTTGGTCAGAAGCGCTTTGGTGCTGGAATTCTAGGGACGGATCAAAGCACCATGGCCGCCAACCAGCCAAAGGCCAGCAACGGCAGGTTGTAGTGCAGGAACGTCGGCACCACGGTGTCCCAGATGTGGTTGTGCTGACCGTCGACGTTCAGGCCGGCGGTGGGGCCGAGGGTGGAGTCAGACGCCGGCGAGCCCGCATCACCCAGGGCACCGGCGGTGCCGACCAGGGCCAGGATGGCCAGGGGGCTGAAGCCCATCTGCAACGCCAGGGGTACATACAGTGCGGCGATGATGGGGATGGTGGAAAACGACGAGCCGATGCCCATGGTGATCAACAGGCCCACCACCAACATCAGTAGTGCCGCCAGGGGCTTATTCTCGCCAATGGCGGCGACCGACCCCTCGACCAGGCTGGTGATCTCACCGGTTTCCCGCATCACCTCGGCAAAGCCGTTGGCGGCAATCATGATAAAACCGATCATCGCCAGCATCTTCATGCCCTCGGTAAACAGGTCGTCGGCTTCTTTCCACTTCACCACGCCGGAAATGTTGAACAGCACGAAGCCCGCCAGGGCACCAAGAATCATCGAACCCAGCCAGAGCTGAACCACAAACGCCACCGCAATCGCGACCAGCGCCATGATCAGCGTCTTCGGGCTGTACTGTGCGTCCACCCGCTCGGTTCGCTCGATACGCGTCATGTCGTAATCGCGGCCACTGCGGTAGCTGAAGAACACCGCAACAAGCAGGCCGATAAGCATACCCAGAGCCGGCAGAGCCATGGCCGACATAACGTTCAGCTCACTGGCATCAACGCCGTTATCACCGACATTGGCGAGCAGGATTTCATTCAGGTAGATGCCACCGAAGCCCACCGGCAGGAACATGTACGGCGTAATCAGACCAAAGGTCAGTACGCAAGCGACCAGTCGGCGATCCATATTCAGTTTGGCCATGACAAACAACAGCGGAGGCACCACCAGTGGAATGAAGGCAATGTGGATGGGCAGGATGTTCTGGGAGGAAATGGCTACTGCCAACAGCAGGCCGATGATCATGAAGCGGATGCCATTGGCGGCACCGCCTTCGTCCTGTTTGCCGACCATCGCCAGGGCCTTGTCGGCCAGCGCGTGGGCCAGGCCTGATTTACCGATGGCGACGGCGAAGGCACCGAGGGTGGCATACGACAGGGCTACGGTGGCACCGCCGCCGAGGCCGGCATTGAACGCATTGATGGTGGCTTCCAGCGACATGCCCGCCACCAGGCCGCCGGATATGGCGCCAATGATCAGGGCAACAACAACGTGAATGCGGCACAGGCTCAGAACGAGCATGATCAGGACCGCGGCAACAACGGCATTCATGGCAAACTCCGGATAGGAATTGAGGGTTTGCCGGCACCTTTTGAGCGCCAGCAGCTCGAAAAGTGCGCTAATGTGCAGGAAACCGCCGCCGCAGTCAAAGCGGTTGTGTAACCGCTATTCCGTGTCGAGGCGGGCGAATCGAGGGACTTGCTCACCGGCCAGCTCTACCGTCTCCCTGAACATGGTCAGCGGCCGTACCCACAGGCTGTAGTCGCCATACAGACAACGGTACACCACCATGGGTTCTTCCGTTTCACTGTGCCTGGCCACGCCGAGCACTTCGTAATCCATGCCTTTGTAGTGGCGATAACGGCCGGGTGTGATGGGGTGTTTTTTATCAGACATGCCTTCCTCTCTGGTGGTAGCCGGGGGTACTCCCTAAATTCGGCGGACTCCCGCGCCCTTAGGGTCTACAATAAACAGAGACAACGGGATCTGGCGCCGCGCTGCAGAGTGGCAAGGCTCCAGTGTAGTTCAAGTCGCCAAAGCCGGGAATAAAAGACAAGAATGAAAGCCCCACTTGCCCGCACCCTGGGCACGCTGATATGGCTGCTGCTGTGGCTCGCCAGTTCTGCCGCGAGTGCCGAGCCCATGGGGTTCGACTGGATTGAGCTTACCGAGGATAACCTGGGGCCCGATCAGGTGCGTTTGCTGCCCGATAGCCAATGGCAACACAGTCCCGCCACTATTGTACTGAACCGGGGCTTCAGTAACGGCACATTCTGGCTGAAAGTCACAGTGCCACCGGAACCGGTTAACCGGGTGCTGGAAGTGGGTTATCCGTTGTTGGATCAGGTGTCGGTCTATTGGGAGCTGGACGGCAGCATTGTGGAGTCCCACCATACGGGGGATGCCCGCCCGTTTGATACGCGTCCGATCATACACCGCAATTTTGTTTTTCTGGTGCCTTCCAATACCGAGCCGGTGACGGCCTGGATAAGGATCATGACCCAGGGCTCGGTGCAGGTTCCCATTGCCGTCTTACCATCGGCGGATTTCCTGGCCAACGAGCAGTTCTCCTATGGCTGGCAGGCGATGTTCCTGGGCATCGTGGTGGCGCTTTCGCTGTATAACCTGTTTCTGTTTGTGATTGTGCGGCACACCACGTATCTGTGGTACGTGTTGACGGTGGTTTCTACCGGTATGATTCAGCTCAACTTTAATGGTCTGCTGTTCCAATGGTTCTGGCCCGATGTCCCTGAGCTTAATCGCTACTTTACCGTTCCGGTGATCAGTTTTGCCATGTTCTGCGCGGTGATGTTCACCCTCAAGTTTCTGGCCGTTCGCCATTATAGCCTGCTCAGCTATCGGATTTCGCAGGGTTTAATCGGCGCTTGTGTGTTCACCTTTTTCTACGGTCTGCTCGGGCCTTACCAGAGCGGAATAGCCCTGGTCAGCGGTATTGCTGCGTTTGCCACGCCCGCCGCCTGGCTGATCGGGCTTTACGTCTGGCGTCAGGGGCAGGTGTTGGCGGGGTTCTATGTGGTGGCCTGGACGCCGCTGCTGGTGGGCCATCTGGTGCTGGCTCTCAGTAAGCTGGGCTGGATGCCAACCAGCCCTGTCACGGAGTTGATACCCCAGGCGGGGGTCGCGTTGGAGGTCATTCTGTTGTCTTTCGCGCTGGCCTACCGGATCAACATGGAGCGCAGCCGGCGCCAACAAGCCCAGGAACGTGCATTGGAGATCCAGCAGCAGGCCAACCTGACGCTGGAGGCCCGGGTGCGGGAACGCACCGAAGAGCTGGAAAGTGCCAACGAACAGCTAAGGGCCATCAGCCTGACCGACGGCTTGACCCATGTCGCCAACCGGCGCCGGTTTGATGACAAGCTCGATATCGAGTGGGGCCGGGCTGTGCGCCATGAGCAGGAGCTTAGCCTGTTGCTGATGGATATTGACCACTTCAAGCGGGTCAATGATGACCTGGGGCATCTTGCCGGTGACGATTGCCTGGTGGCTCTGGCCAGCCTGTTGCAGGCAGAGGTGCAGCGGTCCGGCGATCTGGTAGCACGGTACGGAGGCGAAGAATTTGCCATCTTGCTGCCCGCGACCGAGAGTGAAGGTGCCTTTATGGTGGCTGAGCGTATCCGCCAGGCGGTGGCGCAAACCCCGGTGGTCAGTGGTGAACACGATGCACCGATTAACCTGACCATCAGTGTCGGTGTTGCCACCATGCTCCCCACCCGGGGCGGCGACAGCCATGAACTGATCCGGCGGGCCGACGAAGCGATGTATTGCGCCAAGGCCAACGGCCGGAACCGGGTCGCGGAGTGGCAGCCGAAAGCTGTCGCCCCCGCGACGGACGCCTGAGCTTCAGTTTTTCAGTTTGTACTTGCCGGGGCCCAGAAACAGCACGGCGAGCGCAATAAACAGGAAAAATCCCTGCAGTTCCAGCGCCCAGCCACCATTATTGCTTAACGTCAGTAGCTGGTGGCCATGGACCAGAGCAATGGCCACGATCATGTTGAAGATGATGATCAGCGCGCCGATGCGGGTCTGGTAGCCCAGAAGGACCATTAGCGGGGCGATGACTTCGCCGATATAAACGCCATAGGCCAGAATCGTCGGCAGTCCGTGGCTGGCCAGCTGGCCTTCGATAAAGCCGACGCCGTTGAGCAGTTTCGAAATACCATGGAACAGCAGCAGTCCGCCCAGGGTGAGTCGGACAATGAGTTTTCCCAGGTCGGTGTTCTCAAGCAAGGTTGGTTACTCCCGGTGTGTGGCTTTGGATGATCAGGGCGCCAAGGATACCCGGTTCCACGGGCTGCTCAAAGATTACGGATATCCGGGTACAGGGGAACCAGCTTTTCCAGCAGGCGGTTCTGGGCACCGACAGGCACCTTATTTTTCTCCATTGCCAGAATCAGGTTTTCCGTCAGGGCGTTGAACTGGGTGTCGGTAATGGCCATGTCGGCATGGAGTTCACGCATGCTGCGGCCGGTGTACTCACAGGGGCCGCCACTGAGTTCACACAGCTGATCGGTCAGATGCCGGTGGAACTGCTGCACATCAACGCCTTTGAAAGATTGGTTGATGCGTGCATCGTCGACAATCAGGAACAGCAGATCCTCAACGATGTCTGCAATGCCACTGCGTTGTCCTAATTGATCGTAGAAACCGTCGTTTTGATGGCTGGCGGGGGTCTGACAGCCTGTCATCCATCCGGTCATGAAGAGAATTAGGCACAAGGCCAGAGTGTTTGGTCGAATCATTCCGGTCATCAGAAACTCCCTTCAAGGGATAGGTACAAGCCTTGTTGATCGGTTAGTGTGGCGATGTCGCCCAGGTTGACCCAGGCGGCGGTCAGCGACAGCCGGCGATCCGGAACCCAGGCGACAAACAGATCCCACCAGTCATTTTCTTCAGCAAAATTCAGGTTGTCCGGCTTCTGCCGGTACTCTGCGCCCACCAGCCATTGGCGGTTCAGGAGGATGCCTGCTGCGGCTTCGGCCATGAATTCGTAGCCGTTGTTTTTGTCACCGCCAAATCCCAGCAACCCGCCCTGGTTAGCGCGGGTTGCCCGAACGGTGCCGCTCACCAGCAGGTTGCGGTCAAAAAGGCTGGCAAAAAAGACTTTGCTGCCACTCAGATAAAGGTCTGTGCCGCTGTCATCCCGGGCCCCGATCGTATCCGGCACTGTAAAGTCCCGTTGGCGTTTGTATTGCACGCCTGCAGACCATTGCCCCCAGGGCGTGTACAGCACATCCCCGAACAGCCGGACCTTGAGACCGAAGACATCCTGGCGCAGCTCATCCTGCTCGATCCCGAAGCCATCCTTGAGCACAAACACCAGGCTGTCCAGGTCCAGAGTTTGCCGGGCGACCGACAGCTCGACCCGGTTGTTCCAGTTCAGGCTGGCGGCCTGAACCGTCAGGCTGTAGTCGTCAACTTTCGCCTGGCTCAGGCTCAGGGTACCGCCCCACTCCTCATCGCTGGCGTAACCACTCAACAACGCCCAGGGGACAAGACCGCCGCCGGCGCTGCCCTCGATGGTGGTGACACCGCCAGTCGCCCAGATACGGCTGCCCGGATCACTGGCCTGAGCGTGTGGCAGAGTGGCCGGTAGCAACAGCATAAAGGTCAGAATTCTGATCATGTGGAGGTCTCCGCATCGGGGTGTGCCAGTTCAAAACGTCGGTTGGCCAGTTCCTGAGCCACTCGTGGCAGGTCGCCGGCGGGCACCGGCCGGCTCAGTCCGAACCCCTGGCCGAGGTCGCATTGCCAGGTTTGTAGCAGGGCCCAGGCATCCATACTTTCGATTCCCTCTGCTACCACGCGTAAGCCAAGACCGTGAGCCATCTCAATGGTAGATCTGACGATCAGCTGGTCCTGAGGCTCAGAGGCCAGTTTCAGGACAAAGGATTTGTCTATCTTGAGTTCCTGAACCGGCAGGGTTCTGAGTTGAGACAGCGACGAGTAGCCAGTGCCGAAATCGTCGACCGAGAGTTCGGCGCCCAATGCCCGCAGCTGGTTAAGCGTGGCAAGCGCTTTTTCCGGCTTCTCCATGACGGCGCTTTCGGTCACCTCAAGAGTTATGCAAGCCATGCCGCCGGGAAGCTCGTTGAAGCAACGTGCAACGTGATCCGTCAGGCCGCTCCAGACCAGGTCCATGGCTGACAGGTTGATCGCTACACCGAAGGTATAGCCGTCCTCTTGCCAGGCTCGAACGTCGGCGGCGACGAGACCCAGAATGTGAGCGGTCAGATCGTGAATCTGGCCTGAGCGTTCAGCCAAAAAAATAAATTCTTCCGGTGAGATAAAGCCCAGTTCGGGGTGAATCCAGCGTACCAATGCCTCAACTTGAACGAGTTGGCCGGTGAGCAAGTCCAATTTTGGTTGGTAATGCATGATCAGCCCTTGCCGGGTGATCGCTTTGTGTAGATCGGCAATCAGTTGTAGTTCGCGCAGATGGTTTTCATCTTCCCCGGCCTGATAACGGATAACAGCGGCCTGCCCGGCCAGGGCTTTTTCAAAGGTCAGATTCAGCCGGCGGCGGAGCTCGTTGGCATCGCTGGCATCGGCAGGCAATGCCATGGTTACCAGAGTTATTTTCAGCGAGAAAGGGGTATTGTCCACCTGCAAAGGCTTGCGTAATTGCTCTGCGAGGTCTGAGGCTCTGGTATCAAGCTGAGAAGGCTCGTTGGCTGGCAGAACCGCAAGAAACTCATCCCCGCCAGTGCGCGCCAACAAAAGAGCATCCGGAAGGGCTTCGCGCAGGCGGCCTGATATCCCGATCAGCACCTTGTCGCCCAGTTCAAGCCCAAGGGTGTCATTGATCTCAGAGAGCTCGTCCAGACGAACGCCTATAATGCTGCAGGGTGTTTGTGCACTGAATAGCTCTTTGGCGAAGTGAATCAACGCATTACGATTTCCGAGCGCTGTCACATCGTCGTGAGAGGCGGTGTAACGTATTTGTTCTTCCCGTTCACGCAGACGGCCGAGCATGTCGGTGAACGCCTGGCCCAGCTCAGTGATTTCACCACCACCGGTAAGCTCTGGCGGCGGTGGGGGGGTTTCCTTACCGACCGCCCGGGCATAGTCCGCCAGCTGCAGGACCGGTTTACCAAGTGACCGGGCGATGTAGAGCGCGACCACAATGGCGATAAACAATATCACCATCACCAACAACAGCACTTCCGTGACTCGCTGGTAGAAGCGTTGCAGACTGGCATCCCGGTTAATCAGAAGGACCGCTTGCAGATCGCTGCTGGCATCAAGCGGGACCACTCGTGAAAAAAAGCGGGGGTCTTCCATCGGCAGTATGTTGTTGTCCGGATTAGTCTGTTCTTGCGCTAGTGCCAGCTCCACCCCTGAACTGGCGGCGATCACTTGGAAGGCCTGGTCGTCCGTGGCTTCGCTGCGAAAGTACACCTGGGTGTCTGACAGGCTGGCAATTGACTCGGCCAGATCATTGTCCAGCGCAAATCCGGCGGCCATCCAGGCCCTCAGACCGGGTGCCTGGATCGGGATCAGGAGCAGTTCGTAGCCGGCCTGATCGATGGTCATCAGCTGGCGACCTTAGCCTTGTGTGAGGGCAGACTGAAAACTGTCGGAATGTATCTCTGGGATGTCGCCGTTAAGCGTGGATGCCAGGGGCTGGCGGGCCTGATTCAGGAGCACCGCGAAGGCGGCGCCGACCCGTTGACTGTGATTGTCCAGTGCGCTGAGCATGGTAGCGTCGTCACCGCTGGCGATGGCCGAACGAAAACCAAAATTCTGAACCAGTACTGACAGGCGAGACAGCTCCAGGGCGGTGCGGCGACTCATGATTTCGTCGGTCAGGCGCTGGCCCACAGCGAGCTGCGCAGCAGCGCGGTTTTCCTCCTCATCAAACAGATAGGCGGTAAACAGAGCGCTGATGGTCAGGCTGACCAGGGCTACCAGGACCACCATGGCAAGCACCAGACGTCCCCGAAAACCAAGCTGAGGATGCATCAAAGCCATCAGATATCCTGAAATCGTTTCTGGAGTCTGTCCAGAGGGCTGTCCGTGTCAGGCTCCGGAGTGAGTTCGATGGCGATTCTTGATGGCATCACCGTTCTGGGTCGCTGCGGGCACCGTCAGCCGAGTTCCACAATGCCGGCTTGATCAAAAACCACCGGTGCTTCTGGTCGGTTGGTGTAGAGCTCCAGTTCAAAGGGCTTGGCTGGCGAAAACGAGTAAACATGATGTTGCGTTTTATCGCGGTTCGGAAAGTCAACGGTGGAATTGACCGGAATAACCAGCACACGGGGATGAAACTGTCGGTTCTGTTGGGCGATCTCGGCTGTAACAGGCTGGCCTGAGGGCCCTCCGTCCAGAAACACTACCGCATCGGTGACCGGGCCGCTCGCAGAGGTAAGTGTCAGATCAATTTCCTGGGCCTGAAGCCATGACGGCAGCGCCAATAACGTCAGGATTGCGCAAAAACCTCGTTTCATAGAGTAAAACCTGTCAGGTTAGGCCTGAGCCCAGCGAAAAATGGATGTGGTTCCTCTCCAACAGGTTTTCCCAGTAATGACGCATCCAGTCCCAGGCCTGGTTGTTGACCTGGTTGATAAACGGGTCCAGGTCGAGATTGTAATAATCCGGCGTCCCGGCGATCTGCAGGACCGTCACAGTGATGGCATTATCCAGCTCGTTGGCAAAGGGCTCACCTATGAGCTCGTGAGCCAGCAGGTTGGCCCGGGTAGCCTCCAGATCGATCAGTTCGCCGGCGCGGATGGACCGGTTGTTGTCGTGCATTTCTTCCATCAGTCGGTGGCACAGATAGGCTCGTATAAGCAATCCATCCAGGCCATCGTAGCGCACCAGCAGCACAGAAGGCTGGGTGAAGTACCGGGTAGCCGCATCAACAAAAGGCTGAAACAGGTCCGCGATGCCCGCCTCTCTGGAGCAGGCCTCTACGCATTCGATTAACCGCGGCGCCATTTCGATGTATTCCACCGCAAACTGGAACAGTGATGTGGCAGGCTGATAGCCATCAACCGAAATAACCGAAGGCAGCTGTGCGGCCTTCTCCTTCATCTGTCGGAGAAATGCGCCGGATCGTGCTTCCTTTCTTCTGGCCTGGCTGATGATCTCAAGAACTGCCTGTGGTGTCATGTCAGGAGATGCCGGTGTCTGTACAAGTTGAGGTCGCAAGGCGCCCCCCTGTCGAGTAAGGAATACGCAGGCCGGAAAACGCAACGCTGACGGCCTGCGCCGGCCCTTTATTCCTGAATAGTGTAGCCAAGATTTCGCCGGATGCTGAGCATGTCACCGAAGTAATCATGCGGTGCGGCCGTCGAAATCTCATCAATCCCGCCTGAACCAGGTGTCGGTACGAGTGTAGTTCCAGCACAGCCAGCCCATGGTGACCGCGCGCGCCAGCATCAGGGAAATCATTGAGAACCAGAGCCCGTGGTTGCCCCAACCCGTGGTCAACCACCAGACCGGCGCAAAAATCCCGAGTGCGGAGAACAACATGGTGTTTTGCATTTCGCGGGTGCGGGTCGCTCCGATGAACACACCATCCAGCAGGAAACCCCAGACCGATACCAGCGGCAGCAGCCACAACCAGGGCAGGTATTGCCACGCGGTGACGCGCACTTGTTCCAGGCCGGTCAGCAGACTGATTAACCAATGACCGCCTAGCACAAAGGCCAGGCTCAGCAGCACCGAGCCCCAGAGCGACCAGCGCAAAGCGCTGGCGAAGGCCAGCCGGAAGCGGCGCCGGCTGTTACGGCCAACGGCCTCTCCGATCAGCGCCTCGGCGGCATTGGCAAAGCCATCCAGTGCGTTTGATATAACGAGCAAAAAGGTAATCAGCACCGCATTGGCCGCCAGGATAATGTCGCCTTGTCGGGCCCCCTGAGCGGTAAAAAATGCGAGTACCAGCAGCAGGGCAATGGTGCGCACCATGATGTAGCGATTGACCCTGAGTATGACCAGATAGTCGGCCAGCTGACCGACCAGGGAGCGGGTCAGGCGTTGGCCATCCGGCATCCGGCGGAGCACGATAACAAAGCCAATCACGGCGGCACCGTACTCCGCCATGACCGTGGCCATGGCAACGCCGCGGCTGTTCCAGCCCAGGACCGTGACAAAGAAGATATCAAGCACGATATTGATGCCATTGGCCACGATCAACATGATCATCGGCCCGCGCGGGAATTGGGTGCCGATCAGCCAGCCAACCAGCGTGTACTGGCACAGCACGGCGGGCGCGCTCCAGATCCGGATAGCGGCATATTCCGCTGCCAGTGCCGACACAGACGGGCTCGGGTTCATCAGAGTAAGGCCAAGGCTGATCAGTGGCTTGTGGAACACAATTAATAACAAGCCAATACCGACCGCGAGCACGATCGAGCGCAACAACAGTGCAACCTGCGCGAACGAGTCCCGCTTGCCCCAGGCCTGTGCCGCCAAACCGGTGGTGCCCATGCGCATAAAGCCGAAGGTCCAGTAGAGAATGCTGAACAAATTGGCGCCCACAGCGACCGCCCCCAGGTATTCGGGGCTATCGAGGTGACCCAGCACGGCGGTATCGACCAATCCCAGCAGCGGCACTGTCAGATTGGTCAGCATCAGCGGCCAGGCCAGTGCCCACAACCGATGATCGGTGGACGTCAAAAGAGGCTTTTTATGTGTGTTGGTTCTCAAAGCTGGTTGTTTATCTCTTTTGGATTTAAAGAAATTTTTAGCCTTTTATTGATCTGTGTCTATACTCGACAAAGACGTATCCATAAGCAGACTTTCACTCTGTCGTTTATCCGGTGTTGCGAGCGCCGGGCATTTGTACAGAGGGATGACGCAAAATCCGACAAGAATAATACTCTGTGGAGACACAGTATGCGCGTGCATGCCAAGCGGGCAGTAGCCCTAGCCGCTGGTCTGTTGTTGCCGGTCACTGTCATGGCAGATTGGACCATGAACATGTCACCAGGGGTGACCAGCACCAGTAACCAGATTTTTACCCTTCATATGACCATTCTCTGGATCTGTGTCGCCATTGGCGTCGTGGTATTCGGGGTCATGTTCTGGTCGATTTTTGCCCATCGTAAATCCCGGGGCGCCAAACCGGCGAACTTCCACGAAAACACCCTGGTTGAAGTTCTCTGGACCATTGTGCCTCTGGCCATTCTGGTGGCCATGGCAATACCAGCTACCACCACGCTGGTGGAAATGTATGACACCACCGAGTCAGACGTCGACATCAAAATTACGGGATACCAGTGGCGTTGGCAGTATGAATACATCGACGACGATTTCAGCTTTTTCTCCAATATGTCGACACCGCGGGACCAGATCCTTAACCGGCAGGCCAAGGGCGAGCATTATCTGCTGGAAGTGGACAACCCGGTGGTCATTCCGGTCGGAAAGAAAGTTCGGTTTCTGCTGACGGCCAACGACGTGATCCACTCCTGGTGGGTTCCGGAGTTTGGCGTCAAGAAAGACGCCATCCCCGGCTTTATCAATGAAACCTGGACCCGTGTGGATGAGCCCGGAACCTATCGAGGTCAGTGCACCGAGCTGTGCGGCAAGGATCATGGTTTTATGCCGGTGGTGGTGAAGGCCGTGCCGGAGGAAGAGTACAACGCTTGGGTGGCCGAGCAAAGAGAAGCGGCCGAGACCGAGCGTCAGTTGACCGAAAAAGACTGGACACTGGATGAACTGATGGAGCGGGGCGAGCGGGCTTACGCAACGGCTTGTGCCAGCTGTCACCAGGCAGACGGCAGCGGTATGCCACCGGCTTTCCCGGCGCTCAAGGGCAGCCCGATGGCGCTGGAGGATATGGCCGGGCACATCGAGATCGTGGTTAACGGTTCGTCGGGTACAGCCATGCAGGCCTTTGGCAATCAGTTAAGCGAAGTTGATCTGGCGGCGGTTATTACCTATGAGCGAAATGCCTGGGGTAACAACACCGGTGAAATGGTCACTCCGAAAGAAATTTTTGATTACAAGAATCAGCAGTAATCAACGCCAGATAACAACAATCACCAGCCAGAATAAACGGCGGTAACGGGGGTTTTCATGAGTGCGGTTGCAGATACCCACGCCCAGGATCATCATCATGGCCCGGCCAAAGGCATAAGCCGATGGCTGTTGACCACGAACCACAAAGACATCGGGTCTATGTACCTGATCTTCAGCTTCGCCATGTTTCTGCTGGGCGGCAGCATGGCGATGGTCATCCGGGCCGAGCTGTTCCAGCCAGGTCTACAGATCGTAGAACCTGAATTCTTCAATCAGATGACCACCATGCATGGTCTGATCATGGTATTTGGCGCCGTTATGCCGGCGTTCGTAGGCCTTGCTAACTGGATGTTGCCATTGATGGTTGGCGCACCCGACATGGCGCTGCCACGGATGAACAACTGGAGCTTCTGGCTGTTGCCTTGTGCGTTCCTTATCCTGGTCTCTACCCTGTTCATGCAGGGCGGTGCTCCGAACTTCGGCTGGACCTTCTACGCGCCGCTCTCGACAACCTACGGGCCGCCCAGTACCACTTTCTTCATTTTTGCTGTGCACATCATGGGTGTGTCCTCGATCATGGGTGCCATCAACGTGATTGCCACCATTCTGAACATGCGCGCCCCCGGCATGACGCTGATGAAAATGCCCCTGTTCGTCTGGACCTGGCTGATCACTGCGTTCCTGTTGATTGCGGTAATGCCGGTTCTGGCGGGCGTAGTCACGATGATGCTGATGGATATTCATTTCGGCACCAGCTTCTTTGATGCTGCGGGCGGCGGCGATCCGGTGCTATTCCAGCACGTGTTCTGGTTCTTCGGGCACCCCGAGGTGTACATCATGATCCTGCCGGCATTTGGTGCGATCTCCCATATAGTCGCGGCGTTTTCCCGTAAACCACTGTTTGGCTATGCCTCCATGGTGTATGCGGTTGGCGCCATTGCGGTGTTGTCATTCGTAGTCTGGGCGCACCACATGTTTACCGTTGGTATGCCATTGGCGGGCCAGCTGTTCTTTATGTATGCCACTCTCTTGATTGCGGTGCCGACCGGGGTGAAGGTGTTCAACTGGGTAACGACGATGTTCCGGGGGTCGCTCAGCTTTGAAGCACCGATGCTGTTTGCCGTTGCCTTCATCATTCTGTTCACCATTGGCGGTTTCTCTGGTTTGATGCTGGCTATCGCGCCGGCTGACTTCCAGTATCACGACACTTATTTTGTGGTGGCTCACTTCCACTATGTACTGGTGCCGGGTGCCATCTTCGGTATTTTTGCTTCGGCCTACTTCTGGTTGCCCAAGTGGACCGGCCATATGTACGACGAGACACTCGCCAAGACCCATTTCTGGCTATCCTTTATCGGCATGAACCTGGCCTTCTTCCCCATGCATTTCCTGGGCCTGGCGGGTATGCCCCGGCGGATTCCGGATTACGCATTGCAGTTCACAGATTTCAACATGATTTCCAGCATTGGTGCCTTTATGTTCGGGGCCACTCAATTGCTGTTCCTGTTCATCGTAGTGAAGTGTGCAAGAGGCGGAGAGAAAGCGCCTGCCAAGCCCTGGGACGGTGCTGAGGGCCTTGAGTGGACTGTGCCCTCGCCGGCGCCTTACCACACCTTTTCAACTCCACCGGAAGTGAAATAGCCCGGGAGGCATGACCATGGCCAATGAAACTGCAAATGAGCAGCCAGAACGTCGCAGCAATTCGAAAGTAATTGCCTGGTGTCTGTCGGGTGTCGTGGGCATGTTTGCTTTTGGCTTTGCGCTGGTCCCGCTTTACGACGTGTTTTGCGAGATTACCGGAATCAATGGCAAAACCGGTGGCCGCTATGAATCCGGCGCGACGCAACAGGTGGACGAGAATCGCACCGTCAGGGTGCAGTTTCTGGCCAGCAATGGCCCGGGTATGACCTGGGAGTTCCGGCCGGTGGTGCGCAGTATTGATGTGCATCCAGGCCAGCCAGTCACGGTGAATTTTTACGCAGCCAATGGCACCGATCACGCCATGGTAGGCCAGGCGGTGCCAAGCCTGGCGCCGTCCGAGGGCACTCAGTTCTTCCACAAGACAGAGTGTTTCTGCTTTAACCAGCAACCCTTGGAAGCCGGTGAAAGTGTCGAGATGCCGCTGATCTTTATTGTTGATCGGGATCTGCCGGAGCACATCACCAAGCTGACCCTGTCCTACACGCTTTACGATCAGGGCAAAATGACCGAGGTGTCTCGCTCCGATCGCACACAAACAACAACAAACAATAACGGCTAAGCCATTGGAGAAAGCTATGGCGGACAACCAGACCCAGACCTATTACGTTCCCGAGCAGAGTAAATGGCCCATCGTCGCCACGGTTGGCCTGGGTGTTACCCTGTACGGCGTGGCGTCGATCATGGTCAACGGCAAGCAGGGTGACAGCACCACCGGCGCCTGGATCATGTTCCTGGTCGGCTCATTGATCATGGCGTACATGCTGTTCGGTTGGTTTGGCGCGGTGATTAAAGAGAGCCGCGAAGGTCTTTATAGCCCGCAGATGGATCGCTCGTTCCGTTGGGGCATGAGCTGGTTTATTTTCTCGGAAGTGATGTTCTTTGCTGCCTTCTTCGGCGCCCTGTTTTATGTGCGGGTGCTGGCGGTGCCCTGGCTCGGAGGCGAAGGCGATAAGGGCAGCTCCAATATGCTCTGGGAGGGTTTTCAGGCCACCTGGCCGCTGGTCAATAATCCGGACCCGCAAGCCTACCCTGGCCCGAGCAGTCTTATCGGGCCCTGGGGCTTGCCGCTGATCAACACGATTTTGCTGGTGACGTCCTCATTCACCGTCACCATTGCCCATCACGCCATGAAGGCCGATAACCGTGCCAAGGTAAAGCTCTGGCTCGGCGCTACCATCGCCTTGGCCGTCGTGTTCATGTTTGTGCAGTCTTACGAATATCTTCACGCTTACCGGGATCTCGATCTGACGCTGCAATCGGGCATCTATGGCAGCACCTTCTTCATGTTGACGGGTTTCCACGGTGCCCACGTGTTTCTGGGTACATTGATGCTGTTCATCATGCTGCTGCGAATCCGTAAGGGGCACTTTACGGGCGACAACCATTTCGGTTTTGAGGCGGCCGCCTGGTATTGGCACTTTGTTGATGTGGTCTGGCTGGGCTTGTTTGTATTCGTTTACATTATCTGATCAGGGTATCTGGGGATTACGGCGTTGGATTTAGCGTCAGATCCCCGGTCCATAAAGACGTCAGTACCAGTGCCAGCAAAAGCACGCTGAGGCCAACACGAACCGCCAGTGAGTTAACCACCCGATTGGTTTTGCCACCGTCACGGATCAGAAAGAACAGCCCGCTGAACAGGCTGACCATAACGGCCAACAACAGCACAACGATCAAGAATTTCAGCATTGGGTTTCCCTGGTATTGAGTTATTGTAATGGCAGGCATTCCGGCAATGCGCCGGACCCCGATATCACTATAGCAAAGCATGGGTAGGTGCGGTTGATGAATCGCCGATGGCATTTTGACTGGCGATTACTGGTGTTCAGCGGATTTTTTCTGCCCTTGTTGATCAGCCTCGGGGTATGGCAGCTGAATCGGGCCGAGGAAAAGCAGGTATTGCTTGCGTCCTGGCAGCAGCAGGCTGGCGAAGCCGCTTGGCCAGAGATGGTTGAGGTCGGGCTGCAGGTGGGTCAGCCGGCAACATTGACCGGCTGGTACACCGATTATACCTGGCTGCTGGATAACCGAACCCGGGATGGTATGCCCGGTTATGAGGTGTTGACCTTGTTCAATCCGGTGGAGGGCCCGGCCGTGGTGGTCAACCGAGGCTGGATCAGGGCGCCCAGAACACGAGAGCAATTGCCACAGATAGACACACCTGAAGCCCTCTTCACCCTCGAAGGCCGCCTGGATAACTACCCGGTACCACCGGTTTTGGCGGATGACCTGGAGGTGGATAACCAGAATTGGCCACAACGGGTACAGACCCTGCCCCGGGACCGGGTACAGCAACAGGTGGATCGGCCGGCACAGATGGTACTGAAGCTGTCAGACAGCCAGCAACCGGGTGCCTACCGTGCCGATCTTGCCCCTGATGTAATGGGCCCTCAAACTCACTACGGTTATGCTGCGCAGTGGTTTACGCTGGCGCTGGCACTGGCTATATTGACGTTAGTTGCGAGTACTAAAAAAATAACGAATGACCGAAAGACAGGAGCCGATAATGACAACGACAACGGCTGACTCCGTGACCGGGAAGGATTCACCCAATCCGGAACAGGTTCGTCGTGGCCGGCGCACCGCCCTGCTGCTGTTTGCAGTGGGTTTCGGGCCGATGGTTCTGGCCACAATCATGTTTTACACAGGCTGGCTCAACCCCATGGGTCACACCAATCAGGGCGAGCTGATCATGCCGCCGGTACCGGTGCAGGCATTCAACCTGGAAACCTCGGAGGGTGAACCCCTGGTCCAGCGTTTCGGCGTCGACAAGGTCGATCCGAACTGGCTTATGCTGGTGGTTGCTGGCCCTTGCGGCGGCGATTGCGAGCAACTGCTCTACCTCTCCCGACAGGTCAATATCGCGCTTGGCAAGTACGCCCCCCGCGTCAGCCGTGCTGCGGCCTTGGGCAGTGTTCCCGCCAGCCTGGACCAACGCTGGAGTGCTGAGTACAGCTCAATGGAGCGACTGCAGCATGTACGGGGTACGACACCAGCCTGGCCCGCCGGCGTTGTCCCCGACGATGCGCCCCGGATACTGCTGGTGGATCCGTTTGGTAATGTGATGATGCATTATGGAGTGGAGCACAGCGGCAAGCAGCTTCTCAAGGATCTCAAGCAGCTGCTGAAGCTTTCGCAAATCGGCTGAACATAGGGGCAAACAGAACGTGACCGAACCATTGACCCTTGAACAGCCTACGGACATCGCAAAAAAAATGGCCCGCTGGTCTGCTTATGCCTGCGGACTGGCCATCGTTGTCATTATGCTGGGCGCCTGGACCAGATTAGTTGATGCCGGCCTGGGTTGTCCGGACTGGCCCGGCTGCTACGGTTTTCTGACGGTGCCCCAGAGTGAAGCCAGTATCGCCATCGCCAATGCCCGGTTCCCTGAAACACCGGTGGACGTGGCCAAGGGCTGGCCGGAGATGATTCATCGCTATGCAGCCGGAATTCTGGGGCTGGTGGTGTTTGCACTGGCGGCAGTGGCGGTGCGTCATCGCCGTTCTGGTGTTCCGGTTAAACTGCCGTTGTTCATCGCTGGTTTTATTTTGCTGCAGGGTGCCTTTGGTGCCTGGACCGTGACCCTCAAATTGTGGCCACAAGTAGTGGCATTGCATCTGTTGGGTGGTTTTACCACGTTGAGTTTGTTGCTGCTGCTGACACTCCGGTTACGCAAGCGTGCTGAGTCAGGCTCCGGTCAGCAGACAATGTCATCCGCCAGGCTGGGTCGTTTCCGTCCCTGGCTATACGGTGGTTTGTTTCTGGTTATTCTGCAGATCGCCCTGGGCGCCTGGACCGCGGCAAATTATGCCGCGGTTGCCTGCACGGATCTGCCCACCTGTCAGGGCCAGTGGTGGCCTGAGGGCATGGATTTCCGTCATGGTTTTGACATCACCCAGCAGGTTGGCCCCAACTACCTGGGTGGACAGTTGACGGCAGACGGTCGCGTCGCCATTCATGTGACCCACCGCCTGGGTGCCGTTATCGTGCTTGGCTACCTGATTATATTGCTGGGGCTGCTTTGGCGGCAACGAGGTAACAGTAATCTTGATCGGAGCATTGCGCTGGTCGCGGCAGCACTGACGCTGCAGATTGCTCTGGGGCTCGCCAACGTCTGGTTCTACATTCCGCTGTCCATTGCCATTGCACACAACGCGATGGGTGCAGGTTTGCTGTTGTCCATGGTTAACCTGATCTGGCGTCATCATCGGCTGCCACACGTACAGACATCCCCCGCCACACATACAACAACCATAAATCGGGAGGTAACGGCATGAGCGAGCAAGTTGAAGCGCTGCCGGCTGAGGAGCTTGCGAGCTCCACAAACACAACAATTTCATGGCGGGATTACCTGGAGCTGACCAAGCCCAGAGTAGTCGCGTTGATGATCCTGACCTCCGTCATCGGTATGCTGTTGGCAGCGCCAGGCGTGCCGGGCTGGAGTGTCCTTGTGTATGGCAACCTCGGCATAGCGCTATTGGCGGGTGCTGCAGCCGTGGTCAATCACGTAGTGGATCAGAAGATCGATACGGTAATGGCGCGCACCCGGAAGCGTCCGGTCGCAACGGGGCGCATCACAACTCTGGATGCCCTGCTGTTTGCGACCGTGCTGGCCAGTATTGGTATGTTTGTTCTGATCTGGCAGGTCAATGAGCTGACCGCCTGGCTGACGCTGGCTTCCTTGGTCGGCTACGCCGGCGTGTACACCCTGTTCCTCAAGCGCGCGACACCCCAGAATATTGTGATTGGTGGTCTGGCCGGAGCCATGCCGCCGCTGCTGGGATGGACCGCCGTGACCGGTCAGGTGGATGGCCACGCACTGCTGCTGGTGTTGATCATCTTTGCCTGGACGCCGCCACATTTCTGGGCGCTGGCAATTCACCGCAAAGAAGAATATGCCAAGGCGGGTATCCCCATGCTGCCGGTTACTCACGGCAACAAATACACCGAACTGCATATCCTGTTGTACACCCTGATGTTGCTGGCGGTCAGCCTGCTACCTTTTGTCACAGGGATGTCTGGAGGTATTTACCTGATTGGCGCTCTGGCACTAGGCTTGCGTTTCCTGCAGTACGCCATCCGTTTGCTCAAAGGCGATGACCGGCGTGTTGCCCTGAACACCTTCAAGTACTCCATTACCTACCTGATGGTGCTTTTTGTGGTGTTGCTGGTGGATCACTTTGTCTACTTCTGACAACTGGCTTTTGAATTTGTAACCTTTTGGAGGCCCTATGGGGCGGTCGGTAAGAATTACGCTGTTGGTTTTATTGATGTTGGTGATGCTGGTCTTTGGTTTGACGGTTGGTCGCCAGGTGTTCTGGGGCGCTGACTCAGAGCCCGAGCCGGCCCCGAACCTGAGCCAGTACAATGCCTATGTCTACGATCAACCAAGGCAATTGGCGGACTTCACTCTGACCAATGAGCAGGGCGAAACCGTCACTCGGGAGGATCTCAAGGGCCGGTGGACGTTTGTCTTTGTCGGCTACACCAATTGCCCTGACATTTGCCCGGTGGCCATGGCCAACCTGCGCCAGATGGACCAACTGCTTTCAGCGGAACTGCCACAACCGGATTACCTGTTGGTGACCGCCGATCCGGAGCATGACACGCCAGAACAGCTGAAAGCCTACACCAGCTTTTACGGCGAGAATTTCCATGGTCTGACCGGCGAGCTGGAGACCCTTCGCCAGCTCGCTCAGAGTCTCAGCGCGGTGTTTGTTCATCGGGAAGTGGAGGGTGAATTGCTGGTGGATCACAGCGGTCACTTTGCCCTGCTCAATCCGGACGGCCAGTTGCAGGCCCTGATTCAGCCGCCTCACAACCCTCAGGAACTGGCCCAGGCGTTCCAGCGCATCTATCAATGGTCGCTCACCCAGCAGCCCGGTGCGTAATCCCGGCGTGTTCTGCTGAGCTCACCGCGGAGCGTTTAAGGCCAAGGTCACACTGACAATGCTCAGGTGGTCGCATACACTGCCGGGCTTCAGTCACTGACGAAACGAGCGCCGGGCGGTTTATGACCTCTTTTCAAGATACTTCTACAAGACAGCTGTTCACGGTCCTGACCGCCGGTGCCTTGGTGCTGCTGGTGGTGCATGGTCTGGGCCGATTTATCTATACTCCCCTGCTGCCGTATCTTGTGGCAGACCAACAGTTCAGCGCACCGGACGGCGCGGCGGTCGCTACCTGGAACTACCTGGGCTATCTGATGGGCGCGATGCTGGCGATTCGTTGGCATCGTATCGACCAGATTCGCTTCATGTTGCCGTTGTTTATGGCCATCCATGTAGTGACCACCCTGATCATCACCCAAACCGATCACCTGACCGTCATTTCCGTCAGTCGCTGGCTAAACGGTGTCGCCAATGGCGTGGTATTTGTGCAGGCACCGGCGCTGATTCTCGAATGGTTGGTCCTTCGTAACCGTGCCTCGCTGAGTGGGCTGGTGTATATCGGGGTCGGCGTTGGCCTGCTGGTGTCCAGTGGCCTGGTGACCGGTTCGGCAACCATGCTGGAAGGCGCTGAGCGTTGGTGGCCTGCGGCATTGTTATCGATACCGCTGGCCTGGTGGGGTGTTATGCGGCTGCGCCGGTTGGAGGTGCCGGTACGTCAGCACGACGATTCCGGGCAGGTCGTCAGCAATACCCCGCTGCTTGATCGTGCCAGTATCCCCTTGTTTCTGTCTTATGCGGGTGCCGGTCTGGGCTACATCCTGCCGATGACTTTCCTGCCACTTCTGGCGAAGGTGACCTTACCCCAAGGCCACGGGTTGCTGGACGGTACCTGGGTGATTGTCGCGCTATTTACCATTCCCGCTCCGTGGCTCTGGAACAAGTTGGGCTCTTTGATGGGTGATCTGCCGGCGTTGCGATTGAACTTTATCATTCAGTTGCTAGGGGTGTTGGCGGCAGTGATCTTGCCGGGCCCTGTTGGTCTGGTGCTATGCGCCGCGCTGGTGGGCAGTACGTTTTTGGGTACCGTATTGCTGACTCAGCGTATTGGTCGGGCCTTGCATCCACATCAGGGCCCCCGGTTGTCAGCGGCAATGGTTGCTTTGTATGGTTTTACTCAAATGGTGGGCCCCTGGCTGACCAAGCAATGGCTGGATGCCGGCGGCACGCTGGGGTCTGCGTTCGGGATTGGCGTGGCGGCTTTGATGTTCGGCCTGGTATTTGCGTTTTTCGTACCCAAGCCCGAGTTGTGGCATTCTCGGCCATGATCAGCGCGCTATTTAACCGCCAAAACCACAGGCTGACTTCAAGCTCGTCATGCTACCGATAGATGAGATCCTGCCAGAGCTGAATCAGACTCTGGAAAAAACGACCACGGTTTTGCTGCAGGCGCCGCCAGGCGCCGGTAAAACCACGCGAGTACCGCTGGCGTTACTGGATGCGCCCTGGCGCCAACATCGTAAAATCCTGATGCTGGAACCCAGACGGCTGGCGGCTCGGACGGCGGCTCGTTATATGGCGAAGCAACTGGGTGAGCAGCCGGGCCAGACCGTCGGTTATCGGACCCGGCTGGATACCCGGGTGTCCGGTAACACCAAAATCGAGGTGGTGACCGAAGGCATTCTGACTCGCCTGATCCAGAGTGATCCCATGCTGGACGATTACGCTGCCATTCTGTTTGATGAATTCCATGAACGATCCCTGCAGGCTGATCTTGGCCTGGCGCTGGCGCGGGAAACCCAGCAGGTGTTGCGTGAGGATCTTCGGATACTGGTGATGTCGGCCACCCTGGACACAGCACCGATTGCCCGGATTCTTGACGATGTACCGGTGTTAAGCAGCGCAGGCCGGGCGTTTCCGGTTGAGGTGATCTATCGCCCGGGTGGTCGCAATGGCCGGATGGCGGATCAGGTGGTTGCCTTAGTGCAGGAGGCTTTACGCGAGCAAACCGGTTCAATGCTGGTGTTTTTGCCCGGTGCCGGGGAAATTCGGAGGGTCGCCCAGCAGTTGCAGGGGCTGTTGCCCACCAATGTGCTGTTGGCACCGCTGTACGGCAATCTGAAATCCGACGAGCAGGACCGGGCGATTGCGCCGGCACCGGAGGGAATCCGGAAGGTTGTACTGGCAACGGCCATCGCCGAAACCAGTCTGACCATTGAAGGTGTGCGGGTGGTGATTGACGCTGGCCAGCAGCGCCGGGCGGTGTTCGATCCAAACAGCGGCATGACTCGTCTGATGACCGGCAGGCTCTCCAAGGCGTCGGCGGAGCAACGTAAAGGCCGGGCCGGTCGTATCGAGCCGGGGGTGTGTTACCGCTTGTGGAGTGAGTCTGAGCAGTTCGGATTGGCGGATTTTACCCCGCCCGAGATTCAGCAGGCGGATTTGGCGCCGCTGGTACTGGAGTTGGCCCAATGGGGTGCCCGCTCGCCAGATCAGATTGCCTGGATTGACCAGCCCCCCAGTGCCCATTGGCAGCAAGCGGTAACGCTGTTGCAGTGGCTCGATATGTTGGATGCTGACGGCGCGATCACGGACCACGGCAAGGCCGCCCGCGAGCTGGGACTGCACCCGCGCCTGGCCCACATGGTGCTGAAGGGCCGAGCGTTGGGATTTGGTCAATTAGCGGCCGAACTGGCGGCATTGCTCGAAGAGCGCGACCTGCTCGGGCCAGGCTCCGGGGCCGATCTGCACGAGCGGATTCGGGTCTTGCGGGGCGAGCGGGGCCAGCGCGGGCTGGATGCAGCCCGTTTGAAGGCCATTCAGCAGGCAACAAAGCGACTTTGCCCGCAACCAGAATCTCAGGACCTGCCCAGTGCCACCGAGGTGGGGCGGTTACTGGCCCAAGCCTATCCGGATCGCGTGGCCCGCCGTCGCCCAGGCTCCATGCCCCGTTATCAGCTCAGTAATGGCAAGGGCGCGGTGTTGCGGGAGGACGATGCGCTGGCCCGGCAGGACTGGTTGGTGGCGGCAGATCTGGATGGTCAATCCCGCGAGGCGACTATCTATCTGGCAGCGCCGGTGGATCTGGCAGATCTGGAGCGGGATCTGGCGGCAAATATCGAAGAGCGCGACGAAGCTCTCTGGGACGATAAACGGGGCACCGTGGTGGCCCGTAATGTTCGCAAGCTGGGCGCACTGGTACTGGCAGAGAGGGCCCTGGCGAGAGTTAACACGGAGCTGTTGCAGCAGGGCTTGCTGGATGCCGTGCGCAGGAAAGGCCTGGCCAGCCTGCCCTGGACGCCAGGCGCGCGACAATGGTGTGCCCGGGTGCAATTACTGGCAAGGCAGTTTCCCGGTGACTGGCCAGAAGTCAGCGAGGCGGCGCTGCTGGACAGCCTGGAGCGTTGGCTGGCGCCGTTTCTGACCGGGATGACGCGCTGGTCAGACCTCAGCAGCCTCAGTCTCATGCGGGCCCTGGATTCGTTGTTGGCGTACCCGCAACAACAGCAGCTGGAGAGCCTGGCACCGCGCAGCCTCGCCATCCCCACGGGTCAGAATGTGGCTCTGGACTACACTGCGGAAAACGGACCGGTGCTGGCCGCCAAACTTCAGGCCCTGTTCGGCTGGACCGAAACACCGACCGTGGCCGGCGGCCGGGTGCCGGTGGTGATCCACCTGCTCTCACCCGCACAGCGCCCTTTGGCGGTTACCGCAGATCTCGCCAGCTTCTGGAAAAACGCCTACCCGGAGGTGCGCAAGGACACGCGCGGTCGCTATCCCAAACACCCCTGGCCAGAAGACCCGTTTACGGCAACGCCGCAACAGGGTACGAAAAAGCGCCCGGTTCGTTGAGCGCCCGGTGATTGTTGATTCAGCCATGCTCAAACGGCCTGCCCGGCTGTTCCGGTCGTGCTCACAATCAACTGACAAGAATGCTTGCCAGAAACCCGCAACTGTATAAAATGCGCGCAATTCTCTTCGAGTGCCGCTGACACCATGCACCTGGTTTCCTTTGATATTTTCCGTACCCTGGGCTTTCCTGATACCACGGTTCTCAAACCGGACCAATTTCTCCGCTATAAAGACCTGCTGCGCGAAACAGACTGGGTTTTGTTCCCGGAGTACTGGCAGCTGAACGCCTTGGTCCATGGCCTCAAGTGCCGGGTGTTTCCAAGCGAGGCCAGTTACCGTATTGGCCACGACAAGGTGGAAATGACCCGCGCTTTCCAGACCGTGGCTCCGGAGCACACGCCCTGGACGATAATTGAGGCCAATGGCCCGCAGGAGCGGGATTTAATCTGGGATGCCATGGCTTTGCCGTTTGTCGCCAAACTGCCCAAGGCCAGTATGGGCGAGGGTGTGTGGCTGATTGAAAGCCGGCAAGACTGGCAGCGCTACTGCGAACGGAGCCACGTGCTCTATGCTCAGGAATACCTGCCGATTGATCGCGATGTCCGGGTTGTGGTGGTGGGTGACCGGGTACTGACGGCCTATTGGCGAACCCAGGCAGAACAGGGGTTCTACAACAATGTGGCCCGTGGTGGTCGGATTGACACCAGTCCGGTGCCAGAGGCGGCCACCGAACTGGCGTTGAGGCTGGCCCGGGACTTGGGTGTGGATCATGCCGGCTTTGATATCGCCCTGGTGGACGGCTACCCATATGTGCTCGAGTTCAACCGGCTGTTCGGCAATCAGGGGCTGAGCCAGGGCAGTGATCTGAAAGAGGCGATCCTTGATTACCTGTACCGGCAAAGCTGTCCTCAGGATCCTGACGGACCGACTGAGCCGACTCCGCTATGGCCTATTGCGGTTTGAGATTCCTTTGTCATTCCATGCACTAAGGCTGATTTTGAACTAGAGTTTTATGGGTATATCTGCGCATTTGCGGTGATCAGAAAAAAGCCCGATGATCGCGAAATCTTATGGGTGCTGCAGCCTTGCTGCGGTGCCTTTTTTATATCTGTTTGCCCTGTGGAGGGACACACCACCCATGACCGAAATTGCCAACGCCAACATCGCCGACTACTACGATGCAGAGACCTTCAAGCGCATCAAGGAGTTTTCCCAAACCAAGGAAACGCCGTTTGTGGTGATTGATACCGCCACCATCAATCGCCAGTACGATGAGCTTGCGGAAGTGTTTCCCTATGCGAATGTCTATTATGCGGTGAAGGCGAATCCGGCTCCTGAGATTCTGACCATGCTGCGGGACAAAGGCGCGAGCTTTGATATTGCCTCGGTGTATGAGCTGGACAAGGTAATGGCACTGGGTGTGACCGGTGAGCGGATCAGTTACGGCAACACCATCAAGAAAGCGCGAGACATTCGCACCTTCTACGAGAAAGGTGTGCGTATGTACGCCACCGATTCCGAGGCTGATTTGCGCAATATCGCCAAGGCGGCGCCGGGCTCAAAAGTGTATGTGCGTATCCTGACCGAAGGTACCCTGACCGCAGACTGGCCGTTGTCCCGCAAGTTTGGTTGCCAGACGGACATGGCCATGGATCTGTTGATTCTGGCTCGCGATCTGGGCCTGGTGCCTTATGGCGTATCGTTTCACGTGGGCTCCCAGCAGCGTGAAATCGGTGCCTGGGATGCTGCATTGGGCAAGGTGAAGGTTATTTTCGAGCGTCTCAAGGAAGAAGACGGCATCGAGCTGAAGATGATCAATATGGGTGGTGGCTTTCCCGCCAACTACATCACCCGCACCAACGAACTTTCGGTGTACGCTGAAGAGATTGCCCGATTCCTGCGTGAGGATTTTGGTGACGAGCTGCCTGAAATCATCATTGAGCCGGGTCGTTCACTGATCTCCAACGCCGGCGTGCTGGTCAGCGAAGTCGTGCTGATTTCCCGCAAGTCACGCACCGCTCTGCACCGTTGGGTGTTTACCGATGTGGGTAAATTCTCCGGATTGATCGAGACGCTGGATGAAGCGATCAAGTTCCCGATCTGGACCGAAAAAGTCGGTGAAGGTGAGGATTGTGTGATTGCCGGGCCGACCTGTGACAGTGCCGATATCATGTACGAGCACCACAAGTATCCGCTGCCGCTGAACCTGGCCATCGGTGACCGTATGTACTGGTTGTCGACCGGTGCTTACACCACCACTTACAGTGCGGTTGAGTTCAACGGCTTTCCGCCGCTGAAAGATTATTACATTTAACGCCGTTCCCCACCGCCATCTGGCTTTTGAGTGGGGTTTGGTTTGATCGGGTTTGATGGTTGTCTGGGTCTCTTCGGCGGCCCTTTTTATTTTTCCAGGGCTTTGTGCCGCCTTGCCTTGTCGTCGGTTTTGGCCTGTTGGCTTTGTTCCGGGGTGGGCTGTGGTCCGGCGGGTTCGTCTGGCACGGGTACCGGATCTCTGGGCGGATAGACCATGGCCATGGGATTCTCTTTGATCACCATAAACCAGGCTTTGATAAGCTTCGAGAAGCTCGACACCCGGGTGTTTCTGGCCCGGAGAGCGACGTTCAGGGCCAAGGTGAAGCTGACCACCAGATTGACCCCACCGATCATCAGGGCAAACAGGGTGAACAGGGCGAATTCACGGGCGCCGGGAATGAATACCGACATGGCGTAGCCGACGTCGGCCGATGAGAAGGCTACGTGGCGGATGTCGATGGGCAGGTTGAGCAAGTAGCCGATATATCCGGTAACGCCGAGCAACACACCGAAGACAAAGTTACTGGCCAGGGCGCCGTAGTGCTCGGCCACGTAGGCGCCAAAACGGGCGCGGGTTTCCGGGGTCATCAGGGGCCGCAACAACGGGTGTTGTTCCAGCCGCGCGGCCAGATTCAGGTAGGCAGCGCGGTTGTCGAAGTAACCGGCCACTAGGCCGGACACGAACAGCCAGACCCCGGCAATGGCTGCATACATCAAAGCCAGGCTTTGCCAGGGATGAATGCCGGCCAGCATATAGTCGTATCGTTCGGTGCTGACCAGAGGTGTGCCCTGAGCATGGGTGTAGGCCCAGCCAATGGCAAAGGCTACCGACAGGGCGACAGCGACGTTGCCGATGATGGCGATCAGTTGGGTGCGGCCCACTCGAACCAGGAGTTCAGCCAGTTTGCGGGCGTTGGCCCGGCCCTGCTCTCCCTGCTCTACTTTTTCTGCAATGCTGGCGGCGGTCATGGCAGGCTGTTTGGTGGCCACGGTGCAATGCAGTATGTGGATAATCATGAAACCGATGCCGTAATTGAGGCTGACCCAGAGGGTCTGCCAACCTTCGGTCAGTTCCAGTTGCAGGATCTGAATTTTGATCAGCGCCATAAAGGCGATGATGAAGCCGCCACCGGCGCCAGAGGCCAGCATGGCCAGGTATTCTTTGCGACTGCCGGCAATATAGTGCTCGCCGTGGTCGCTGGCGTTTTCGGTGACACTGCGCGACATCAGCCGCAGATTGGCGCGCCACAAGGCTCTGACGCCATGGCGTTCAGCGCTGGCCTGCACCAGGCTTTTGAACAGCTCTACCGAACGCTTAAGGCCTTTGACCGGATCTTCCGGGTCCATGATATCCAGCAGGTGTTCAATGCGATCCAGAGTCTGGTGCAAGCGCTCTAGCAGATGGGTCAGGGCCATGGTCGAGCCGGCGGTAACCGATTTGCGCTGCAGCCGACCGATTTCTTCACGGCATTGTTCGATCAGTACCCGGGCGTGGGCGTCATCCTGCTCAACGTCCTGTTGGTGTTGCAGGGCATGGTTCCAGGATTGAACCAGCGCCGCGATCTCCCTTTGCAAGGCGACAAAGGCCGATTCCCGATCAATAATCTTCGGATTCAGTCGCAAAATATTGGGTTCGAGCTCCTCGGCGGCGACCCAGATAGACAGCATTTCCAGGGCGTTGAGCATCTGGCTGTAGATTCGGTGGCGAGTGCGCTCAAGTGCAGGCGGAGAAAAGTGCCAGAGCGTGGTCAGCAGCCGCAGCAGTGCCTCGTCCGGGATCTGGTGTATCCACTCGGCGTCGTCTTTGCGGTGAAACACCACAAACAGCACGCTTTTGACGTTATTGCGGTCTTTCGGCGCCGGGTTGATGCGTTCGTAAAGACGTTCGCCGATCTCTTTCACGAAGCCGCGACGGGAATACAGGCCCAGTCCGGACAGTAGCTGGAAAAACTGGGCCTGATCGAGCCATTCCTGCATCCGGCCGGCAATCGCCAGGTGGACATCCAGGTTCTCGGTCAGGGCTCCGTCGAGCTGTTTCATCCGGTCGATGGCGTTGTGTACGGTTTCGCCCCGATGCGGGCGAATCCAGTCGACCACCAGGCTCAGGGTTTTCAGTGCACTGGTCTGCTCGTCGGCAAGCTGATTTATCAGGGTGGCCAGTTTCAACACAGGGTCCTTGTGTGGCAATAACTACAAGAGGTGTTGTACGTTACCGGTGCATTGATAGATGAACGCTCAGTCTGCACGGCGGCGTAAATCCAGGGTCAGAGCCACCGGCAGCACCAGCAGGCTGTAGCCGACCATGACCATGACGGCATGGCGGATATCGCCGGTCCAGTCGGCAATGACGCCGCCGATCATGGGTACTGAAAATGCCAGGGTGTAACCGATCAGAAACGTACCGGCAGACAACCGTCCGGTTTCTTCCGAGCGTACCAGCAGTGGTGGCAGGGCAACCAGTAAAATCAGCAGGATGCCGGCGACAAAACTCATTAACGTTGCGCTGATAATCGCCGGCCAGCCTTCGAGCACGAGGGTGCCCGCGGTGCCGGTAATGCTCAGTGCTGCCATCAGCACAATGATACCGCGCCGGCCCACCCACACTCGGGCCATTTTCAACATCACCAGAGAGGCCAGAACCTGGGCGAAGTTATACCAGAAAAGTGCGTCCGCCAGTTTCTCGAAATGACCCTGTTGCTGCAGCAAATTGCCCATGTAGGCATTCAGGCCAAAAAACATGGAGCCGGATAGCCCCAGTAGCAGGCCGATTTTCAGGGTCAGGGGATTCTTCCAGTCCGGTAACCAGGCGCCTCTGCGCACGGGCCGTGCCAGGTCGCGCCTGGGAAGAAACAACGCAGCCGCCACCAGCAGTGCCGGCAGTGACCAGACCAGCAAGGTGGCACGCCAGCTGTTATCCAGCAAGGGCATAAGCACCGGCAGGGTGATGCCCGCACCAATGAATTCGCCCATAAGCATGCCGTTCATATAGATGGCTGAGCCCAGAGCGAGGTGGTGGGGCTGCAGCCAGCGCGGTAACAGCGCTGGCAGGGCCGGTTGCATCATCGCGACGCCAAAACCCATGACGGCGCTGGCCACCATCAGGGTGAAGGTATCCGGCACCAGTCCGCGGCCGGCAGAACCGATCACCATGACAACCATGGCCAGGGCCAGGGTGTTTCTGGGGCCGATGCGGGAAATGGCCAGCGAGCCGGGCATGGCGCCGATCGCCAGCATCAGGATCGGAAGGGTGGTCAGGGCACCGGTCAGTGCCTGGGTCAGGCCGAGCTCGTCGCTGATGAAGGGCGCCAGGGGTGGCGCTACCAGCACGGGTATTCTCAGATAAACGCCGGCCAGCCAAAGCAACACCGCCACCGGCAGCAGCTTGGCTGGCGGTGGCGGTGTGGTGGCGGCTGAATAATCTGCCACGGTCAGCGGGTTCAGCCTTCGCTGGTGTCCGGCAGGTAGGCGCCGTCTTCGTCGTGTACTTCGCGGCCAGTGACCGGCGGGTTGAAGGCGCAGATCAGGCGCATGTCTTCGGTACCACCGTACAGCGTATGCTGGTCGTGCTTGTCGAGTGCATAGAGGGTGCCATCGGTGATCTCGTGGGTTTCGCCCGTGGCCTTATCCAGGATTTTGCCGTTACCGGCGACGCAGTAAACCGCTTCCAGATGGTGCTTGTACCAGAGGTTTAGCTCGGCGCCCGCAGGGATGATGGTCTCGTGGAACGAGAAACCCATACCATCTTTTTTCAGCAGCATGCGGCGGCTGGTCCAGCCTGGGCCGGTGACTTCGCGCTCGGTACCCATGATGTCTTGCACACGTACGATTTTCATTCGCATTCCTCATTTCGTGATGGAATAGCCCTACAGTATAAACATGCTGGTTACGGCCGATTCAACCGCCAATCGTCGTAGACCGCCAAAGACTGCTCGATGGCAGACGCCAGATTGTGGCGTTGCTGATGGCTGAGAGGCTTTTGTTTCCGGCACCGGTCGAAGGCTTTCTGAATCTCCCGGCGACTGCTTTTATCCAGCCGTTCCAGCCAATGCTGATCAGCGGGCTCGAGTTCCAGCAGATCCCGGCCGGCGTGGTTGCGATGGCTGATGTGCCACCAGTGATCCACTGCTCTGCCCAATACAACATAGCCAAACTGGCTGTCTTGTACAGGTCCGAAACTGGCGGATTTCAGGCCATCTTTGAGTGGGCCGATACGGAGTGCCGGCAGGATCAGTCGATCGCCGTAAAAATAACTGCCGGCGGCGCCGATCAGCCCGCCTACCAGGGCCCCGGCGCCCAGAGAGCTGCCGAAGGTCGCGGCGTCGATGCCAGCGCCCCCCATGGCGCCTGCGCCAAAGCCGGCACCGGCCAGGTATTTCTTGCTCACCGCCCAGTGGTTGCGGGTGTCATCGGAAAACAGGTCGTGCTGGCTGGCCCACGCCAGTTCCGCTTCCTGGCGTTGAATGCGCTGGTGTTGGTACAGGTGCTCAACGTTTACCCGCAAGGTCTGTTCGCGCTTGCGCTGGTGTTGGTACCAGCGGTCTCGAAGTGTTTCTGCCAGTGACGCATCGCTGGTGCCGGCGACCTGATCGAGGGTCAGCGTACGCCGCTCTTGATAGGCCATCATGTCTTCCAGCGCCCGCGCAATCAGGCTGGCGGCCTGGTGCCGGCGTTGGTGTCGCTGCTGGGCCAGCAAGTCCGTAGCCTGAGCCAGCGTCTGCTCCCAGTCCGGCTCCAGCTGCCCGAAGGCTTTCAGCAAGCTGAGATGTTGCTCGAAAGGGGCGCGAACGGCGTCAAACTTGCGGACAACCTGAAAGAACTGGCCGAGTGCGGATTGCCAGGTGTCGCTGTAGTCGTCATCCCCAATACTGTTGATCAGAGCCAGGCTGGGGCGGCCGCTCCAGCGGAGGATGTTCATTTCCGCCTCGTGTTCGGCACTGTAGGGCACCGAGCCATCGACCACGTAGATGATGCCGGCCCCTTCGATAATCGGTGTCAGCAGCTCACATTCATCCACATAACGATCATCGCCCCGGTGTTGCAGTACAAAGGCCCGCACCGTTTCCGGGTGGTCAGAGGCGGACAGACTGTGGGCTTCGAGCCACTGCAGCACTCGCCGGGGCCTCTGAAAGCCCGGCGTGTCGACCAGGGTGTAGAGCTGCCTGCCGTCGACGCTGAGTGGGTAGGCCTGACGGGCCCGGGTGGTGCCGGGCTCCAGTGCGATGGCAATGGCATCGTTCTGGGACAGGGTGGCCACCACGCTGGATTTGCCTTTGTTCGGGTGGCCGACCACCGCAAATAACGGTTGTTGAGTCATGGTTGTTCAGCACCGGTTTGGTAAGGATTGTCCGGTAAGGAGGGCAGCAGAGCGACCTGAGTAAAACCTGTCGGCAGGCGCTCGGTAAAGCGCAGCCACGGCTGGATCAGGTGGTTGGCCGGAGCCTCGTTGGCGTTGGCGGCCAGGGGCAGAATGAGTACTCGGGTGTTCGCGGGCCATTGTGCCCGTGCATGGTCCAGAAAGTCATGCAGCTCGCCGGTTGGCGGTTCCCAGCTGCGGGTAACCACGACAATGGCCGGAGACGGGTCCCGGGCGAGCTTGCTGGCGAGCGTGGTCAGCACCTGGTCATCCTCGGCCAGAGATGCCCGTCCGCCGGCTTTGAGTGCCGTGGCGCCATCGCCCAGCAATGGCTGGGGCAGTTCCGGTTCGCCCGCGCCGGCCCAACAGACGATATGGCGGGCATCGGACAGCGCCACCGGCGTGGTGCGGGTGCTGGTGTCGGGCAGATCACCGGCGTCGTTGTGCTGGTTGCCGGTATCCAGCGTCGGGGTTTCCATACGCCAGGCCAGCGCCTGCATTCCGGGATGGCGCTGCAGCAGGTCATTGCTCCTGTGCCGAACCAGCCAGTGGCTGAAGGCCAGCAAAAGCAGTCGGGGGATCAGCACCCAGGTCAGCCATAACATCACGGCGAAGGGCCACCATTGCCCCCACTGGGCCGCCGGGGTGGTTGTTGGGCTGGCCGGGGCGGCACGGAAAAAGCGTGTGGCCTCAATCAGATCCTGCGATGGCACCGCTGCCGGCCATAGCCAGCCCCAGGGGGTGGCTATGGCCTGAATCAGGGCGTGATAGCCCTGGGCCGCGGTGTCCAGTGTGGTGCTCCAGCCAAAGGCCAGATCCTGAACGACCAGCAGTACCAGCAAGGTGAGTAGCCCGGTGGTGGCGAAGGCGGTGCCGCCGGTGTGGGCCGCCCTGGCCATCAGGAGCGGTTGCAGTCGCGCCAGAGTTTGCCCCGGCGGCTGCTTCTGCAGACGCCGTTGCAGCCAGCCCCAGGGTTGCCAGCCCGCCAGCGCCTGCACCGTGGTGGCCGCCGCCAGTAACAGTTGCAACAGTACAAACGCCAGTAGCACGGTCATGTTGATGCGTTGGCCACCGTCGTAGAACAGCAGTCCGGCCATCATGAGAATGCCGAACATTGCCCCGGCCACGACAAAACCGCCGTGGATTCGCCGCCACCGTTGCTCGATGTCCTTGCCGGCCTGCCGGCCATTGCCGGGACCACTGAGCCGCGCCATCTGTTGCAGCCAGGCGGCGGCATCCGGGCGGATGCCCTGCTGCTGGCAGTCCAGCGCAAAACGCCGGTCACGGCGGTGCAGAAAAGCCGGGGCTTGATCCCTGTCGCGCTGGATACGGTCATCAAAATCCAGCAGCAGACGAAGGGGGTTGTGGCTCATGCAGTGTCCTGATGAATTCGGTCGGATTTGCTTTCCTGCTAGGATATAGCCAATAACCTTCATGAAGCCAGCCGGGAAGCCCTATGCCCCACCATCTGATGAATCTGCGCAATGTGCCCGATGACGAGGCAGACGACATCCGTGCCTTGTTTGAAGAGCATGAGGTGCGCTACTACGAGACCCCGCCAAGCCGCTGGGGCATCAGCATGGGTGGCTTTTGGGTGCACGACGACGGTGAGGCGGCTCGGGCCAAGGCATTGCTGGAGTCTTACCAGCAGCAACGATTCGAAAGCAAACGTCAGGCCTATGAGGAACAACGTGCCCGTGGCGAGGTTGGCGGGGTCTGGTCCATGCTTCGGCGGCAACCGCTGAGAACCCTGGCGGCCTGCCTGGCGATTCTGGTGATTGCCAGTTTCAGTCTGCTGCCGTTTATCCGGCTTGGCTAATTACTGGTCCTGTTGCCTGGCCAGAAACTGTGCTGCCCTTTCAACTGCGTTGCCTGCGGTCAAAAAACTGGTGACATGCCCGCGCAAATGCATCTTGTAGACTTCGTGATAAACGCCATTATCGGCAAGGACTTGCGCGAACCGCTCGGCCTGCGCAAAGGGCACCAGCATGTCCATGGTGCCATGAAACAGGAAAAACGGCGGTGTTGACGCACTGACGTGGCTGATTGGAGAGGCCTGTTGATAGCGCTCAGGGTTTGCCTTCAGGTCACTCCCCAGAAATTGCCGCAGTAGCTTGCCGGAACCGAACGCCGGAAGGTCTGACGGCAAACCACCCGCCACCACAGCCTGAAGCCTGGTATCCGGGCCGCCATGGGGCGTGTTCAGATCACTGTCAGTACTGGCAACAGTTGCCAGCAGTGCCATCAGGTGGGCGCCCGAAGAAAACCCGAAACCACTGACCCTGTTGGCATCCAGTCCATAGTGTTCGGCATGCTGCCGGATCCACTGCCGGGCCACCTGTAAATCGTGCAGTTGTGCCGGGAAGGTGTATTCAGGTGCAAACCGGTAATCCACGTTCAAGACCGCAAAACCCTGGCTTGCCAGCGCCTCGGCTACCGAGGTCATGTCAGCTCGCGAACGCCGTTCCCAGCCGCCCCCATGGGCCATCAGAACGACCGGGGCTTCGCCCGCTATGGCAGGCACGTAAAGGTCTGCGAATAGCTCTTGTGGCCATGTTTCCGGTGAAAAGCTGATGGAGGGATGCACGTCAAAGCGGGTCTCGGGCATATCCGCCGATTGAGCCGGTGTGGGGCTGTGGCTGGCGCAGCCCGACAGCCATATCAGCGTCGCGGGAATAAGGGTCATCAGTTGTTTGGGCGTGGGTATTTTCAAATGTGGCGACTCCGTGCCGGATGATTGAGGCCTGTATCAGATACGAGGAATTGTCAGTGCTGGATGTGGCGGTGTTGCCTTGAGCTTTCTATACTCTGGGGACAGCGTCCGGAAATCCGGACGCCTGTGACTCTCACCATTCCCTGTTTACGACACATGAGTGCGCGGTGCATGACGAAGCTGTTCAGCGATAACAACAAAAAGGGTCTGACCCGGGATCTTATCGAAGCCTTGTTCCCGATGTTCGAGGCCGCCAGTGCCGGCGCCATCGCGGTCGACCGGCAGTCCCGGATCACCTGGATCAATGCCAGTTATTCCCATCTTCTTGGGCTTGCCGATCCGTCCATTGCTGTCGGCAAGCCGGTGCGCCAGGTCATCCCGCAAACCCGAATGCCAGAGGTGGTCGAAACCGGCAAGCCGCTGCTACTGGATATCATGGAGCACAACCGGCAGCAGCTAGTGGTCACACGTCTGCCCTATTACGACGACGAAGGCCAGATTGAGGGCGCGGTTGCCTTTGTGCTGTACGACGATCTGCAGCCACTGACCCCCCTGGTCTCAAAGTACCGGCGCCTGCATCAGGATCTGGCAGCGGCCCGTAAAGCCCTGGCCCGCAAGGCGAGGGGCACACGGTATAGCCTGGGGGATTTTGTCGGCGCCAGTCCCGTTGCTCTGGAGGTCAAGCGCAGAGCACGATTGGCTGCGGCCAGGGAAATGCCGGTGTTGCTGCTCGGCGAAACCGGTACCGGCAAAGAAGTGCTGGCGCAAGCCATCCACTCAGCCTCAGCCCGGGTAGACAAACCGTTTGTCGGGGTTAACGTTGCCGCCGTGCCGGAAAACCTGCTTGAAGCGGAGTTCTTTGGCGTGGCGCCAGGCGCCTACACGGGCGCCGATCGTCGTACCCGGGAGGGCAAATTCCAGCTTGCCAATGGTGGCACCTTGTTCCTTGACGAAGTGGGCGACATGCCCCTGCCGCTGCAGGCCAAGTTGTTGAGAGCGCTGCAGGAAGGCGAAATTGAACCCCTGGGTTCAAACAAGCTGGTTTCCGTCGATGTCCGGGTGATTGCGGCGACCAGCCGGAATCTGGAAACCATGATGGCGGAGGGTGCCTTCCGTTCGGATCTGTATTACCGGCTGAATGTTGTCGAGATCACCATTCCGCCACTGCGGGATCGTCTGGCTGATCTGGGTGTGTTGTGTGAGGCGCTGCTGGGAGAGATCGGTGAGGGCCAGAACTTGCGCGCCGAGATTACCGATGCCGGGGTGGCTGCATTGGGCAGCTACGACTGGCCAGGTAACATCCGGGAGCTGCGTAACGTGCTGGAACGCGCTCTGACCATGAGTGAAGACGGTGGCCTGCTGGATGCCGATGCCATGTTCAAGGTACTGCCGCAGTCCGGCCGGGAGCCGGGACTGAAGACTGCGCCCCGTCTGGTCAGGCCTTTGGCCCGCATTATGGCGGATGCGGAGGCCCGGGCGATTGAAGAAGCGCTGCTGGTGAGTCGCGGCAACCGCACACGAGCCGCGAAATTGTTGGGCATTTCCCGATCCGTGCTGTATGAAAAAATGGCTAAAATGTCCTGAATTCCGGACATGTGTCCGGGTGTCGATACAGTTGCTTACTACTAAAGTCTTTAACTGTCTTTATATCCGGACACTTTTCTTGGGCTGATTTTCTTTTAGTATTTTAAAGTACTGAAAGGTAAGGGTATTTTTAGTCTGGCATGGTGTCTGCTAAGTCCAGTGTGCAAACCGTCAGAACAACGCTCGAAAAAACAAACTGACGCAAACCTGTTGGACCCCCAAACCGCCTCAGTTGGATTTTCTGCGTTGTCTGACCAATTTCAGACCAACCTCCCGGCATTGATCCGGAAGGTGGATGACAACAACAAGAAGGATCCATTTCATGTCGATCAAGCAAAAGCTTTCGCGCCTTACCTATGGGATCACTGCTGCCGCTGTGATCAGCGGTGGTATGATCAGCACAGACGTGCTGGCTGCCGAAAAAGTGCGCTGGCAGGTGCCTCTGGCATTCCCCTCTCATTTGGTCGGTTTGACCACGCCGGTCAAACACCTTTCCGAGAACCTCAAGGCAGTTTCCGGTGGAGATATTCAGCTGCGTTATTACGAGCCTGGCGAGCTGGTGCCTCCGTTTGAAATCATGGATTCGGTGAGTACGGGCAAGTATCCGGCGGGCTATACCTGGGTTGGTTATGACCAGGGCACGATCGCTGCCTTACCGCTGTATTCTGGCGCGCCTTTCAACATGGAGCCGCCAGCCTATCTGGCCTGGTATTACCAGGGCGAGGGTCGCGACCTGCTGGAAGAAATCTACGCCAAGCGCAACATCCATCCCATGCTTTGCTCCATCATCGGGCCTGAAGGTGCAGGCTGGTTCGCCAACCCGATTGACAGCCTTGACGATATCGACGGTTTGAGAATTCGCTTTGCCGGCATCGGTGGCAAGGTTCTGGAAAAGCTCGGCGCCTCCGTTACCATGATTCCGGGCGGTGAGTTGTATCAGGCGCTGGAACGCGGAACGATTGACGCTACCGAGTTCTCGCAGCCGGCTATCGACAAGATGCTGGGCCTGGATCAGATCATCAAGAACTACATCATGCCGGGCTGGCACCAGACCCTGACCACCTCGCACCTGTTGGTGAACAAGGATGTCTGGAACAAGCTTCAGCCTGAAACCCGGGCCTTGATTGAGATGGGCTGTGAATCGGCCACCTTGAAAGGGTTTGCCGAGAGCGAGTACGCCCAGCCCACAGCGCTGCGCGACTATGAAAAAGAGGGCGTGAATGCCCAAACCCTGCCAGAGCCGGTGCTGCGTGAACTGCAGAAAGTCACCAACGAAGTGCTGGACGAGATCGCAGCTGGAGACGAGATGTTCCGTCGCGTTCTGACTAGCCAGCGTGAGTTCATGGAGCACCACTCCATCTGGCACAACAACGGCTACCTGCCGCGGGACTTCTATCAGTACGACTGATCTTACGTCTTGAACCCGTGGATGCCGGCGTTGCCGGTATTCACTCTGATTCCCCGTCCATAAATCGAGGTGATTGTGACTTACGAGCACGAATTCCCCAAGGTGCCCGCGCCTGCTCAAAACGACTCCGGCTTGCCTTATAATCGGGTGTCCTGGTGGCTGGACCGGTTTGTCGTCGGCGTTGGCAAATTCAGTTCCTGGCTATGGATTGCCGTGCTGTTTGTGGTGCTGGCTAACGTCTTCAGCCGGTTTGTTCTCAACGCTGGCTCAATCTGGCTGGAGGAGCTGTCGTGGCATTTCTTCGGTACCGCCATGATGCTCACCCTGGGCTTTGCCGTGGTCAAAGACGACCACGTTCGGGTGGATGTGCTGCGTGAAAAATTTTCGGCGCAATGGCAGGCGAGGATCGAACTGGCCGCCATTCTGCTACTGGCACTGCCAATCATCTACTTGATGATCGACAGGTTAATCCCCTACGCCTACAGCGCCTACGTTTACAACGAGCGCTCCCAGGCACCGAGCGGTCTGCCTTACCGCTTCATTTTCAAGAGTGTACTGCCGATCGGGATGACCCTGGTGGCAATCGCGCTGGCCTCCCGGGCGCTGCGCTGTTGCACCTTGCTGTTCCGCTTTCCCCGCGAGATTGCCACGCCTGACGGTTATGGCAACGGCGAACACCCGCATCCGTAAAAGAGGCTGACTAATCATGGGTTTGGAAACGATTCTGGTTATTGCCATGTTTGCCGCCTTTATGCTGATGCTACTGCTGGGTTTTCCAGTGGCCTGGTCGCTGGCGGGTATTGGTTTGGTGTTCGCCATGGTGGCGAGCATTCTGATCGAGCATTTTGACGCCGATCTCTGGTTTACCTGGAATGGCACGATCGGGGTTCTGGATGCCCGCCTGTATGGCGTGGTGGCCAATGAACTGATGGTGGCGTTACCCCTGTTTATCTTTATGGGCATCATGCTTGATCGTTCCGGCATTGCCGAAAAACTGATGCACAGTCTGGTCCGGGTACTGGGCCCGCTGCGCGGCGGTTATGCCATCACCGTGGTGATTGTCGGCCTGTTGCTGGCGGCCTCTACGGGTATTGTGGGTGCCTCGGTGGTGCTGCTGGGTATGCTGTCGCTGGGGCCGATGATGCAGGCCAAGTACAACAAATCGCTGGCGGTGGGTACGGCCTGCTCCGTTGGCACTCTGGGCATTCTGGTGCCGCCCAGCATCATGCTGGTGTTGATGGCCGATCGCTTGGGCATGCCTGACGCCTCCGTGGGCAAATTGTTCATGGGTGCCTTGATTCCCGGCATGATGCTGGGCGCGATGTACATTCTGTACATCCTGATTGCCTCCTTCATCAAGAAAGACCTGGCGCCGGCTCCAGAAAACCGGGAGCCGTTGACCTTGCGTGCGCTGTTGGATGTGTTCCTGGCGGTGGTGCCGCCGATGGCGCTGATCATTGCGGTGCTGGGCTCAATCTTTTTTGGCATCGCCACCACCACCGAAGCTTCTGCGGTGGGTGCCTTCGGGGCTCTGCTGATGGCGCTGATCAGCAAGCGTCTGGACCTCACGGTATTGAAAGAATCCCTGTACCAGACCAGCCGAACCACGGCATTTATCTTTGGCATCTTCATCGGTGCCACAGTCTTTGCCGCGGTGCTGCGCGGCCTGGGTGGTGACGATGTCATCCGCGATGCCATCACCGGGCTGCCATTTGGCACCACCGGGGTTCTGATCACGGTGCTGTTCATAACCTTCTTGCTCGGCTTTTTCCTGGATTGGGTCGAGATCACGCTGATCGTTCTGCCCCTGGTTGCGCCTGTGGTTTTCTCGCTGGGCGTGGAGCCGGTCTGGTTTGCGGTGATGTTTGCCATCTGCCTGCAAACGTCATTCCTGACGCCACCGGTCGGATTCTCATTGTTCTACATCAAGGGTGTGTGTCCCCCGGGGATCACCACACGCGACATCTACCTCGGGGTACTGCCGTTTATTGCACTGCAGCTGCTGGGCCTGATTCTGGTGTTCTGGTTTGAGCCTCTGGCGACCTGGTTGCCGAACGAAGTGTATGGCAATCGCTGACGTCCGTATGACGGATACCGACAAACAATAACGACGATAATCGACAGGAGATCGCGAACATGCGCCTTCACAATCAAGTTGCCCTGATCACCGGAGCGGGCCGGGGAATCGGCCGGGCCATTGCCGAACATTACGCCCGCGAGGGTGCCCGGGTCGCGGTTGCAGACCTGACCCTGAACAGTGCCCGGGACACGGTCGACGCCATCGAGCAAGCCGGTGGCACCGCCATGGCCCTGGCCATGGATGTCACCAACGAACAAGCCGTCGACCAGGGCGTGGCGGCGATTGTCGAACGCTGGGGCCAACTGGATATCGCGCTGGCGAATGCCGGCATCCAGCACATTGATCCGGTACACAAACTGGCGTTCTCCGACTGGAGCAAAGTCATGAGCGTGCATCTGGATGGTGCCTTTCTGGTCACCCGCGCGGCGCTGCGCCAGATGTATGAACAGGACGGAGGGACTATGCTGTACATGGGGTCGGTCCATTCGGTGGAAGCCTCACCCCTGAAAGCGCCCTATGTGGCCGCCAAGCACGGTATGCTTGGCCTGTGCCGGGCAGTGGCAAAAGAGGGTGCGGAACACGGCGTGCGCAGCAACATTATCTGTCCCGGGTTTGTGCGCACGCCGCTGGTAGACAAGCAGATTCCGGAGCAGGCCAAAGAGCTGGGCATTTCCGAGGAAGACGTGATCAGCAAGGTGATGCTCAAGAACACGGTGGATGGACAATTCACCACCCTGGAAGACGTATCGGAACTTGCCGTACACCTGGCCGCTTTTCCATCCGCGGCCCTGACCGGACAGTCCATTGTGGTCAGCCATGGCTGGCACATGCAGTAAATACCTGGAGAAACGGATGAGCAAGACAGAACAAGCGCCGGTGGTCTGGAGCCCCAACCAGGATACCCTCACCGGCTCCCGCATGGGCCAGTTCAAGACCGCACTGGAGCAACAGGGTTTCGGCCCCTTTACGGATTACCATGCCCTGCATCAGTGGTCGATCAGCGAACTGGACACCTTCTGGCAGAAAGTCTGGGATTACTGCGGCCTGATCTGCGATACCCCGGCCCAGAGCGTTTTGGGTAGCCGTAACATGCCCGGTGCCGAGTGGTTCCCGGGCATGAAGCTTAACTTCGCCGCCAACCTGCTGCGGCTTGCCGAGGGCGACCATGCCCATAAAGAAGCGGTGGTGGCTTACTGTGAAACCCGCCCGGTGCTGCGCAAAACCTACGCCCAGCTGAAAGCCGATACCGGCGCCCTGGAAGCTTTCCTGCGCAGCAAAGGTATCGGAAAAGGCGATCGCGTCGCCGGCGTGGTGACCAACGGTTATGAAGCTCTGGTGGGCATGCTCGCCGCCACCAGCCTGGGCGCCATCTGGAGCTCCGCCTCCCCGGACTTCGGCATTGGCGCGATCAACGACCGCTTCGGCCAGATCGAACCAGCTGCGCTGATTGTGGTGAACGGCTATGGCTACGGCGGCAAAGTGTTCGCCCGCCAGCAAGACTTCGCGGAACTGATCGCCGGCCTGCCGTCTCTGAAAGTGGTGGTCAGCATTGCCCAGTTGCCAGACGAAGCCTCAATTCCTGGCGAACTCGTTACCACCTGGGACGAGGCACTGGCCAATGGCAACGGCCAGGCGCCCTCGTTCACCCCGGTCGACCCGGAGCATCCGGTCTACATCCTGTATTCCTCCGGCACCACCGGCAAACCCAAATGCATCGTTCATGGCACCGCCGGGTTGCTGATCAACCACGCCAAAGAGCTCATGCTGCACGGCGACGTCGGCCCGGACGACCGCTTCCTGTACTTCACCACTTGCGGCTGGATGATGTGGAACTGGCAGGCCTCCGCCCTGATGACCGGCGCTGCCGTGATCACCGTCGACGGCTCCCCGGGCTACCCCAGCCTGAATTACCTGTGGGAAGTGGTCGCCCGCGAAAGAGTGACCCACTACGGCACCAGCGCCCGCTTTATCGCCGGTTGTCGCAAAGCCGAACTGCAACCGGCCAAAACCCTCGACCAGAGCCACCTGCGCGTGGTCTTCTCCACCGGCTCGCCATTGCTGCCGGAAGACTACGACTGGATCTACACCGACGGCGCCCCAGACGTACTGCTCGGCTCCATCGCCGGCGGCACCGACATCTGTGGCTGCTTCGTTGGCGCCACCCCGCTGCTGCCCGTGCGCCGGGGCGAAATCCAGTGCCGCTTCCTGGGCGTGGACGCCGTGGCCTACGGTGACGACGGGCAACCGGTCAGCGATGGCCGGGGCGAACTGGTCTGCCGCCAACCGCTGCCCTCCATGCCCGTCAGCTTCTGGCAGGACCCGGCCGGCGAACGCTACCGCGACGCCTACTTCAAAACCTTCCCCGGCGTCTGGGCCCACGGCGACTTTATCGAATTCACTGAACACGGCGGCGCCATCATCTACGGCCGCTCTGACGCCACCCTTAACCCCGGCGGTGTCAGAATCGGCACTGCTGAAATCTACCGCCAGGTAGAGACCGTTGCTGAGGTAAAAGACAGCCTCGTGGTCGGCCGCCAGATCGATGGCGACGTTGAAGTCGTCCTGTTCGTCGTCCCCGCCGACGGCCAGGCCGTCACTGATGACTTGATCAAAACCCTGAAAACCCGAATCCGCGAAGGCGCCAGCCCAAGACACGTGCCCAAACACATCGTCGAAGTGCCCGACATTCCTTATACCCGTAGCGGAAAAAAAGTGGAACTCGCGGTGGCGCGGCTGATCAACGGCTCCCAAAAAGCCGACAACCGAGATGCCCTGGGTAACCCGGAGGCGTTGGATCTGATTCGGGATCGGTTGGCGGAAGTGGGGTTGTTACCCGACTGATCTCGGATGAATGTGAGCGTGATCGGCGCGAATTCAGGCTGTTTTGTCGACAAAGCCGCCAGTATTTGTGCGAGCTGAGACGATGTAGTGGACTACACTTAAAGCGTTTGAGAGTGGCAGGGGCAGGGCTTTCCAAAACCTTGCGGAGCCATGGATGGCGGAGCAGAGCGTACAGGGAA